>Ga0070706_100000273_pt1 | contig 62730 bp, 66 predicted proteins | sample KBSK5501metaG_FD_65476 | JGI IMG/M metagenome (GOLD analysis project Ga0070706, IMG submission 65476) | Corn, switchgrass and miscanthus rhizosphere microbial communities from Kellogg Biological Station, Michigan, USA - KBS K5-50-1 metaG | ecosystem: Host-associated > Plants > Roots >...
CGGACGCCAGATAGTTCCGCAGGACACGCGGCAAGTAGCTCGCTCGCCGGATGGCCGGAGGCGAGAAGCCCCAGACTTCAGGCGTGGGGAGTGTCACAGGTAGCCCTCTCGCAGGAGCGACGATTACAGTTCCGGCGTGGCGATGCCGTGGGCGCCAAGCGTCAGGAACAGCTCGCCGCCATGGAAGTGGTCGTGCTCCAGCACGTGCTGGATGACCCACTGGCGCGTCAGCGAGTACGGCTCGCCGCGCCACTCGCCTTCGTACTTCTCCACCAGATCAGCGACGGTCCAGCCGCGCAACATGTCATTGAGCAGCCGCAACGAGTCCGCGACGCCTTTAACGATCTCTGCGGCGTCGCGCGTTGGCTCGCCCGGATGATCCCAGGTGAGAAATGGCTTCCATTCGGGATCGGTCGCGCCGAGTAGTTGGAACCAGCTCGCGCGCGTGCGGACGAGGTGCGAGTTGACCCTCCCCATAGCTAAAGCCAGGGGATTCCTGGGCTGATGACCGCTGAGGAGGCACGCCTCGCCAGTCTGACACCATCATGTCGTGGCCCGAAGCCACCTCCGCAAGCGTAAATTTCCGCAGACCCTGCGGTATACGGGACAGTCTACCACACGGCGAGGAAGCTGCGCCATTCATCCCCAGCCCTCAAGGGCGGGTCTTCTGGCGGAGAAGGATAATTCCATTCGATGACCGCGGAGAGATCGGCGACAGTCCACCGATGCAAGCTCTCGCTCATGACCCGCCAGGTGGTTTCAAGTCCATTGGTGAGTTCAGCCGCCGAGCGAATCACCGGCGGCGCAGGTTGATCGGCGCCATCCCAGTACGCGAGCGCATCCAGATCATCATCACCCTGGCGCAGTATCCAGTGCGACATGCGAGCGCGCGGCGACGATATGGGATACGAGCGCGCTGACTGTGCGCAAGTGAGGGGCCGCGCGCAGCGACAACTGTTCCAGCGTCAACGCGCTAATGATACTGACAAGCCGCTGTTGATCGGCTTCCCAGCCCCCATAGACAACCGCCAAAGTCGGCGTTTCGTCAGCCACAAATCCTCTCCTTGCGATAGATCATGCGTTTGATAGAGCCACCACAGTGTATTCCACACTCCGCCTGCTATGGCGCTGAAGCGGAAAGCAGACTCCTGCGGTATGATAAGCGTTCGCAAGAACCATCGTGCATCCTTGCGCGTCCTTGATAATCGCTGCATCTCCAAGTAGACTGGCTGCATGAAGCTCTCTGCGTACGCCAAACGGATGGCTGTGTGGGACGAAACGACCTGCCACCTCTTCCACGATAGTACCATCTAGTCCGGCGGAAGGGAGCGGCCGGGGGAGAAGGCGATGCGACTGGTTGAGAGGCATGTCATCAAGCGTGCTGACTCACGCTTTGCCGCGATAGATCGTGCTGCCTTCGCCTCCAAGAACCTCTACAATGCGGCCAATTACATCGTGCGACAGTCCTTCATTCATGAGGTTATCTATCTCGACTACCATGAGACGCACCAGCGCATGAAGGACCATGAGGCGTACCAAGCGCTGCCCGCCAAGGTGGCGCAATGGGTGTTGCGCCTGCTGGACCAGAACTGGCAGGGCTTCTTCGCGGCGTTGGCCGCCTGGCAAGCAAACCCCTCGAAGTTCCTGGGGCGTCCGAAGTTACCTGGCTATAAAGACAAGCAGCGGGGGCGCAACCTGCTGGTCTACACGCTCCAGGCGCTTAGCCTCCCCGCGCTGCGCCAGGGTGTGATCTGTCCGTCCATGTTGGGCATCACGGTGCAGACACGGCAGCAGTGCGAGCACGTCCAGCAGGTGCGCATCGTGCCGCGCACGGGTTTCTATGTAGTGGAGGTGATCTACGAGCAAGAACCCAGCCCAGCAGCCGTCAATCCCACGCTGCACGCAGGGGTAGACATTGGGCTGAACAATCTGGCCACGCTAGCTTCAGACAAGCCGGGCTTTGTCCCGCGCATTGTCAACGGGCGGCCAGTGAAATCCATCAACCAGTTCTACAACAAGCGCAGGGCCGAGCTGCAAAGCCACCTGGGAGAAGCACATACGAGCCGCCGTCTGGAGCGCCTCACCACGAAGCGCACACGGCGGATTGACCACTATCTGCACACTACGTCCCGGCGCATCATTGATTTGCTCGTAGCTGCGGGCATCGGTACGCTGATCATTGGTAAGAACCCGCTGTGGAAACAGGAAGTGGGCATGGGGCGGCGAACCAACCAGAACTTCGTGAGCGTTCCTCACGCTCGGTTCATCGAGATGCTGACCTATAAGGCGGAGTTGGTGGGCGTTCAAGTGATTGTGACTGAGGAAAGCTACACCAGCAAGGCCAGCTTCCTCGATGCGGACCCATTGCCCATCTACGATGTCGCTACACCAAGGCCTGCCTTCAGCGGCAAGCGGGTGAAGCGGGGGTTGTACCACGCAGCGGATGGACGACACATCAACGCGGATGTCAACGGCGCCTACAATATTATGCGCAAAGTAGCTCCTGACGCCTTCGCGCAAGGGAGTAGAGGGTGCGTAGTTCACCCAATGCGGCTCTCCGTATGAACCAATCAACAGTTCGCTAGCGATTGGGAACTATGATGCTGTACAAGAGCGCCTGGAGACCTGGACGGCGCGAATGGAGGCGCAAAGATGGAACCGTTGATGACGCCGGAAGAAGTCGCGGAGTTGTTGCGCATCGACGTCGCCATGGTCTTGCGTCTGGCGGAGCGCAGCGAGATTCCATCGTTTCTCTTCGAGGATCAGCGCCGCTTTTCACGGGCTGAGGTGTCTCGCTATCTCGCGCGTGGGCAGAGCGGCGGTTCCCATTTTTCGTACATGGCGGATCGCGATATTGGTGGCCCAACAAACGAAATATCTGGCCACTTCAACAAGTTCACCGAGCGCGCGCGCAAGGTCCTGAGCCTGGCGCAGGAAGAGGCGCAGCGCTTCAACCACAACTATATCGGCACCGAGCACCTCCTGCTGGGTCTTGTCCGTGAAGGCGACGGCGTCGCCGCCAAGGTCCTCAACAATCTGGGCGTCTCGCTCGAGCGGGCGCGTCAGGCGGTCGAGTACATCATCGGGCAGGGTGATCGTATCATCCTTGGCGAGATCGGGCTGACGCCACGCGCCAAGAAGGTGATCGAGCTGGCGGTGGATGAGGCGCAGCGGCTGGGGCATCACTACATCGGTACCGAGCATCTGCTGCTGGGGCTGCTGCGTGAGGGTGAGGGGATCGCGGCGGGCGTCCTCGAATCGCTCGGCGTCAACCTCGAACGGGCGCGGCGCGAGACGATCAGGGTGTTGACCGAGCGTGATGGCGGTGGTAACGCCTGAAGCGTTCGCTGCGAGTTCAGGCGCCGTCTTCACCAAAGAGTGAGGGCTGGCGCTCGGGCTGGCGCTCGGGCTGGCGCGCGGCCTGTTCCGCGGCTGCGAGTCGCTTCTGCTCGCGAGCGCGGACCTGGGCGGCGCTGCGCCCCGGGCAGTCCGGCCAGCCTGTTAGCGCCCTCCGCCTCCGTGTGCGCACGGCGAAAGAGGTCCGGCCGACCTCCGCTCGAGCTCATCCAGCTCCAAGGAGGATTCCAGACGCATGCGTGGTCCCGTGCTGACATCGTACAACCACCGCGCCTGAATCGATTTGATTCGGTTGCCAGCTATCCAAGGCGCGAATTCTTGCAGGAGGGACAGAGAGAACGGCCGCCACCAGAGGTCCGGTGGCGGCCAGGATCAACGATCCTGACACTCCCCATGGCTAAAGCCTGGGGGTTCTCAGGCTACGCATGTCCCAACGGACTACGTTGACGCCTGAAGGCGGTGCCCCCGCCCACTGTACGGATCCCTGGTCCGAGGAGCAGGTACTGAGCGAGCCGTACGGATGAAGTATAGCACACCTGTTCAAGCCGGCGCTATCCCCACGCCTCAAGGCGGGGGCTTGCGCGCCGGAGAATTGTAGTCAAGTTCCCGCGCGGCGATCACGCCAGGCGATCACGCCGGGCAGGGGTTCGATGTCAGGACGTTGCGGAAATCGTTCGTACGGGTGTTAGGGCCGAGAGCGGTGGGATACGTGATGAACGACAAGGGACCGTACTCGGTCGTCGAGCTTCCGCCGAACGTATTGGTGGTACCTGGGATGAAGGCGCCGCCCTCCTGCCACACACACTGCCCGCCAGACGTGTTTGTCGTGTAGAGCGGGTAGAAGTTGGCGCCGTTCGGCGGATTCACACAGCCTGCCCCTGTGGTCCGGTTGCAGATGTTATTCGGCGAGAAGCTGGGAATCTCGATGCGCGGCAGGTCCGCCTCGAACGCGATCCGATTGTAGTTCGTCGTCCCATTGTTGAACGTGGGACTGGTGAACAGGAAGCTCGTGGGGTGGACCAGCGCATCCTGACTTGGATTGCTCAAGGTACCCGGCCAGACCGGCTGGTACGATACCCCGTCGAAATCCACATCCGTGGCGATACATCCACCGACCCGGATGTTCGTGGACTGCGAGGGGCTGAAGCAGCCAGCATCGTCGCTGTCCAGGCCTCCTTCATTGCTGTTGCCGTTACAGGCGCCGGTCGTTGGATTGACACCGCTGCAGTACTCGAAGTGGCCGATCTCATCCGAGAAGGCGACGTTGTACGAGTGCGCTGCCCATGGCACGCGCGTGTGCTCGCTGGACGTGCTGTACATCGGATGGAAGTTAAATGGGGTCTCCGAGCAGGAGGAAGCGCTCGGGGCGTAGTTCACTGCGGCAAAGCCATTGGCGCTGCTAGCCGTCATCGATCCGGACTGCCCCGTCGTCGCGTCGTTGAGCGCGATCCTCAATCCGCCTGACGTGTCGCGCAGGTCGATGGTGACAGCATCGCCGGAGTTCATCTTCAGCACCGTTGACGCCGTAGGGGTGAAGGTGGCCAGCGTCGCATTGATCGGGTCTGGCGGGCCGATGGGCGCCCCATTGGTGGTGATGAACGCGAAGTTCGCCGGCTCGATGCCGACACTGCCCAGGCAGGCGCTGTTGTTGTTCACCCCGGTGTTCTGGTTCGAATTGAAGCTAAAGATGGCCATCGCCGCGCACCACTGGGAGCCATCGCAGCTATTACCCGCTGGCCAGGGGGCAAAGCCGGGAGGATAGAACTGCAACTCCATGAAGGCCGTGCCCGGATGCTTACCGATGTAGTGGGGATCCGGGACGGTAGTGCCGTCAAAGATGTTGGTGTCGCTGTCCGGCGTGCAGAGGTTTTGAGGACCGGCATTCGCGCTGCCACCTGGATTCGGCGCCGATTGGTCATCGCAGAGCGCCATGCCGAACCAAAAGGCCGGATGCAATTGGAAGTGGAATGTGCCGCCGCTCGCATCCTGCACCGGCTTCGTAGGCGGATCGGTTGGTACCTTCAACTTGTAGAAGTTGCTGTTCCCGGAGCCAGCCGTGCTCGAGTAGAACAGCACCGAGGGTTCGTCATGCCCGGTATACTGGCCGGCGTAGTTCCAGGGTTCGAGCGTCTCCGTACAGAGCACGGAACTACGGGCGCAAAACGGCGTCTTGAGGGGTTGGGCGTTGGCGTGCGGTGTGGAAAGAAACGCCGCGGCAAGCGCCAGGCTGATTGTCAGCGCCAGCGTGCCCGCTAGAAGGATGCGATATCGCGGTTTGATGCGAGAGAGCATATGGCTGTGTCCCTTTCGTTTGGGTCTGGCCAAACCACAGTGATCAGTGTGGTCCGACCTACGAGCATCGTCTGCGGTATGTCGCGCGCATGGTTGCGCCGAATACCGTACGAAGTTGTCAGGAACTCATGGCCGCTGCCGAACTTGGTCACGTGACCAAGCAATCGCGTTGCTGTACGAGCGCTGCCTCTCACCTCCTTTCCCACCTTTGTCCTTGTCCTTAAGGACGGTGTGCAGGCATCCAAGTCTGTCGCTCTTGCTAGCTCCTAACCCTTTCCGCGCCCCTCGGCCCGGACCTGTGCGTATGCCCACGCAATGCACATACGCACAGAGTTACACACTGACCGAGAAAAACCCCCTCGCTACAACGACCGAACACCATGATGGTAACATACGATGTCTACCGCGCCCTTGACCGGCAAACGCTCGCGCAGTAGAATTGCGGCGCGGGCGAAAGCTCCTGGCGTGGGCGCATCAAGCAGCTCCCTCGAGAGAGGCGCGGCATATGGACGAGCGGAAGGACTCCGCGCCGAACATACCACCGGTCTTCTTCGGTCGTGTGCCCCGGCGCCGGTTGCTACAAATAGCTGGCGGCGGGCTCGCGGCCGTGGCGGGAGTGGCGGCGCTCTATGAGACCCTGGCCTTGCTCTCACCCGCGCCAAGGCGCTCTGGACCTCCAGCGCATGGCTATCCACCTGGCCAGTACCAGATCGCCGCGTATGGCGTGCGAACCGAGCCCGACCCGGAGTCGGCCGTCGCTGTAGACATCCCACCCGTATGGAATATGGTCGTTACCGCCACCTTGCGCCGAGCGCCGGGGATTCCTGACCAGCGGCGTCTGGAGGCGGCGCTACAAGCCGTCGAGGCGGTCTATCCCTATTCCCCCGCAGGCGTATTTCTCCTGGTCGCCTATGGCCTGCCCTACTTCCGCAACTACATCCGACCGGACCTCTACGCGGCGCACCTGCCACATATGGCCGACACCGACCAGGCGCCGGTCTTGCTGGACGCCATCCGATTCGCGAGCGATCCCACGTCGCTTGCGCTGGAGGCCAACGACGTCGTCTTCCACCTGCGCTCCGATGCGCTCGAGCAACTCCACGATGTGCAGCTGGCGCTCTTCGGACGCAGCGGCAGGCTGGCGGGACAGCGGGCGCAAGCGGCGGATATCTCGGATCTCTTCACGGTAACCTCGGTGCGGACGGGATTTGTCGGCGCTGGTCTCCCGCGGCGCATGGCGCAGCAAGCAGGTCTGGCGGTGACCGCCGAGATTCCAGAGACTGCCCCGCTCTTCATGGGCTTTACCTCCACGCAACAGCTTGGCCAGGCGCGCGAGGAGGCTGTCAGCTTCGAGGGCAGGCGCGACCCGCTCTTGCTGCCGCTCACATCGGCGAAACCGGGCGACTATTTCGCGGGCGGTACCACGATGCATCTCTCGCATCTGCGTGAGGACCTGGATAAATGGTATGCGCTCTCCTACGACGAGCGCCTGGCGCGCATGTTCCACCCTGGCGCAGCCACTGCGCCGGGTCGTGTGACGGTCGCGACGAGCTGGCTCAATCCAAATCCAGCCGAATTCCACGCCCAACGGGAGAGCGTGATGGGGCATAATGAGGCGATTCAACGCGGCAGCCGCTCAGAGGAGGGGCAGGCGCTCCAACTGCGAGCGGACTTCAATACGATGGATCCGCTGGATGGCTCTGCCGCTGGACCAGGAGTCCACTTTCTCACCTTTACCGCGGGATCGCAGATCTTCCACCGAGGCCGGCAGGCGATGGATGCGACGACTGTGGAGCAGAGGTATGGTCTCGCGCCGACCGCCAACGGCATCAACGCCTTCATCCGCGCCACGCGGCGCCAGAATTTCCTGGCGCCGCCACGCATGCATCGCGCGTTTCCGCTGCTCGAGGTGCAGAGTTGATGCGCGTCTGCCCACCTGGCCTCGCGACCTCGTATACCTATCGGACAGTTACACGATAGATCGCCGCCTGCTCTACGGACGGGCAGAGCTTGAGGGGTGGGCAGACAATCACCCCATTATAGGTCAATGTGACTTCACCTGCGCCCACTGCCGTGAAGCGCCACACGCACGCATGTACGCTGGCGTCGTACCACCCCCTTGGACTCGTGAGCGCGAGGGTGTTGCTGGCGCCAGTCATGGTCAGTTCCCAGTTGAACATGGACTGGAGGCGAATCTCAAGGCGTTGCCCTTGCGCGAGGATGATCGGCTGCGCTGTTCCCGCACTCTGCGCACTCTGGCTGACCATCACATCCGGCTTGAATGATGCGGCGTCCGCAGGGGGTTGCGCTAAGGGACAGCCAGTAGAAGATGCGCTGTTGATCGTGGCCGACGTTGCAGTTGGCGGCGCAGCCGTAGAGCCGCTCGTGGCTACTGGACCGCTCATCGGCGCCTGCCCGCACCCAGCTAACAACGCAATCAGCGCCGTAATCAAGAGGAGTGTCAGGCGAGCAAGAGAGCGCAGCTGACGCCGAGTGATCCATCGCGGAACGTTGCGCACTGTCATACCCTCTCTTTCTCTTAGGCGGTCTGTCTCGGCAGTCTCAAAATGAGACGACGAAGGCTCAGAAACAGTTCCTTACCCCAGTTACATTTACGATTACGATGCGTTCCAGTACTCGCCGCCGTCCTCGTCTTCACGCCGGATCTGCCCGAAGAGCAAGACCTACCGCCCAATCGGATGCTCGTCGCTCATCTGCGTGCCCCTTTCGCACTCTCGCTCCCTGCCCTGCGCTCGGTATGCGCCAGATGAAAGTTGAAGGACGCTAGTGACATGCTCCCCATGCGTAAGCGCAGGGGCTTCTTGGTTCTCCGACGCAGCCTACGCCACGCCTCCCCGACGGCTCTGCCCGAGCCTTTCTATGTTCCTGGCGGCGTTGTGATCCCGATGCAAGCTCGTCCCACACTCTGGACACGAATGCCAGCGGACGGACAAGCCCTTGGCGACCAGGACACCACAGCCACTACACCTCTGCGAGGTGTAGGCAGGCGGCACGGAGATGACTGAGCGACCGGCGCATGCTGCCTTGACGCTCAGGATGGTCAAGAATTGTGACCACCCCGCGTCAGCAACGCTCTTGGCGAGATGGTGATTCTTGAGCATGTTGGCCGTCTGCAACTCCTCGTGGTAGATCGTGTCGTGCTGTTGGATTAAGACGAGCGCCGTTTTGTGCTGAAAATCCTGCCGCTGGCGGCGCACCTTCTGGTGGGCTTTCGCTAGCAACACGACTGCCTTCTTGCGGCGATTACTGCCGTTCTTCCGGCGCGAGACGCGACGTTGCGCCGTCTTGAGCGCCCGCTCTGTCTTCCGATACCCCCCGGAGAAAAGATACGTGTGCCATCGGAAAGCGTGGCGAACGCCTCTATTCCAAGGTCGATGCCGGTCGCTTGACCAGTAGGCGGTCAGGGCTGGATGGGCACATCCGCACACGAGAAGCAGGCGTACCAGCCATCCGCTTCCCGCGAGATGGTGACCGTCTTGGGAGCCCCCTCCAACGGGCGATGCAAGCGCATGCGGATGCGCCCAATCTTGGACAGGCTGAGCACGCCCCCGTCCAAGACAGCGCCATTGCCGTCCTCCGGGCAGGGAAAGCTGTTGTAGCGCCCCTTCCCCTGGAAGCGTCGATCACCCGGCGTCTCGCCCGATTTGAGACGGCGGAAGAACGCCTGGAAGGCGCGGTCAAGACGCAAGATGACATCCTGCAACACGTGGGCGTGAACCGCGCCAAACTCCGGGCCGGCTGCTTTGAGATCGGGCAGTTCGGCCTTCGGCGGGTCGTACCTGGCTCCGACGCCTTGCCCGCGTCCCCACCAGATTTTGCGCCGTTCCACGGCGACATTGTAGAGAGTGCGACACCGCCACACGACCATCTCCCACACCTGCGCTTGTTCAGGGGTGGGATCAAGCCGATAGCGGTAGGTTTTACGGACACCCTGCTGTTCCATATCACTCTATTCTGTCCGGCTGGTGTGACACCGGAAGACATCGGGGCAACTAGCCCTGTCGCCGCCTGTGGGCGACCACGCGCTTGACCCCGTAGCTAAAACCAGGCGGATGTGGGCGTTTCCTACTCAGGCTCAGCGGCGGAAAAGGTATCCCACTTGGGCCAGGACTCGCGTTCGGGGAGCGTGTAGCCCTGAAGGCGGTAGAGCGATCCCGCGCCATCTACCTTCATCGTCGTCCCGGAGATGAAGGACGCGGCGGGCGAGAGCAGGAAGAGTACCGCGGCGGCGATCTCGCTCTCCGTGCCCATCCGCCTGGCGGGAACGTCGCGCGCGACGGCGGCGAGCCCCGCCCGCACCGGCTCTGGATACTGCTTCAGCCCGCTGGAGTCGATCAGCCCCGGCGCGACCGCGTTGACACGCACGCCATACGCCGCCCACTCCAGCGCGAGGGACTGCGTCAGGTTCATCACGCCCGCCCGCGCCGCGCCACTATGCGCCATGTTGGGCATGCCGCGCCAGTTCTCCATCACGATGCTGACGATAGCGCCGCCGCGCTCGCGCAACCCAGCGTCCAGCGCCGCGCGCGACATGTACCACGTCCCGGTGAGGTTCGTCTCGACGACGGCGTGCCAGCCCTTGGGCGAGATCGCCTCGGCGGGGCTGAGGAATTGCCCACCCGCGTTGTTCACCAGCCCATCCACATGGCCGTGCCGCTGGACGACCTCCGCGAAGAACGCGCTCACCGCTTCGGGATCGCGGATGTTGCAAGGCAGCGCCGTCACGTTCCCGCCCGCCGCTTCGATCTCGGCGCGTGTTGGCTCCAGATGCGCCATTGCGCGCGAGCAGATCACGACCATCGCGCCCAGACTCGCCAGCTCGCGCCCGATGGCGCGCCCGATGCCTGTCCCCCCGCCGCTGACCACGATCACCTTGCCGTCGAAGAGTCCGTCACGATAGATGGATGTCATGCCGCCGCTCCTTCCCCTGTTCTTGACCTTGCTCTTGGCTTGCCGTTCGTCTGTGCGGTGATTATATAGCCACGCAGTCTCCGTTGATTGCCCCTTCGTGCGCGCTCATGGTATCGTCTCTGCGGCGATGGGGCTCGCCCGGCCAACCTATGTGGCCGAACCGCATCTGTGCTGATGGCTCCTGATCGCGCGTCGTCGCGTGGTCGGGGGCCTTTTTGTGGCCGCCACGCGCTCGATTGAAGGGATAGGGACATGCTGGTACGGGTGGCGCTGGTCGGGCTGGGCGGCGCGCTGGGCGCGGTGGCGCGCTATCTGCTGGGGATGTGGATCGCCACGCGGGTGAGTCCCGACTTCCCGTGGAGCACCCTTCTTATCAACATCAGCGGCTCGTTCCTGATCGGCGTCATCCTCGGCCTGGCGAGCGCCGGGCAACTCTCGAACGAGGCGCGACTCTTCCTTGCGGTCGGCGTTCTCGGCGGTTACACTACCTTCTCGACCTTCAGCTACGAATCGCTCGAACTGCTGGCGGATGGTAGTATGAGGGCGTTCCTCCTGAACACGCTGGGGCAGTTGAGTTGCGGGCTGATCGCGGTCTACTTTGGCCTGGTCGTCAGCCGGCTGCTGGGAGGCGCGCAATGACCGCAAGGACCATCGTCGAAGCGACGAAGCTCGCCATCTATGTCGGCGACGCGGACCACCACGCAGGCAAGCCGCTCTATCGCGCCATCGTCGAGCTGTTACGCGCCGAAGGGATCGCTGGGGCGACGGTCCTGCATGGCATCGAGGGGTACGGCGCGACGCGACGTATCCACACGGCGAAGATTCTCGACCTCTCGCAGGATTTGCCCGTCGTGATCGTGGCGATTGACCGCGACGAGAAGATTCAGGCCATCCTCCCGCAGATCGAGGCGCTGGTCACCAACGGGCTGGTGACGCTGGAGAAAGTACGCGTCGCCCTCTCGCGCCCGCTGCCGTTGTAGTCTCTTGGTGGCTCAGGGAGGTGAACGCATGCCAGCGCACGAGTTCTGGGGCGACCGCGCGGCGGGCTGGGTCGAGGCGATCATCGAGATTCCGCGCGGCAGCCGCAACAAATATGAATACGATCACGAGCGCGGCGTCTTCCGCCTGGACCGTGTGCTCTACTCGTCGGTCCACTACCCCACCGACTATGGCTTCATCGCGGGCACGCTCTCCGGCGACGGCGACCCGCTGGATATCCTCGTGCTGATCGAGGAGCCAACCTTTCCCGGTTGCCACATTCGCGTGCGCCCCATCGGCAAGCTGGTGACGGCGGATGAGAAAGGCGAGGACGAGAAGATTCTCTCGGTCCCGCTGGACGACCCGCACTTCAGCGATATTCACGACCTCGACGATCTGCCCTCCCACTGGCAGCGCGAGATCGCTACCTTCTTTCGCACCTATAAGGAGCTACAGGGCGTCGAGACCGAGGTGCGCGACTGGTTCGGCGCGGAAGCCGCCTGGGACGAGATCGCCGACTGTCAGCGACGGTACTCCGAGACGGCGACTCACGAGGGGTAAGCGGCGGTGTTCTCGGCATAAGTGTACATGACGTCGGGCTCGATGCGTAGATAGATTCCTTCGCCCCATGTTGTCGCGCTTGAGCCGCCGCTGGCCACCTGAAGCTCTTCGAGGGTCGTGAAGTCTGGATGCGCTGGCGCGATCAGCGACGCCGCGCCGTGGACGAGGATCGCGAGCGTCGTGCCCTCGAAGTACGTCAGGCTGACCGCGGGGCGCTGGAGGACGTGCTTCGCGCGGGCGGATGTCGCGACAGTCGGGATGCAGAACCGGCCGCGATAGAAGTGCGCGACGATGGGTGCGACGCGCGGCTCATCCCTGGCGGTCACGGTCGCCAGCGCAACCATCCGCCGCCCCTGCAGGTGCGTGATGACCTGTGCGGCAGAGAGCGACTTCTGCGGCATCTCGAAAGAGGCGCGTAGGAATCCACCCGCGCGCTCCATGCTGCGCGCCAGTAGCGCGTCGAGCCATTCACGATCCTCAGCCGTCTCGCGCATGCGTTGGCTCCTTTCTGGCTGTGCTAGCGGGCGATCTCGACGTAGTAGCCGTCAGGGTTCTGTGGATCGATCAGCGCCGTGATCGTTGAGCCAATGGGATAGCGCTCGGCGTCCTGCTCGTCCAGGTGGTCGCTGCGGAAGGCGCGCGTCTCGCCACTCGTGGGATCGGTCCAATCGGCCTCGATATACCAGTCATTCCGCGTAGTCATGACCTGCGTCGTCGGGTTCATGGTCATGTGGCGCTGGTGATCGATGTCGCGCACTTTCGCCGCGATCCCCACACCTGTCTCGCGCAGTCCGCTTACCTCTGTCCGGCGCAATATCGCGCCGACCACGATGATGGCAAGGACTGCGAAGAAGATCAGGAAAAAGAACTGTTGAACGTGACGGCGCCTCTATGCGCCAGACGCTCCCTGCCGCTTGACGGCTGCCGCGTGCGACACCTATACTGCCATGCAAGCGACCCTGCGCGTATCACAGGACTGTATATGACCTCTAGTAGCGGCGCGGTCCACGTTATCAGGAGGGCGAGATGAAAACGCTCGGCGCGATCTTCGCGATCCTGGGCATCGTCGCCGTCGCGGTCGGCGCGCTCAGGCACTTCAGCCCGTTTATCCTGCCAACCACTCCCAACGCTAGCCTGTATATCGTCGCTGGGGGTATCGCTGTCATGGTGCTGGGCGCGGTGGTCGCGCGTGTAGGCGGGGAACCAAACAGCGAGAAGTAGGGTGAAGGCGCGAAGCGTTCGTCTCCTGCTCCGACCTCACTCATTTGGCTGCAACGCCTTGAGCCGCGCCAGCAGCTGCTCAATTGTCCCCGTCAGATGCTCACTGCGGGTGACGGTCCCCAGCAACTCCTGCAGCGCCAGCGTCACCACCCCGCGCTCATTTTCGCTCAGTGGCAATGAGTACGACGCGCCTGACGCCTGCTCCTCTGTCGGCGTGCCCTGCTCCTCGCTCATCTCAGCCTCTCAATCATCATCACGACACGAGCAGGCGAAGACATGTATCCCGCCTGCTCACAGTGTATCGCGTCTCTGTTCGGCTATGCGCGCGCCGCGACCGATGCGCCCACCGCGGCGCGCAGCGTCTCGGCCTTGTCGGTGCGCTCCCACGGCAGATCGATGTCCGTGCGACCGAAGTGGCCGAACGCCGCCGTCGGCTGGTAGATCGGCCGGCGCAGGTTCAGCGACTGGATGATCCCTGCCGGGCGTAGGTCGAAGTGTTTGTTGATCAGCGCGATGATCTCCTCGTCGGAGATCTTGCCGGTGCCGAACGTCTCGACGAAGAGCGAGAGCGGACGCGCCACGCCAATCGCGTACGAGACCTGGAGCTCGATGCGATCCGCCAGCCCCGCCGCGACGATGTTCTTCGCCACGTAGCGCGCCGCATACGCCGCCGAGCGGTCCACCTTTGTCGGGTCCTTGCCGCTGAAGGCGCCGCCGCCGTGGCGCGCCATGCCGCCGTAGGTATCCACGATGATCTTGCGACCCGTCAGCCCGGCGTCGCCCATCGGGCCGCCGACGACGAAACGCCCGGTCGGGTTGATGAAATACTTGGTCTTCGCGTCAAGCATCTCAGCAGGGACGACAGGGTTGATGATCTGCTCGTGCACATCAGCCGCGATCTGCTCCTGGGTAGCGTCGTCGCTGTGCTGTGTCGAGATGACAACAGTATCGACGCGCACCGGCTTGCCATGCTCGTACTGCACCGTCACCTGGCTCTTGCCGTCCGGGCGCAGATACTTCATCGGGCCGTTGTTGTCCCAGGCGGCGCGGCGCGTCTCGGAGAGACGGCGTGTCAGCTTGTGCGCCAGGCTGATCGGCGTCGGCATCAGCTCCGGCGTCTCGTTGCAGGCGAAGCCGATCATCATGCCCTGGTCACCGGCGCCGATGGCGTCCAGCTCGGTGTCGGAGAGCGCGCCCGTCGCCAGCCGGTCGCGGTACTCGACCGAGGCGCTCACGCCCATGTCGATATCCGGGCTTTGCTTGCCAATCGCGGTCACGACGCCACAGGTGCGATAGTCGAAGCCGTAGCGCGCGTCGGTGTAGCCAGCGCGGCGGATCGTCTCGCGCACGATCTCAGGGATGTCCACCCAGGTGGAGGTGGTGATCTCGCCCGCGACGAGAATCAGGCCGGTGGTCGTCGCCGCCTCGCAGGCCACGCGCGCCAGCGGATCGTCACGCAGCATCGCGTCGAGCACGCCGTCACTGATCTGGTCGCACAGCTTGTCGGGGTGCCCTTCCGTCACGCTCTCGCTGGTGAAAAATGAAGTCGGATTGCTGTAGAAACTGCTGCTGCTCATGCCACGCGTCGCCCTCTCTGACAGGATTGGGCTGTAGCCGCCGCACGCCACGCCGGCGCAACGGCAGTGGTCAGGCGTGCCTCGGCTTCAGCCCAAAGTCCCTCTTTCCGGTTTCTCGCGCAGATGCGAGAAGAGATACCTGTACGGCTCGATAAGGACCTGCTCCTTGGACCAGGCATCCGTGCAGTAGGCGGGGACACCGCCTTCAGGCGCGAACGTAGTGGGTTACCACATGCGTAGCCTGAGAACCCGCCAGGCTTGAGCCCGTGCGGAGTGTCAGTGCACACACTACTCGCTCATCACATGCCCGTAGGCTTCACATCTTCGCTGGCCGCCGCGCCAGCCAGACCAGGAACTTACCTGACCCCAACCGGCGCGACAGCCTCCGCGAATCACTATCAGAGGACGCCCAACGCGCCTCCGTTCAAACGCTCCCTAGGTCCCCGACTCCCACGCCGCCAGGTACTCCTGCTGCTCCGGGGTCAGGGTGTCGATCTCGATCCCCATCGCGTGGAGCTTGAGGCGCGCGATCTCACGATCGATCTCAGTCGGGATCGTGTACACACGCGGCGCCAGGCTCTTCGCGTTCGCCAGCATATACTCCGCGCCCAGCGCCTGGTTGGCGAAGCTCATGTCCATCACACTTGCCGGGTGGCCATCCGCCGCCGAGAGGTTCACCAGCCGGCCATCGGCCAGCAGGTAGACCTTGCGCCCATCGGCGTAGGCGTATTCCTCGATGAAGTCGCGCACGGGCCGGTGGCCGGCGGTCGCCAGCGCCTCCAGCGCCGGGATGTTGATCTCGTCGTTGAAGTGGCCGGAGTTGGCGATGATCGCGCCGTTCTTCATCGCCGCCAGGTGCGCCTGGTCGAGCACATTGATGTCGCCGGTGACGGTGATGAAGATGTCACCCTCCGCGGCCGCCTTCAACATCGGCATCGCACGGAAGCCGTCCATGACCGCCTCGATGGCGCGCACGGGATCGACCTCGGTGACGATGACGTTCGCGCCCAGGCCCTTCGCGCGCGAGGCCACGCCCTTGCCGCACCAGCCGTAGCCGGCGACGACGACCGTGCTCCCGGCGATCAGCGTGTTGGTCGCGCGGATGATCGCGTCGATGGTGCTCTGGCCGGTGCCATAGCGGTTGTCGAACAGGTGCTTGGTGTCGGAGTCATTCACCGCCAGCACCGGGAAGCGCAGGACATTGCCCTTTTCCATGCTGCGCAGGCGGATGACGCCGGTCGTCGTCTCCTCGGTGCCGGCGATGACGTTGGGGATCAGGTCGGTGCGCTCCTTGTGCATCAGCGAGACAAGGTCGCAGCCGTCGTCCATCGTCATCTGCGGCGCGTGGTCGAGTGCGGCGTTGATGTGCTTGTAGTACGTCTGCTCGTCCTCGCCCTTGATGGCGTAGGTCGAGATGCCGTAGTCGGTCATCAACGAGGCGGCCACGTCGTCCTGCGTCGAGAGTGGGTTGCTGGCGCAGAGCACGAGGTCCGCGCCACCCTCCTTCAGCGTGATCGCCAGGTTGGCGGTCTCGGTGGTCACGTGCAGACAGGCCGCGACGCGGATGCCCTTGAGCGGCTGCTCGCGCTGGAAACGCGCGCGGATCAGCCGGAGGACGGGCATATCCTTCGCCGCCCATTCGATACGCGCCTTGCCGTGTGGGGCCAGGCTCAGGTCTTTGACGTCACCCTTGACGCCAGTTGGGGTCACAGTCGTCATATCGGTTCTACTCCCTTGTCGGGAACGTCCCGGCGAGCTTTCGCCGCCGGAATGAGCGATGAACTTCGTTTCAAGCAGACGCCCATCGCCGGTAGACAGGCGCCTGCATGCAGACTCTCAATGGTCGCCACAAGGGATGCGCGCGAACGCTTCCTCGTTGCGCCGGCTGACGCCGGGTGCTCCGCGATGCGCCCCTCCCTGGCGCGACAGCAAAGCGGAGGTCACGGCTGCGGCGGTGGCGCTGGGCGCACAGGCCCGGGCGCTCCGGCCAGGTTCACGACGCCGCGTATACGAATGACACGAGACGTCGATACGTATGAGTACGACTCCTCCCGGCGGATCAGGCCCGCCAGTCTCCCTCGAAGTGGGTAAACGTCACGAATTCATGATAGCGCGCCGCGATCTGCTCCGGCGTGAGCGTGCGTAGGCGCTCGACACTGAAGTCCTCGCACGCGAACGAGCCGAGGATGTTGCCGTGGATCAGCGCGCGGCGAAAGTCGGCGTCGGTCAGACTCGCTCCAGCGCTCAGCCGCCGCCCCAGGTAACCCAGAAAGCCACCGGCGAAGCTATCGCCGGCCCCGGTCGGGTCGCGCACCTCGTCCATCGGATAGGCTGGCGCTGCGAAGAAGGAGCCGTCCGCGCCGAACATCAGCGCCCCGTATGGCCCCTGCTTGACCACCAGCTTCTTCGGCCCCAGGCTCAGGATGTAGCGCGCCGCCGCGCGCAGGCTCGGCGTCTCGGCGAGTTGGCGCGCCTCCTCCTCGGCGAGGAGCAGCACGTCCACGTGGCGGATCACCTCGATGAGATCCTCGCGCGTGGTATTGATCCACAGCTCGATGGTGTCAAGCGCGGTCAGCTTTACCGTTCCCGCCGCGCGGGCCTGCCTGAGCACGTTGAGTTGCAGTGTAGGCTGTATGGTCGCCAGGAAGAGGAGGTCCGAGCGTCGGTACTCTTCTGGAACCTCGGGGTGGAAGTCGCCGAAGACGCCAAGCTCGGTGTAGAGCGTGTCGCGCGAGTTCATGTCCAGATGGTAATCGGCGCCCCAGCGGAAGGTCTTGCCGGGTGTGACCTGGAGACCCGTCGTGTCGATGCGCCTTGCGCGGAATTCGTCGATATAGCGCCGGGGAAAATCCTCGCCGACGACCGCGACCATATTCACGCGATCATACAGCGAAGCGGCGAGCGAGAAATAGGAGACCGCGCCGCCCAGCACATCCTCCACCTGCCCGAACGGCGTCTTCACCGTATCGAGCGCCACCGAGCCAACCACCAGTATAGCCACACCCACTCCTCTGCGCGCGTAACAGCCGCGCCACCACTTGTTCAGTTGTTCATCAACTCCGCCAGCGCCGCGCCATACGGCGGACGCGCCACCCCCACCTCCGTCACGATCGCCGCGATGTAGCGCGCCGGCGTCATGTCGAACGCGGGATTCGCCACGCGCGCGTCCTCCGGCGCGATGCGCCGTCCCGCGAGCGTCGTGATCTCGTCGGCGGCGCGCTCCTCGATGGGAATCGCGTCGCCATCGGGCAGCGCAAGGTCCACCGTCGAGCGTGGCGCGACGACATGCAGCGGAACGCCATGCTCGCGCGCCAGGATCGCCAGACCGTAGGTGCCGATCTTGTTCGCCACATCACCGTTGGCCGCGATGCGATCCGCGCCGACGAAGACGCCGCGGATATCGCCGCGCCGCAGGAAGTGCGCCGCCATGTTGTCGGCGATCAGCGTGTAGGGCACGCCCGCGCGCCCCAACTCCCACGCCGTCAGCCGCGCGCCCTGCAGGATGGGCCGCGTCTCGTCCACGTAGACATGCAGCCGCTTGCCCGCCTGATGCGCCGTGAAGATTGGCGCCAGCGCCGTGCCCATCCCAGCGGTGGCCAGCGCGCCGGCGTTGCAGTGCGTCAGCAGCGTGTCGCCATCGGCGATCAACTCGGCGCCGAGACGGCCCATCGCGCGACAGGCGGCGGCGTCCTCGGCGGCGATGGCGCACGCCTCGCGCAGCAGCCGCTCGGGCAGTTCAGTATGAGGCGCATCGCTGGCGACCGCAAGCAGCCGGTCGAGCGCCCAGCCGAGGTTGACCGCGGTGGGACGGGTCGCGCGCAGCGTCGAAGCGATTGCCCAAAGCCGGGCTGGCGGATCATCCACCAGAGCCGCCTCGCGCGCGCCGAGCGCCAGCCCATACGCCGCCGCGACGCCAAGCGCCGGGGCGCCGCGCACCTGGAGACCCCGGATCGCATCAGCTACGTCCGCGCTCGTCGCGCAGGTCAAGACGACCACCTCGCCGGGCAGGCGCGTCTGGTCAATCAGGCGCAGCGCATGGGCGCCCTCGTCCCACCAGAGCGTGCGCGGCAAGCCATCCGCCGTGAACGGTCGCATGTCCGCATCGACCGTCTCGTCGGCAAGGCTGGCGCTCGGCTGGGCCACGGCTGACGTCCTTCTTCCAGGTAATAGGGAGGAGATGGGGTAGAAAAAACGGCCTCTCCGGTGAGAAGCCGCATCGTACGCTTGGCGCCCTGGCAGGCGCCTGCGGATGTGGCTCATCTTTCGGAAAGGCGTAACCGCCTTCCGCCGGAGTTAGCACCGCGTCGGGCTTGGTCGCCCGCCGGTTGCCGGGTGTCTTCGGGCCGTTCCCTCTACCCGTCTTGATGAGCTGGCCGCCCTGGCGACCCATCGGAATAGCGCAGTATCGCGCAGAGTGTAGCATAGCCATACTAGCCCGTCAAGCGGCGCCGCGCTCACGAACAGACCGCGCTATGAGGCGAGGCTGCGCGCCGAGCGGAATGGCAGACGAGGGGTAACGCGCTCGCCGCCTGGTCTATAACGGGAATAGGACTATTGGCAAAGAAAGTGCGAAAAAAGATAGCCCAGTATGGTAGGATTGCGTTGTCACCCTAACCGCGATCCAGGGGGTGTGTGAGGCAGTGGCAGGGCATGTGTTACCGCCGTTCCAGGCGTCCGTTCCACCTATTGCAAGGATCAGCCAGCGTGACTGGCGGGTGGGCGTTCTGGACCGGTGGCAGGGGGGCCGCAGGGATGGATCTGTCTACCACGTCTGCAAGTGTTGGAGCCTCAATCGCCGCCGGAACCACTGACGCCTTCTCGGAGACGTCATCTGGAAAACGAGCCGCGATCGGCGCGCAATCATCAGCGCAGCACTGGTCCTTCGAATCGATCTACGACGAGTTCAAGACGCCAATCTACAACTACGTCTACCACCTGGTGGGCAACCGCGAACAGGCCGACGACCTGACCCAGGACACCTTCCTCAAAGCCTTCAAGGCGCTCCCCAAGATGGACGGGAACCTGAAACTCTCGGCGTGGCTCTATCGCATCGCGACGAACACCGCGTACGACGCTCTGCGCCGGCGCAAGCTCATCGCCTGGATGCCCTGGCAGGATCTGGATCACGAGCCGGCGGATGTGGAGAGCGCCGACCCGCAGGAGACCATCGGCACCACCGAGCTGGTGAACGCCGCGTTGCGGCAGATGCCACAGCATTATCGCGCCGCCTTGCTGCTCTACACGCGGGAAGGCTACTCGTACGCGGAGATCGCGAAGACGCTCCGCATCGCGGAGAGCGGCGTCAAGATGTACCTGTCGCGGGCGCGCCATTCATTCCGTGAACACTATCGCGCGCTGGAGAACGGCGGAGGCGGCGAGAGATGAACTGCGAGCAGGCCGAGGAGCTCCTCAGCGCGTACCTGGATGACGCACTGGAGCCCGGCCTGAGCCAGGAAGTGCGCGAGCATCTGGAGACCTGTGAGCGTTGCCGCGCGATCCTGGACGATTATCGTAGGCTCGACGCCGAGCTGGCTACCGCGCCAGTGGTCACTCCAGACGACAACCTGCGCGACCGTCTCTTCTCCTCCGATGAATATCGCGCGTTGCTGCGCGAACAACAGGCCGCCGCGGACGCGCCGACCGAGAAGCATCGTCGCATCCTGGTCGCTCTGCGCCCGAACTCGCCGCTCTGGTCGAAGGCGCTCCTGCCCATCGCCGCCGCGCTCGCGCTGGCCCTGCTGCTGACCGTGCTGGCGCGACAGGGCGTCTTCCCCTTCTCCAGCGCAGCGCATCATTCCGTCAGTACGAGCGTGCCCTTCAGCGGTCCCGACCAGACCGGCGCGCCGCTCGCCGCTGGGCCGCGCGTCGTCTACCTGCGCGACGGACGGCTGTGGAGCGCGCCGGAGCAGGGGCCGGGCCTCGCGCAGCGGCTGACACCGGAAGGCGTCACGGTCGGCGCATGGGCGGTCTCTCCGCTGGAGGGCGCGAGCGGCGCGCGTACGGTGGCCTACACCGACACCAAGACCCACACGCTCCACCTGATCCGCAGTGATGGGCAGAGTGATCGCGCGCTTGGTGTGAACGCCAGTGGCGGGCTGACGTGGTCGCCCGACGGCGCGCGGCTGGCGTACCTGACCACTGGCGACACTGGCGCAACCATACTCCATGTGCTAGACGCCGACGGCTCGAACGACCGCGCGATCAGCGCCAGCGACTCGGTCGCCACGGCGCCGGTCTGGAACGCCGATGGGACCTGGCTGGTCTACACGCAGACGCATGAGAAGGCTCAGTCGGTATGGAGCTACAAGATCGTTGGGGGCTCCGCGCGCCAGTTGACCGACCATGGTGATCCCCAGGACGCGCAGGCGACCGTAGCGCGGCTGGCGTGGCTGCCCAGTTCCCTGCAACCCGTCGTGACCTGGGCCACCGCGCGCGATGGCGCGATTACCGGCATCTTCAGCGCACCAGCGACGAGCGCCGCTCCAGCGCAGCGCCTGACCCCGATTGGCGCGAGCTACACCGCCGCCGACTATACGCCAGCGCGCTCGGTCGGCGTCTGGCTCGTCGCCAGCGGCAAGGACCTCGCAGAGGTGGTGGCGACGACGCCGGAAGTATTGCCGGTGACAACAGCGAGCGATGCGATAACTGGGATTACCTGGTCGCCGACGGGCAACGCGGCGGCTGTCGCCACGGCGGAACAACTGGCCATCTGGATTCCAGGCCGCGGGCTGACGACCGTGGAGACGGGCCAGATCGGCGCGGTCACGTGGTCTGCCGATGGGAAAGCTGTCGCGTACACGATCAGTGATGGCGCGAAGGTCGCGCAGGTGAGCGCCAGCGCTGTCGCGACACCCACCGTCATTTCTGATGTCACCAGGATCACCGCGCTCGCCTGGGCGCCCGATGGCAAGAGTCTCGCGCTGGCGACCGAGAGCGGAGTCGTGATCGCCACGACCGACGGCTTATCATCCAAGCAGGTGGACGACACGCGCGCCAGCGAAGCCCGCCTGAGCTGGTCCATCGCGCGGTAGGCGATCATACCTGCTCTCGATTCTGAAGAGCTGGAGCATGGCGCAGTGGGGCGAAAGCCCCTCATACAAGAACAGCGCAACGGATTCGAAATTACGCGCTCGCCAGCCCAAACTCCATCACCAGCAAATCGAGCGCCATCTCTGGCGTCATGCGGCTGCGCTTGAGCGTGAGATCCACATCGAGCAGCCGCCGGTGCGTCGCCTCCAGCTCCTCGAAGGTGAACCGGCGCGCCGATGGCAGCGACTTCTCGACGACGAAGGGATTCAACCCCGTCTGCTGCGCGATCTGGAACGGACGCATCCCGCGCTCGCCGAGCGACTTGACCTTGAGCATGGCGCGCGTCTGCGTCGCGGTGATGGCGACGATGCCCAGCGGCGACTCCCCTTGCGCCAGCAACTCGTGTAGCAGGGTAAGCGCGCGCGCACGGTCGCGTCTGGCCAGCGCGTCGGTCAGGTCGAAGATGTAGCCCTGCCGCGCGATGGGGGTGAGCGCCCGCACCGTCTCGACGCTGATCTGGCCGCCCTGCCCGGCGTAGGTGGCGAGCTTATCCACCTCCAGCGCGAGTGGTCGCAGGTCGCCGCCGAGCGACTCGACGAGCAGCCGCGCCGCCTCACGGGTAAGTGTCGCGCCGCTGGCCCTGGCGCGCTTGGCCAGCCAGTCTTCGAGCGCCGCGCCCTTCGGTGATGTGTAAGCGCGCGCCGTGCCGTAGCGTTTGGCTGCGACGACGAGGGGATGCGTCTCTTCCAGCGCTTCGGGGACGACGACGACGAGCGCGGTGGTCTCCGGCACATGCGGGACATACTCGGCAAGGCCAGCGATGAAGGCTTTGGGCTCGGGCCCTTTGGCCTTGCGCTTGCCCGTCTCAGGAGGCGCGGCGTCGGCGCTCTCGTCACCGTCTTCGCTCGCCTCACCCTTCGCGGTGCGTTTGCGCTTGGGCAGGCCGTTGAGGATCACGAGCCGGCGCTCGCTGAGGAAGGGCATGGTGTCGCAGACAGCGCGCAGCGTTCCCAGGTCGGCGGTCTGCCCGTCGAAGGTATCCTGGTTATGCTCGAAGTCGCCGCTCGCGCGCAGCCGCGCCAACTCTTCGGCGGCGGAGAAGTCGTCGGGGCCATACAGCAGCAGAAACATATGGCAATTGTATGCCGCACGCTACGCAGGTCGCAATGAGCCGGGACAAGCGGTGAAGTGTGCGATTCGCTATATGGGAAGAAGATCAGTGGTGAGGAACGACAAATCCTGTTCGGGCCGTCGCTCTATGCGCTCCCACCCGGGAAACCCGCCCCAGTGAAAACAGATGCGCAGATAGCTGACGAAGGTGGTGCTGTGCCACTCATACAGCAGCGGCGCGTCAGCCACAGGATTGAGGCAGGGAACAGCGTATGGGCCAGCGCCGCTATAGAAGTACTTGTGATGCTCATCAGGCGCAATTGGAAGATTGCAACTTCCATCTTCCTCCTTGCCGTCGCTCCAATGCCCCCAGTTATCCAGTTCAACGACAGAGCGCGCTGAAAGCACATTCAGCGGATCAAGGCGCTCATACGGCCAAGTCGGGTAAGCACCAATGAAATCGACCTCTCCCACTACCTCATAGAATGAGCGCAAAGACAGCGGTAATACCCCAAACCGGCGTTTCAATTCGCTTATCTGCTGGGCAACGTCGTGATCAGGTTTCCTGTAAATAGGATATTTCCGCTCCCACTCTTGCGCCTCGGCAAGAGAAACGCGAGCATCTTTCAACGCCCATGCGTAGCCAAATTCGTAGCCGAGATCACGCAATCGCGGAATCTGCGTCTCGATGTTATGGCGCACGCGCCGCATTGTCTCATGCGCCACGGCCTGCGCGTCACTGTAGAACGTCTGATCCTGGATAGCTGGTCCCAGCGCCGTGAGTTCGGCCCATACCTGTTCATGCTCACCACTCTGATATCGTTCGAGAAAGCTGTGTGTCATGACATCTCGCCTCGGATACTGGCCTTCTCAAAGCGCTACATCTGATAGTGCAGAAGCCGAGCCAGCCTGACGTCAACTCATTGACTATCAACCAATCGCACATCCAGCACGCGATGGGTCGTGGGGAGATAGGTGATGTGGTACCGACGGTTGGGGGTACGCACGCGATGCTCCCGGCGCCTGTAGATACGGAACACCTGCATCGAGCCGTCGTCCGCGCGCATTTGCACAAGCGTATCAGCACGGCGTTCGTTCAGCGGATTGCCGTAAGGTGTCCAGTAGACGGTGACACCTTCTACCTGCGCTGGCTCCTCTTTGGCGGAGGCCATAATGCGTCGCCAGATCCACAATAGCCCTACTCCGTAGAGAATGATCGCCAAAGAAATCAGGGCGATGACTCGCGCCATCCTGAATAGGTCACCGCTGCTGGAGCGCAGGTCGTCTGGCGCGCGTCCCCACCCCAGCCATGCGCGGAGACGCAACCGCAGGCTCGTCATCGGGCATCCTCACAGGCGCGTACAGCCTTCTTGCCTGCGCTTATCATGACATAGAGGAGCAACTACTGCTCGCGCCGTGAAGATGGGCGAAGACCGGCGCGATAAATCGCGCCCCTACAAATAGATGTTCAGGCATGGGCGCTCTTTCTACAATGGGAAGGGGTTAGGTTTATGGCGTCAGGCGGGTGAGGTCGCGGGGGAAGAGCGCCGCCAGCTTGACGTTCGGCAGGTCGAGCAGTTGCATCAGCAGGCGCTCCAGCCCGATGGCGAAGCCACCCTCCGGCGGCATCCCATAACGGAACGCCTCCAGGTACTCGGCGAACGGCTCGACCGGCAGCCCGCGTTCCTCCAGCGCCACCAGATAGTCGGCGTAGCGGTGCAGCCGCTGCCCCCCACTCACTAGCTCCGTCCCACGGAAGATCAGGTCGAACGAGTTGGTGTACTCTGGTCGCGCAGGGTCGGGATAGACGTAGAACGGGCGCTTGCGTGTCGGGTAGCCGGTGACGTAGAGGAAGTCGCTGCCGTGCTCGGCCACCGCCCACTCGCCGAGCCAGCGCTCGTCCTGCGGCGAGAGGTCCGGCTCGCCGCGCACATCCATCCCATGGAGCGCCAGGATCAGCTCCTGCGCCTCTGCGAAGTCAATGTGCGGGATGATCGCTGGAACGTCCGGCAGTCGCGCGCGCATCAGCGTCAGCTCCGCCGTGTAGTGTTCACGCAGTTCGTCCATGATCCCAGCCATCACGTCGCGCAGAACCGCCATCACGGTGAAGTGGTCCTCGATAAAGCCCATCTCCGCGTCAAGGCTGACGTACTCGTTGAGGTGGCGCGTGGTGTCATGTGGCTCGGCGCGGAAGGCCGGACCCACCTCGAAGACACGCTCGAAGACGCCGACCATCAACTGCTTGTAGAACTGCGGACTCTGCGCCAGAAAGGCGGGGCGGCCAAAGTAGTCCAGCGCGAAGACGTTCGCGCCGCCCTCGGTCGCCGCCGCGACGATCTTGGGCGACTGGATCTCGGTGAAGTCGCGCGCGAGCAGCGTCTGCCGGAAGCCGGCGATTGCCCCCGCGCTCAGCCGCAGAATCGCGCGCCGCGCTGGATGCCGGTTGGTGACGACGGCGGTCTGGAGGATGGTGGCGAGACTGGCCTTGATCTCGCGCTTGTTCAGCGCCACCGGCGGCGCTTCATGAATCGCCTCGATGACCGCGACGCTGATCTCACGTAGCTCGACGCCGCCCGGCGCCTGCGGGGCCGCCGCGACGCGTCCGCTGACGGCGATCACGCTCTCGACGCCAGCGCCAGCCACGCGGATCGGCTCCAACTCGTCCTCACGCTCGACGACGGCCTGGACGACACCCCAGCCGTCGCGCACGACGAGGAAGCTTATGCCGCCGAGGCGGCGCAATGAGTGCAGCCAGCCTGCGACGCGTACGCGCTCGCCGATGTGGCTAGCGACCTCCGGCGTGCGGATGCGGGTGGATGGACCTGATACGGTAGTGGTTGTTGTCTCCATGGGAAATGCTCGCTCCTGAAGGTGAGATGCGCTGGACCTGCCGTGGTGGGATCGGGAAACGCGCCGGGGCAGGTCACTGCTGTCTCGTCGTTCAGGCGCGTTCCCGCAGATTGGCGTCTCCGCTATCGTTATCGTCGTCGTCCATCGCCTCTGCTCCTTTGTCTCGGTGGCCTCGCGCGCGGCCATGCAAAAAGCCCCCATCCCGCTTGTGGACGAGGGCTACGCGCCGTGTCGTGGTACCACCACTATTTTGCCCCGCGAAGGGCCTCTGCCAGCCCGCCGCGTCAAACGCCAGCAGGCCGTCGCGCGCTAACGGGCGCATCCCGGGGACGGCTACTGCGTCTTCGCCGTCCGGCTCTGGGGTGTCATGCGGGAGGATAGCGGCGGCTCTCTCAGCCTGGGCGTGTCGCCCTGGAGCCGCTCTCTGTCGCGCCTGCGCTCGCGCTCAATCCCCATCACAGCCAGTGATTCTGCACAATGCAGGCGCAGTATAGCACATCGCCTGCGCGGTGGCCTCCCCTGGCTCAGGTCGCGGGATCGACGGCGGGTGGCGCGCTGATTTCCTGACTCAACGCGGGCGCCGGTAGCTGCGCGGCGCCATTGGCAGGCGTGAGGATCCCTTCACCCGACGGCTGCTCGCCTGCGTCCTCGGGGTATTGCTCGGGATGGTTTCTGCGCCACTGCCGCCAGGACGCCGTCGCGATGGCCTGCGCGAAACCCGCTAAAGGCGCGGCGAAGAGCGCGCCCCAGAGGCCGAAGAGCTCGGCGAAGGCGAGCAGGGCGAAGAGCGAGACGAGCGGGTGGACGCCGACCGCATGTCCGAGCAGGCGCGGCGAGAGAATGTTACCCTCGATGACGCTGGCGACGATGACAAGGGCCAGCGCCAGGAGCGCTGTCTGCCAGCCCTGTGAGAGCGCGACGAGGACACAGACCGCGCCGACAAGCCAGAGACCGATCATCGGGATGAACTCGAAGACGAAGGCCAGCACCGCCAGCACGAGCGGGAACGGCACGCCGATGATCCACATGAAGAACCCAATCATCACCGCGATGGCCAGGCAGAGCAGGAGCTGGCCGCGAATGTAGCCACCCATCACCCGATCGAGGCTCTGGACGAAGAAAGAGACGTTGCGCCGGTGCGTGACCGGTGTGTTACCTGTCACCCAGTTGAGGAAACGCCCACCGTCGAGCACCAGATAGATGCTGACTATGCCGACGATGATGGCGTTGAAGATCACGCTCAGCAGCCCAGACGCCACCGGCACGACATCACCTGCGAAGCCTTTCAGGAAGTTGGTCAGGTCAGTCGTCAGGCCGCTGATCTGCTCCTGCGAGAGGCCGAGCTTGTTCAGGTAATCGGTGATCGCCTGTGGCCCATTGCCGCCCTGCGATTGAAGCCACGCGTTGACCTTATCGACGAGGGGGCCAACCTCCTGAAACACCGTGGCGACCAGCAAAAAGATCACCGCCGCGATCACCACGAGCAGGCCAAGGTAGACAATCATGAGCGCCAGCCAGCGTGGCATCACGCGCGCGAGCCGCCCGACCAGGGGGGTCAGCGCATAGGCGAGGATCCCTCCTAGCGCGAACATCAGCACCGGCGAGGCGATGTGCGCCAGGCCCCAGAGCACGACGCCGATGACGGCGATCCAGACGAGGATCGCCAATCCGCTGTCGCGAACGCGCCGGGCGTTGTTCATCAGTCGCAGCTCTGGCGCGGCGCCTGGTGGCGGCAGTTCTGGCGTCATGCGATCACCCCCTCTGAGTCTCTAGTCCGGGAACAGCCCTTGCGAGCCTTAGAACGTGGGTGAACGAGTTGTCGTCACGTTCCCTGAGCCTGTAGCGCACGATCGCGCGTTATTCTCCCTATAGTACCCCACAGCAGCCGAAGATGGAACCAATCACACGGGCTAGCGGATGGACGCGAAGGCGTGCTGGGGTGGATTCAGCGTGTGGATGGCGAGCGCCATCTGATCAGAAGGAGCGCGTATGATCGAGGTCATTGTCTGCCCGGAGGAGGAGCTTCCCGACGACCTGCGGCGGCAGACGCTGGAGGCGATGCGCGCCGAGTGGCCAGCGGCATTTTCGGGCGCGAAAGCGGGTCGCGAGGAACTCAACGACCCCGATCTCCACGCGACGATCTGCGCGCTGGTCGTGGATGACCAGTTAGCAAGCCACGCCAGTGTCCCCTGGAAGGTAATCGCGCATCGCGGCGAACCCTACAAAGCGTATGGACTCAGCGGCGTGTTGACGGTTCCGGCGTACCGCGGCAGGGGCTACGGCGAGCGCGTCGTGCGCGCCGCGACGGCGTTCATGGAGCAGGATGGCGCGGATATTGGTCTCTTCACCTGCGACCCACCGCTGCGGGACTTCTACGAACGCTGCGGCTGGAACCTGCTAGCGGGGGCGTCGCTCGTCGGCGGGACGCGCGCCAGACCGTTTCCAAGCGACACACTGGGCAAGCTGACCTTCGCGCGCTTTTTCTCCGCGCGCGCCCAGGCGCGCCGGGACGATTTCGCGGGCGCCGCGATCTGGCTGGAGCTGCGCGAGGGCGATCTCTGGTAGGCATCGAGTCGGCGCGCTACCCCTCGTATTTCTTGAGCGCCACGACGGCGTTGTGTCCCCCGAAACCCATCGAGTTCGAGAGCGCCACGCGGATATCCGCCGTGCGCGCGGTGTTCGGCACGTAATCCAGGTCGCACTCTGGGTCGGGATACTGGTAGTTGATCGTCGGCGGCAGGATACCGTCGCGCAGCGCCAGCGCTGTCAGCGCCGTCTCCATCGCGCCCGCCGCGCCGACCATGTGCCCGGACATGGATTTGCTCGAACTAACGGCCAGCTTGTAAGCGTGTTCGCCAAAGACACTCTTGATCGCCGCCGTCTCGTCGCGGTCGTTGAAGCGCGTCGAGGTGCCGTGCGCGTTGATGTATTCCACGTCTTCAGGCGCAAGATTAGCCTTCTTCAGCGCCCGTCGCAGCGCCCGCGCCAATCCGGCCCCCTCTGGCGCCGGCTCGGTGATGTGATGCGCGTCCGCCGTCGCGGAGTAGCCGACGACCTCGGCGTAGATGGGCGCGCCCCGCGCCGCCGCCATCTCCAGGTCCTCCAGAATCAGCACGCCCGCTCCCTCGGCGAGCACGAAGCCGTCGCGCTGATCGTCGAAGGGGCGGCTCGCGGCCGGTGGATCGTCATTGCGACGTGAGAGCGCGCGCATGTTGTCGAAGGCGGCGACGGCCATGCTGGTGATGCACGCCTCGGAGCCGCCGGTAATCATCGCCTTCGCGTCACCCCGGCGAATGATCTCGAATGACTCGCCGATCGCGTGGGCGCTGGTCGCGCAGGCCGAGACCGTCGCGAAGTTGGGGCCACGCGCCCCATAGCGCATCGAGACCATACCAGAGGCCATGTCCTCAGCCATCATGGTGATGAAGAAGGGACTGATGCGATCGTGCCCGCGCTCGAAGAGCACGTGAAATTGCTCTTCTATGGTCTGCAAGCCGCCACGCCCGGAGCCAATCACCACGCCGACGTCGTCGGGCATCGCGCCCACATCCAGGCGAGAGTCGTCCATCGCCTGGCTCGCCGCCGCCAGCGCGAACTGGATGAAGCGCTCGGTCCGGCGCGCCTCCTTGCGATCCATGTAGTCGAGCGGATCGAAGCCCTTGACCTCACCGGCGATGTGTACGCCGTGGCGGCTGGAGTCGAAGCGTGTGATCGGGGCGATGCCGGACCGCCCCGCGCGGGCCGCCTCCCACGTGGAGGCGGTATCGTTTCCCAGGGGGGTGATCAGCCCGATGCCGGTAATCCCTACACGTGTCGTCATTCGCGCTCAACCTCCTCGGCGCAGGGGCAGGTAGTCTCTCGCGGCGCGTGGCCGACTTGTATCTTATCCTATCGGCGTCTATTGGTACAGGGTTGGCGCTCCCCCGACCGGCTCAGTTGAGCATGTTGGGGTCGGCGGTTTGCTCCAGCGGAACGAGGGTGTCCACGTGTGTATCCGTCCTGGAAGGTTCATCCTCGCGCGCCAGCAATCGTCGCAGCTTCCCCCGGTTGCCCAGGACGATCACCAGCGCCGGCGCCACGATGAAGACGCCGAAGAGCGCGACGATGACGTAGCCGTAGACGTTGCCGGTGGCGACGATATAGGCGACCAGGCCAAGCCATACTATCAGCGCGACGACTGTGTAGCGCCAGCGCGGCGCGATACGCTCCATCTCCTGGCCTCCTCTCGCGCGCCGTCTCACGATGGGCAAGGATGGACAGCCCTTCCTTGCCCTCTTGCGCGCGCTCCTCACGTCTGGGATACTATCACCCGGACGCGCCATGACACGTACCTGATGTACGATCCCGCGACACACTGCGGAGCATTCCAGGGTGAGCGCCAGGCGCGCTAGAGATTCTACGACCAGGCCTCATATCAGGTCTCATATAGGGTGAGGTAAAGGTGTGACCAGAGTGCGCTTCAACATGAAGACGGCGACACGTGTGACGCTCCCGCTGCTTGCGCTGCTGGTGACCCTGACCGCGCTGGATGGCTGTTCGCTGTTGCGGGGTGACCTCACCGTCTCCGGCATGATCTTCGGCGAACGGCTTCTTACCTCCTACACGCCGACATCCTCGCCGACGCCGGCGCCTACTGCCAGCCCGACTGTGACGCCCACCGCAGGCGCTCAGGCGTTCCCTACTGATGTCGCGCCGCTCACGGCGACGATCACGTGTAACGGCGTTAGCGCGCACAGTGGCGCGGACGGCGCCTATCACCTGAAAGTTGCGCAGGCGTCTGATTACTCCTGCCGCATCAGTGGCGGCGATAATTACACCTCACAGGATATCTCGTTCGCCAGTTCCTCGGCGACGAGTGTCTCGCTCAATCTGACTATGCCAACCGTCGGCGACGCGCAGTGTTCACCACCGGCGTCCGGTCGCCTCCAATGCCCGTACCTGCGGCTGAAGACCGGCTCGCTGGCAGGAATCGTGACCTCGGAGGACACGTTGCAGCCACAGGCGCACGCGACGATCACGTGCTGGACGCCGGGACGCATCCTTCCTGGCGCGACGAGGCCACAGCCGTTCACGACCGCCTCGGACGCTAGCGGCGCCTATTCCCTCGACACGCTGCACCCAGGCGCATATGTCTGCTTCGCGGCGGGCACGCCTACCCTCTTCCAGATTCTCGTGCCTCCAGGCGGCCGCGCCGCGCTGAATATTCGCACCTGTCGCAAACAGTGCCCATCCGTCACCTATCACGATGGTGATGTGATGCACGCGCCAACGGTCTATCTCGTCTTCTGGCTCCCGGCGGGCAAGACATTCGAGCCGAACGGCAGCGACACGCGCTTCGAGGCGCTCATGCGGCAGTATTTCACCGACGTTAGCGGGACCGCATTCTACCGGCTGATCACGCAGTACTGGGATTTCGTCGGGCCGATCAGCGATCAGGTGACGGTCGGTGGGACCTACATTGACACGACGCCCTACCCCACCGACGGCTCGGCCGCGCATCCGCTGACCGACGGCGACGTCAACGCCTCGATTGCGCGCGCGCGGAACGCCAACAACTGGGTGGCCGACACCGAGCATCTCTATGCGATTTTCACCGGCTACAACATCCAATCGTGCTATGACAACCGTGGCACGGACTGCAGTTTCGACTCCAAGCGCCAATACTGCGGCTACCACAGCTACTTCGGCAGCGCCGCTGGGAAGCCCTATGTCTACGCCTATATGCCCGTCGTGCAGGATTGCCTGGATGGACTCATCCGGGCGCAGGATCGCTATGGCTCGCCCAATCACGATCCCATCGCGGACGCCGTGCTCAACGTCGTCTCGCATGAGCACTTCGAGGCGGTTACCGATCCATTGATCAAGGGCTGGTATGATAACATCGCGGATGAGGGCGAGATCGCCGACAAGTGTGGCTATCGCTTCGGTGATGTTGCGCCGAGTGGCGGCAATGTGACCCTGGCAAACGGCCACTCCTATTTGCTGCAGATGGAGTGGAGCAACAAGGTTCTGGGCTGCGCGTTGAGCCTGTGATCCCGACGCCGGAGCGCAACGAGAGGGCATTGCTACTCCGGCCAGCGCAGAGGAGAGGGCGACTGCGCCGCAAGGGGACGGGGCGGACACACCCGCGCGGTTCCCCAGCCGCCGGATGCGCCGGTTGATCCCCGTCCGAACACGGGCAGTATAGAACATTAGTTCTACCAGATGCAAGTGAGACGATTGGTTCGCCGCGACGCCTATGTTATGTCAACGTATTTGTTTCGCCCGTTTTCCTCAAAACGCGAGCACGCGTCATCCGCTTGCACGGAAGTGTGACGCGCGTCATAGCGAAGGATCGCCTTCTGGCGCCATCTTGTGCTATAGAAGATCATGGGGGCGCCACCAGGCGCCAGGCAGACGGGAGAAAGGAGCGTGGAGCGTGATCAGCAAGTCGTTCATCAAGACTGAACAGGGACAGATCGCGCGCGTGACCTTCACGCTGCCGGATAGCCTCTGGGCCGACACCATCTGCCTCGTCGGCGACTTCGACGGCTGGAATCCATCGTCGCATCCACTCGACCACCGCCGCGATGGCGCCTGGACGCTGACGCTTGATCTGCCGGTGGGCAGGACGTTCGAATTCTATTACCTGCGCGACGGCCAGTGGATGAGCGATAGCCAGGCGGATGGCTACGTCCACGCGCCCGACGGCATCACCTCGTTCCTCGTCGTAACCGATCCGCATCATGACAGCCAAGCTGCTTCCGCCGAAATGACGCCCGCGCATCTCACTCCAACGGATCATCCACCCACCGCGCGATAACCCTAATCTAATGGGCGCGCGATAGATTGCGCCCCCACTAGCCTGCCCAGCATGCCCATGAACATCCCGCTGGCCAGAGCGACGCGAATGACGGCGCGCCACACGCTGACCGTTACACGCCGAAACAGTGATACCGCTCGAGGCTGTGTCACAATTCGTGACCTTGTCTGGTCTTCCTTTCGGTAGCGCCGCTGTGGCCATCCTGAAAGGATCACGAAGGATCACGAAGGATCACGCATCTGTCGCAATCCCCAACATCTGTCGTCGTGCTGGGAGCCGGCTACGCCGGGCTGCTCTTTACGATGCGCCTCGCCAGGAAGACGCGCGGCAAGCCAGTTCGCATCACTCTGGTCAGCGATGCCGATACCTTTACCGAGCGTCTGCGGCTGCATCAATTCGCGACGAATCAGCAGGTTCAGTGGCGCTCCATCGCGACGGTCTTGCGCGGAACAGCTGTCGAGTTCATACAGGGCCGCATAGGTTCCTTCTCGCTGGATGAAAAAGCGGTCGTGCTTGTCGAAGAGGGACAGGAGCGCCGCCTGCCGTACGACTATCTGGTCTATGCGCTGGGGAGTGTGATCGACCGCCAGAGCGTCCCCGGCGTCAAGGAACACGCCTACACGCTTGCGCCGCGCGGGCCACGCTCGGCTGAGGCGCGAGGTCTTGCCAGCATTGCACGCGGCGGGGCAGGTGGTGATCTGTGGAGGCGGCCCGACAGGCATTGAGACCGCCGCCGAGTTCGCGACAGCCTATCCACGCCTCAAGGTGACCCTGGTGACGCAGGCAGCGTTCGGTGAGTTTCTGGGAAGCGGCGTCGCCAAGCGGATGCGGCGCACACTCAAACGCCAGGGCGTGACCACCACCGATCAGACCCTCATCAGCGAGGTAGAGGCGAAGAGCATACACACCGCTGATGGGCGGACGATCCCATTTGACTGCTGCATCTGGGCAGGCGGATTCTCGGTCGCTCCACTGGCGCGCACGGCGGGGCTACAGGTAAATGCGCGCAACCAGATTATCATCGATCCCTTCATGCGCTCGCTCTCGCATCCCGAGGTCTATGCGGTCGGTGACGCGGCCTCTCCAGCCGAGCAACCGGGAGCGCCTGTGCGAATGAGCGCGGTTACCGCTACAATCATGGGAGCGCATGGCGCCGACTGCGTGAGCGCCCAGCTTCGCGGCGCATCGCCCACACCACTCAGTTTCGCGTATTTGGGGCAGGGAATCGCACTCGGACGGAACCAGGCCATCGGCTTCAACAACTACCCCGATGACCAGCCAAACCCACCCTATTTCACAGGCTGGCTCGGCTACCAGATTCGCGAGTGGTTCGTGAACTACCTGGCCACAGCGCCACAGCGCGAGAAACATTGGCTGGGAAGCTTCTTCTGGATCGGCAAGGGGCGCTACGCGGCGGCGAAACGTCGGCGGGTGGCCACACAGGCGCGCTCTCGCGCGCCGATTGGCCAGGCCTAGCGGGTATCACAGGCAAGAGAGCGCGTCATGGATCAGGTGGATCAATTTGAGGCGTACCGTGGGAAGATGTTCGGCATCGCCTATCGTATGCTGGGGAGCGTCGCCGACGCCGGGGACATCGTACAGGATGCGTACCTGCGCTATCAAACGACGCCTGCGGAGTCCATTCGCTCACACGACGCCTTCTTGACCACGGTGGTGACGCGCCTCTGCCTCAACCAGCTCCAGTCGGCTCGCGCGCAGCGGGAGACCTATCTCGGACCCTGGCTGCCGGAGCCATTGATCACGGAGGAAGATCCATTGGCGACACAGGCGCAAACACAGGAATCCATCTCGATGGCCTTTCTCGTGCTGCTCGAACGCCTGACTCCGCCTGAGCGCGCCGTCTTCCTGTTGCGCGAGGTCTTTGACTATTCCTACGCGGAGATCGCGGAGATTGTCGAGAAGGAGGAGGCGACCTGCCGCCAGATCTTTCGCCGAGCGAAGAAGTTCGTCACCGAGCGCCGCCCGCGCTTCACACACTCAACTGAAGAGCATCATCTACTGCTCCAGAAGTTCAATGAGGCGGTCGGGGAGGGCAATCTAGATGGACTGATCCATCTGCTCTCAGATGAGGTGACGCTGTGGGCCGACGGTGGCGGCAAGATTGCCGGAGCGGCCACCCGACCGGTGCATGGCGCGCGTTCGGTGGCGCGCTTCATCCTGGGGTCGCTCCGCTTGCTGCATGGGCCATACAAGACTGAGACGACGATGGCGAATGGCGAGCCGGCGATCATTCTCCGTGTCGCCGGGCAGCCCGTCATTTTCATTGGCGTGAGTATGTCTGACCAGACCATCGGCGAGATTCGCGTGATCGGCAACCCCGACAAGCTGCGCCGCATTCTCCCTGCGTGAGCGCCACACCTGGCTCAACACTGAGCGCGCTCGGCCCCTGCGCGGATGACGAAGGCGTATGCTCGGCGCCCCCAGCTATACTTCCTGGCAGAAAAGCCGCGTGAGGCTTGCGAGGAGAACCAGCCAGAAGGGGTGCGCAAGGACGAATCAAGATCAAGATCAAGAGACAGATGACGGACAACCCGGCCGCATATCATCGCGCTCATGACAACTGAACAGTACAACCCGCAATCTGGGCGCTCCATGACCATGTCCGATTCCAGCGGGCGCTCCAGCCTGTTTCTGAGCGCCGTTTCGATCACCCCAGTGGCGCTGGCCGTCGTCGGTCAATACTCGCAGTTGGGGACGGCGCTCTATCTCTTCGCGCTCGTCCTGCCGCCCTCGCTGTTCTTTACGGGCTTCGTGACTTTCGAGCGCGTCCTGCAATCGGCTATCGAGGACTTCATTCTGGCGCGCGGTGTCAACCGGCTGCGCCACTGCCATGTCGAGCTGGCCCCGGCGATACAGGACTACTTCATCCTCTCGACCCATGACGACGAGCAGAGCGCCTTCCTCAACATGGGGCTGCGCTGGTCGCCATCGCAGGTCTTCCTGACGACTCCAGGCATGATCGCATTTATTGATAGCGTGCTGGCCGGCGCGTTCGCGGGGTTGTTGGTCTCGTATCTGTTCGCTCTCACCCCCTTGTACGGCATGGTAATTGGCTTCGGCGTCTTTCTCGTGGCGCTCATCGTGCTCATGCGCCGTTGCTCGTCGCGCGGGGAGGCGGCGCGGCGTAGCGCCAATACGCTCATCCCCAGCGCCAGCGCGGCGGATCGGTAGACTCAATGTGGAATAGGGTCTGCTCTGACTGCCGCCGTCCCTATCCGCGCCTACACGCCGAGATCGTAAAGTTGCTCGAATTGCAGGTCCAGGTCGTTGGTGACCTGCCAGAGACAGGCCAACGCCTTGCGCACGTTGCGCGCCGCGCAAGGCGGCAGGTCGTCGCGCGCCGCCAGCGCCTTCAGTGACTCGTACGCCGCCAGCAGTTCAGGCTCCGCGCCGGTCAGGGGTTTGCCCAGCAGATCAGTGGTGGAAGTCGCCATGTCACTCGCTCCTTTACGAATACGTGGAAGCCTCATTCGGGCGGTAGCAAGCCATCCTCGACGTCGATCAACGCACGAATATGCGTGCGCGCCGTGAGATACCGCTGGAAGCGCTCCGCATCCTTCGCTGTGACCGTCGCCAGGCGGCGCACATCCATGTTGTCTTCCAGGTCGGCCAGCTTGACGCGCCGCGCGATCGGGTTGCTGGCCGCACGCTCGGTGAACTGCTCGTACGTCTCGTCCTTGCGCCGTGTCATATGCTCAATCGCGGTGACGAGATCCTCGCGGTAGCCGAGCGCGCGCAGGTCATCGAGCGTGGTGGGCGTGTCCTCAATCACGTCGTGCAAGACACCCACAATGCGCTCGCGCTCCGACTCCAACCGCAGCATGACGCGCAGCGGATGCAGGATGTAGGGCTGGCCGTTCTTATCTTTTTGCCCGCGATGGGACTCGACGGCGAGCGCTATCGCGTCCTCGAGGTTAGGCATCTGCCTCTCCCGCCTACGACGAGTACTGCGCGGTGGGACGCGCGTCCACCAGCCGCCGGGCCTTCAATTCGAAGCGTGGCAGCGCGCCCGGCTCCGCGCGCTCGATGTTGAAGCGCAACCCCTCGTGTGCGTTGGCGAGGTCCATCGGCAGCTTCTGCTCGATCTCCTCCCACTCGGCCTCGCGCCCCGGCTTCAATTCGACCTTGACCGTGACCTCGTCGCGGATGTCGTCGCGCCGCCAGAGATAGATCTGGAACTCGTCGATGGCGTCGTACTCGCGCACGATGGCCTCAACCGCGCCGGGGTAGACGTTCGTGCCGCGGATCAGTTTCATGTCGTCCCAGCGCCCGCGGATGCCGCCATCGTAGATATCGCCTGTCCTACCGCAATCGCACCTGGTATAGGGAACCTTGAGCACCATATCCTTCGTGCGGTAGCGGATCGCGGGGATGAAGCCGCGCCCGAACGAGGTGACGACGCGCTCGCCCAGCTCGCCATAGGGAACAGGCTCGCCGCTGGTGGGGTTAATGACCTCCTCGATAAAGTGGTCCTCGATGATGTGCGTACCACCGGGCTGGTGGTCGCACTCGAAGATCATGATCGTGCCCAGTTCGGTCATCCCGGCAGTGTCAGCGCACTTCGCGCCCCACGCCCATTCGAGCTGGCGCTTGACAGCGGGAATCGAGCCGGCCGGCTCGCCGGAGAGCATCACCTTATCGACCTTGCTCTCCTTCGCCAGGTCAATGCCCATCTCGCTGGCCTGCTGCCAGAGCCGCAGCGCATAGGTCGGTGTCGAGCAGACGGTCGTCACGCCGAGGTCGACGATCTGGCGGACACGGGCCTCAGTGGTCTGCGCACCGCCGGGCACGACCAGCGCGCCGATCTTCTCGCAGGCGTAGTGCGCGCCCCAGAAGCCGATGAACGAGCCATAGCCGAAGGCGAAATAGACGGTATCGGCGGGGCGCACGCCAAAGCCCCAGAAGCCGTAGCACCACATCTCCGCGATCCACTCCCAGTCCTTCATGCTGTCGAGCACGCGAATGGGCGTGCGACCACTGGTGCCGGAGGTGAGGTGGTAGCGGATCGCGTTCTCCTGGTCGGTCGTGGGCAGGTCGCCGAAGAGCGGCTTGTTCCCGATGGACTCCATCCAGTCCTCGCGCGTCATGTAGGGGATGCGGCGCAGGTCGTCGAACGTCTGTAGCTGGTCGGGATGGAAGCCTGCCGCCGCCCAGCGCGTCCGGTGGAAAGGACTACTCTCGTAGGCCCATGCGCACATACGCTGGAGCTTGAGCAGTTGCAGCGCGCGCAGGTCCTCTCTGGGCAGCGTCTCGTTCTTGGGGTTCCAGTAGGGGGAAAGCGCCATCGGTTTCTCCTCTCATGCGCGGACGGCAACGACTGCGAGACACTCTATACTGGATCAGTTTGTCGTTTCACGGCCTAAAAGTTCGCGCGCGATGATGATGCGCTGAATATGGCTCGTCCCCTCGTAGATCTGCAAGCCCTTGATGTCGCGGTAGTGCCGCTCGACGGGATACTCGTTCGAGTAGCCGCGATTGCCGTGCAGCAGGACAGCTTCTGAGGCGGCGCGCATCGCGGCCTCGGTGGCGAAGAGCTTGGCGATGGAGGTGGCCTGCGTGGCTGGCTGCCCCTGATCCTTGAGCCAGGCCGCGCGATACACCAGCAGCCGCGCCGCCTCGATCTCCGCCGCCATGTTCGCGAGCGTCGCCTGGATCATCTGGAAGTCGCCAATGCGCTGGCCGAACTGCCGGTGGGCGCGCGCGAAATCCACCGAGGCGTCCAGGCACGCCTGGCCGAGACCGACCGCGCCTGCCGCCACGCCGAGCCGCCCGCGATCCAGCGCCGACATCGCCACCTTGAACCCCTGCCCCGCCTCGCCGAGCAGCGCGCTCTTCGGGACGTGGCAGCCCTCCAGCAGGACACGCGCATGGTCCGAGGCGCGGTGCCCCAACTCGGTCCCACCCATTGGCTCGCGGCGGAAGCCTGGTGTCTCGGTCGGCACGATGAACGCGCAAATCCCTTTGTGGCGCGCAGTTGGATCGCGCGTGGCGAAGACGAGCGCGACGCCAGCGAGGTTACCGTTGGTGATCCAGATCTTCTCGCCGTCCAGCACGTAGTCGTCGCCGTCCTCACGGCAGGTCGCGCGCATGCTGGCGACATCCGACCCCGCCTCTGGCTCGGTCAGGCAGTAACAGCCAATCGCCTCCCCCGACGCCAGTTTCGGCAGCCATTCACGCTTTTGCTCCTCAGTTCCCCACTGCTCGATGCAGCCGGAGAGAAGGCTGACATGCACTGTCATGAAGCCGCGTACTGAGGAGTCCGCCCAGCCCAGTTCCTCGCTTACCAGCGCGAAGCTGAGCGCGTCCATCTCGGCGCCGCCGTACTCGCGCGCCACCGTGCCGGAGAGAAGGCCAAGCTCGGCCATGCGCGGGATAAGCTCGCGCGGGAAGACGCGCCGCTCATCGGCCTCGCGCGCAAGTGGGGCAAGCTCCTCGCGCGCAAAAGCGCGCGCGATCTGCTGGATACGCCGCTGCTCTTCGCTGAGAGCAAACTCCATTGTCAGCTCCCCCTTTGTCTGACGCTAACAACCCGCGCAGGCGGTTTTATGGCGGCACGCCCACAGGCATGAATTCATTCGCCAGCCAGCGTCACCACATGCCGTCGGAAGGCGGTTCAGTCACCGTGCGCAGTTCCTCCGCCGTGCAGGTTCCGCGCTCCAGTATACCCTTGAAGAGTCGTAGCGTCTCATGTCGGGCCGCCACTGCATCCTGCGATGCAAGGCTCCACGCGCTGAGCGCCGCTGGTGAATCCACTGCCTCCAGCGCATGCGCACGAACCTCCGGCTGGAGAGCGCCTTCCCGCAGTTGCAGCGCCGCCAGCGCGAGCCAGATCACGGTGGCGTCTTCCTCGCCGACCAGCGCCTCCTTCAGGTCCTCGTAGACCGAGGCGGTGGCGGCGGGTACGTCGAGTCCCGACGCTAGCCCCTCGTCGAAGAGCATGCGCGCCTCCTCAGCGAGATCGTCCTGCAGCAGTCCCGGCCCCCAGACGCCCATTGTCGCTCCTTACGCCTCATCAAGCACCGCGATGCCCTCGATCTCGATCAGCGCCTCCGGCTGGAAGAAGCCGCTGACCTCGAAGAGCGCCATCGCCGGGTAGTGGCCACCAAAATACCGCCGGTAGACCTCGCCCAGTGGTTTCAGCTTCGCCACGTAGTCGTCGCGGCTCTTGACGTAGATCGTCAGCCGCACTACATGCTCGGCCTTGCCGCCCGCCGCCTTGACCACGGTGGTGAGGTTACTTAGCGCCTGGGCGAACTGCGCAACGAGATCGCCCGGCGCGACGATACGCCCATCCGCGCCGGTCGCGTCCTGCCCCGCGAGGAAAAGTAACCGCCCGCCTGTCGTTAGGATACCATGATTGAAGCCGCGCGGCGCAACCAGCCCCGGCGGATTGATGATCTCGCGTCGCATGCTCACCGTCCCATGAATGTCGGCTTCGTCTTTGCCGTGAACGCCTCGTAGAACGTGCGATGGTCCTCGCCCATCAGCAATAAAGCCTGCGCCTGCGCCTCGGCCTCGACGGCGGAGACGAGGTCCATCGAAAGCTCGTTGTTGATCATGCGCTTGGTCATGCCGATCGCCAGCGTTGGACCCTGCGCCAGCCGCCGCGCCCACTCGTACGTCTTTGGCAGCAGCTCCTCGTGCGGAACGACGCGGTTAACCAGCCCGTAGCGTTCGGCGGTCGGAGCGTCTATTGTGTCGCCGAGCAGCAGCAACTCAAAGGCGCGCCCCAGCCCGACGACGCGCGGCAGCAGGTAGCCCGCGCCCATATCCGCGCCGGTCAGCCCGACGCGACTGAAGAGGAATGCGAAGCGCGCGCGCTCCGAGGCGACGCGCAGGTCCGAGGCAAGCGCAAGCACCGCGCCGGCGCCGGCGGTCGTCCCGTTGAGCGCGGCGAGGATGGGCTTTTCCAGCAGGCGCATGTGCTGGACCACCGCGCCGGTCATGCGTGTGAACTCGATGTGCCCCTTCATGTCGCGCTTGAGCAGCTCGCCGATAATCTCCTCGACATCGCCGCCGGAGCAGAAGCCCTCGCCCGCGCCGGTCAGCACGACGACTTTCACCGCGTCGTCGTAGCGTAGCGCCTCGAAGAGTTCGCGTAGGTGCGCATAGACGTTGAACGTCAACGCGTTGAGGACTTCGGGACGGTTGAGTGTGATCGTCGCCACGCCATCCTGCACATCGTAGAGAAAGTCGTAGGCCATTGGCACTAAAGCTCCTTCACATCGTTTGGCGCATTGTTTGGCGGAACGATACCACGGAACGAGGGAGAATAGGATGACCAGCAAACGACAAGATCAAGCAGAGCGAATACCAACAGAACTGTGATAAAGTCACGATGTGGCTCTAGGAGAGGCGTGACCCATGCGGGCAGAACTTTACCGCATCGAGCGGATAGATCCCAGAGCGCTCTCGATCATGGCGCGGCCACGCGGCGGCGACTGGCTGATGGATGAGATCCAGGCCTGGCAGGCGGCGGGAGTCGACGTGATCGTGTCCTTGTTGACGCTCGAGGAGCAAACAGAGCTGGGCCTCGACGAGGAGGCGTTGTTGTGCGCACAACACCAGCTGGCGTTTTGGTCCTTGCCGATCCCGGATCGCGCGCTGCCAGGTGACGCAGCCGCAGCCGACCGCCTCATCGAGGAGATCCTCGCGGCGCTGAACGCGGGGAAGCATGTCGCGGTCCATTGCCGCATGGGCATTGGAGAAGCTCACGACGGATACGCCGGCGCGCCCGCTGAACATGGCCGCGATCGAGCCGACGAACCTCAGCAGGCGTTAGATCGCATCGAGATCGCCAGAGGACTCCCAGTGCCAGATACCCCTGAGCAGCGTCGATGGGTCGAGCAGTATGCGTCCCGTCGAACTGCTCAAGGATCATCCTCGTTGCCATTTGAGGACACGCCCTAATTTCAAGGGGGATTTCTCGGTGCATACCTGTGTCGTGTAGGTGTGAAAGAGATAGCAGAGGTGCGCCGGAGTGACATCACTTTCAGCAATTCGATACGAGAACTCATCATTTTGATGGGACGAGAACTCCGTCGATCTATCCTACAGACCTTTCCTTTCGTTTGAGTGGTGAACTCAATTGCCGAGTGTATGTCGCTCATGTCTATGCCTAACGAATATCCCGGCAGAAGTCTCCTGCCTTGAGGCATGGAGATGCAGGTTGGGTGGCCCAACTGGCCACGGCAATACCTTTGGATAGTTCCCATGCTTGCCGCATTGAGGCCTATCAGGCAGAATAGCTCTACATGGAGACGCAGACCATCCGCAAAACCTACAAGTACAAACTCAAGCCCACCCCTGAACAGGAGCGGGTGCTTGGGCGTACCCTGATGCTCTGCCGCCACGTCTATAACGCCGCCATTGGGGAGCGTCGCGAAGCCTGGCACAAGTGCAGCGTGACCGTCACCTACTACCAACAGCAGGCAGAACTACCCGGCATCAAAGATGCCTTGCCAGAATACGGCGAAGTCAATGCCCAGGTCTTGCAGGACGTGGTGTTGCGCGTAGACCGCGCGTTTCAGGCGTTCTTCCGCCGTCTCCGCGAAGGGCAGACACCGGGCTATCCCCGTTTTCATGGGCGTGACCGCTACAATAGTTTCACCTATCCCCAGGTCAGAGAGCATGGCGGCGCTCGACTCGACAATGGCTTTCTGGCGCTCTCCAAGATCGGCAGGATCGCCGTGCGCTGGTCACGTCCCTTGGAGGGAACAGCCAAGACCGTCACGATCAGCCGGGAGGCGGACGGCTGGTATGCCTGCTTCTCCTGTGCCGATGTGCCGGTGCAACCACTTCCCGCGACGGGACAGGAAACCGGCATAGACTTGGGGATAGAGGCGTTCGCGACACTCTCTGATGGCACACGCGTCTTTCATCCTGGTTGGTATCGCAAAGCAGAACGGGCGCTCAAGACAGCCCAACGCCATGTCAGTCGCCGCAAGAAAGGCAGCGCTCGCCGTCGCAAGGCGGTGGCGTTGCTGGCCAAGGCGCATCAGAGGGTGCGGCGCCAGCGAGCGGACTTTCACCACAAGACGGCGCTGGCCTTGGTTCGAGCCAATGACGTCATCTATCACGAGGACTTGCAGACGGCCAACATGGTCAGGAACCACCACCTCGCCAAGTCTATCTCTGACGCAGGCTGGGCGGCGTTCTTGACTATCCTGAGCTATAAGGCAGCATGCGCCGGTCGCTCAGTCGTAGCCGTGCCGCCTGCTTACACCAGCCAGAGGTGCTCTGGCTGCGGCGCGCTGGTCTCGAAGGGCCTGTCTGTCCGCTGGCATGCCTGCCCGGACTGCGGCGCGAGCCTGCATCGGGACCACAACGCCGCCAGAAACATAGAAAGGGCTGGGCAGGCCCTACGGGGAGCGGTGGCGTAGGCTGCCGCGCAGAACCGAGAATCTCTTCGGGAGTGTCAATACATCAGCGCGCCGCCGTCCACGTTGATCGCCTGGCCGGTGATGCCGCCGCTCGCGTCGAGCGCGAGGAAGAGCGCGACGTTCGCTACCTCCTCCGGCGCGATCAGCCGTCCCTGCGGATTCGACCGCTCCAGCGTCTCGCGGGCACGCTCGGCGGACATGAAGGTGCGATTGGTGATGTTCGCGATGCTCGCCTGGGTCATCGGCGTATCGACGTAGCCGGGGCAGATCGCGTTGACGGTGATATTCGACCCGACCAGCTCCGTCGCCAGCGCGCGTGTCAAGCCAAGCACGCCATGCTTCGAGGCGGTGTAGGCCGCGATGTAGCGCCCACCGGCCTTGGCTGCGACCGAGGCGATCATGATGACGCGCCCGCTCCCCTGCTCGATCATCGTCTGGGCGAACGCCTTGGTGACGTAGTAGACGCCGGTGAGGTTTGTGGCGATGATCTGATGCCACAGCTCGTCGGGATGATCGCTGAACTTGTGGCTGGCGGCCATCCCTGCGTTGTTGACCAGTATATCCACGCCGCCGAACTCGTCGAGCGCGCGCGCCGCCATCGTGTGTACCTGCTCCGCGTCGGTCACATCGCAGACGAGCGGCAGGCAGCGGCTGCCCATCGCGCGTATCTCCTCCGCCACCGTCTCAAGCTCTCCTATGGCGCGTCCGACTGCCACGATGTCGGCCCCGGAGCGCGCGTAGGTCAGTGCGATGCTGCGCCCGATGCCCTTGCTCGCGCCGGTGACGACTGCGCGCTTGCCCGCGAGCGGCAAAGGAGTTTGCTCAATTACCATGTCTACTCCTTCCAGGTGGCGCGCAGGACACGCTGCCAGTTCTCGTGCGTGATCTGGCGCAGCGCCGCATCGTCGAATCCAGCTTCGCCGAGCGCGCCGACCAGCTTTGGCAGGCCCGCCGCGTCCTTGAGATCGCCGGGGACACGCGCGCCGTCGAAGTCCGAGCCAAGCGCGACATGCTCGACGCCGATGCGGTCGGCGATGTAGCGCACGTGATCGACGATCCTGGTGAGCGATGTCTCCGCCGTCCAGTCGCCATCCTCGCGCAGGAAGCCGACGCCGAAGTTCACGCCGACGAGGCCGTTGGAGTCGCGGATCGCGTCGAGTTGTTTGTCGGTCAGGTTGCGCGGTGTGGGGCAGAGCGCGTGGGCGCAGGAGTGCGTGGCGACCAGCGGCGCGTCGGAGAGCGCGGTCACATCCCAGAAGCCGCGCTCGTTGAGGTGTGAGTTGTCGATCATGATCCTAAGCTGGTTGCAGACACTTACCAGCTCGCGGCCAGCGTCCGTCAGGCCAGGGCCAGTGTCAGGGCTATGCGGGAAGGCGAAGGGTACCCCGGTGGCGAAGGCGTTGGGACGGCTCCAGACGAAGCCGAGCGAGCGCAGCCCCGCCGCGTAGAAGACGTGCAGCGCATCCAGCCCTGGATCGATTGGCTCCGCTCCCTCGAAGTGCAGGATCGCGGCGAGGATACCGTCGCGCAGGGAGGCATCGAGTTCGTCAGCCGTACGTACGATCTTCACCTGGCCGTCGGACTCCGCTTCGAGCCTGAGCAGACCCGCGACGAGTCCCATCGCCTCGCGCTGCGCGTAGCCGAGGTCAAGCGGCGGTGGAAGTTCCAGAGAGTTCGCGGGTCCTGTTCGTGGCGTTGCCTCTGGCGCCTCCGCTGGTGGCGGCGGAATGAAGACGGCAAAGAAGCCGCCCGCAAAGCCACCCTCGCGCGCGCGGGGCAGGTCGAGGTGCCCCTCCTCACTGCGTGTGAAGAACGACCGCTCCTTGCCCTCCTCCGGCTTGTACAGGCTCAGCAGCACATCGTTGTGCCCGTCGATCACGGGCATCGGTTTGTCAACCATCGGTATCTCCTCACTTTTCAAAAGGGTTCGGCGCCAATCATAGCGCAGTTTCGCGGTTCTTCATGGTTGACCAGCGGGATATGGAGCGCATTACCTCGCGGATGGCGCGCTCGGTGGATGGGGCTTGCGAGAGGATGCAGAGGTCGGCGCGACCCGCCGCAAGGATCGTGTTGACCTCGTTCATCGTGGTCAGGTAGCCACCGACAAGCGTAAGTATGCCCGCCTCGTTGCGGATGCGGTCGCTGTAGCGCGTCAAGAAGGCAGGCCCATAGATGGGCGCGCCGTTGGGCACTGTCTGCCCGGCGAGTGGCTGAATCAGGTCGCAGCCATGCTCTTTCAGGATGCGCGCGACGGCGACAGCGTCCTCGAAGGTGAAGCCACCCGGAGCGCAGTCGTCGGCGTTGAGGGCGACGCCCAGCGGCTTCTCACGTGGCCAGATCGCGCGCACCGCGTCGAAGACCTCCAGCAGGAAGCGCAACCGGCTCTCCAGCGCGCCGCCGTATTCGTCCGTGCGCTGGTTGGTGAGTGGCGAGAGGAAGCTGGCCAGCAAGTAGCCGTGCGCCATGTGCAGCAGCAGCAGATCAAATCCCGCCGCATCCGCCCGGCGCGCCGCGCTCACGAACTCCTCGCGTACGCGCTGCATGTCCTCGAGTGTCATCGCGCGCGGGATCTGGCTCTTGGGGGTGTACGGCAGCGCCGAAGGGGCGAGCAGCGGCCATGCGCCCTCGCGCAACGGGCGATCCGGCAGTCTAGGTTGAAATTCATATGGGTGCTGTGTCGCGCCGCGTCGGCCCGCATGCGTCAGGATGGCGGCGATGGCAGAATGCGCCCCGCGCGGGCGCTTCTTCAAGGCATCTTTCCACGTGGCCTCCCACTCTGGGCTGGCCACGTCGCTTTCCCGCCAGACTTGCCCATCCGTCGAGACGACGCACGGTGTAGGCAGCAGCAGGCCAGCGCCCTGTGCCAAGGCGTCGCCCTCGGCGGCGGTGATCGCGACGCGGTTGGTCAACGTTAGCCCCGCTAGCCGCAGTGGCGCGAACGCCGGCGAGGCCGCGACGGCGGGAGCTGTGCGCCGCCTACCTTCACGCCCTACCTGGTGGCCCCAGCGGTCCACGAGCTCGCCGAAGCGCGGGTCGCGCAGGCGCAGGTCGTCGTAGGTGACGCGGCCGCTGCGAGTCAGCAGGTTGAAGGTGAACGGGACAGGCTCCAGGTCGAGATGGCGGCTCAGCGTCTCAAAGTAGACGCGGCTCTCGTGCGCCGCCGCCTGCAACGTCTCGACGACCGGCTTGCGCTGCAACTCGTACTCGCTCAGCGCGCGCTCGAGGTCGGGGTAGCGGTCGGGATACTGGCTGAGCGCGTTGGCTAGCGCGATTGAGTCCTCCATCGCCAGCTTCGTGCCGGAGCCAATGGAGAAGTGCGCCGTGTGGACCGCGTCGCCCAGCAGCACGACATTGCCGGTATGCCAGCGCGCCGTGCGCAGCGTCTGGAAGCTGACCCACAGCGAGCGGTTCGAGAGCAGCCGCGCGTTCCGCAGGTCGGGCGCGAAGAGGCGCTCACAGTACGCGATGCTCTCCTCCTCGCTCGCCCGATCCAGCCCCGCGCGTCGCCACGTCTCCTCGCCGCACTCGACGATGAACGTGCTGTGGTCGCCGGTGAAGGGATAGGCGTGGACTTGGAAGAGGCCGTGCTCGTTCTCGCGGAAGAGGAACGTGAAGCAGTCCAAGAGCAGATCGCTGCCGAACCAGACGAACTTCGCGCGCCCCGGCTCGATCTTCGGCCCAAGCTCTGGCTCGTATGTCCGGCGCGTCAGGCCGTTCACGCCGTCCGCGCCGATCAGCAGGTCATACTCGCCGAGGTCCGCGAGGTCGTTAATCTCGCGCTCGAACTCCAACGCGACGCCCAACTCGCGGCAGCGGTCCTGCAGGATGCCGAGCAGCCGCTTGCGCGCGATTCCAGCGATGATGTGCCCGCCACAGCGAATCTCGGTCTCGCGGTAGCGCACGGCGATGGTGTCCCAGATGACGAAGCTCTCGGAAATCGCCTTGTAGCTGGTGTAATCGGCCTCCTGGAAGGCGGCGAGGGTGCGGTCGGAGAAGACGACGCCCCAGCCGTAGGTCGCGTCGGCGGGGTTGCGCTCGATCACGCGAATCTCGGCGCGCGGGTCGTTCTTCTTGAGAAGCAGCGCGGCGTAGAGTCCTGCGGGTCCCGCGCCGAGGATGGTGATCTTCATGACGAGCGCCCCACGCTGGCGGGCTGTTGCGTCTCGGCTTCCACCAGCCGCGCGACAACCTCGGCCAGCCGGTCGAATTGCGCCAGATCGGCGAAGGCGGGATAGAGAATCAGCTCGTCGCAGCCGGTGTCCTCATAGCCGCGCACGAGTTGCGTGATGGCCTGCGGCGTCGTCAGCAGCCCCGCCGCGATGCGCTCGGCGTACGCCCCGGTGAAGGCGTAGTAGTCGCGCAAGTAGGCTCTGCCAGCCTCGGCATGCTCCTCGCCCAGCGCGAAGTACGCCTGCCCCCAGAGCAGCGGCGCGCCGAGACGCCCCAGATCCTCCCAGGCGGCGCAGGCTCTCGCGGCGGCGCGAGCGAAGGCGCGTGGCGGACCGCCCCCATGCGCATAGCCGTCGGCGTAGCGGGCGACACGGGCAAACACATGATCGCTCGTTCCGCCCAGCAGCAACTGTGGTCCCGCTAGACGCTCCGTGCGCGGGCCGTGGCGCCCTTCCTCCCAGAGGTCACGCAGCGAGTCGAGTTGCTCGACGAGCCGCCTGCCGCGCGTGGCGTAGCTGACGCCTGCCGCGTCGTAGTCCTCCTTGCGCGCGCCGACCGCGATCCCCAGCGTGAAACGCTCACCGGAGAGCGCGTCGAGGCTGGCGGCGGCTTTGGCGAGAGCGGCTGGCGCATAGAGCGGGCTGACGAGGATGTTGGTGGCGATGCGCACGCGCATCGTAACGGCGGCGACGGCGGCAAGCGCGGTCAGGGAGTCGAGGCTGTCGTAGGCGAGGCGGTCGAGCGTGGCGAGCGTCGAGAAGGGCCCGGCGTCGGCGCGCCGCGCCCAGTCGAGCGTGAGGCTGGCCGGGGCGCCGGGGATCGTCGAGGGCAGGCCAACGCCGATGCGCATCGCGTCGTCACTCCTGATGTGGTCGTCGCCTGATGTGGTCTTTAGTATACCGCTTCAGTTGCCAATGAGGCAGGCACAGGGATAGCGCTCCTTACTGATCGTGGTCTCACAGTGCAGATGAGTGGCAGACCACGGATCTTCATCCCCACCTGATCGAGACGGTTGCGCCGGGTTGGTATCGAGGTGGCTCGGTGAGCGGGCGCTGATGTCGTTGAACCTCTGGATCTCGGATGAGGCACACTGAACGCGATCATCTCCCGCAACCTGCTATCGCGTATACTAGCCGGCGGACAGTCAGCCGACCAGCATCCGATGCAGTTCGACCCAGCGAGAGGAGACTCTGCCATGCCGTCCACATCCTACCGGAGCAAACGAGCCGATCAACGTGCCGATCGTCGGCACGCCAAGCAGATGGCGGCCTTGCTGCGTGCCGTGCTTGAGTCGCCGGGCGCTATCGAGCACGGCGTGCGGCAGGCCATCTTTCGGGGCGCTCCCCAAGATGGGCCTGTCGGCGCATACGTAGAGCAGATCCGCGGCCAGTCGTATCGCATCAGCGACGAGGATCTGCAACGCCTACTGGAGAGCGGGTTGAGCCAGGACGCGGTCTTCGAACTTACCGTCGTGGCGGCCCTGGGCGCGGCGGCGGAGCGGCTTGATGCCGGGATGCGGGCTATGCGAGAGGGGCGGTGATCATGCGACTCGACGTACTAGATCATGGACATGGAACGCGCAACCGGCTGGCCCTGCGCCTGATGGGCACGCTGGCGGGGGCCGAGCCGGATGCCGTCGTGAAGACCGCATTGTATCGGCCACGGTTCTTCGGACGTCCATGGATTTTCCTCATCCGCTCCATCATGCGTGGGAGATCGCCATGGACACCGGGGGAGCGCGAACTCTTCGGCGCTTTCATCTCACGCCTCAACACCTGCCGCTATTGCCTCGGCGTCCATAGCAGCGGCGCCGCCCTGACGCTGGGCCGACCGGTCACGGTTGATCAACTGGATCATTGGCGCGACCCCAGCGAGGCTGACTTCCCACCACGCGTGCGCGCCGCCTTTGCATTGCCGGAGACCGTCACCCTCTCACCCGGCGCAGTTACGCCGACCGATGTCGCGGCGGTGCGCTCCGCTGGGGTCTCGGAGGCGGGCGTCGTCGATCTGTTCCACATCGCTTTCCTGTTCAATGCCGTCAACCGGATGGCGAACGCGCTGGACTACGAGTGGGACACAGAGGCGACGGCGCGCAAGATCGCCGCCATTCTCAACCGGACGGGCTATCGCCTGCCTGGATTCCTGCTGAGCTGAACTCGCATAACCTCGGCCATTCCTTGATCGCCAGACTAAACGCTGTGTGCCGTATGGCGCAGGCGCGCGACGAGCCAGGGGCCGAGCGTCACGGCCAGTGCGCTCACCCAGAGCGCGTTCGGCGTCGAGAAGAAGCGCCCGAAGAAGACCCAGCCCAGCGCGCCGCCGACGAACGCCGCCCCAGCGCCCAATGCGACCGTCCACAGCGCGGGATGCTCCGCGACAAGGTTATACGCGCCCAGACCCCAGCGCGCGGCGTGCGCCAGTCCACCGGTGAGCGCGCCAATCAGCGCCCAGACAAGCGTCAGTACAAGCAGGTCCACAGTCATCATCCTTCGGTCGTCAAGTTGGAGTTCACGAGGCGATCAGCAGCAACTGGTAGAGAATGGCGAAGAGATGCGCGCCGTCGCCGACCAGCTCGCCTGTCGTCGCGCCGCTGCGCACCTCGACATGCTGGAAGCCGCCTAGCTCGACGAATTCGTGCGTGCGCCCCAGCCAGGTCAGCGCCGCGTCGAAGTCGCGCGACTCAGTGAACGGCACGTACTGGTCGCTGGTGTCATGCATCAGGTAGATGCGCGCCTGGAGCGAATCCACGACGGAGCTGGGCGAGAGCGCGCGCAAGAGGTCATGCGAGGCGGGCGGCAGTGCGGCGATGTTCGCCTCCACCTGATCGGGTTGGTCGCCGTAGAGCAGGTGGTACGTCGCCACCGCGCCGGGCGACATCTGCGCCAGCGTCGCGCTATCCAGCGGACGACCATTCTCACCGAGCGCCGACCCGAAGAGGCCCAGCGCCGAACGGATGCGCGCCGCGTCGTTGGGCGGCAGCGTCACGGCGACCGAGTGCGCCAACGTGTAGATTGGCACGTCTTGGGGATGCCAGGGAGTACGTTGGCCGTCCACCTCCAGCGCGCGCCGCCCGACGTCACGCAGCAGGTTCGTCGCGTCGTAGTAGCCGCCAAAGAGCATGAGGAACGCCAGCTTGCCGTGCAGACGTGGATCGGCCGCCGCGAGGCACGCCAGCGCGTCACCCGCGCTGATCCCCAGGATGCCGACGCGATCAGCCCCTACACCAGGCCAGCGTTCGAGCGCGAGCGTCGCCTGAACGGTGGCGTCGGCGTCGCGTGGAGTGAGCGTATAGTCAATCAGCGCGGGGGTGGTCGCCTGCATCACGACGAAGCCCGCACGCGCCAGCGCCGTCGAGATATTGATGAGGGCGGGTTCCTTGCGGTTGTCGCCAACCCCCGCGATGACCAGGATGCCCTCGCGCGCGCCGGGGATCGGCGGCGGCGCGTCCACCGGCTCATACACGTCGAGGTAGACTGGACCATTCGCGCTGGAGATTGTGACCTGCGAGTGGCGCACATCGCCACCGCTTACCGCCAGCGGCGCCGTCTGTGAACTGGTGATCACCGACGGAAGCAGCATGCCTGCGCGGTAGACGGCGCGCCCACCCGGCAGCAGCGCGACAGCGGCGCCAACTAGCAGCAGGAGGACGAGCGCGACGCGCGCGACCTTCCCGCCGAAGCGCAGTTTACCTTGCTCCTTGCGAGCAGTAGCGGCAGGCGCATCGCCGCTGGCAGGCGCAGCGGCGCTCTGCTCCAGAGTCTCGTCGGCCACTGCGGCGCTCCCTCACACTCGATTCCCAATAGCAGGCGGTGTCTTCGCTAAGACTACGCTCAGCGGTATGGAGAACTTGCATGATGGATGAGGCTGACGAATGAATTCGCGCCTTGGAGTCTTTGGCCACGAAACCCGCCTGCGTGGGTGGAACCACACCCCTTCCCTCCCAGGGGAGGGGCTAGGGGAGAGGTCGTCTACACTCACGCGACGCGGTTCGCGCTGACATGGATCTCGGGAGGCTGGCGTAGCGTCTGGTAGACGACACAGTAGCGCTCGGTCAGACGGATGAGCGTGGCGAGCTGCTCCTCGCTGGCGTCAGTGTCCAGATCGAAGAAGAGGTCAATACGCTGGAACCCAACCGGCGTCTCTTTCGAGACGGCCAGTGTGCCACTGAAATCCAGCATCCCTTCCGCCCGCACCGTCGCGTCGCGTAACTCGACGCCAATCGCGGTGGCGACGGACGAGAGCGTGACCCCCGCGCAGGCCACCAGCGCCTCCAACAGCATATCGCCCGAACACAGTGACAGGCCATCGCCGCCCGTCAGCGGATGCAGTCCCGCCTCGACGAGCGCCCGGCCAGTCTGCACCTTGCAGGTGACACCCTCGCCCACCTTCCCTTGCGCCTTGAGGGTGATGCGCGCGGCCTCTGGCTCGGCGCGGTAGCGTTCCTTCAGCGGGGCCTGGATGGCGCGCAGGTCTTCAGCCTTCATCAATGTGTCTCCTGTCCCGGATAGAAGCTGGCTCGCCACATGTAAACGCGAGCCAGCGTGAGGATTCCATTATGCCAGACAGGAGCAGTCCCATTCAGCGAATGGGCGCGCGCGCGCCGTCGGGCTGCCCAACGCTGGTTGGCTCAGGCTGGGTAATGAGCCGCGCGCCGCGCTGCGCAGTCAGGTACGCCCAGACCCACTGCGTCATCACCAGCAGTCGGTTGCGGAAGTTGATGAGGTAGAAGATGTGGACGACCGCCCAGACGACGAAGGCGACGAAGCCGTGCAGCCGCAGCCAGCCGAAGTCCGCGATGGCCGAGCGCCGCCCGATGATCGCCAGGTTGCCCTTATCCACATAGCGAAAAGGCTTTGCCTGCTGACCACGCAGCAGTTTTAGCACACGCCTGCCCGCATAGGTTCCCTGCTGCATCGCTACCGGCGCGACCCCCGGCAGGAGCTTGCCATTCTGCTCCAGATGCGCGGTGTCGCCCAGGACCATGATCTCGGGATGTCCGGGAACGGAGAGGTCTGGCTGCGCCAGTACACGCCCGGCGCGATCGGTCTCGGCGCCGAGCCACCTACCCGCTGGCGAGGCCGTCACGCCCGCTGCCCAGAGGACCGTCTTCGCGGCGATGCGCTCGCCGGCGATCACAACGCCCTCATCGTCCACCTCTTGCACCGCCTGACCCGTGCGAATCTCGACTCCCAGCCGCTTCAGATCACGCTCTGCGTCCCGCGCGAGCGATTCGGGGAAGGCATTGAGGAGGCGCGGCGCCGCCTCGACAAGGAGGATGCGCGCCAGCGACGGATCAATGTGGCGGAAGTCGTCAATCAACGCGCGGCGCGAGAGCTCGGCGATAGCGGCGGCCAACTCAACTCCCGTCGGCCCGCCGCCGACGATCACGAAGGTCATCCAGGCGCGCCGGACATCCGCGTCCTGTTCGAGCTCGGCCGCCTCGAAGGCGAGCAGTATCCGGCGGCGGATCGCGGTGGCGTCGGTCAGCGACTTCAGGCCGGGCGCGTCGCCGGCCCACTCGTCATGTCCGAAGTAGCTCGGTCCCGCGCCGGTCGCCAGGATCAGATAGTCGTAGGGCACAGTGAACTCGCGGCCCTCAAACTCATCGCGCGCGATGACCTGGCGTGCGTTGACATCGACGCCGGTCACCTCGGCCATCAGCGTCTCGACATTGCGCTGGTCGCGCAGCATGCCACGGATCGGCGCGCTGATGTCGGCGGGGGAGAGGTCGGCCGTCGCCACCTGATAGAGCAGCGGCTGGAAGACGTGATGGTTGTTGCGGTCTAGCACCGTCACCCGCACCGGCGCGTGACGCAACGCATGCGCCGCGCGCACGCCGCCAAAGCCGCCGCCGACGATCACGACACGCGGCAGGTCCGCCTGCTCCCGCTCATACCTGTTTGGCATCTCGCGCCTCCTGAGTCGCCCTGGCGGCAAAGCCGCGCCGCCTGTGTAGACTCTCCATAGCAGATTATAGGCCGCCTCCAACCGCCTTGCCAGTCAGCGCTGCGTGATTATTGGCTGCGCGATTGCGCTCTCGACAGTACACTGCCGAAGCACGCGCCACGGACTCAAGTCCTTCGCTCCCGTGGGCCGGAACTTTAGCGCCGCGATGGCTCAGGAGGGGGTTAGGTCACACGCTCCAGCGGCCAGACGAGCGTCTCCTGATGATGCGCATAGTGCAGCAGCGGTGGGATGTCGGGCAGCGCGAGACCGTGCGCCAGCGCCATCGTGTTACGCCGAAATTCGGCCTCGGCGGGCTGTAACGGCCACTGCTGGTGGTGAATCTCACCGCGCAGGAGCCGTCCGCGCCTATCGGTCGTGTAGAGGCAGTAGCGCTCGGTCAGGAAGGCGTCGAGCGATCCTGGCGTCGAGACGTAGATGGGATCAGTTGGGCGATAGCTCACGTCGAGTATGGCAGGCCGCGCGCCGTAATGGGAGCGCACCGAGCAATAGTCAGTTGTCTCGCCGATCTGGGTGATGGCGAAGTGCGCGTAAAAGTAGGATAGATGAAACCAGCGCCGCGCAATGTCCACCGCGTGCCGATTGCCCGCGTCCAGACTAAAGAAGTAGACGCCCGCTTTGCCGCCCGCCGTCACGTAGGTGCGTACGTTCAGCTCCGGGAACGCCGAGAGCCTTGGCAGAGATGGCAGCGCGCGGGGATGGACATCGCGCATGAGGAATGGGACGACGCCCAGCCACGCCTCACCCTCATAGCGCTCAAGCTCCAGCCCGGCCGGGATCAGCGGGCGCAGCGCATCGAACCCGACCGGCCAGTGGGCGAAGAGCAGCCGCTCCCACGTCTGGCGCATCACCCAGGGCTTCTTCAGGAGCGGCCACGGGCGATGCCCGGTCTGGCGCAGGATCTCGTCGGGCCTCATCGCAGCGCCATCCACAGGTGCAGGACGCCCAGCGCGGCGAACCAGGCCAGGATCAGCCAGTCGCCCCAGCGCCGACCAAAGGTGAGTTGCGTCGCGGCGCGCAGCAGCCAGAAGCCAGCGATCCACAGCGCGAGCAGGCGCCCCGCGCCCAGCAGCCAGCCCTGCGCGAAGAGGTCCAGCAGCCCGATTCCAACCAGCGTGTAGCTCGCGGCGTGATTCATCACCCAGACGACGCCGTGCAGGTCGGCTGGCGTCGCGGTGTAGGCTGTAGGCCAGAGGCGGAAGGGGCGTGGCGCTTTCCACTCCGCCGGGCGCTCCAGGATCAGCGTGCGAAAGTCGAGCAGCTTCGGCACGAAGAAGTGCGCGGTTCCCAGCGCGACGGTGAAGACACCAGCGCCATAGAGCAGCAAGGATACCAGCCAGTCCACTCTGCGCTCCCTTCGCCGCGGTTCGCCCGATTGCGCGGACGCGCGCAACGCGCCCGCTCGGTCCACCGTAGTGTATTATAGGGGGGCGTCCCCTGACGTCGACCTGTATCCCGTGTGTAAAGGGAGAAACGGACGGCAATGAATCAAATGGACCAGATGGATCAGATGGACCAGACGAAGGCCATCAACCACGAGCACATTGTCGGCAACCTGATCATGGCGCTGATTGTGGTGCTGGTACCCGTATTCGGCCACATCATCCTGACGGCGATCATCCTGCGCGATGATCTGAAGGCGTGGGAAAAGGTGGCCTGGATCATCGTGACCTGGGTCGTGTGGTGGGTCGGACCCTTCCTCTACCTGCTCCTGGGGCAGCGCCGCAACCGCTTGCTCAACTTCATCTAGGCGCGTCAACATCCCAGCGCGCGACGACGGCCCGCTCCTGAGAGCCGGGCCAAGGATACGCGCAATCCGCCGCCGACGCATGAGGAATCGTGGCTCCCATTCATGTGACGTAACATACAGGAGCATGTCTCGCGCGTTTCTCCACAGGGAGGACTTCATCCCGCGCGCCGTGACGTATCTTGACCAGGGAGCAGAGACTTCGGCTATGCGTATCCTCGTATCCGGCGGTGGCACTGGCGGCCACATCTATCCCGCGCTGGCCGTCGCGCGCGAGCTGCGGCGCAAATATGACGCTGAGCTGCTCTACCTGGGCGACGCCAACGGCCTGGAGACGCGCATCGTCCCGCAGGAGGGTATCCCCTTCGCGCCAATCGTCGCCGGCAAGTTGCGCCGCTACCTCTCCACCGAGACCTTCACCGACCTCGGTCGTATCCCGGTGGGCATGCGCCAGGCGGTCGAGCATCTGCGCGCCTTCCAGCCCGACGCGGTCTTCACAAGCGGCGGCTACGTCTCCGTGCCGGCGGGCTTCGCCGCGCGCTTGCAGAGCGTTCCGTTCCTGATGCACCAGCAGGATGTGCCGCCGAACCTCGCGAACCGCCTACTGACGCCACTGGCGACCAGGATCTCCGTCTCGTTTCCCGACTCGTTGCGCTACTTCCCCAAAGAGCGCACGACTCTCTCCGGCAATCCCGTGCGCGTGGAGGTGCTGGAGATGGCGCATGTGCCGGGGGCGCTGCGCAAGTCGCAGTTCAACCTCGATGCTGGGCTGCCGGTTCTGCTCGTCACCGGTGGAAGCCAGGGCGCGCGCCGTCTGAACCAGGTAGTGGTCGAGGCGCTGCCGCAGCTCCTGCCGCGCTGCCAGGTGTTGCATGTCAGCGGGGAGTACACCTACGAGGAGACGCGCGCCGCCGCCGAACGTCAGATCGCGCCGCTGCCGGTCCTGCGACCACGCTACGCGCTGCACGCTTACCTCACTAATGAGATGCCCGCCGCGCTGGCCGCGAGCGATGTCGTGCTATGCCGCTCCGGCGCGGCGACACTGGCCGAGCTTGCCATCATGGGTCGCCCCAGCCTGCTCGTGCCGCTACCGCCAGGATTCACCGGCTCGCCACAGCAGACCAACGCCGAGATGTTCGTCAAGGCGGGCGCGGCGGAGATGACGCTGGACAAGGATCTGACGGCGGACCGGCTCTGCGCCACGCTCTTCCCGCTGCTTGGAGACGTGGCGCGCCGGAACGCGATGGCCGAGGCAGCGCGCGCGTTCGCCCATCCCGAGGCGGCGACGAAGCTGGCTGATAGCGTCGCCTGGCTGGCCTGGAAGCGCGCCGCAGGATAGCCCGGCGTGATGGCACAGCCGCGTTTTTCGCTCCGGCACAGGTGTGGAATCCGTGAAACTCCGCATTCCGGAGAGGGATTGACAAGCGATAGCCACTGGATAATACTTCCTGTCAGAACGGGCGCATAACCGACTTGGGCCGCGCCCAGGTTTGCCATGAGCCCGCGATGGCGCTTGTAAGCCACCTATGCTCACCTGGAGGACGTCATGCGGATCAGGGGCGCGCGGCGAAAGCAGTACCTGATCGCGCTGGGAATCATCGCTGGCGTCGTAGCGATCACTACTGCGACGGCTACGATCTTGCCGCGCTCATTCGTGCAGCCGAAGACGTCATCATCCCCTCACGTGAGCGCGGGAACATTTATTGCGTTCCCAACAGGGGCAAATGCGCCTGCCAATATCACCCTGGGGCCGGACGGCAATGTCTGGTTTACCAGTTATTGTGATGGCGGCAATTGTGGCGCGTTTCCCACCTACTGCGCGCGTAGCGAGTGCGGCGCGACGATTGGCCGCATTACCCCCCAAGGCGTGATCCAGCATTTCCCGATCCCCTTCACCTATAGCGCGCCGGACAATATCGCGACCGGGCCAGATGGAAATCTCTGGTTCATTCAATATGATCAGATCCGGCGCATCACCCCCGCTGGCTCCCTCACCGACTTTGGAGAGAAACTGGATGGCTCCAAGAGTATTGTCGGAGGAGTCGATGGGAATCTCTGGTTTACCGAGGAAGGCGGCATAGGCCGCGTCACTCCCACGGGCGTTATTACTCATTTCCGCCCCACCACTGGCACACTGGACCCCGCCAATATCGCCGCCGGACCAGATGGGAATCTCTGGTTCACCGAGACGAATGGCGCGAAGGTCGGGCGTATCACCCCCAGCGGCGCCATCCGCGAATTTGCGATGCCAGGCGCGCAATCGGGGGCCGGTGAAGAGAACGAGAGCGCTGGCAGCAAAACCGGCTACGCCGCGCTCACCACCGGGCCGGATGGGAATCTCTGGTACGCCGACCCGGCGCAACCCTACATCGGGCGCATCACGCCCGCTGGTGTCGTGACACGCTTTCTGCTGCGCGCTGGCGACGCCGATATCAACCCCCTGACGCGCCCTGCTGGCGTGACGGCGATCACGAAAGGTCCCGACGGCAACCTCTGGTTCCTAACCACCGGTCAGGCCGACAGCGCTGCGCCTCCTGCATATCTCGGCAAGATCACGCCAGAGGGAGCCATCACGCTGATCAAATTTCCGGCGGCGCGCCCGATCGCGCTCACCGCTGGACCGGATGGAGCCATCTGGATCACCGAGGAGAGTCACATCTGGCGCTATACCCTGCCGCGTTGAAATCGAGCGCCTTCAGGCAAGCTCGACCAGCGGGAAGGCGCGACGCGAGCGTGGCGGCGCCAGGAAGTTCTGCCGCCGCGTGGCCGTGATGAAGCGCTCCAGACCATTCTCGGTCGCGACGACGTCGTACTTCTTGACCAGATCAGGCGAAGCCTGATTGCGTCGCATCTCGGCGAAGAAGCTCGCGGTGGGGGTGAAAATCGTAAACTGGAGTTTGGGCTGAAGCGAAGCGTCTGGAACATCCATCGTATCGTAGCCTGGGCCATCCATGCGAATATGGATCGGGGCGCCGTCTTTGGCGCGCGACGACCGCTGGAGGGCGGCGACATGGCCCAGGCGTGGCTTCTTGTCGAAGGTCCCGCGCGCGGCGGCGTTGCGCTCAGCGTCGTCGGTCCCCTGGAAATGGTTGGCGATGAAGGCTGGGCCACCGCCGTCAATGTACTGATCTTTGTCGCCAACCGAAGGAATCGGGCTGGAGCGGAACATATACTGCACACGGTCGGTGTATGGCTCGCCGCCTGCTTCGTCGCCGCCATAGAACTGATTCAGGTCCAGGATCACATGCGAAAGATGCTGGATCGAGCCATTGAAGAAGTAGTCGCCCGGTTTCGTCGAGGTGAAGCGCGCTGACTCGTTTCCCTGGAACGTCGTGATCGCGGCAGGGCCGCTGGCGTCCACTTGCTGGTCGGCAAAGCCCATCCACATGGGCGACTGTGGATTGACCATGCGCGCGACTGGCAGAGAATAGTGGTCGGCCACCCGCCGCGGCAGGCCCATCTGATTGAACATCACCCGCCGAGAGGTAAGGGTGAGCAGGCCATCGAACCGTGGTGAAGGGCGACGCGCCCCATGCAGCATGTCGCTACCGTTGATCCAATTCGTCACGTCATCCAGAATTTCGACGGAGTCACTACGCAACGTCAGCAGGACATCGTTCTTCTCGATAGTGACAGGGACATTGAACGTGGCCTTCGTGACTCCTGGGTTCTCTGGCGCGACATCCGTCGGCGCGGGGATGGCCTCCTCCAGCGCAAAGCGATCGTGGTTTTCCAGGAGACGAGGCATATAGCGGGAGACGAGGTCATCCGTCATCGAGACGTTCGTCTGGCCACCGATGCGCCGAAAATACGGCAGGCCATAAGAGATGACAGTGAAGACTCCACTAGGACTGAAGGAATATGCGCTCTCGAAGGTGTCGAGGGCATCACGCAACACGGTCTGATCGTGGAGTCGTGGAGTACGGGTCAGTTGGTACGTGAGGAAGAGGGTATAGACCGGACCAAACCTCACGAGGATCCCATCTACGGTGATGGCGGGGGTGAGATACTGACCGAAATCGAACTGGATGTCCGGCAAAGCTGGCGGCGGCGTGAGATCCTCCACCCGATACGTCGGGCGAGCGAGACTGGCAAGCCAGTTCATAGCGGGAATCGCCGCGATCCCCACCGCGCCACCAATCGCTCCACCAACCAGCAGCGCCCGGCGACTCACACGGGACGATTTCTTCTGCGTGTCGCCAGCGTCTTCGTTGGCGTCTCCAGCTTCGGCGGCAGGCGATGCAGGCGCGTCGCCGTTTTCCTCGGGAGGTGTGGTCTCGTCGGAAATCGTATCCATGGGGGTCCCTCTGCATGCGTCTGCGCCTCGTAATAAAGCGCCCAGCGACTGCGCATGGATGGGATAAGACGGTGGGCGACATTCGGCCAGCCAGAGCCGGCGCCCCTGCGAGCCAACTGGCGCTCAGAGAAGGCGGTGGCGGCGACTGTACTCGCCATCATAGAGGCGTCAGCGGGCGCGTGTCAACACGTCGGAGAGCGTCGCCTGGCCGGCCTGGAATCGCGCGGCGAGCCAGCGCGTCATGCTGGCGATGCCCTGCTGTTGCTCGCGGTTAGCGGTGATTCAGCAATTTGGTTCAGCCACTGAATGGCCAACCACGTGGCTGCGGCGTGTATGAGCGGGAGCCACCAGTGGGATCCGGCGCTCCCGCATTCTCGCGACTCGAAAGCGCGAACAGAATGATCGCCGCCACCAGAGCGACCAGACTCGTCGCGCCTAACTGGAATGGTCGCGCGGGTGAGATGTTGGTGAGGATGAGCAATGCATTGAGGACCGCCAGGCTCAGCAAGAACAGGATCAGGACCACACCGACTGCCCGTCCGGTCCCTGCGATGATCTCTAGCGCACGCGCAACCGCCGGGCGCGAATACTCGATCACCGCGACCGCGATGATGACGGAGAACACCGACAACACGCCCAGTCCCAGATTCGTGAGCGCGGCGAGATAGTTCGACTGACTGGCAGGGCTGAACGGGTTGAAGAGTTCCCACACCGGGCCAGTGGTGTTGGCGCTTGCCTGGACCAGCGTCTGCGTCACCTGGCGCGAGAACGTCGCCAGGCTGATCGCTGGCACGAGCCAGATAAACGGGCTGAGCACGTAGCGCAGAGCGTACCCGCTTTCTTCCACGGCGGAGCCGAGAATGCGCTGGAGCGTGGTCAGGAAGTTCTGGCCTCCGGTGAAGAGGCCCACTATGACCATGACCACCAGCGCCAGAAAGAGCGCGCCGAGGCCGATATCACGGTCGAGATCGCCCAGGGTGGTAATGCCAATACTCTCTAAGCCGGGGAGTGTGACCACCACATGCAATTGTTTCTCCACGAAGTCCAGGACACCCCAGAACAGAAAGCCCAGCAGCGCTAGCCCCGTCAGCCCCGTCGCGACGCGGGAATAGCCTCCGGGCGCGGCGTCTCCTGCTGTCGCCTTCCCGCGCGCCATCTGTTGCGTGATAAACCCATAGAGGAAGACTGGCGCCGCCAACACATTGATGATGAGATAGGTCGTCGGGTTGTGCGCCACATCGGTCTGTGCGCCGAAGAAGGAGGTATTGGCGACCAGACCGAGTGTGAAGGCGCTGGTCAGCACGACATAGAGCAGCAGTCCCCATGTGCGGCGCTCCGAGATGACGACGTCAAACGTTAGCAGCAAGAGGCTGAAGTACACATACAGCGGGAGCGCCAGCGCCTCATTCCCCGGCTCAAAAGGAAACCCGAAGGGGTTGTATCCGGCAAGCACAAATGCGACATATCCCAGCACAACGAGCACCGGGATGGCCACCCGACGGAAGCTCGCATCAACGAGCGATGATGAAGACATGGACGCCATGCGTACGACCTTTCCAGGGTGGAGGCTACCTCCACAAGAGCGGGGAATGGTCACATAAGGAAGGCTCCCTGCTCCCAGGGGGAAGTATAGCGCGCTGACTGGAGGATGTCTACGCGCGCCGCGCCAGAAGGGTCACATCTTGCGCTCGGGATATATGAGGCTGTTGGTGGCCCGTCCTGTATCACTTTTTCGCTCAGCCAGGCTGTGTGCGGCGGATCGAAGAGATGAATCCGGTCACGACCTTCGTTGATGACGCCCTGCTTCTGCTGCCTGAAAGCGTTGTGGCGCGCGGCCAAAGCGCTTGACATGAGCTCTTCGTCTCTTTACTCTGAAGAGTGCGATCACGTTTACCCGTCGCGCACAGCGGTGAGACGGGAAGGGGTAGGGTCCTATGGCTCCGACGTCTCACCTTGTTGACCGCTCGCTGCTCTGGACTGCGCGCATCAGCGGCCTCGGCTTCAGTTGTCTCTTCCTCTTCCTGCTATTCCTCTTCGCTACCAACGAAGACCCGCCAGCGCCCGCCGCCTATCCACCGTTGGTGGCCATGAGCGTCGCGGTTCTGGGAGCAGCGCTTGCCTGGCGGTGGCGGCGTTTCGGCGCCATCATGCTCCTCCTTTGCGCCGCCATCCTGGGTGTCATCGCTGCTCACAATGCGCTGCTATTCGACATGGGCTGGGGTGGTATGTTGCTTGTCACGCCCCTCTATGCAGGGCCTCCCTTCCTGGCAGGACTCCTGTATGGATTGAGCTACCGCTGTCCTCTGCGCTCCACTCTCCCGCGACCGCGGCATAGCGTCGGCATGTCCCACGGAGATTCACGGCCGGTTCGTCGTTTGTACGCGCCGCATGAGTCGTTGTAGCCGAGGCCCCAGACGCCAAATGTGGGCGGAGTGTACACATTGTACACAACTGCTTGTGTACACAATTGTGTGCATTGTGTCTGGCCTTCTCCCCCTTCTCAGACGCATAGTCATAACGTAAGGCGTTTGGACACGCTGTTTGTGGTGATCCAGCGCGAGAAACCGAGGTTGAGAACATAAACGCTCTTCATTACCAGCGCAAAAGACATAGCAATGAGGCTAGTGACGCGCATAGACAGGGCATCTCGACTAACTCAGCAAGAAAGGACCTTCCTATGAACGCGACAATCAACACCGTCACGCAGTCACAACTCGCCTGGCCGCTGCCGGGGACGCAGATAGCGCACGCCCATCGTACCTGGGCCGACTGGACGGATCAGCAGGCTGCGCAGACCGCCAGCGCACAGTATCTGGCGCCCGCGCCTACAGTTCTGGATCAAAATAGCGCGGTCATGCGCATCGAGCGCAGCGCAGCGTCACCCCTGACCTGGCCTCTCGCGGGGACGCAGCTCCCCAACGCTCACCTCACGTGGACCGATTGGCTCGACGCACAGTCCACCAATCCGCCTGTCAGACAGCACGAGCTGGAAACGTTCGAGCGGGCGGCATAAGCGCGCCAAGCCACCGCATGAGCGATGCTCTGCGGCAGGATAAACACATCCTTACAGTAGCGGCGCCCTCGCGCTGCTACTGGCTTGCCTGTCTGCTGCGAGATGGCTGGCGACAACATGGGGGCAAGGATCATGGCCATGCGCGTTGCGCGAGCAGACGAACGACACCCAGTGACAGAGAGAAACGGCGAACGAGATGGCCATTTTCAGACTATATCCCAATCTGCCGCAGTCAGCGGATGGGGAGGTGAGCGCGGCGCTGCCGCGCCGGCGTGAGGTCCACCGCCGGCTGAAAGCCTCCTATGGCCCCCACCTACCTGACGATCCTCAGCGTCATCCAGGCTGTCGCCATGGGCGATCTCGCCCACGTCGTCGCCGGGGGATACCAGCGCTTTACGACCGTGCAGTGGGTCCTCACGCTGAACAC
>Ga0070706_100000280_pt1 | contig 62151 bp, 56 predicted proteins | sample KBSK5501metaG_FD_65476 | JGI IMG/M metagenome (GOLD analysis project Ga0070706, IMG submission 65476) | Corn, switchgrass and miscanthus rhizosphere microbial communities from Kellogg Biological Station, Michigan, USA - KBS K5-50-1 metaG | ecosystem: Host-associated > Plants > Roots >...
GCGCATGTCGCAGGCGAGGACGAACTCGCTGCTCACGCCCCGGACGCAGCCTCGGATCTTCGCGATGCTGACCACCGGGGACTTGGTGAGACGGACGAACGTATCCATCAGGATCGGGAGACCGGAAGGCCCGACCGCTGTGGTGATGTTCCCCGTCTTGCCGGTCAAATCAAAGTGGGCAAGGTAGAACTCAGGATTCGCGCTCTCGAATACGACGACACGCAGGCTCGGGCTGGCGTCCATTCGGACGAGCAGATCCTGGAGGCCTTCGAATATGGTGGCGTCGACAATGTTGAAAGGCGGATAATCGAACAGAACCCTCCAGTACGCAGACGTTTCCTCGATGACCCGCACGTGCGCCGCTGATTCAGTCATGATTCATACTCCTTGCTTGACCACGATAGAGCGCGACGGCGAGGTGATGTTCTCCTCTTCATAGGAACGCATGCGCGCGAGTGCAGGTTGGGTGATGCACAATTTCAAGAAGAGATTTCGTTCGAGTGCCAGTCCCTGTGCCAGCGGTGTCTCGGTAGCGCTGCGGACGAGGCGCTTGATGCAAGCAACCGATTCCGGCGTGAATGACGATAGGCGCCGTGCAATCTCCATTGCGCGATCGAGTGCCTTGCCGCTGACGGTTTCGTGCACCAGCCCCTTCCTTTCGGCTTCCCGTGGAGTGAGGGGATCACCCATCAGGATGTGCATGAGCGCGGCTGGCGTGCCGATGGTGCGTGGCAGCCTTTGCGTGCCGCCGGCACCGGGAACCAGTCCTAGGTTCGCCTCCGGCAATCCGATCAGGTAGTCACCATCCTCAGCGATACGAAGATCGCAGGAGAGCGCGAACTCGAATCCGCCGGCCAGGGCTGTGCCGGAAATTGCGGCGATTACTGGTTTTGGCATGCTCTCGCACAGCGCTATGGCCTTGTCGAAGAATCCTCCATTGTAGGTCGCGTTCTCGGGCCACTCGCGACCGGAAGCGCGCAGGGACTCTGCGAGGCGGATAAGCGCTGCGACGGTAAAATGACGAATAAAATAACCGGGTGCGCCGCCAGTAACGATGACAACGCGAACTTTCGCGTCGCCCGCGAATCCGTCCAGCGCCTCGGTGAGCGCGTCGCCCATCTCCTGGTCGAAATAGATGCGCCTTGCGCTTCCCAGTGTAATGACCGCAATTCCATCGGCTATCCTTGTCGTCAGAACATCGGCGTTCATCGGGTCCTCCGGAATTGCAACGCGTTTTACGCAGCTGTGGATCGCGTTCGAACCGCGTTCGCGGCGGTACGGATCACATCGATGACCAACTTAGGGCTGGAGAGCATGGGGACGTGGCTGCTGGCGACCTCCGTCGTGGTGGCGCCCATGCGCTTCGCAAGGAATCGTTGCAGCTCGGGTTGGACTGTGCGGTCCTTGGTGGCCACGATGTAGGAACTCGGCTCGCCGTCCGAAAGCATCCATACGCGTCCATCCGCAACTTCGACGTGGGCGAAAACGTCTGTGACGGGAAACTTTTCCTGCTGGCTTTGCGAGGTCTCGTCTGCATCGGGGGCGAGTGCGGCGATGTAGACCAGCCCGGCGACCCGGTCATCGGTTCCCGCAGCCGTGATTACGCTTCCGCCGTAAGAGTGCCCGACAAGAATGGCCGGGCTGCTGACCCGCCCCAGCGTACGTCTTACTGTGGCGACGTCGCCCGCGAGTGTGTCGAGGCCATACTGGGCGGCGATCACCTGGTGCCCGTCCGCCTGAAGCGTTGGAATCACCTTGTTAAAACAGGAGCCGTCGGCCCAGATCCCGTGACAGAAGACGATGCTAGGTTTGGTTTGCGTAGGTTTCATTTGTTCTCCTCTGGTCGCCTCTCACGGATTCCCTACAGCTGTGCGGGACCAATGGGTTGCGAGCTTTGTGCCAAGACGATCGAATGAGTCCGCCAGCGAAGATGGGCGAAGGAGTGTCAACCCTCGCACGCCGCATGCCGAAGGATCAGCGGTGGATGCCGATCTTTCGGCTGCTCCGCTGACCGAGCGTGTTATTACGCGCAGTGATGACCTCGGTAGACACGTCGGCTAACGGCCTCGCCCCCGAGCGCGAGGACAATCTGCGCCTGATCATCGACACCATCGCAGAGATGATTGGCGTCTTGGACCCGAGCGGCGCGTTGCTCTACGTCAACAAGGCAGCCCTCGATTATTCCGGCCTCACCGCAGAAGAGCTCGCTGCTTCGCCGCTTCGCGAGCGCCTCTTCCACCCCGACGACGTCGCCAGGTTGCAGGAGGTGAAGAAAGCGGCGCTGGAACGCGGCCTTCCCTTCGAGGTGGAACAACGAGCACTGCGCAAGGACGGCCAATATCGTTGGTTCCTCTCTCGTTACAAGCCTTTCCGGGACGAGCAGGGGCGCCTCGTCCGCTGGTATGCGACCGCAACGGATATCGATGATCTCAAGCGCGCGGAGGCCAAGCACCGTCAGGATGAAGAAGAGCTTCGGCGCATCATCGATCTCATTCCACAATCGGTCATCGTCTTGAATCCAGACGGGAGAGCCATTTACGCAAATCGAGTGGCACTCGAGTACACCGGACTGTCGCTCGAGGAAATGCAAGCCGCCGATTCTCGCGCGCATGTTTTCCATCCCGAGGACGTTGAGAGACTTCGAGAAGACCGGCAGAAAGCGCTTTTGGGCAATGTCCCGTTCGAGAACGAGCAGCGGGCTCGCGGGAAAGATGGCAAGTATCGCTGGTTCCTCATCCGCTACAACCCATTCCGGGACCAGAGCGGAAAAGTCATTCGGTGGTATGCGACAGGAACCGATATTGAGGACCGAAAGCGCGCGGAGGAGAAACTCCGCCACGAGGATCGGGAGCTGAGGACGCTGATAGATTCTCTCCCTCAGCACGTCCTGGTACTGGACGCCAACGGCTCTCTGCTTCAGGCAAACCAGGTGATGCTCGACTATGGCGGCCGCACCCTCAAGGAGATGCAGGGGGCTGGAACCAGTGAGCGAATCAAGAGGGATCTCCATCCCGAAGATCTCGAGAGAGTGCGGGGCGAACGAGCACGCGGCTTCTCCATGGGACTCCCGTTTGAGATGGAAAAGCGGATGCTCGGGAAAGATGGTCGGTATCGCTGGTTTCTCTTTCGCTACAATCCGCAGCGCAATGAGCAGGGCCAAATCGAGCGATGGTTCGCCACGGCCACTGACATTGAAGATCGCAAGCAGGCCGAAGATCGCATGCGCAATGAAACCGTTGCGTTGCGCGAGGAAGTCGTACGCTCTTCGATGTTCGAGGAAATCGTCGGTTCCTCTGCTGCGCTTCGCAAGGTATTGGAGCAGGTGGCGAAAGTAGCTCCCACTGACTCTACCGTTCTCATCCAGGGTGAGACCGGAACCGGTAAAGAGCTGATTGCCCGGGCGATTCATAATCGATCGAGGCGGGCGAATCGCGCGTTCATCCGAGTGAATTGCGCCGCGATTCCGCTTTCGCTGATGGCTTCCGAGCTCTTCGGCCACGAAAAGGGTTCCTTCACTGGAGCATTGCAGCGGCGCACGGGCCGCTTCGAAGCGGCCGACGGTGGAACCATTTTCCTAGATGAGATCGGAGAACTGCCACCGGAGACGCAAATCGCCGTGCTGCGAGTTCTTCAAGAGCGCGAGCTCGAACGGGTGGGCGGGAATCAGTCGATACCAGTCGACGTGCGCGTGCTCACGGCAACCAACAAGGACTTGAGCGCGGCCGTCGCTGAGGGTGTGTTCCGCAAAGACTTGTTCTACCGCCTCAACGTTTTCCCCATTCAATTGCCACCCCTTCGTGCTCGAGGTGAAGACATTCGCCTGCTGGTGGAATACCTGGTCGAGCGCTTTGCCGAAAAGACTGGCAAGACTATTCGAAGGATCAGCAAAGAGACCCTGAAGTTATTTCAAAGCTATGCCTGGCCCGGCAACATTCGTGAATTGCAGAATGTGATTGAGCGGGCAGTAATCCTTTGCGAGAGCGAAACATTCTCGGTTGATGCAAGTTGGCTTACGCCGGCTGGTCCGACCATCCGCATCCCCGACGACAGAAGGCCCAGGTCGCATCGGTCGGGCGTCCCATTGGCCGCTGATCTTGCCGAACGGGAAAGAGCAATGATCGAAAAGGCGCTTCGCAAGGCACAAGGGTTGATCTCTGGCCCTGCCGGTGCCGCCGCGAGACTGGGCCTACCCAGACAAACGCTCGAATCAAAGATCAGGAAGCTCGGAATCGACCGGTATCGTTTCAAGTCTTGACGCCGAATTTTCAGCAAAGGCCGAAACCGTAGCCTCGACCCCACGATGACGATCAGCAATCCGAATCCTTACGAATGGCGCCGCTATTGCACCATTGCGCAGGCGTCCAACGCTCGATGGGCCGAACGTGACTCTGAAAATCGAAAAGTACTGCGATGGGTGCGGCACGACCATCCGGCTCATTGGGCGAATGCAGGCAGACCATTTGGAGGAATTGGAGAAGCAGGTCAGGGAGAGCGGCTCGAACGTCGCGTTGGACTTGGAGGAAGTGAATCTGGTTGATGTGGAGGTTGTTCGCTTCCTGGGGACCTGTGAGGGCCAAGGCGTCAGGCTGCTCAACGGCTCGCCCTACATAAATGATTGGATCGCCAAAGAGCACGGGAAAGGAAGCTATGGCGAATGAACTTTTGGAGAAGGCATGGGAAGCTCATGGCGGGCTCGATGTTGGAAGAGATGCTCTTCCGCTGCCCGATGGGAAAGTGCGGAAGAGGGACATTGGATTTTCGCGCCTCCGCGATGTTCATTTCATGTGCCCCTCCAGCGCGGTTTTCGGTGGAACGTGGCGGAACAAGAAGGGACAGGGCGGACAACGAACTGAGTCAAAACAACGCGATAGAGGGTAACCGCTCATCCTGCAAAGGGTTTTCTATCACTCTGCGCGGGTTCGAGTCCCGCCCTGGGCACTGCAAGTCGCTGAGACTCCAACGAATTTTCGCTCAAAATTGCGCGTGTGCCCAGTGTGCCCCTTCGCCACTCTGAGAACAGCGAGATTTACCCGCCCTGGTTGATTTCGGCTGGCGCTCAGTTCCGCCGCAGACGCTCTCCGAATGTGCGAACGCCGGATGCCGTCGCATCCTCCAGGGACAGCGTTCGGCCTTCCGGCTTGCCGAGTTGGCGGCGCCACTCCGTGAGCTCCGCTCTGTTAGCAAAGAGAAGCATCTCGGCGCAGCCGCAATTCTCGCCCCCCAGCTAGACAACCGCGTCGGATGGTTCGGCGTGCTCGAGCCGATTCCCGTTGACCGCGATCCGGATCGGGGCAGCGCTAAACATCTTTCACCTTGACAAGCACACGCCCCAAGTACACTATCCCCCTCCCAGGGATATGGATATGGCACAGACAGCGAAGCGAAGAAAGTTGGCGTTGGGTCATCCAGAATCGAGTGCGGTCAATCTTCCCGAGGACGTTCGAACCGCGATTGACGCGCGATTGGCTCGAATCGAGGGCCACGTGGCCGCCATCCGGCGAATGATGGCCGCAGGGGAGGATTGCGACGCCCTCTTGATCCAGGCGTCTGCAGTCCGTTCGGCGCTCAACGGCGTTCTGGCTGAGCTCATGGAGGCGCATCTGACGTCGTGCATCGTTCCGCGCACAAGTGCAGGCCAAGCGGAAGTGGCGATCGAGCGGCTCCGGAAAGCGTTGGCCACAGTTTTGAAGAGAGGTTGATGAATGAATACAAAAGTCCTTGCGGGAGGGGCGATTGGGGCTGCCTTGGCGGCATCAATTTGCTGCCTGGGTCCGCTTGCACTGGCGTTGCTGGGTCTGGGGGGCGGTGCAGTACTGTTAAAGCTCGAGGCTTATCGGGCGTACTTTCTCGTGGGCACCGGCGCTCTATTAGGGGCAGCGTTCTACATCACCTACCGCCGTCCCCCTGCGGAGGACTGCCGCCCAGGCACGCTGTGCGCCAATCCTGCATCTCGCAAATGGCAAAAAGCTGCTCTCTGGATAGTGACTGGAGTCCTGTTGCTCGCCGCGTTTCCGTACTACGCCAAATACGTTCTTTAGGTGAGTCGAACCGCTGAGACACTGCTCAGGCAGGAATGTCCTATGAAAAGGATCGCGCTGTTTCTCTTGTTGTTAGGTGCAGCTGGGATTTCCTCTGCGGCAACCCAGAACGTGACTTTTGCAGTGCAGGGTTGGACGTGTGGAAGCTGTGCCGCCTCCACGCGTATTGCTCTCAAGAAGCTTGGGGGCATTCAAGATGTCAAGGTTGACACGGAAAGATCGGAAGCAAGTGTCATCTACGATGATGCCACAATCTCTCCCGACAAAATGATTCAAGCCGTCGAAGGGCTTGGTTACAAAGCGAACGTGAAAACTACCGGCGCAAAGATTGCCTCAACGGCCACGGGGGGTTTACTGGCGGAAGAGGCGGCGACGAAGGCCAGCACTGTGTCGGGGCCTCCGGTTGTATCGTCCGAGCGAATCACGTTTTTCGAAGTCCCACTGGAATGTCCGGCCGTCCCGGGCCTCGGGTGTGGAGGTCGGGCAAGACCTCTGTTCGCCGACTTGGAGCGAAATTCGCTCATTGCCGGAGCCTGGCTGAACCATTCGGGGAACGTGCTTGGAATCATTTGGAAGGTGCCGGACGATGCTCGCTCGGGCGTCGACGCAGTCCAGTCGATTTTCAGGAAGAGCAGTCTTGAGGTGTTGCTCCTGCGGGGTAGCGGGTACGAAAGAGCGCTGAAAGATTTCTCCTCGGGGTCGAAGTGGTATCGGGGCACAGAATTGGCTCGCTTGAGTGAAGAAGAGGCAGAGGCCATCGCTTCTCGGCTCATCCACAGGGTCGAAAAGCGCGTCGCCATACAGCCAGAGAAAGCGGCAAAGCTCCGCAAAGAGGTGGCCGATGTTTTCAAAAGGCATTTTGCCGCACCGGCTTCTGGCGGTGGAAAGACTCTTAGAAAACAAGAGCTCTTAGACGTCGCGCGGAAGACTTTGAATGCTCAGCAGGCCGTTGAATTCGAAAAAGCCTTGGCCCAGGGAACTCGGCCGCTTTCAGATGACGCGGGTTAAGCCGCCTTGCGTCCTTCAGGACGAGCGGCCCAGGACATTCTGCAGAGGCTGAAGGTGAAGGAAACGCGCCTGACGAGTCTTTGTAGGAGGCACAGTTTCGCGGCGGTCAAAGTAGTTTTGGAGGAGGTTCTCGATGGGTTCTGAGAAGAAGTTTGACCTTGTCATCCTTGGCTCTGGGTCCACGGCCTTTGCGGCCGCGTTGCGAGCGCAGGAGTTGGGCAAGACGGCCCTGATGACCGAGGAGCGAACTCTCGGCGGCACCTGCGTCAATCGCGGATGCCTGCCCTCCAAGAATCTGATCGAGGCGGCCAAGCTCATGTACGACGCGCAGAACCCGCGTTACCCGGGACTGAGAGCGTCTCGGCTTGGCCTGGACTTCAAGGAGCTCAGCGCGCAAAAGCGCGAAGTCGTCGAGAGCTACAGGGGGAAGAAGTACCAAAGCCTCCTCGGCGGCAAGTTCGACATTGAAAAGGGCCATGCGGAATTCGTGGACCCCCATACCCTTGCGGTTGGCGACAGGCGGGTGAGGGGTGACGCAGTGCTGATCGCGACGGGCTCTCGTCCGGTGCTGCCGCGCATCGAGGGCCTGAGTGATGTCCCGTTCCTCACGAGTGACCTGCTCAGCAGCGGCGAGCCGATGGAGCTGACCGAGTGCCCGCACTCGCTGCTCGTGGTGGGCGGCGGCTACATCGCGCTCGAGCTCGGGCAGATGTTCCGGCGTTTTGGTGCCGAGGTCACCCTGCTTGAGCGAAGCGACCAGCTCTTTGCCCAAGGGTACGAGCCCGAGGTCGGCCCCACCGTCCGCAAGTTTCTCGAGGAAGAAGGCATCCGCGTCGAGACGCGAGCCCTGGTACGGGCAGTCCGCCGCGACGGAGCCTTGGCGGTCGCAACGGCGGACGTGCAGGGGAAGATGAAGGAGTTCCGTGCAGAGCAGTTGCTGATTGCAACGGGGAGAAGGCCCAATACAGACAACATCGCCATTGAGCGCTCTGGGATGAAGCTCGGAAAGGACGGGCAGGTGCTCGTCGACGAGCACCTGCGGACTCAGGTGCCTCACATCTTTGCCGCCGGAGACGTCGTCGGACGAGAGGTAGCCAGCCAGATGGCCACGCCGGTCGGAAGTCAGGACGGGGGCATCGCCGCGTACAATGCGCTCTCCGGCGGCAAGCCCCGGACGGTGAACCACCGGGTTATCCCTCGCGTCGTTTTCACCGACCCGCCGATCGCCGTGGTCGGCATGAGCGAAACCGAGGCGGTGGCGGCCGGGCATCCGTGCTGGTGCAGGGCGGTGCCCATGTCGCTGGTCCCCCGGGCCGGGGCCATTCGCGACACGAGAGGTTTTGTGAAGATGGTTGCAAACGCGAAGACGGACGAGGTGCTGGGAGTCACGATGGTCGGCAACAGCGCAGCGGAGGTGATTCACGAGGCGGCGATGGCGCTGCGGTTCCGAGCTACGCTGCACGACTTCATCGAGCTGATTCACGTCTACCCGACGATGGCAGAAGCGCTCAAAATTGTTGCCATCTCGCGCTACAAGGATCCCGCCAAGCTCTCGTGCTGCGCGGAGTAATGCTGACACAGAGCCCCCGCCATCTATAAAGAGGGCCAGAAATGAAAGGATTGCTTAAACAATTTGCCGGACTCATCGGCGCCGGAATCGCGGCTGCCTGCTGCTTAGGCATTTCCGTGGTGCTCTCGGCAGTCGGCGCGGCAGGCTTGGGCTTCTTGGTTCACGACCCGTACCTGTTCCCGATCTTCGTCGCTTTTGTCGCGTTTAGCCTCTGGACGCTGTACCGCTCCGCCCGCTCGCACCGAAACCTAGACCCATTTTGGCTCAGCTTGGCCGGTGGCGGGATCAGCATCATCGGGCTGTGGCTGCTGGTGACCGGCTTGTACGCGGCCTCCTGGGCCATCTACGTGGGGCTCGCCGTGCTCGTGGCGGGAAGCATTTGGGATGTCATCCCTGGCCGAAAGCCGGTGGCCTGTGCGTGCGAAGCGCCGCCTGTCAAGGCAGAAAAGCCCGATGTCGGCAAGCGCGTTGCGACCGGCGCTGCTCTCAGCGTGGCAGCCGCAGCCGCGTTCTACGGAATGTACAAGTCGGTAGCAGCCTTTTCCCCTGAGGCAAAGCAAGGCGAGATCGCCTGCTGGGGAATCAACTCGTGCAAGAGCACGACGGCGTGCACTACTGCCTTCAACGCGTGCACGGGACAGAATGACTGCAAAGGGCGCGGCTATCTCAATGTTCCGCCGAAGGAGTGCCGGGCCCGGGGCGGTGTTCCGCTGAAAGGCTCGATTGCGGACCCGGCCAAGAGCGGATGATGGTTGCTAGTTTCGGTCTCGGCCTGCGCCCGCCGTTTTACGCCGAGGCGGCACTCGGTAGGGTGCCAGTCGACTGGTTCGAGCTCATCACCGAGAACTTCATGGTGGCCGGAGGTAATCCGCTGCGCGTTCTAGATGCAGTTCGCCAGCACTATCCGGTGGCGCTGCATGGGGTATCCATGAATCTCGGGGGCACGGACCCGTTGGACAAGTCATACCTCGATAACTTGGCCAAGCTCATCCGGCGAGCCGAGCCGCTTTGGATCTCGGACCACTTGTGCTGGACAGGGCATGGAGGGCATCACCTGCACGACTTACTGCCGCTCCCCTACACGGAAGAAATGGTCGAGCATGTCTCGTGCCGGATCCGCGAGGTTCAGGAGCGGCTCGGGCAGCGAGTCCTAATCGAGAACGTGGCGAGTTACGTCCAGTTCAAGCAGAGCGGGATGCCTGAGTGGGAGTTTATTTCCGCGGTGGCGAACCGCGCCGACTGCATGATTCTGCTGGACGTGAACAACCTCTTCGTGAGCGGACGCAATCATGGGTTTGATCCTCGGCAGTACATCGAGGCTGTCCAAGCGTGCCGCGTGCGTCAACTGCACTTGGCGGGCCACAGCGTCGGGGGGCCGTTGCTGATCGACACGCATGATCATCCGGTGAGCGAAGCTGTCTGGGCGCTGTACCGCTACACGCTCCGCCGCCTGGGTCCTCTGCCGATCATGCTTGAGCGCGATGAGGCCATCCCGGACCTCGCGCAGGTGCTTCAGGAACTGGACCGCGCGCGGGCGATTTGCGCTGAGGCAAAGGCTGCATGAAACCTCTTCCTCTCGTTGAGTTGCAGTCTGCGTTCAAGCAATACGTGCTTGTGGGCGACAACGAGGCGGAGCTTTCGGTCCAGGTCGCTCGGCGCGAAGGGATATCTGCGGAAACGCGATTAGAGGTATATCGAAACGCGTACTACACCAGGCTCCAAGAATCCCTGGCCCACGACTTCCCTGTCTTGCTGGCGGTCGCGGGCGACAAGGCGTTCGGCCGACTGGCCACCGCGTACGTTCGCGATCACCCTTCGACCAAGCCTTCGCTCCGGTGGTTGGGACAGCATCTGCCGCATTGGCTGCGCTCGACGGCGAATGAGGCGCCGCTGGCCGATCTGGCAGCGCTGGAGTGGGCGGTGCTCCGCGCGTTCGACGCCCACGGTGCGACGGCGCTGACCCCGGCTGACCTTGCAGCCATTCCCGCCGACCGGTGGCCCAACTTGCGCCTTACGCTGCACCCTTCGGTCACAATCCTCACACTTCAAGCGAATGTTCGGGAAATTTGGCTTGCCGTGCGCGGGGGTCGTCCTCTTCCCGCTCTGAGACTAATCTCGCAAGAAGTCGTCGTCTGGCGCTCGCAGGACGGACCTCAGGTCGAGGCGGTGAGCAGCGGTTGCTACGTGCTGCTCGGGGCGTTGATGCGAGGGTCGCGCCTCAGCGAGGCCTGCGAAGTATTGGCGCAGTCGACACAGCCCGTGGCCGTACCCACGGCCGTCGCTGAATACCTCCACTACGCCCTATCTCGCGGCTGGTTTGCTCCGTCTGCAGCTTGACCCAGCTTCAGCTCGACCGCTGGGGCCGCACTCCATCGGGAAGCCGACTAGCCTGTTTTTCCTGCAGACCCGCGCGGGCGCGGGCGCTCGGCGTCTCACGAACTCAAGCCTTCCAGCCTTGGCGTCCTGCCGAGACGCTCTTCTCTCGGAAGAGTTCCTAGGCTACATTTGAGCGAAGGATCTTATGAAAAAGTATCACTTGCTAGTGATTGTTTCATCAGCCTAGGTAGGGAGGCTCTTGCAATATCTGGGTTCTGTTTTAATTGTTCTTATGGCACTACCGGTTGCAGCGGTAGAATCCCATTACTACCTCGAGTACGAAACGTTCCGCGCCCTGACCGCTTTGGCGCCCGAACTGCCTGAACCGCGCTTGGTAGGCTTGCCTGAAGGCGGCTTTCAGCTATGGACTCAGGGACAGATGCGGCTGCCGGCGGGTGGCTACTTTGTAGAAGGAGACTTTAACCAGGATGGACTGCCGGATGCAGCCTTGCTTTTACAGTCTCATGACCGAAGCTACTTGCTTATCGCAAGTCAAATGCAGAATCGCTGGACGCACCAAACGCTTCTCGAGTTGAAAGGCCAATCAGGTATAACGCTGGATGGCAACGTCCTTGTTTTAGCGCCGCGAGAAGCCCATGGGGCCGAGACCTATGTGGCGTGGGACGGGCATCAATACCGCATGTCCAGCGCGCCTGCGCAGGCGTCGTCGAGTGCGCCGGATAAAGCTCTTCCAAAGAATTCCTCGGCGGCGGTGTTCCCTCCATCGCGGACATTTGCTTCATCCGCCACCGCCGTCCCCTTTCATTTTTTCGTCGCGCTTCAGAAGAACGAGCTGCAGCCCGTGGAAGTGAGGCTCAGCTATCTGGGTCCGCGTGAGGAATCGATATCCGACTTGCGATTTGTTGTTGAAGGAACTGAGCATGGCGATGCGGCCGGGCGTCGCAAGAATCCCGGGTTTTGGACGATCCCTATTCCGGTTATACCGCTTCAAGAACTTCTTCGTACATTGGAGAAATCGTCTGGCCCGCTGACCGCCCAAACCGCACCGAAACCATTCCCCTGGCTTTCCTTGACTGTCGAAGCAAATGGGCAAGGCCCCAAAATGTTTCAAACGAGCTTTAATCAGGATCAAGCCAAAGAGGTCTTTTCCGTTTTTCGACACGTATTGGACAGCGAGCGGCTGGCTCGCTATCATCTGCAATCTTGGGGCTGCGCCATTGGCCTGCTGCCCGCTGCGCATGCGACGGATGTGACAAACCGCATGGCGATTAAAGTCTCCGCTTCTTCCAATTCTCCATGGGAGTCGGTATCCAATTATCTTCAAAAAGGCCGTGTCGCCCCCTCCGAAATTAGAGTCAGTCTTACCAACCAGTCGAGCTCGGTGGTCACAGGCCCAATCTCGGTCGTGTTTAATCTCTCGGGCAACGCTCGTATAGCGGATCCTGACGGCACCACTTGCAATACGTCACCCGTTGGGCGGGAGTTTGTGCACTTGCCACTCCGAAACAACCAATTAGCACCGGGTGAAAGCGTTGAAATGCCAGCGACCATTGCGAATCCAGAAAAGGTGTCAATCGTTTTTGATTTGAAGGTTCTAGCCGGGGCCGACCCAAGATGAAATGGATCGGTCGAGTCGCCGTCTTTCTCGCAGCTGCGGTCGGCATCTGGACGTGCAGCGCTCTGGGCACTGAAGAGCCAACGCATTATCAACTGACACCGGATGGACAGGTCCATGGGCACACTCTCTCCGATTGGATCAAGCAGCTCAAAGATTCCAATCCCTCCATCCGTCAGTCCGCCGCAGAAGCCATTAAAGGAATCTCGCCCGACGAAGCAAAGGTGGCAATCCCTTCTTTGATTCCTTTGCTGAGGGATTCCGCCGAAACGGTCCGTCAAGCCGCCGCTGAAACGCTAGGCGGTTTTGGTTCGGATGCGCGACCGGCGATCCACGGATTAATCCAACGCCTGAGTGACCCGGTAGAGCCTGTCCGCAATGCCGCGGCGGCCGCTTTATATTATGTCGGCATCAATCGAGATCGCCAGACCGATCCAGAGCCTGAAAAGGCGTTGCAGCTAACCATGCAGACGATATTCTCCTGCAGAGATCGCCCTGCAAGCATTCGCACCCAGCTAATGATGGTGAACACACTGGGAACTTTCGCTTGCCTGGATTCGCCTCATTTTAGGCCGTGCCAAAACCTTACGGCCCCTGCGGTACATGACCAATCGATCCGGCTCCTCATTGATATCATTCAAAACCGACAACTCCATTCCTTGGTCCGTGAACGGGCCTGTACTGCGCTCGGAGCCTTCCGTAAGCAGGCTCGCGGTGCTTCTCCAGTTCTCGCGAGCCTTCTTCGACAAACCGATGAGGACGCTGGACTTCGCACCGCTGCGATCGACGCTTTGGTCAAGTTGGGAGCCACGCCAGAAACTGTGAAAGTGCTGGTGCAAGCCCTTCAGGATAAGGATCTCTTTGTCCGCCGCGATGCCGCATGGGCGCTCGGTGAACTCGGTCTCGAAGCTAGGGCGGCGCTGCCGGACTTGTGGAGGGCCCTAAATGACAGTGATAGCCAAACCCGCGGCATGGCCGATAAAGCCATTGAGCGCATTACTTCCCCGACCGCGGCATCTACCGAAGAAGTTAGCACTCACGCGCCGAGACGGTAGAAAAGGGCCGTCTTTCAGAGAGCCTCTGAAATTACCCGCCCTGGTTGGCAGGGGCGCACGCGCCCATTGGCGATGGCCGTGCAACCAGCCGAACATTATGAAGCGGCCATGGCGTTCGTGAATCAGGACCAAGTCAACCCCGACTGCTGGCCTTTCTCCGGCGTTAGCGACGCAGGAACATGGCTCGACTACTATCGGTAAACGTCGGACTTCCGCGCGACATTGAGTGGAAGGGTCGCACCGTGCACACCGGGATCTGGAAGAATCCGGTGCCTGGCCGCTGTCGGGTCGGCCGGTTGAATCTAGATGGAGATGGTCAAGGCGACTTGGCCGGGCACGGGGGTGAGCAGCGCGCGGTCTTCGTCTACCAGATTGAATCGTATCGTTATTGGCAGGAGCAATTGAAGAGGGCCGATTTCGTCCACGGACAGTTCGGCGAGAACTTCACCATCGAAGGATTGCCCGACGATGCCGTGTGCATCGGCGACCGTTATCGGATTGGCAGCGCGCTCTTCGAGATCACTCAACCCCGCGTAACCTGCTATCGCGTCGGCATTCGAATGAATGAGCCTCGGATGCCGGCATTGCTGACATCCAGCGGAAGGCCGGGGTTCTACTTCCGCGTGCTGCAGGAAGGCGAGGTGGGCGCGGGCGACGAAATCGTGAAGGTAGGTGAGGCGAAGGAGCGAATGACCGTCGAGGAGATCAATGCGCTCCTCTATTCGCCCAATCATTCGCGGGATCGACTGGAGCGCGCCTTGCGGATCGAGGCGCTTTCGCCGGGATGGCGTTGGTCGTTTGAGGCATTACTGCGCAGCCAAGGGACTGGCGCAGTGAGCGGGAATGCGGGGCTGGTACCGGCGGCAGCCGCGAATCCGGCTGCACCGGGATTTCGGCCGCTCGCGGTGACGGCAATCGATCAGGAGTCCTTGGATGTCCTTTCACTAACTATGCAGAACCCGGAGCGTCAGCCGCTGCCAACGGCGTTGCCAGGTCAGTACGTGGTCTTGCGTCTTCAACCGACGACCGGAGGCCGACCGCTTTTTCGCAGCTACTCGCTGTCGGGTCCCATTTCGACGGAGCGCTATCGAATCAGCGTGAAGCTCGAGCCGAATGGCGTGGCTGGAACCCACCTCCGGGAGCATGTCCGCGTGGGCGATGCTCTCGACGTCAGCTCGCCGCGCGGGAGCTTCGTTCTGCAGCCGGGAGAGCGGCCGGTGGTGCTGCTCAGCGCCGGAATCGGGGCGACGCCTGTTCTGGCGATGTTGTACGCGCTCGCGGCGGCCCGCTCCACACGGCAGGTCTTATGGCTGCACGCGGCTCGGGATCGCCAGCATCATCCATTCGCCGCCGAAGTCCGCCGCCTCATGGGCGCGCTGACGCACGGCCGCAGCTACGTTTGTTACAGCAGGCCAGGCTCGCGCGACAGGGTGAGTGAGGATTTCGACGCTATCGGTCATTTGTCACGATCGGCGTTCGACGAGGTCGGCGTCCCACAACAGGCCGGATGTCTACCTCTGCGGCCCGACGCGTTTCATGGCAGACATGAAAGAGGCGCTCGCAACCTTGGGCGTAGCGCCGGAGCGCATTCATGTCGAAATGTTCAACGGCAGCGAGTCGATGACTCCTGGCGTCGTCGGCGCAGCGAAGCGAGCTCCGCATCTGCCCAACAACGACGCCAACACCGGTCCGCTGGTATCGTTTGCGCGCAGTGGCATCGCGGCACACTGGAAGGCGTCGGCCTACCAGAGCATCTTGGAGCTGGCGGAGGCGTGCGACGTCCCGGTCCGTTGGTCGTGCAGGACCGGTGTTTGTCACAACTGTGAGAGCGGTTTGGTTTCGGGGGCAGTCGTCTATGGACCGGAGCCACTCGACAAGCCTGCCGACGGCAACCTCCTCGTCTGCTGCTCGCAACCGGTTGGCGACGTGGTAATCGATTTGTAAGCCTGACGGTGATTCGATTTCTGAGGTAATTCGATCATTCGCGGCACTGCCGCCACTATGCAAACGTGCTGCTCCTCGCGAGAATGGGCCTTCGGGCGAGCGTAGTGTGCGCGCTCGTAGACATGAACTGGCGGTGCGGCGAGGTCATCGTCCACGGGAAGGGCGCCAGAAAGGAGCCGAACGAGAAACTCGAGTGTCTTTTCCTGAGGGCTCGGGTTTCAGATAAACGAATAGGCAACAAACACAAATCCCTAAGCCAACGAGAGGATATTTCAGGGCTACGACCGCAGCCACTCCGAAGAGGCACAGGGTCGCGATCGGTCGGACGCGCATGATCCTGCCCACCTTCGGTGGTACGTCATCGACAGGACTGCGGTCAATAAGCTCCCAGATCAGAAGTATGTAGGTCGCGTTCACCAGGGGTCGCTGCGCGAAGCATGGCTGTCTCCTTGCTGTCCGCTGCCGGCGATCGACAACCGCGGCGTCACGGATCGGATTTGGGCTGCCGTGTAGACAAATGCTTTGCCCAGCCTCTCCAACTCTCGGACAACTGCGGAATTGCAAGCAGCCGCGGCACCTCATCGCGATCGCGTGTATAGATGCGAAAGACATCTCGGATGGTGAGGTCGTGGTCAGGCTTCTCCATGAGCCGGATCTCGTCTCCCGCGCCCACGTCGCCCTCGACGACGATTCTGAGATAGGTCCCGGGTCGCAACGCCTTGGTGAAGCGGCGTGGGAACGTCTCGTCGTTCATCCGGACTCCGAGCCGCCAACAAGGGATTCGCGGCTCGGAAACCTCGAAAATCGCGCTTCCGATCTGCCAACGCTCGCCGACGAGCGCGTCGTTGAGCTCCATCGCTTCCGTGGTCAGGTTCTCTCCAAACTCGCCGTAAGAGATGGGACGGCCGATCTCCCCTTCCCACCAGCGTTGGTCCTCCACCGAATATGCGTAGACGGCCTTGTCGAACCCGCCGTGTGCCTCGAGATCCGCTTGGCGGTCGCCCGCGAGATTGACGCCGCGAGCCGCGACCCGTCCGCTAACCGGCGACTTCCAGATTGCGCTCTGGGCGGGGCGGCCGTGGTAATCGAACTTGCGCACGTCACCAACGTTGACTGAGAGCACCTTTGCGGTTTCAGGTGCCATCGGTTCCGCTCGTCCGATAATTGGTCGAGGCCGCGCGGGTGAATCCGCGCTCTTGGACGATCCAGGTATTGCCGTCTGGATCGGCGAAGTCGATAAAGCTGGCGTAATTTCGCCGCTCGGGATCGACTCCTGGCGAGTAGTCCCCTTGCCAGTCGCCCGTGGAGGTCTTGTGCCGAATGGGGCTGACTGCCAGCCCGCGTCCCGTCAGTTCGCGGCGTGCGGCCTCGATGTCGCTCACGACGAGGTAGGAGGTGCGGGCCGCCCCTGGCGTCGCGTCGGTGAGGCCGACGCCGAACTGCACCGAACACGATGACCCTGGTGGGGTGAGCTGGACAACGCGGAATTGGCTGTTGGGTCGGTAGTCGACATCCAGGATGAAGCCTGCCCGTTTGGTGTAGAACTCGACTGCCAGGTCGACATCGCGGACAGCCAGAGTGATGACCTCGATTCGGTAGTCCATCAGTCACCGACTACCTGGCGATAGGGGCAGCAGCAGCCCCGGAGCGGTCGGCTGCGACGCTGCGCTGGCGCACCTCGTCGGGGTCCATCCCTCGGTCGATACCGTGCGGGATAACGGCTTGGCCGGGTTCGAGGGCCAGCTTCCTGCTGTCGAGGTAAACGTCCACGAGGTCTGGCTCGAAGGAGACGAACCCCGACACGTGGGCCACCTCGGGCCATGCCTCGAGATACGACCAGGCGGCACGCTTGTGCTGCCCGATGTCATAGTAGCTGGCCAGGCCCTTGTACGGGCAGAACGTCTGCCCCTCGACCGGTGTCAGGGCCGACTGGTCGATGTCGTCAGGGGGGACGTACCAGCGGGGCGCGAAGCCCGACTCGTAGAGCACAACCGGGCGCCGCGTCTCGGCGATGACCCGGTCCCCGTCACGCACGACGAGGTGTCGTGAGGTCTGCCGGATGTCGTTCCGGTGATACAAATCCGCCGCGTGACCCACGATGCGCTCGTCTTCTTCGTAGAAGGCGTCCATTAACGTCCAGGCGAAAGCGACGCGGTCCCGCATGATCGCCGCGTACCCCGGCAGGTCCGTGTACCGCCAGGCGGCGCGCTGCGCCTCCTTGCCCCCGGCTCGAACGCTGAACCACGCCGTCGGCCCGAGCTCACGATGTTTCGTGATGCGCGTCTCCGGCGCGAGTATGCCCTCCTGGACGTGGCCTAGCGGGAAGAACGCGACTGGGTAGCGGTCCGGCTCGTGGAGCAGCACGACGTCCTCGCTGTCGACCACCCACTGCCCGCCGAACCGCACGCGCATCCGCCGACGGAGTGGCTCGGCGAACAGCAGCCGCTTCGGCAGCGGATCAGCCACGAGGAAGTGCCCCACCGCTCCGGTCCCCAGCGGTCCCTGCTGCCATGCCAAGCCCATCGCCTTCTCCTTTGCTCGCCACTCCAATCGGCCAATACGTCCTGCAATCTGCTTTTCGTGCGCCGCGTCACTTGCGCGGCCGGCTCCTGTGATCGAGCATTGCTACTCGCCGCGAGCCGACATGCCGTTCGCATCAAGGAACTGTCGCATCGCAGCGGCAATCTGCACGACATGGGTTTCAGTCGCAAAATGACCTGTATCAAGGAACTGGACATCTGCGTTTCGGATGTCGTTGCGAAACGCCTCTGCCCCCGCGGGAATGAAGAAGGGATCGTGCTTGCCCCAGATCGCCAGCAACGGAGGCTGCATCTCGCGGAAGTAGCGTTGGAATGCTGGGTACAATCGAACGTTGCTCGCGTAGTCGAGCAAAAGGTCCAACTGAATGTCCATGTTCCCGGGCCGGGCAATCATCGCCGCGTCGAGCGTGTACCCCTCCGGGGCGATCGCGGCGGGATTGGGCACTCCGTAGACGTATTGCGTACGAATCCCTTCCGGGCTGAGCACCCGGCGGACCGCTTCGCGATTCTGCGGAGTCGGTTCGCGCCAGTACCGCTGAATGGGTGCCCAAGCCTCACCAAGCCCGGCTTCGTACGCATTGCCGTTCTGCGAGACGATTGCTGCGACGCGTTCGGGGTGAGCCATCGCGAGCCGGAAGCCCGTCGGCGCCCCGTAGTCGAACACGTAGAGTGCGTAACGGGCAAGGTGAAGTGCTTCCGTGAAGGCCGCGATCGTCCGCGCCAACGCGTCAAACGAGTACACATAGTTCCGCGTTCGCGGTACCTCCGTAAAGCCGAAGCCCGGCAGGTCGGGCGCAATCACTCGGTAGCGATCCGCGAGGCGCGGAATCAGTTCGCGGAACATGAACGAGGATGCGGGAAACCCGTGCAGCAAGAGCACGACCGCCCCATCAGGTGGGCCAGCCTCTCGGTAGAAGACGCGGATCCCATCCACTTCGAGCGTGTGGACGGACGTAACCGGCACGACGAAGCCCGTGTTACGGCGATGTGAAACTGCCGCGGAGGACTCTGCCCGCGATACGCCGCTGGCGTTCTTGCTTCGGGGTGGAAGACTCTGACTCATGACTAATGTCCTCCCGTCAACACCTGGGAACTGACAGGTCTCAGGTTACAGCTATAGGTCGACCTGTAACTTGTCAAGGACAATATTCAAGGTTACACTGAACGTTGGTTCATTCATCAATGAAACAACCGGAGGCTGTTCGATGGACTTCGACGTCATCATCGTTGGCGCAGGTCAGGCGGGTATTCCGCTCGCGATGCCGCTCGCGCGAGTCGGCAAGCGCGTGGCGCTTGCTGAGCGATCCAACCCGGGAGGTACTTGCGTCAATACTGGGTGCACCCCGACGAAAACGATGATCGCCAGCGCGCGAGCCGCGCCACGTCGCCCGTACCTCCGGTCGCCTCGGGGTTCAGGTGGGCGATGTCAAAGTCGACCTTGGCAAGGTTGTCGATCGCAAAGACGCCATCGTCCGCCACTGGCGCGAGGAAATCCTAAAGTCTTTTCGCGGAGCCCGAGACGATTTGACCTTGCTCCAGGGTCACGCAAGATTTGTGGCCGAGCGAGAGCTGCAGGTAAACGGCCAGCGGCACCGGGCAGAGACCGTGATCCTTAATGTCGGGGCTAGGCCGATGGTCCCCTCCTTACCGGGAATCGATCAGATCAATTGGTTGGACAATCGGCGAGTGATGGAGCTCCGCGAAATCCCCGAGCATCTGGTCATTCTCGGGGGAGGTTACGTCGGCTGCGAGTTCGGACAGATGTTTCGTCGATTCGGTTCGCAAGCGACGATCGTCGATCGCGTCGACCAATTGCTTGCGCGCGAGGACCCGGAAATTGCCGCGATTCTGGATTCGGTGTTTCGCAATGAGGGCATTGGACTCGAACTCGCCGTTCAAGTGCAGGGCGTAACCAGTGCTGGAGGGCGAGTCATGCTCCGCCTCTCGAGCGGCAAAGAGATCGCGGGATCACACCTGCTGGTCGCGACCGGCCGGCGTCCCAACACCGACGATCTTGGATGTGATCAGGGCGGGATCCGGTTGGACGAACGGGGTTTCATTTTGATTGATGACAATTACCGAACCAGCGCGCCGGGGACCTACGCGGTCGGAGATGCCACCGGCGAACCGCAATTCACTCATGTTGCCTGGGATGACCACCGAATTTTGTTCGACTTGTTGCTCGGTCGATCGAAGCGAGGCCGCTCGGGTCGCGCGATTCCGTACACCGTGTTCGCCGATCCTCAGGTGGCGGGCGTCGCCCTGACGGAGCGAGATGCCCGAGAACGCGGCATGGAATGTGAAGTTGCCACTTATCCCTACGCTCAGATCGCGCGCGCGGTGGAAGTCGACGAGCGAGCCGGACTGATCAAGGTGGTTTTCGATCCCAAGGCAGAAAGGATTCTCGGCGCGTCGATGGTGGGGGCAGAGGCGGGCGAGTTGATTCACATCTTCGTAACCCTGATCGAGGCCAATGCGTCACCCCGTGCAATCGTCGATGCTCGTTATGTGCACCCGACGTTGGCCGAAGGCGTTCAGTCCGCGGTGCTGAAGCTGAAGCGTTTCTCAATCGACTAAGTGGTAATACGATCGTCCATGAGACCTTCAGGCCCGAGATCGCGCGCAGAATCGCGCGCCCTGTTCCTGGCAGGTCATCCTGCGCTCGATTTCCTGAACACGCGGATGCGGGTGAATGGCGAGCTCGTGGACGTCCTGCAGCGCGACGAGGATGTGTTGCGTTGGCTCGAACGAGCCGGGTTCCCCGTCGCAAGAATCCGCCCGGACACGGCGCCGATGTCCCTGGTGGATGCTGCGCGAACGCTACGGGAGAGCATCCGGTCGCTGGTCGAGAAACGAAGGGCCGGGCGGCGAGGGGATCCGTCGGTCCTCAACCGTTTTCTGGCCCAGGCGCAGAGCCATCCCCGGCTCGTGTGGAACAAGCCGCGCTCGCCGACGATCGACCGGGTCAGCCGGCAGGACACGCCCGCGGGGATTCTGGGGCCGGTGGCGGAAGCTGCCGCTGACCTCTTGGCGACGGCCGACTTCACTCTCGTGAAACGCTGCGAAGACGAGACCTGCGTGCTCTGGTTCTCTGACCAGACCAAATCGCATCACCGCCGTTGGTGCAGTCCGGCGCTCTGCGGCAACCGGCACAAGGTTGCCGCCTACCGGAAGCGACGTCGCGCTGAAGGCGCGTGACGCGCGCCTACCAGACCGAGGCCGAAGTAGTGGGTTTCGCGGCACAGATCTCCTGGCTCAGTCCAATTTCGTGGTGTCGCTATAGCGACACGAGCGACGCGGAGACTTCCATTCGCCACCGTTTCGACATGCGCTCGCCAGGATCCTTGCGATTAAATGCGGTCGAAAGCGCCTAAAGCAGAATGTTCGATGTTGGCGCGCTGCGTGCAATCAGCTGGACCCAAGAGGCATTCGCGTCGTCTCACAGGAGAATGCATTAACGGCTTTGTAGAGGAGAAACCCCGATGAGTGAACTCTGGCGCCTGTCAGCAAGCGAAGTCGCTCGCCTCGTAAGGACACGCAAAGTGTCGGCCCGTGAGGTAGCGGACGCAGCGCTGCAACGGCTCGACTCCGTCAACCCGCGGATCAACGCGATCGTCGATTGCCGACCGGATCTGGTGCGAGAGCAGGCAGACCGCGTGGACAGTGTGTTGGCCCAGGGAAACGACCCGGGTCCCCTGGCCGGCGTGCCGGTCACTGTCAAGATAAACATCGACCAGGCAGGGTTCGCCACGAGCGATGGCAGCAGGCTGCAAGAAAACCTCGTCGCCAAATTCAATAGCCCTGTCGTAGACAATCTGGTGCGGACAGGTGCAGTGCTGCTTGGGCGCAGCAACGCGCCAACGTTTGCCCTGCGTTGGTTTACGAGCAACCTGCTCTATGGCGGCACACACACAAACAACCCACGTGATCCGAAGCTAACCCCTGGCGGATCGAGTGGCGGCGCAGCTGCTGGCATCGCAGCAGGTATCGGACACATTGGCGTAGGGACCGACATCGGTGGCTCAATACGCTATCCCGCGTATGCTTGCGGCGTTCATGGGTTACGTCCCAGCCTCGGGCGAGTCCCTCACTACAACGCGTCTTCGAATCTTTTCGACTCCGGTATCGGGGCTCAGCTGATGCACGTGAAGGGCCCCATAGCACGTACCGTCGAGGATCTTCGCGTCAGTCTGTCTGCCATGTCGGCTCCCGATCCACGAGATCCTTGGTCGGTCCCCGCGCCTCTGGAAGGGCCGCCCAGGCCACTTCTTGCCGCTTTATGCCTGCGACCGGCAGGGAGGCGGGTCGCGCGCGAGGTCGAGGCGTCTGTTCTGGATGCAGGGCGGCGCCTTGCCGATGCAGGATGGACCGTGGAGGAAGTTGTCGATACGCCGCCGTTGAATGAGTCGGCTGAAGTTAATGAATGGCTGTGGCTCGCGGATGGTTTCGCGCAGCTCGCGGACGCGGCAGAGCGCGACGGCGATCCAGGCGCTCTGGCGGTGGTGACAGCCGTGAGACGATGGGGCAAAACGTATCCCGCCGACGCCGTAGCCCGAGCGCTCGTTCAGCGCGCTACTGTGACGCGCCAGTGGCAGCTATTTCTGAATAGGTATGCGGTGCTGTTGATTCCGGTTTCAGCCGAGTTGCCTTTTCCAGACGGACTCGATTTGCAAGGCAACGCAGCGTTTCAACGAGTGTGGGATTCGCAGTTTCTGTTGCGAGCGACCCCTGCGCTGGGTTTGCCGATACTGACGGTCTCCACGGGGCTCGTGGGTCAGAGTCCGGTGGGCGTGCAAATCGTTGCAAGCCGCTATCGCGAGGATCTGTGTCTGCGCGCAGGTGAGGCAATCGAGGCTCGAGGAACGCCGCCCGCTCCCATAGATCCGCGCAACTGACACCAGGATCCAAAGAAATGCTTGACATCATGCCCATAAGACGGACCCGCCCGAGACCGCCCGCAAAATCGCGCGCTCTGTTATTGGCAGGTCATCCTGCGCTCGATTTTCTGAACACACGGATGCGAGTGAATGGCGAATTGGTGGACTTTTTACAGAGCGACGAGGACGTGTTGCGTTGGCTCAAACAAGCCGGATTGCCCGTGGCAAAGAGCCGTCCACACAGGGCGCCAATGTCCCTGGTGCATGCCGCGCGAATGCTGCGAGAGAACATCCGCTCGCTAGTAGAGAAACGAAAGGCCGGGCAGCGAGGAGATCCGTCGATCCTCAACGATTTTCTGGCCGAGGCGCAGAGCCATGCCCGGCTCGTGTGGAACAAGCCGCGCTCGCTGACGATTGAGCGAGTGAGGCAACAGGACACGCCCGCGCGGATGTTGGCGCCCATAACAGAAGCGGCTGCTAACCTGTTGGCGACGGGCGACTTTACTCTGGTGAAAGGCCGCGAAGACGAGACCTGCGTACTATGGTTCTCCGACGAAACCAAATCGCACCACCGGCGTTGGTGCAGTACAGTGCTTTGCGGAAACCGCCACAAGGTTGCCGCCTACCGAAAGCGACGTCGTGCTGAAGGTGCGTGACGCGCCAACGAGGACTTGTTGTCAACGCCGATCTCAATTGCGCACTCTCCCGTCGCGCGCGCCGTAGCCAGTGAAGGCGCCTGCCAAGAATTGACACGCGAAACAGCAGCGTAGAGGCTCTGATGAGATCGGGTGCCCCCGGGGTGCCCCTCCAGCGCGGAATTCGACGGAATGGGATGGAATAGAAAGGAAGGGAGCGGGACAACGAACTTAGGAAATTCAAAGCGATGGTGGGGAACGACTTGTCCTGATTAAGGTTTTTTTCGCTTTGAATCGGGTTCGAGTCCGGCCCTGGGCACTCAAAAGGCTCCAAAGAATGGATCTACTCACTTCGTGGTGGGTAGGGCGCTCGGTTCTGCGGTTGATCAGACCGACTTCACCTTGTTCCCTTGACGCGTCTCGTTCTACCAATGCGCCATCAGTGGGTGCGACTCCATCGGCCACAACCTATTTCGAGGCGTGCGTTTGCTCTTCGTCCGGGCCACCCGGATGGCATCTGCCGTGGTAGGGAAGGTTCAGCCGTGGATTCTTGACGCCATCCGGGTGATGCCACTGGCCATGATCGTTGCCGCCGATCATGCTCCAGCACTTAGTGCAAAATGTGCTCAGCTGCCTTCTTCCTCTTCGTGTCCTTGCGATATGGAAGCCGGTTCTGAAGGGCAGTAGCTGCGTACCTTTGCGCCGCCACCTCAGTTTCCGTCAAGTTGGCGTACTCCGACAGGAAGCTGTGCGCATTGGCGCGAACCACTTCAAAGAGCTTTTCGATGAACTCGGGGTGCTTCGGCCCCATTGGGGCTCCTCTGAGTAAGGTTGCGCGTCATCCTATTCATCGCGGGCTGCAAACATCCTGTTACACGCTGTCAGATGACGTGCCCGGCTACGAATGCCTCAACAATTGGATCCGTGAAGCCGACCTTGTCTGCATCGAACATCGCGAACATCTCCGCGAGGTCTCTGACAGCAGCATGAACGTGTTCCTTCAACTTCGGTACTTCCAACATCTCCAGCAAACCTACCGAGAACTTCGTGGTTACTTCGTTGACGTTCGATATCCGTTGGGTTGGGAAAAGGATTCGCGCAGGATTACCAAATCCAAGGATTTTGCCTTTGATATTCCCATGCTTAATTGAGAAATTAATGATCTCGTCATTGGGTACGCCAAGTATTGCATACATTTTGGCCACTCGCATGAACGACTCGGCAATGCGATTCGTTCTGGTATCCAAAAAGACGTGCGTGGGTTGGCGATTGTTCTCAAATAGTTCGCCGATGAAATAGAACTCACCGCTTCGCTTCAAAATCCAATGATCCCTGTGACCCTCGTCAGTTATGCGTGCTTCAATTCCATCCTTAACGGGTTTTGGCTCCCAATCTGGGGTGGCTATTACCGCCGCAATCGGCCAACCGAACGTGCGGATTTCGCTCTTTTCCATCGCCTCCCTTAGTCGGACCAGAGGTACACTCTGAAAAGTCGTAGCAGAGGGTCTGGCAGTAACTTCCATGAAGCTAAAATCTAGCTTTTGCGTCTCGGTTGGGAATGGCTCTGCCAGCTCGCCAAGGGTTTTGAAGTACCGCGAATGGGTCTTCTCAAGCGCGACTCTTGATTCGGCGCTCAGAAGAACTACCTCGATTTCTGGATGAGTCTGCTCTTCCAGTTCACGCGTGAACCTGTCTTTGAGAGCGCGCTCTCGCTGACTGTCCGCATATTCGCGCAACTCCATGATCTGGCCCAAATGCCTGTTGTAAACAATAAGAAAGTACTTCATTTCTGAACTCCGGGAACCTTCAGCTCTTCTAGAAGCTGCCTCACCTCTGAGCGAATAACGGCAAGACGAGTTTTCTGACTTTGATATTCGGTGCTGTGGGACGTTGTGCGATCCGCGGCAGTTTCGCTCTCGCTCACTTGTACTATGAGCTGCTCTAGGTTGGCGATCATTCCCGACATTTTCATTAGCATCTCTACGGTGGACCGGTGTGCATCATTCGCAGGAGGAACGCCATAGCGGATCTCTCGTCCGATAGCGTCAGCAACTTTTTCCATGGCCTGCGCCCACAAATCCTGAAGGGCCGTCCTTACCTGAATCTCCACAGGGCACTCACCCGAGGGCACTATGACGTGAACAGCACGATAGCCATGTGACGGCTGCTCTCGACGATCTACCAACTTCGCTCCGAGGAAGATTTCGGCAATAATTCGCGAAATCTCATCCTGCTCGGTGAGATTCATGTCCTTAACCAGACGAAGACCAGCTATGTCCTGTATCGTGCTGAGGCGCGTCCTTTCGCGCTTCAGCTTCTCAATGATCGTATTGACCGTTTTCAATCGGGACGTCGCCTGGAGACCGAGTTTCTCCGTAACTATCATTCGCACCTCGCCCATGGGTTCGTCATAAGCAGAACGAAGTCGCTGAAGTTCGCGCAAATCGGATTGCTCGAGAGGCCCCTCCTTCACCAGCCGCTCACCCAACTTGTCAATTTGTGATCGCGACTTAAAGCCCCGCATGGACAAGAGCGTACGACCTTGTTCCGCGGCGTGCCACGGAACGTAGGTCTTTTCGAGGCCTCTGCATAGCGCGACGCAGGAAAGAGAGGCCATAGCTGGTCACGGGCCGGCACCGTTCGAAGCTGCCCGCCTAGACGAACGCACTGCGCTAAGGCTATGGGTGTGCCTGATCCGATCGAAGACCTCGCTAAAGGCTTCGAGAGATTCGGCGCGGCCTTGGGCGTCATGGGTTACCTTCCGAGCGAAATTGACCCAGGATCCGGTTTCGGAGGGCGCCAAACGCTCGTTCGAGCGCGGGCAGCCGCTCGTTTCGGTGCTCAGCCACGTGCTGGCGAACGACGTAATGGAAGGTCGCCGCACCAACCTGGCTCGTAAGGCACAGTTCCAGAATCCGAAATACGTCTTCGCCGTTCGCCGCAAGAGACATGAGGATCTCAAAGCTACCGACGTCGAGGACGAGCGGCCCTTCGATGCCATCCTGTTGTAATAGATTCTCTCGCTGAAGCCGCGTACGGACCCACTTCGTCAAGTAGAGGCTTTCGCCGACCCGGTCATAGGTGAGGATGACCGGAAAGAGTCTCGCCCCGCGCATAATCCTCGGCTCGTGACGACCTGTGCGAATCGCGGCAATTTTCTTGTCCAAGAGTCGGAAGGCGCCACCGCGATGCTCCCCTTCAGCCTCCTCGAAAAAGAAGCTGTCGAACCAACCGATAAGACTCTGAGGCGAGGCAGCAGCCCGCACGTCTTTCGCCACCATGACACGTGCCTTGCAGCTGAAGAGGGCCGCAGAACGGCCACCCACAAGAACAACGTCTTCAATTTCGTCCTCGCCTCCCAGACGTGAAGCTACGAAGTGGTTATGAGCTGCGCGGAACTTCGGCTCATGGGCTACCTGGTCTGCTAGCCAGCGACAGTAGCACTCGAAGAGTTCCCCGAAGACGCTGAACCAAGTTTGATGGGAGTATTTCGCCTCTGAGCGCTTCATCTCCGCGAGGCACTTGCCCCAGAAACCAAACGCGAGTTGATGTTCGATCAACCACGGAGATGCGCCGATAAGAACGCCGGCATCGATCTCAACGAAAGGGGTCAAGTAGAGAGGAAGTGGAAATCGAACGACGCCATCCAAGGATGGAAGTTTCCGCAACTCGCTTCGGACCGCATCAGCGCTTATGCACAGGGTGTCGAGGAACGCTTCGCCTTCCGGAGCACCGCCCCTCGTCTCGGCAGCCCACCTCTTCTTGACAATGACCGGTGGCTCGCCCTCGGGTAGCATCCAGAGACCGGCCTGCAGCGCGAGCGGCCCGAGAAACCTCTCCACTTGCTCGGAATAGGTCCGTCCAAAAACCTTCTCCTGGAATGTGCGCCAACTTTCAGCGGTGTCCAGACCAGGATGGCGAGGAACGAAACTGCCCATGATTAAGTCGCTTCTCACAAGCTCGCGGACCAGATCCGTGTGCCGATTGAACCGCGCGAAGTGTGCAAAATCGGCAAGCATCATCTCGTCTCTCGTCAAGCCCTGCCCGACTTTGTTCCAATCGGCTGCGTAGTCGTTCACAGCGAGCGCCAGAATTGCGATCTCAGCGTCGCTTGGGGGGACCCCGCTATCTGCTCCTTCCGTGAGGGCGAGCGACTGCATTAGGTAGATACCCTTCTCGTGGAGAATCGTGCGACCTGGCCGCATCAGGGCTGCCAAACGCTGGCCTATTAGGCGGTGGCTCGGGTCGGGGGACTGTTGAAGCTGGTCGATCGCCCATTCGGTGAACCTGGATTCCTCGGCTGCCTGATCTTCGCGGTTGGCCAGTGCAGCGGCTATCTCAGCCATCCGCAGGAACAATCTGCCCCTGTGCATCTGGCCGATCCTGCGAGCAATGTCAGCGCCAGCGACGCGACTCCCGGTTGCCTCAGAGAGTTGGACGAATGCTTCGACCCCGGGGCGAGGGCAGCCGCTGTGATCATAGGCTTGGCTCTTGTAGCGATTGGCAACGGTTGCGCACACTTCTTCTTACTTCTGCGCTCGGCGTCTCGCCGCTTCTTTGAGTTGATGGACATCGGGCTGGTGACCGTAACGCCGGCGTCCGACCAAGAGCCAACTCGATGCGAAATCAACCGTCTTCCCAACGCTGGTCACGAGCAGTATTGACCTCAATCGCCGAATCGAAGCTGCTCAGCAATTTTCAGGTACCATCTCCGCCGCGATGGCCAACGGTGAGTCAGTCAAGCGCCTAATTGAGCAGGGACTCGCTTCGTTGTCATTAGGCTACTTGGGATCTCGACTGCTGCAGAGCGGCGAGATGCCTCAGGCGCTTTCCGACGCTTTGGCAAAATCGTCGGCGGCTCTATATTTCGAGCGCGCTGTGCCCCGAGGCTTCCATCGGCGGGACCTCAAACGCGACTTTGCCCTCGCCCAGGAGAATCCTCGTTTGGGATTGTTTCTGCTCCAGGGCGCGATCACCAACCTGCTTGTCCTAGTCGGTGATGAAGTTAAGCGTGCACAGGCCCATCCTCGCGAGCAATGGGCACAGCCCCTGTTCGAGCTTTTGCGGCACCTGCGCAATGCAGCTGCCCACGGCAACAGGTTCAAATTTCGTGCCGGAGAGCCTAGGCGACCAGCAGAGTTCCGTCATTTCCACCTCGATCCGACGATGAACGGGAGAGAGAACGTTCTGTTTGACTTCATCCCTCCAGGCGACGTGTTGGATCTGCTCGAAACTATCCACAGCCATCTGTAGCCGCGCCCCGTCATTTACTTGAGGGCCTGGTCGATCGTCCCTGTGGAATCCCAGCTCATGGGTGACAGATCGCGAGTCTACTCTGCGATGTCCTGCGGAGGGCTCTTGGATAAACAAGACTGAGCAGCAGAGGCAGGCAGCTTGGCGGACCAAACTGATTCGTCATGCTTCGGAGACAACTAAGAACGTTTCCAAGACATGCCGACACTTCGGAATCTCGCGGAAGACGTTCTACAAGTGGATTGCTTGGTATGAGTCCCGTGGGGAGGCTGGCTTGTGCGACCGACCAAGAAGGCCACATCGGTCGCCGAACGCCACCTCCAAAGCGGTCGTCAGCAAGGTCCTCTACCTGAGGCAGAACTACCACTTCGGCCCTGCAAGGATCGCCGCATGTCTCCAGCGCTACCACGCCATTCATGTGGCGCACTCGACAGGTCACCGAATCCTGCAGCGCCACTGCCTCAGCAAATTGCCGAGCAACCAAAAGTACCAGCGTCAGACGCATCGGTGGAAACGATATGAGAACCAACAGCCAGGGCATCGCTTACAGGTCGACGTGAAGTTCCTCGAACGGATCCCGGGCTCGCAGAAAAAACTCTACCAATTCACGGCAATCGATGACTGCACTCGCATTCGGGTCCCGAAGGTTTACGACGGATGCAACAAGAAGAACGCGATCCAGTTCATCGACGAAGTCATTCGTCGTCTACCGTTTCGGGTTCACGTCGTGCAGACAGACAACGGCTCGGAATTTCAATCAAGATTCCATTGGCATCTGCAAGATCTCGACGTGCAGCACGTCTACATCAAGCCCCGCACGTCAAGACTCAATGGCAAGGTCAAATGCTCGCATCGCATCGACGACGAGGAGTTCTACCAGCTACTGGGGCGGCAAATTTGCGAAAAGCTTGGTATCCGATTGGGTTTGCCTCACCACAAAAGTCGCAGCAAAAGACGCATCAAAAGTAGCAGAGTGCCAAGTGACTTTAGCTGCTAGTTTTGCTGCGAGTTTTCATGCAAGTTTTATCAGCGCTGAAGCCGTGCAGTTCCTTCTCGAACAACGCGGCGGGCCAGTCGTTGTCAGGCGGCACTTTGTCGGCGCGAGTATAGCTGTGCTGAGCCCGAGCCGTGCGCACGCTACATACTCGCCGGCCACCAAGCGATACAAAGCATAGGTGATACCTCCAAAAACGGCCTTGGGATCCTCCTCCTTCGCCAGCTCGACCAGGGCTGCAGGTCGAAAAGTACGAACTTAGGAAATTCAAAGCGATGGTGGGGAACGACTTGTCCTGATTAAGGTTTTTTTCGCTTTGAATCCGGTTCGAGTCCCGCCCTGGGCACTCAAAAGGCTTCAAAGAATGGATCTACTCACTTCGTGGTGGGTAGGGCGCTCGGTTCTGCGGTTGATCAGGCGGGTTGAGAAGTAGGCGAGGATTTCGTTTTTCCACTTGAGGAGAATCCTTCGAAGGGTCTGAATTTTCCGGAAGGGTGGAAAGCGTCATGCGTTCGGTGAGAGCGATGAAGGCGCGGGCCGCTCGGCCAGTCACGCGCACTGGGGAATGGACATGAAACGGATTGCAGAAGAGTCGCCCATTCCAGGCCGAAGTCATCATCTGCTGAAGTGGTGAGCTTTTCAGCGCGGCTTCAGTTTATCGGTTGCGATTCTTTCGATCCAGTTCGTCATGATGCGGAAATACTCGAGCGAATACCTGAGGAAGGTATATTCGTCGGCCATTGAGCCCGTGCGCTGCACTTTCATCGAATGCCCGACGCCCGGCAGAACATGAATTGTGGCGTGCCTATTGTGTGCGGCCGCCATCGCCTGCTTGAAACGGTTCACCTGTGACTTGGTAAATGAGAGGCCGTCGTTCTGCCCATAGATCGCTAGGACCGGCTTGGTAAAGTGATCCCAGTACACACCGGGCTCTTCGCCACACTTCCAGAAGTCCCACGCCGTCGCCTCCTTTGCGCTCGGTGGACCGACATACGGATCGGGAAACCACCGTTCTTTCTTCCACTTGGCAACGGCGGCTGCGTATTCGTCCCAAGTGTCCCGCTTGCAAGCGTAACGGAACTTCAGGCGCTGAAACGCTGCGGCGTTCTGCACATCCTCGCGGCTGAACCCGTCGAGCTCGAGTTGTCGCTGCGTGCGCTGAATCTCCGCCTCATTGCTGTTGATCACACTGCCCGACGTGTTGATAGCGAAGGCGACGAGCGGCGAACGACTGGCGATGATCGGCGCGAGCTGACCACCCTGGCTCATCCCCCAAACACCAATTCGCCGTGGGTCGACTTCCGGAAGCGCCGCCAGATATCGAAGCCCGGCTATCGCATCCGTCGTGAGTGAATCGTAGTTGTCGTCGATGTACTTGCCGGTGGAGCGGCCGGTGCCCCGCTTGTCGTAGACGAGCGTCACATAACCGCTTCGCGTGAGCCAGTCGGCGACGAAGGCTTCCGTGCCATCGAAGCCGTCGCGAGGCTCTGGCCCGGAGCCGCTCACCAGAAGAATCGCCGCGTGTCGGCCGCCCGCCCTCGGGGTGCGCAAGGTTCCGGCGATCGACAAAGCTTCGCTCGGATAGGAGACATCCTCACTCGCGTAGGTGTCGACCCGCGTGGCGGTCCGTGGCGAGCCGGCCGTTGCCATGACATGCAGGCGGACCGCTCGGCCCGCGCCGTCTCGATCGAATGTCCAACGCCGCTCGACTGGAACGTGAAGAATGCCACCGGGTCCATTGGTGAAGGTATCGGTTCCGTCGGGATTCAGCCGCGCGCTGCGCCCGTCCTTGGTCTGAAAGAAGAAAACGCGGCCGACCGCCGTCGCGATCACGACGTCCGAGTCGTCATCGGCGAAGTGATAGGTGCCCTCGTAGCCGGCCGCTTCGTTGTCGGTCAGATACCGCACACGACGGAACTCGACCAGTGGCGCGCCATCGCCCGGTCCAGCGCGGCTCCACAATCGATCCCCGGTCATTTGGAGCCAGCCGACTTGTCGCCGCAGCGGCAACCACACAGAGTCACCCTCAACGCGCGCGGCGACGTTGCCTTCGAGCACCTCCGAGCCGCCTCCGATCGGATTTCCGATGTCGACGTGCTTGGTTCCGTCCGTGGCGGTACTGATGTTGAGAGTCGTGTAAGCGGAGCGTGAGCCGTTGCGGAGCACGCCGGCCCATGTACCATCCAGCGACGCGGATGATTGTCCATCGGCAACGAGGGCGATCCCCGCGAGGGAGGCGACGCCGAGCGCGAGAGTGAGGGAAGGTCGAAGCATAAGTCTTGCGGAAGCTAAAAGGAGAACGGATTGTCGTCTTGTACAAAGTCAACCTCGCGATCACCCCTCCCTCGGAATCGGATTCCTTCAGGAACCAATTAGAGTCAAGTAAAGGCTCGCATGCGCGAATCGACACCGCGGACGGAAACACAAGGGGGGAGCTCATGAACGCTCGCACGCTGGAACACGGGCAGTTCCTTGGTATGACGGCAAGGCGCTTCGTCGGCGGCGGTGTTTCGCTTGCTGAGGTTTGCCATTCTTCCGCCACCAAACTGCCGCGTCACGTTCACCGAGATGCGTATTTCTCGCTCTTGCTCCAGGGCGACTATGCTGAAATCGGACCAGCGACTACTCGACAGATTCCGCCGTTCAGTCTCACTTTCGCTCCGCCGGAATACGAGCATGCCGATCGAATCGGCACGAGCGGGGCACGGTTCTTTACCGTCTCACTCGACAGCGACATCATGGGTGCGATCGATGAAGCAAAAGCCGTTTCCCGAACGCTAAACGCCTGGCATCAACATGAGATCGTGTTCGTTTTCTTGCGGCTCTACATAACGCTTGTCGCGAACGGTGAAGATCTCGATCCTCTCGCAGTGCAAGAGCATGTCGTTCGAGCGCTCGAGTTGGTTGACTCGCGGCCCTGTGCTGCCGAACGGGAACCGGTGTGGGTTCATCGCGCAAGAGAGCGCATTCACGATACGCTTGAGGTGCCGCTGAGCGTCATCCAACTGGCACAGGAAGCGGAAGTTCATCCGGTCCACTTTTCACGCACATTTCGCCGTACTTTCGGCTGCGGCCCAGCAGAGTACCGAGCCTGCGTTCGGACGCATCGCGCGTGCGAGTTGCTCACAACGACAGCGCTGGCGCTGGCCGACATCGCGGTGCGGTTGGGCTTCACTGACCAGAGTCACATGACGCGCGTGTTCAAGCGTCGGTTAGGCGTTGCGCCTGGCACTTATCGTGACCTAAACGCGAGGAGCGATCATAGGCGGTGTTCGAGCTCTCGGGAATCCGCTCGGGAATCGAATGCATTACAAAGATGGTGGCAAGGGGAGCGCGCTCGCTGCCGCCAGGGGGCATGCGTCATGCCGTTGAACTGAAAGCCGTAAACGCACTTCCCCGCTCCTCGCGCCACGGGCGGCGCCAGCTCCGTCGCAGGGAGTGTTCGCGTTGCAATTGAGGGCGCGTACCTCGAGGGCGCCTGGGGCATTACCTCCCAGGTAATTGCTGGCTTTCGGTGCGCTCCGTATTTGAAGAGCTGACCGCAGCAACCTCGCTCGGTCTTAACAAGGAGTTTCAGATGGGCAACGTCAACGAGTTGATAGTCACCTACCTAGCAGCGTGGAACGAGAGGGACGCCAAGCGACGGCGGGAGCTGGTCGCAAAGGCCTGGACAGAGAACGGGACATACAAGGACGCCCACCGGCATGGCGAGGGAGTGGACGCCATCGATGCGATGATCGGGGCCGCTCAAAAACAGTTCCCCGGTTACCGGCTGCGCCTGGTCAGCGGCATCGAAGCCCACAGTGGCCATGTTCGTTTCAGCTGGTCGGCCGGCGGTACGCCGGAGGCGCCGCTGTTCATCGGCGGCACCGACTTCGCAACCCTCGCAGCCAACGGCAAGCTCCAATCGGTCGCAGGTTTCGAGGACGCTGCTCCGGCGCCAGAATTTCCATGAAAAGCTATCATGCGAGCTCAGGCGCAGGTCTCGACGGATTGACACTGAGGACGCACGACGAGCCCAAACCGGGCTTGAGGGAAGTGCTCGTGCGTGTGCGCGCCAACTCGCTCAACTTCCGCGAAGTGTCCGTGCTCAGGGGCACGTACCCCTTGCCCGTCAAACCCGACGTCGTCATGGGCGCCGACGGGGCCGGCGAAGTGGTGGCGCTCGGCGAGGGGGTGACGCGCCTCAAGAAAGGCGATCGGGTAGCGGCGGCGATGTTCCCCCGGTGGATGGACGGTCCATTCTCCTTGGAGAACGCGCCGCAGCTCGGAGGCTCGCTCGACGGGATGATGACGGACTTCGTCGTCCTGAGCGAAGAGGGGTTCGTCTTGTTGCCGGAGCACCTCTCCTTCGAGGAGGGCGCGACGCTGCCCTGCGCGGCCGTCACGGCATGGAATGCGCTCACCGGAAGCAGGCGCCTGCAGGCCGGGGATACCCTCCTCACCCTGGGCTCCGGGAGCGTCTCCCTGTTCGCGCTGCAGTTCGGCAAGCTTCTCGGCGCGCGCGTCCTCGCCACAACCTCGAGCGACGATAAGGCGCAGCGCCTCAACGCCTTGGGCGCCGACGCTGTCATCAACTACCGGACGACCCCGGATTGGGACGTGGCGGTGCGAGAGCTCACCGGTGGACGCGGCGTCGACCAGGTCATCGATGTCGGCGGGACACTGGAGAAATCCGTCAAGTCAGTCGCCTGGGAAGGGGAGGTGGAATACGTCGGTCGGTTGGACAGTCAGAGCGCGCCGCTCGACCTGAACATTCTCTACCGCTCCATCTCGAAGGTGCGAGTCGTCGCGGCCGGCAACAAAGCGCAGTTCGTCGCGATGAACCGAGCCATTTCCGTCGCGGGGCTCAAACCGGTCATCGACCGCGTCTTCGCGTTCGACGAGGTACCAGCCGCATTCCGCTACTTCGAATCGACCCAGCCCCTGGGCAAGGTGGTCGTCAGCCACAAGAAGACGCTCGGTCAATGACCTCCGAGGTCATGGTCATCGGTGGGCGCCGCACCTAGACTGACGTCGTGAGCGCACCCATGAGGACGCCGACGTCCAGCGAGGAACAGGGCTTCGGCGTGCTGCTACGTGCCTGGAGGTCGGCGCGCGGGCAGAGTCAGCTCGCGCTCTCGGTGCGCACCGGCGTCTCGTCGCGTCACTTGAGCTATATGGAGACGGGGCGAGCGCGCCCGAGTCGCGACATGGTGCTGGCGCTCGCGCAGGCGCTCGAAGTTCCGCTACGGGATCGAAACGCCTTGCTTCATGCCGCCGGGTTCGCGCCGATCTACCGCGAGACTCCACTCGACGCACCGGCGATGGGTCCGGTGCGCGACGCGGTCCAGCTTATGCTCGGCGCCACGGAACCGAACCCCACATTTGTGGTGAACCGCCGCTATGACGTGCTTGACGCGAACGCTACGGGACACTGGCTCCTCGCCACGTTTACCAACGACCTTGCGCGATTCAAGCGGCCGTACAACATGGGTCGGTTGCTCGTTTCGCCGATGGGCATGCGCCCTTACGTCGAGAACTGGGAGGATGTTGCTCGGAAAGTGCTCGGTCGCTTGCGTCGCGAGCTGGGCGGTGTTCACGCCCGGAACGCGATCGACGACGCACTCATGATGGAGATTGGGCCAGCCCTCGAAGAGCTACGGGAGCCGCCCGCACCGACGGAGGCGCTCCCGATTTTTGTGGAGGTGCAGCTCCGACGCGCCGCCGTCGCACTTCGTCTCTTCACGACGATCGCGACCCTCGGGACACCATTGGACGTGACACTCCAGGAGCTGCGCGTCGAGACGCTGTTCCCGGCCGACGCCGCGAGCAAGCAGGTTCTCATCGCACGCACCTGAGGCAGAGTCATGGCTCGCTCAGTTCGGAAGTCCCGAGTGAAGGAGGTTCCCCTCTCAGAGGTGAAAGACGACCTCTCCCGCTACCTGCGAGAGGCGGAGGAGGAGCCTGTCGTGATCATCCGCCACGGGAAGCCGGCCGGCGTCCTGATCGGGTTCGAGTCGGAGTCGAGAAGGCCAGGGCGAGCCTGCGCGCCGGGCGCGGCGTCCGGCTCGAGGACCTCTAGCTACGAGCTCGACGTTCAAAGCCGCTTCGATTACTTGCTCCTGGACTCGACGGGGATCTCGGAGCCTCTGCCCGTCGCGGAGCCTCGCTTGGGCCGGCGGACGGTCCTCACCTTCCCGCTCCTTGCTCCTCCGCAGAAGAACTGATCGCCGCCATCTGACTCGAGCCCCGAAACTTCCACTCCGGGCGGCATCTCGAGCGTTTCCAGGACTTCTCCCGTTCGAGGATCGACTCGCCTCAAATCGCTCTCGTCACCTTCCCAGGTGGCGTGCCAGAGCTCTCCGTCGATCCAGGTGACCCCGGTGACGAAGCGGTTGGACTCGATGGTGCGAAGAATCGCCCCTGTTTGGGGATCTATTTGATGAATCTTCCGGTCCCGATACCGCCCCACCCAGAGGGTCCCTTCGGCCCAGGTGAGCCCCGAGTCACCGCCGCCGCCGGGTGCCGGGATCGTGGCGAGCACACGGCCGGTCTTCGGATCGATCTTCTGGATGCGATCCTCGGCGAGCTGAAACAGGTGCTTTCCGTCGAAAGCTGTTCCTGCATCCGCGGCGACATCGATCGAGCGCAGCATCTTCCCGCTCGCAGGATCGAAGGCGTTCAGCTTGTCTCCAGACGCAAACCAGACGTTCTGACCGTCATACGTGACTCCACACACACGGTCGGCACCCGAAAAGGGGCCATACTCACGGACGACCTCGGCGGTTGATCGACTCATGCTTCCATCTTAGCAACCGGCAGAGGGGCGGGTAGCAACAAGGTCGTCGTAAATCCCGGCACGGGCGGGGTGATCCAACGACGGGCTCGCCCGCGACCGAACGACTGCACCTTGCCTGCTGCCGCAAGCGAGTCGAGCGCCCGTTGCACGGTGCGCTGGCTCGTTCCAAGCGCAAGCGCGAGGGCCGAGCTCGACCACGATTCACCGTCGGCGAGGAAGGCCAGCACCGCCGCATGCTCCTCTTCGACGGGCCGCGCCAGCACGACTACCTCGCGTGCGCGGCGCGGCGCCAGCGCAAAACCTCGCTTCGTCGCGCTCACGTCGGCCAGCGTCCGAAGCACCGCGCGAAGCCGCCCTACTTCGACTCGCAACCGCGCGCGATGCGATTGATTGGCGAGCTTCGATCCGAATGCGCGCGCGACCAGCGTGTCCCTCGGTACGTCTCCCGGCCACGCTTCGCCCAGCGCGCGTGCGAGCGCGAACAACACCGGACGCCTTGCGAGCGAGACCACCTTACTTTCGTCACGCACGACATGACGGCAAGCGTCCACGACGAATGCGTTCGACGCCAGCAACGCTTCGACCTCTTCGAGCAGGAGGAGTCGCTCCTCGCCACTCGCAATCAGGCGCGCGGCGGGCGTGTTCAGGACGAGGAATGCGCTTTCGACCTCCGCCATCAGCGCAGGGATACGTGCGTGGCGCGCTGCACGCTCGGCCCGGGTGAGTGCAGCGCGCGCCGCCTGAGTCCGGAGGCGCCGCATCGCGATCCCCGCGACCACCAGCTCGTGGGCGGTCCTCGACGCGGGAGGGAAGGGCGCGGGGTCGAGCTCGGCGAGCGTACGCTCGGCCTCGTCGATGCGCCCGATCAGGAGGAGGCGCCGCACCTCGAGATACCGCGCATGCGCGGCGTTTACCTGGTCGCCATGCTCTTCGAGCGTCGCCCGCGCGGCGTCGAGCGCCTTCGCAGGCCAGCCCAAGTCGCGCGAGACGAGCGCGATCTCGGCCTCGGCGACGACGCACCTCGCGCGGGCCACGGCCTCTTTCGGACCGAAGGCACGCGCAGCCCTTCGCAGGAGAGCCTTCGCTCGAACGAGATCGCCGAGCTGCGCCATCGCGATGCCTCGAAGCGCGAGAGCAGGCGCGTCGTCGCGCAGGGCGACCCGCTTCAATGCGCCCAAGGGATCACCCGCTGCGAGTGCACGCGCCGCGGCAGTGATCAGCGAGTCCATCGGAATCCCGTCACACTTGTAACTCCCATCGTTCGACGCCCGCCGCTAACTCTCTCTCGTGACCAACAACACGACAAGAAAGGAAGAGACGATGAACGCACGGAGAATCGAAGGAGCGGTCGCCCTGGTGACGGGCGCCAACCGCGGCATCGGGCGAGCACTGACGGAAGCGCTCCTGACCCGGGACGTGAGGAAGGTCTACGCCACGGCGCGCAATCCGGAGGCGCTGCGCGCCCTGCGGGACGAGCGGCTCGTTCCGCTGCGGCTCGACGTGACCGACGCGGACCAGATCCGCGCGGCCGCAGAAGCGGCTTCGGACGTCGAGCTCGTCTTCAACAACGCCGGCGTGGCGCTTGCCAGGGGAATCGCGGAATCAACGGTCCCCGACCAGGCCCGGCGCGAGATGGAGGTGAACTACTTTGGGCCTCTGCAGCTGCTCCAGCGCCTGGCGCCGACGCTGGCCAGGAACGGCGGAGGGGCGGTCGTCAACATCGGCTCGGCAGCCGGCCTCACCAACGTCCCCTTTTTTCCGACCTACAGCGCCTCGAAGGCCGCGCTTCATTCCCTGACCCAGGCCGCGCGCATCCTCCTCGGGGCGCAGGGTACTTCGGTCTTCGGCGTCTACGCGGGGCCCGTTGATACCGATATGGCCCGTGAGCTCGCGCTGCCGAAGACCTCGCCGCGTGACGTGGCGTTCGCGATCCTCGACGGCATTGAGGCCGGGCACGAGGACATCTTCCCGGACCCGTTCGCGGTGGATTTTGGCCGACAGTTCGGGTCCTCGCCGAAGGCCTCGGAAAGGCAGATCGCCGCAATGGCCGCGGCGATGCAATCGGGCTCCGCGGCGTGAGCGAGCGCCTTTCGGACGGAAGAGAACGAACGATGAAGGACACCCGAAGGAAGGAAAGAGCGATGACGACACCCGAAGCTAAGGAGAGAAGAGCGATGACGACACCTGAAGGTAAGGAGAGAAAAGCGATGACGAAGCACACGACTGGGACGCGTGAAGAGTGGCTCACAGCGCGGCTCGAGCTGCTCAAGGCGGAGAAGGAGCTGACGCGGCGCAGCGACGAGCTGGCGCGGCGGCGGCAGGAGCTGCCGTGGGTCCGGATCGACAAGGAGTATCAATTCGAGACCGACGAGGGGAGGGCCTCGCTGGCAGACCTCTTCCGAGGCCGCTCGCAGCTTCTCGTCTACCACTTCATGTTCGGGCCCGATTACACGGCGGGGTGTCCGTCCTGCTCGGCGATCGCGGACGGGTTCAACGGCATCGCCGTCCACCTGGCCAACCACGACGTCACGCTTTCGGCGGTGTCGCGGGCGCCTCTCGCGAAGCTGCAGGCGTACAAGCGGCGGATGGGGTGGACGTTCCCCTGGGCGTCCTCGTTCGGCGGCGACTTCAACTTCGACTTCAACGTCGGGTTCACCGAGGAGCAACAGCGCGAGGGGGGCCTCGAATACAACTACCGTCGCGAGGCACAGTGGCCGGTGCGCGCGCTGGCCAGCGAAGCCGGCGGCGAGGGGCCTGTCGCCGAGATCGCGGCCATGACCGGAACCGACGTGCCCACGTACACGCGCGAGAGGCCGGGCGTGAGCGCGTTCGCGCTCGAGGACGGCGTCGTCTACCACGCCTATTCCGCCTATGCGCGCGGACTGGACGGCCTCTGGGGCATGTACCAGTGGCTCGATCGCGCACCCAAGGGGCGCAACGAGACGGGCATCTGGTGGCGCCGCCACGACGAGTACAAAGGAGCTCTTGGCTGAAGTCCGTCTCACTTTTGAAAGGAGAGAGAACCAATGTGTCCCGCCTGCCTGACAACCTTAGCGCTGTTCGCCATTGGTGCAACTTCGACGGGGGGAGTTGCGGCCTTAGTCGTGAAAAAACTTCGTTCCAATACGCGCGATAAGAATGCGGTCCGGACAACCCAAACAGAAACATCATTCAAGTGAAATCCAAAGTCATGAACACAAACAAGGAAGAACGTCGTAGGAAGGACGTCGACCCAATGCTGGATGGGCGGGAATGGAAGACGATGGTCCACTTGTCGAGTGCTGGATTGCAGTCGATAGCCGAACTCTCGTTCTTGTAATTGACAATCCGCGCAGTGCTGTCGGGCCAACATCTTCTAATGTGAAGTGAAATTCAGCGTGTCGGGCCTCGCTGCCTTCGGTCAGGGGGGCTTCGCTGTGCGGCGAAGGGGTTGACTTCCAGAGAATTCCGATCGTTAGCCTTTCAATCGCCGCGCCGTTGATCGACAGGCGGAACAGTGAGGGGAAAATCATGAAAGCCGTTTTTAGGGTCTTGGTTTTGTTGTTCGGCATCACAGGTGCGCGAACAAGTTCATTCGCAGAGTCGGGCTGGTTCTTGCAGAGCCCACTGCCGACGGGGAACAATCTGTTGGCCGTTGCTGCCCCAGACCCGAGTACCGCCGTCGGCGTGGGCGAGGGTGGAACGATTGTGCGCAGCACCGATGGCGGTGCTACCTGGACACTTCAGTCCAGCGGGACGACCAATTCTCTCCGTGGCGTCTCCTTTGTGGACACCAACACGGGCTGGGCTGTGGGCGAAGGAGGCACCATTCTGCGCACAACGGACTGCGGCGCCATGTGGACGCCGCAATCTAGCGGGACGCCCTTTGCCCTCTCTGGGGTCTCCTTCGTGGACGCCAACACCGGTTGGGCTGTGGGTGGCGGTGGAACCATTCTGAGCACCACCGACGGCGGTGCCACCTGGACGCCCCAATCCAGCGGGACGACCTCTGGTCTCGGGCGTGTCTCCTTCGTGGACGCCAACACGGGTTGGGCCGTGGGTGGCGGGGGAACCATTCTGCACACCACCGACGGCGGCGCCAGCTGGACGCCCCAATCCAGCGGGACGACCTTCCCTCTCCTCGGGGTTTCCTTCGTGGACGCCAACACGGGCACCGCGGTAGGCGGCTTCTTCGCCATCCCCCAGCCTCGAAGAATCATTGTGCGGACCACCGACGGCGGCGCCACGTGGACGACCCAATTGGGCTTGCTGGGCGCAATTCTTCGGACGGTCTCCTTCGTCGACGCCAACACCGGGTGGGCAGTGGGCGACCTCGGAACCATTCTGCGCACCACCGACGGAGGGGCCAGCTGGAGGCTCCTAGCCAGCGGGACGACCTCTGGTCTCGGGGGTGTCTCCTTCGTGGATGCCAACACCGGGACCGCCGTGGGCAATTTGGGAACCATCCTGCGCACCACCGACGGCGGTACCACCTGGACACTCCAGTCCAGAGGGACGACCAACTATCTCTTTGGGGTCTCCTTTGTGGACGCAAACACCGGTACCGTGGTGGGCAGTAACATCAATCCCGGGCCGGCAATCATTGCGCGCACCACCGATGGCGGCGCCACCTGGATGCCCCAATCCAGCGGGACCAGCTTTACTCTCCTCGGCGTCTCCTTCGTGGATGCCAACACCGGGATTGCGGTGGGTGATGGCGGAACCATTCTGCGCACCGCGGACGGCGGCGCCACCTGGACGCTCCAAGGCGGGGGGACCGACCTCTATGGCGTCTCCTTCGTGGACGCCAACACGGCGACTGCGGTGGGCACGGTAGGAAGAATCTCGCGCACCACCGACGGCGGCGCCAGCTGGACATCCCAATCCAGCGGGACGACCAATTCTCTGTTCGGCGTCTCGTTCGTGGACGCCAACAATGGGACCGCGGTCGGTCAGGCCGGAACCATTCTGCGCACCACCGACGGCGGTGCCACCTGGGCGGCGCAATGTAGCGGGACGACCTTTGTTCTCGTCGGTGTCTCCTTCGTGGAGGCCAACACCGGAACCGCGGTCGGTGAGGCTGGAACCATTCTGCGCACCACCGACGGCGGTGCCACCTGGGTGGCGCAATACAGCGGGACGACCAATTCTCTGTTCGCCGTCTCGTTCGTGGACGCCAAGGCCGGGACCGCGGTCGGCGAGCGGGGAACCATTCTGCGCACCACCGACGGCGGCGCCAGCTGGACACCCCAATCCAGCGGGACGACCAATTCTCTCCGCGGAGTCTCGTTCGTGGACGCCAACACCGGGACCGCGGTCGGTGAGCGCGGAACCATCCTGCGCACGATCACTGGCGGCGAATAAACATTCGATCGCAGTTGCTTGGGTGGTACTGGCGGCTGCCAATCGATAATCCTGGCTCCACTCCATCTAGATGAGTCGAGCTTTCCGCTTCTGCACCAAGTCGCTTGCTCGAGCGACGAAAAATCCCGGGTGAGCCGCGTGATTTAGCAGCTGCACCAGATCTTCATGCGGTGGAAAATGCGGTGGTGACGCTGTCCGCCCAGTCGAAGCACCCACCGCTTAAAGTGGGTTGGGTTCCCCGTTGCTTGCTCCGACAAGATTCTCGACTTTCAGATACGTGTGACAGTTATTCGGATTCGAAAACTTTGACGGCAGTATTCTTGAGTTGCGTTGATTAGCCGAAGGCGGGGACGCCAAACTTTGACAGTTTGTTGCCGGGAGTAGAGGGCAGAGCGGTAGTCTAACGTAGACTACCGAGCATTCAACGTTCTATTTATTTGTTTGTTATTGATGAAAACACGTCCGGAAGAATCCAACAACGACGCCCGTCTGCCCTATGCGCGACCTTGGCCTGTGGCTCGGGCGATCCGGCACTCCGAATCGCAGAGGTCGTCAAACCGAACGGGACCGTTCTCGGTACGGACCTCGCCGACCCGCTGGTCGAATTCGCGAGAGAGAAGGCGCAAGCCCGCGCGCTCGTGACGTGGAGTTTCGCTGCGTCGATGCCGAACCTCTGGACGTTCCCGCGGAGAGCTTCGATGCAGTCACTTGCCGCTGGGGAATCATGCTCATGCCGAGCCCCATCGACGCGCTGAAACGTGCGCACAACGCGCTTCGTCGGGGCGGGAGGATCGCAGTGGCGACGTGGGGACCACCCGACAAGAATCCCTTCATCAGCATTCCTCTCGGCATGCTTCGAAAGCATGTCGAAATCCCCACGACGCCGCCTGATGCCCCCGGCGTGTTCGCGTTCGCCAACCCGAAGCGACTGAAGACGACGTTGCAAGGGGCCGGTTTCCAAGATGTCGTCGCCGAAGCCTTCGCATTTGACATCTCGGTATGCGAGACCGGTGAAGAAGCATGGAGGTTCATCCGGGAGATCGCACCGCCGATCGCACAGCTGTACAACGGACAGCTTGCCGCCGTGCAGCAGAGCATCGATGTTGCAATCACGAGCGGGCTTTCGCGCTTTCATCGTGCGGACCTCTCTCCTCGGCTCGCGATTCCCGCCGAGACGTGGATCGCGGTGGGCACGAAGGCGTGATGCCAAAGGGCGACCAACGCAAGAGCGCCAGCGCGAGCTTCAAGCCGAAAGCGGAGCGCGCCCCGATTTGACGGGGCGCGCCGGTGTTCGTCGCAAAGCCGGGCGCGATTGCTCGGAGAGGCGGCCGGAAGGGGTAATTTTGAGCAAAATTCAAGCGACCAGAAACGATCTAACTGGTCGCCAATTAAGCGCTTTTCCGGACGGGAGCCCGATGCGTCACCGGTGACGTTTTGGGCTTTTCGGCCAGCTTTTGGAGCAGCTCCTCGAGCGCCCTGCGCAGCGATTGGCGCTGAATCGCGGTGAGCCCGCTGAGCCGACCGTAATAGACGATGAGCTGGCGATCCGTTTTTCTGAACGGCACACCGGGACGACCAGGGCCGCCGCCCTTCTCTTTAACGTGCGCCGCGAGCCCTGCGATGGCTTTGCTCACGTACAGCCTCACGTCACGCAAGCCCCAGTTGTCCTTCAGCGCGCGGGCGATCGCCGCGCCCGTTTGTGCGTCCGCCGGGGACTTCCCGTTCTTGCTCTTCGGTCCCTTCTTGGACAGGGCTTCGTGGAGCCGGGTGAACTCGAGCGCGGACATCAAGTCGAGCGTGCGCGGCTCCTCCGCGCCGTCATCGGCGGCATGCCCATTCTTCTTCTTCGGGTCGTCGCCCTCCAGCGCCTGGAGGCCTCCTTGAACTCCTTTCTGCACCACCTCCGGTGACGCGGCGAGCTGCAGAAGACGCTCCACCTTGCGGATTTGAAGGCCGGTGGCCTCGGCGATTTTCTGCGCAGAGTTGAATGCCGGTTTGAGCTTGCGCAACCTCACCAAGCCCATCGCCGCATCCATGGGCGAAATGTCCGCGCGCAACATATTTTCGGTGAGCCCGAGCAACAGCATTTGCTCGTCGCTCACCGAGGCGAGCTCGCGCGCCGGGATGGCCGCGTACTTGGCCTTCTCCGCGTCCGTCTTGCCCGCGAACTGCAAGCGGCGGTAGGCTGCCAGCCGGCGATGCCCGGAGATGACCTGGTACGTCTTCCCCGCGCGGCGGACCAGGATGGGATTGAGCAGCCCACGGTCCCGGATGCTGCGCACCAATTCCGCCAGCTCGTCCGAGTCCATCTGCTGGCGCAGCTGGAACGGGCTGTCCTCCAGCTGTTCCAGCGGGATGTTCACGATGCCCGAGCCGCTCCCGGCGCTTGGCTTGATGAGTCGAGCGGCTTTCTCGGCCTTCCAGTTGGCCATGGTCAACTTCGCCAGTCTCGTCTTCGGGCCGAGCTGGTGAATCAGCTGCTGCATCACGGCTTCTTCTTTGGCACTGTGCTTGACGGCCTTGGGTGACATGTTTGCTCTCCGTTGGTTGAGGTTTGGAACTGCTTGAGATGGGCAAATTGACCCCCCTCAATAGGAAGAGCGAGATCCGCGGGCAAAACGGCTCATCGAAGATCTCTTTTTTTCAAATCCGCGACACGCCGGGCTGACCTCTGCGCCGCCAAACTTAAGATGCAGCTCAGACCGGGCGCCGCCTCGATTTCGATCGGCGGGCCTTGACCTCTTGGGTGAAGCACCATTCGTGGCCCTCGGGATCGGATGCGCGATAGCGCCGATGGCCGTACTCCGTGTCGTTCGGCGCCTCCAGAATCTCGGCCCCTGCGTTCTTCGCTTGTGCAAAGTGCCTTTCGACGTCATCCACGGTGATGACGAGGCTCTGTGTCGTGTGCCCGATCCTCTTCGGGTTCCTGTACTGCAGCCCAAGGTCGGGTTGGCCCATCATGATGATGCCGCCGGTACACCTCATCGCGGCGTGCATCGGCTTTCCGTCGGGCCCCTTCATCGCACGGCCCAATCGTCGGAAGCCGAACGCCTTTCCCAGCCACTCTAGGGCGGCGCCGAGATCCTCGTAGTAAAGGTATGGAGTTAGGCTCATGCGCGTTGCCTTCTGTTTCGTCAAAGCCTGTCCCTTTCTCTTCCAAGAGAGACGAGCATCCACCGCGCTCGAGATGCGCGAGCAGAGCGGATCCTCCCGATCACCGAGAACGTTGACCTTTCGTGCTGGCTGGGGAGCAGCGTGCCGCTAGGAGCCTCCGAAAACAAGAGCGAGATGCTGGCGGCGGGGCGTCAACATCAGCGAGCACGAACAGACCCCGGAATGCCGCACGCGCGCGACTTCGCGCATCTTCAGTGCTTGATCGCACCTGTGATGGAAGGACATCGTGCTGAACACGGCATCACAAGAATCCGACAGCAGTAGCAGGGCGGACGACGGCTACCAGTACTTCGCGACCGGGCGGACCTCGATTGCACCACCTAGACGAGCCCCCGGGATCCGCGAGGCCATCGTGATCGCCGCATCGAGGTTGTCGGCCTCGAGAGTCTTCCGGTTCCGTGCGACTACGATGAGTGACCTGTCCCGTTTGGCAAACGAGACGCCGCTTTCGTGAATGTTCTCCTTTCGAACTTGCTGCGCTCTACTCATCGCCGCCGATGAGCACGGACGCACTCCTCACGACGCGCTGACTCGTCGCCCGAAAGAGCTTTTAGCTCGAGACCGAGTCAGCTCTCGATCGCGCCGCTTCTCCTGAAGCGCGTCCCGGGTCCGCTCACACCGGCAATCAATCCGAGCACTGGACCTTTTGACCCCCGGGCCCTACGGGCGGAGATGCTCACTGCCCATCTCCCTGTCTAGAGCAGCTGTCAACTCGACTACCCGGCGCTTCGGGCAACGAATCCGGCGTATCGGACATGGTGAATGTAATCACCGAGCGAGTAATCGTAGCCCATGCATCACTTCACGCCCATTCAGTCCTTGATCGGCGGCGGGCTCTTCGGTCTTGGCGCCGCTCTGTTGCTTTTGCTCGACGGCCGGGTAGCGGGAATCAGCGGCATCTTCTCGGGTCTCCTGCTGCCGACGCGGGGAGAATTCGGGTGGCGAGCGCTCTTCATCGGCGGCTTAATGTGCGGGAGCCTACTGGTGGGGCGCCTGCTTCCCGAGCTTTTCATCAATTCGCTTCCGCGCTCGACGCTCGCACTGGTCGCCGCCGGAATTCTAGTAGGCTTCGGGTCGCGGCTGGCTAATGGCTGCACCAGCGGTCATGGCTTGTGCGGAGTCAGCCGCCTGTCCACTCGAAGCATCGCCGCAACGATTACGTTCGTGGCGTCGGGAATCGCGACTGCCTTCGTCATTCGCCACGTGTTTGGAGGTGCTCTGTGAAATTCAAACTGGGTGCGTTCGTTGCGGGCCTGCTCTTTGGCGCAGGTCTCGCAATTTCTGGGCTCACCCAGCCAGGCAAAGTTTTCAGCTTCCTCGATGTGAGCGGCACCTTTGACCCCAGCTTGCTCCTGGCATTTGTCGCCGGCGTCGCAGTGCTTTCGGTAGCACAGCGGACTGCCCGACGCTCCAGCGGCCCGCTCTTTGCCGACCGATTTCCGATCTACCATCGCACTCAACTCGATGGCCGTACCGTTGGTGGGGCAGCGATATTCGGTGTCGGATGGGCGCTCGCTGGAATATGCCCCGGACCAGCGCTTGCATCGCTCGCATTCGGTGTCCGCGCTGCTCTCTTGTTCGTGCCCGCGATGGCAGCAGGAATGCTCGCATTTGCGATGTGGGAAGCGGCGACCCGCAAGCGGACGTTGGAGGAGAGCAGGCGATCTTCTCCAGAGCGTCGCCAAAACGCCGCTGATCATAGCCTCGCGCAAGTGAGCGACGGCGGGGTAGGCAGTTAGACCACGAACTTGCCCTGTTGCCATCGGCATCGCGCTTCAAGAGCGAGCGCGTGCGTCGGAATTGGGGCGTGCGGCTCGTGGCGATTTGTCCTGACCCCGCTCCGCTTTCTGGATTGATCCAGCGTGGGGATCATCACCACCCTTGGCTTCTCTTCGCCAGCTCGCCGGTGGCTCACCTGCGAAACGCTTGAAAGCGCGATTGAATGCAAATTCCGACGAGTAACCAACCTGGGCTGCAATATCGGCAAGGCCCCGATCGGTATCGCGAAGAAGCTGGGCCGCCCACTGCAGGCGCCATCGCGTCAGGTAGCGCATCAAGGGCTCGCCGAGTAAATGCCGGAAGCGTTCGGCAAGCGCGGAACGCGACAGGCCGACAGATCGGCCCAGGGCTTCAACGGTCCAAGGGTGCGCCAGATCTCCGTGTATCAACTCGAGAGCCTTGCCGACGGTCGGGTCCTTCACCGCTGCAAGCCATCCAACCTCGTCCTCGCCCAACTCTTCCATCTTGCGCCGCAGGACTTCGACGAATAACAGCTCAGCCAGCCGTCCGAGAACGCAAGCTCCACCGGGTCGATTGACGCTGGCCTCCTCCAGCATGTAGCGGCAATTGGTTTCGAGCCAGGAGGTCGACGGTTCGGCCCTCGCGCGGACCCACAGAATGCGGGGCAGCTTTGTAATCACCGGACTGAAGAGCGCATCATCACAATGCAGAAAGCCGCAAATTAATTGCGTGCGCTCCCCTCCGCCGCCGTGAACCACGATCGGGCATTCTGGCCAAGGGAGCGGCGTGAGTACGTTTGCAAGCGGGGTGTGCGTGGCGGCGAGCGGATTACCCATTGCATGAGGGTCGCCGTAAGGCAGCGCAATGACGTCCCCGGTTGAAAGTAGAAATGGCTCCTTCTGGTCAACGGCAACCGAGCACCGTCCCTCCGTAACGACGTGAAAGAAGATCAGGCTCTTGGCGCCCGGGACGAGAAATGGCGCGGCTAGGCGCGAGTCGGGCGCCGCGAGGGACCAAGGTGAGGAGAACTCGCCTCGAAAGAGAACTGCGCCGGAGAGGCGCACGGACCGCAACACTTGAGCGAGGATGTCCATCGCTTTCGCCATGACCACCATCTCATATTTTCGGCAACTCGCGCTCAACTAAGCGGTTTCAGCCGTTGGAATGGCGGACGATCTTCCACATCATGCGGCTCGAGCGCGGAGCTTCCATCTGGTAGGCGATTTCATGGGCGGTTGGAGCGACCTCCTTGACCGCCCTGATGGCGGCCTTCACGGTTGGACGCACAGTTGCTGCAATTAAAGACTCTCTGAGGCAGCAAAAGTCATCGGTGGAGGGAGCGTCTGGACTGGTCTAGGCAAAATCGCGAGGGCGGCCCTTGGCGCTCAGACCAGTGTGCAGTATCCGGCACTTGATGACCTTCGAGACTGACGGCGATCAGATCCGGGGTGCGTGTCAGCTGGATTGCCCCGATACGTGTAGTTGGATTGTGACCGTTAAAGGTGGCAAAGCGGTCGCCCTTCGCGGGGATCCGTCCCATCCGTACACTCGCGGATCGCTATGCAACAAGGTCGCCGACTATTTGAATTACGCGCGCTCGTCCGAGCGCATCTTGTATCCATTGCGCCGAGTCGGACGGAAGGGAAGCGGCGAGTTCATCCGGATTTCGTGGGGCGAGGCACTCGAGACAATCGCAGCGCGCTTCTCCGAGGCGATCGCGACGCACGGTGCAGAGGCGATCTGGCCCTTTGTTGGCTCGGGCAGTATGGGCTTGATTCAAGGCATCTACGGTGCGGGGCGCCGGTTGTGGAATGTGCTTGGCACATCGCGACACGCGATGACGGTCTGCACCATCGCGGGCGGCTTCGGCACCGGCTACACGCTCGGCGACAACCGCGTTGGAATGGACCCCGAGACGTTTCGATTCTCGAAGCTGGTCGTGCTCTGGGGCGCGAACGTATTGTCCACCCAACCGCATCTGTGGCGGCCGATTCTCGAGGCGCGGAAGAAAGGCGCGTTCGTCGTTGCGATCGATCCGATTCGTACGCGGACCGCTTCGGCGAGTGACTGGCACCTCGCGCTGATTCCCGGGACGGACGCCGCTCTCGCGCTTGGCTTGCTCCACGTGGTCCTCACCGAGGGCAAGGAAGACTCGCTATTCATCGGCGAGCACACCGTCGGCTGGGAGGCGTTTCGCCGGCGCATTCTCGAGTTTCCGCCACCGCGCGTGGCTGCGATCACCGGGCTTGCCACCGAGTCCATCATCGAGCTGGGCAAGAGGCTCGCCGACAGCCGGCCGACGGGCATTCGAATCGGCATCGGCCTTCAACGTCACGGTGGCGGTGGGATGGCGGTGCGGACGCTCACTTGTATCCCAGGCGTCACCGGTGATTGGCGTTATCCAGGCGGCGGCGTCTCCTACGACACGCGCGGCTTCTTTGGCCTGAACTGGAACGCGCTGTGGCGCGATGACCTCCGTCCGCGACAGACGCGTGCGCTGAGCATGAGCCGGCTCGGCGAAGGGCTTCTCGAGGTCGACAATCCACCGGTCAAAGTGCTTTTCGTCTACGCCAGCAATCCGGCGGCAAGCATTCCCCATCAGACGAAGGTGATGCGCGGCCTTGCGCGCGAAGACCTGTTTACGGTCGTTGTCGATCACTTTCTGACCGACACTACGCGTTACGCCGATATCGTGCTGCCGGCGACCATGCAGATCGAGCACCGCGATCTGCTGATTGCCTACGGCCATCTGTATGTGGCCTGGAATGAGCCTGCCGTGCCACCTCCCGGCGAATGCCTGCCGGCGACCGAGATCTTCCGGCGCCTCGCATGCGAGATGGGTCTCGACGAACCGGCGCTCTACGACAGCGACGAGTCAATCGCGCGGCAGGTCCTCGACAGCGGGCATCCGTCGTTGGCAGGCATCACGCTCGAGGCGCTGAAGTCCCGCGGATCGATCCGGTTGAACTATCCCGATCCGTTTGTCCCATTTGCATCTCGCTTTCCGAGCCCATCGGGCAAGCTCGAATTCGTCTGCGACAGAATGGCGCAGGTCGGATTGGATCCGGTCGCTGGCTATACGCCCTCGCACGAGATCCCGCAGGGAGAGACGACAGGTGCCCCGGAATATCCGCTTGCTCTCCTCACGCCCGCGAACCATTACTTCCTGAATTCGATCTTCGCCAACGTGCCATTGCAGCAACGGCGATCGGGCGCTGCGACGCTCCTGATCCATCCCGACGATGCGTCGCCGCGGGGCATCGCGTCGGGTGACGAGGTCCGGATCGCCAATGCGCGAGGCTCCTTCGTCGCTGTCGCCGAAGTGAGCAATCGCGTTCGCCCGGGCGTGGTCGCGAGCACGAAGGGACGGTGGCCGATTCACTCGAGAGAGGGCGCGACGGTCAACGCGACGGTCGATGAACGCGACTCGGACATGGGCGGCGGCGCCGTGTATCACGACAATCGCGTGCGCGTCGACAGATTCGCCTGACCTCCAAAGAGGCGCGCGGGATCGGCAGCTGAAGGCGCCCACCCCAGTGCCGCAGTTTATCGCGACGATAACGGATCGACCCCTCCGGTAGTTGTCCGGAGAATCGTCCCGGCGTAGCCCACCGCGGTGCCGGTGTTCGCGTCCAGGAGGGACACGCCGAAGAGAATCGTCCGCGTCCTGCTCGTCTGTGGTGTCCAGGTGGCTCCTCCATCGGTCGTCCAGAGAATCGTCCCGGCGAGGCCGACCGCCGCGCCGGTGTTCGCGTCCGCGAAGGACACACCGAAGAGAGCACCCCTCGTCCCGCTGGTCTGCGTTGTCCAGGTGGCTCCCCCATCGGTCGTCCGGAGAATTGTGCCGTCGCCGCCAACAGCCGCGCCGACGTTCCGGTCCACGAAGGACACACCGAAGAGAGAATGCGGTGTCCCGCTGGTCTGCGTTGTCCAGGTGGCGCCCCCGTCGGTCGTCCGGAGAATCGTCCCGGAGTAACCCACCGCCGTGCCGACCTTCGCGTCGACCAAGGACACGCCGGTGAGGAACCTCGTCGTGCCGCTCGCCTGCGGTGTCCACGTCGCACCGCCATCGACGGTCCCGAGAATGGTCCCGTAGTAACCCACCGTCGTGCCGACCTTCGCGTCAACGAAGGACACGCCAGTGAGAGGATTCGTCGTGCCGCTCGCCTGCGGTGTCCAGGTGGCACCCGCATCGGTCGTGCGGAGAATCGTCCCGTCCCAACCCACGGCGGTGCCGACGTTCGCGTCGACGAAGGACACACCGGTGAGAGTATTCGTCGCGCCGCTCGCCTGCGGTGTCCAGGTGACACCCCCATTCGTCGTGCGGAGAATGGTTCCGGCGTCGCCCACGGCCGTGCCGATTTTCGGGTCCACGAAGGACACGCCACGGAAAGAATTTGTCGGCCCACTTCTCTGTGGTGTCCAGATGGCACCCCCATCTGTCGTGCGGAGAAGGGTCCCGGCGTCGCCGACAGCGGTGCCGACTTTCGCGTCCTTGAAGGACACACCGAAGAGAGCATTCGTCGTCTCAGTCACCTGCGTCCAGGTGGTTCCTCCATCGCTTGTCCGGAGAATCAACAGGTCGCCCACCACGGTGCCGGTGTTCCCATCCACGAAGGACACCGCACGGAGAGCGTTCGTCGTGCCGCTCGGCTGCAGCGTCCAGGTGGCACCTCCGTCGGTCGTCCGGAGAATTGTTCCGCCGAAGCCCACCGCGCTGCCGATGTTCTCGCCCACAAAGGACACGCCATTGAGAAACCTCGTCGTGCCGCTCGGCTGCAGTGTCCATGTGGCACCTCCGTCGATCGTCCGGAGAATCGTTCCGAAATTGCCCACCGCCGTGCCGGTGTTCTCGTCCACGAAGGTCACAGCGAGGAGAGGATTCGTCGTCCCGCTTTTCTGGGGAGTCCAGGTGGCGCCTGCATCGGTTGTCCGGAGAATCGTCCCGGCGTAGCCCACCGTCGTGCCGATGTTGGCGTCCACGAAGGAGACGGCAGTGAGATGCTCCGCGGTCCCGCTTGCCTGCGGAGTCCAGGTCGCGCCCCCATCGCTCGTCCGGAGAATCGTCCCCTCGTAGCCCACCGCCGTGCCGGTGTTCTCATCCACGAAGGACACGCCAGTGAGAAACGTCGTCGTCCCGCTCGCCTGTGGAGCCCAGGTGGCACCTCCGTCGGTCGTCCGGAGAATCGTACCGAAATCGCCCACCGCGGCACCGGTGTTCTCGTCCACGAAGGAGACGGAACTGAGCATGTTGCCTTGCGGCAGGGGGTTTTGCCAGGACCAGCCAGGCTGGGCGAGCGACACGCCCGATAGAATCATTCCCAACCCGAGCAACGAGACGCAAAGCGAAAACCCAAGTTTCATTTGTCTGAATTTCATCTGACGTTTCCCCCTGACCCCCGGCCTCGCAGGCGGAGATGCTCACTGCCCCTCTCGCTGTCCAGAGCAGCTATCGACTAGCCAACCGTCGGAACGGCTCGAGTGGCTTGGCAAGGGGCATCGCCATTGCGCGCCCGCCGGCTCCGATGTTTCAGGGACGGTGACGTTACCGTGCTGTCGGACGGGTTCGCTGTCGGCAACTTGCATCCAAGAGTTGCGGTTCAGCGCTATCTTCCGGGCTGATGAAACTGCCCATCGCACCTCCCATCGAGCCCATGCTTGCCAAAGGGACCGACCAACTGCCGGAAGGCGATGGCTGGGTCTTCGAGCCCAAATGGGACGGCTTTCGTGCGATCGTCTTCCGCGACGGCGCCGAGACATACATCCAAAGCCGGGACTTGAAACCGCTCGACCGGTACTTTCCGGAGCTGGCCGAGCCGCTGAAGCGCACGCTGCCCCAGCGCTCAGTGCTCGATGGCGAGATCGTTATCGTGGGCAGCCGTGGCCTCGACTTTCCAGCGCTGCTTCAACGCATACACCCTGCGGCCTCGCGCGTGAGTCTACTGGCCAACGACACCCCTGCTTCCTTCGTGGCCTTCGACGCCCTCGCGCTCGACGATGAGAGTCTGCTCGCGGTGCCATTCCTCGCTCGACGTGAAAGGCTCGAGCGCGCTCTCGCAAACGCCGCGCCGCCGATTCACCTGACGCCGGCGACGCGCGACCGCGCCGTCGCGGAAGATTGGTTCCAGCGTTTCGAGGGCGCCGGTCTTGACGGCGTGGTCGCCAAGCGGATTGAGAGTCCCTATTTGCCGGGAGAGCGGTCAATGGTGAAGGTGAAACACCAGCGCACCGCTGACTGCGCCGTCGCTGGCTTTCGCTGGTACAAGAAAGGCCCCGGAACGCGGATCGGTTCGCTCTTGCTTGGCCTTTACGACGACTCGGGCCGCCTGCATCATGTCGGTATCGCCTCGGCTTTCAGCGACGCGCGCCGAGAACAGTTGGTAGAAGAGCTCGCCCCACTGCGCGAGAACGCCCTCGACGACCATCCCTGGAAGGAGTGGCGCGAGGAGCCGAGCGACGGACAGCGCCGGCCCGGGGCGACCAGCCGCTGGAACCGCGGCAAGGACCTTTCATGGGAGCCCCTGCGCGTCGAGCGCGTTTGCGAGGTCGCGTACGACCATCTCGAGGGTGACCGTTTCCGTCACGCCACGCATTTCTTGCGTTGGCGGCCGGACAAGAGGCCCGAAGACTGCCGCTACGATCAGCTCGAGGTGACCCCGGCGTACGAGATCTCGAAGATCTTCCGGCGGAGCTAGCGATCTCGTGAGAATTTCTCCATGGCACAGACCAAACGCCTTATCCTCCGTGAAGAAAGAAACTTCGTGGAAGTCGTCGATGGAACTTTCGGCCTCCCCTCGACATTCGTCGGGGCAAAGTGATCAGCCATGTTGACGCAGGCTGAAGCGGGACGCGTCGTCAATCGGGTCCCCGGCGTCCTCGGCGCGATCGGTAACACTCCGCTTCTGGAGCTCCGAAGAATTGTGCCCGCCGGTTCCGCCCGGATTGTGGCCAAGCTCGAATCCGCCAATCCGACGGGCAGCATGAAGGATCGAATGGCCCGCGCCTCGATCGAGGCAGCCGAAGCAAGTGGGCGGCTGCGCTCGGGCGACACGGTCGTTGAATACACGGGAGGGAGCACCGGCGTCTCTCTTGCGCTCGTCTGCACCGCAAAAGGGTATCCGCTGGAGATCGTCTTTTCCGACGCATTCAGCGAGGAGAAGGCACTGACGATGCGAGCCTACGGGGCCAAGCTGACCATCGTGCCCAGCGACGATAAGAAGATCACCGAAGCGCTGATCAAGAAGATGATCCACGCCGCGCGGCAAATCAGCAGCCGCCCAGGGGTGTTTTGGACGGATCAGCTCAATAATCACGACGCGATCCGTGGCTACCAAGATCTCGCCGAAGAGCTTTGGACCCAGACGGCTGGACACGTCGATGCGTTTGTCCACTCTGTCGGCACAGCCCACTCCATCCACGGCGTCGCGCGCGTCCTCCGAAGTCACCAGCCGTCTCTTCATGTTGTGGCCGTGGAGCCCGCCGAGTCTGCCGTGCTTTCCGGCGGACGGTCAGGGTCGCACAGAATTGAAGGAATCGGTCTCGGATTCATTCCCCCGTTGTGGCATCGGGACGAGGTCGATGAAATCCTGAGCGTCACAACTGAAGAGGCGAAGGCGATGGCTCGGCGTCTCGCTCGAGACGAGGGCATCTTTGCCGGCACGTCGACCGGTGCGAACGTCGTCGCCGCTCTGCGAGTGGCCGAGCGTCTCGGACCGGCGGCAATCGTCGCTACAATTGTCGTCGACTCTGGCGTCCGCTACCTGACCACGGATGTATTCCGGTCGGCGTAGCAAGCAGTCCGCGCTGCGCTTCGGATCAGTCAACGCTCTCCACACGCGCTCTCGGGGCGCGTCGTTCAATTCGAAGGTTGCGATTGGGCGCACTATGGACGCTTTGTTGCGCTCGACCGTCCACGGCGCATCGAGCACACGTGGGTTCGTGCTCGGTGCAATCGCTGACCGGTTTGCAAAGCGCTCGGCAAAGTCAAGTGACGAGCTGCGGCCCGTGACCGGCTGTTCGTGCATCGCAATTCCAGCTCGCTGATGGTTGCGCGACCTCTCGTCGGCATCGACCTGCCACTCCGGGTCTTCGTTTGGCGCGCATCGGACAATGGCGTTTGGGCCCACCTAGACAGCGCCTTCATCGCGAAGCGATATCGCCTCCCGGATGGCCTCGATTGCAACGAGTGACCATGGCCGCACAGGTCGGACCCCGATAGCGGACAACGGAATTGTCTTGAGCACGGAGCCAGTGGGTACCTGATCCGGAACGGACGTGCACGTAGCATTATCGCTTAAGAGTGGCATGGGCGGCGTCATGGAGCTGGCATGAAGGTGATCCTCTTCGGGGCGACGGGCATGGTGGGGCAGGGCGTCCTGCGCGAGTGCCTTCGCGACGACGGCGTCGAGAGCGTGCTCGCAGTCGGCCGCAGCGCCACCGGCCGGACGCACCCGAAGCTGCGCGAGCTGATCCGCAAGGACCTGTTCGACTTCGGCACCGCCGGCGCCGACCTGCAAGGGTACGACGCCTGCTTCTTCTGCCTCGGCGTTTCATCGGCGGGCATGAGCGAGGCCGACTACACGCGCCTGACCTTCGACCTGACCCTGGGCTGGGCGCGGGCACTGGCGCGGATCAATCCGGCGATGACCTTCCTCTATGTCTCGGGCGCGGGCACCGGCGGCAAGGCGATGTGGGCACAGGTGAAGGGGCGCACCGAGGACGCGCTTCTCGCGCTGTTTCCCTCCGCATACATGGTTCGATTGAGCCTGCTGCGCCCGAGGCACGGCGAGGTCTCGAAGACGCGCTGGACGCGGATCGCATACGCCGCCTTCCGCCCGCTCCTGCCGCTCGTGGGGGCGATCGCGCCGGGCGCAGTGATCACCACCGAGGAGCTGGGCCGCGCGATGATCCGCGCCGCGCGGCAGGGAGCGCCCAAGCGTGTGCTGGAAACCCGCGACCTGCGTGCGCTCGCGGCGCGATGATCGCCGGGGGCAGGGTCCCGACCGAGCGTTTAGCTGAAGATCTTCCTCGCCCAGCGTGCCGGTCGACGTTACAAGTCCATGCTTCGGAAAATGACATGACGACTTCCCCGACTTACGCAGTCGACGCCGCCGCGGGCGTGTTCCTGCATGGCCGATCCGACGAGGCATTTCCAACGCTCACCGATGCCCAGATCGCGCGGATCCGGCGCTTCGGAACCGCGCGGCGATTCGCCGACGGCGAGCTCCTCTTCGAGGCTGGGAAACCCAGGTTGGGGATGTTCATCGTCCTCTCGGGCCATGTCGCCATCACCGCGCGCGACGGTCTCGGCCGCGTCACGCCGGTCGTCGATCAAGGACCGGGACAGTTCATCGCCGAGATCGGCACGCTCGCCGACGATGCTACGTCGCTCACCGACGGTCGCGCGGAAGGGGACGTGGAGGCGCTGTTGATCCCGCCCGACAAGATTCGGGCGCTCATCGTCGAGGAGGCGCAGCTTGGCGAGCGCATCATGCGCGCGCTCATTCTCCGCCGAGTCGCGATCTTGGAGTTCGGGGCAGTGGGGCCCGTGTTGATTGGGTCTGCGGCGTCGCGCGACGTGGTCCGCCTCGAGGAATTCCTTCGTCGCAACGGACATCCGCACCGTTTGCTCGATCCGGACCTCGATTCGGCGGCGGCTGAGGTCGTCGCGCGCGTCTCGCCCGCGTCTTCCGAATTGCCGCTCGTGATCTGTCCGAGCGGTGACATCTTGCGCAACCCGAGCGAGTCCGCGCTCGCCCACGCGCTCGGGCTCCTGGGAGATCGGCTCGTTCGATCAGCGTACGACGTGGCGATCATTGGATGCGGACCGGCAGGGCTCTCGACTGCAGTCTATGGTGCGTCGGACGGCCTTTCGGTCGTTGTGCTCGACGCGCACGCGTTTGGCGGACAGGCCGGTGCGAGCGCGCGGATCGAGAATTACTTCGGCTTTCCGACCGGCATCTCGGGCTTGGCGCTGACGGCGCGCGCGTTTGCACAGGCCCGGAAATTTGGGGCCGAGATCGCAATCCCGATCAAGGTAAAGGGGCTCGATTGCACTCGCCCAGAGGGCTCGTTCCGCGTGCTCCTCGACGACGGCCGCGGCGTCCGAGCGCGCACGGTCGTGGTCGCGAGCGGCGCGCGCTATCGGCGTCTGGCGATCGAGAACCTCGCGGCGTTCGAAGGCCGGGGCGTCTGGTATTGGGCCTCGCCCTTCGAAGCGAAGTTCTGCGCCCAGCAGGAAGTCATCATCATCGGCGGTGGCAATTCCGCGGGGCAAGCGGCGGTTTTCCTCGCGGAGCACGCGGCGAAAGTCCGGATGATGGTCCGCGGACCCGGGCTCGCGGCGACCATGTCGAGCTACCTCGTCCAGCGCATCGCCGCGACAGACAACATCGAGGTGATGACAGAAACGGAAGTCGTCGCGCTCGAAGGCTCGCCAGAGCTCGGGCTCGAGCGCGTCCGGTGGCGCTCGCGTCGAGACGACGTGGAGACGACCGCGCCGATTACCAACGTCTTCCTCTTCCTCGGCGCCGATCCGGCGACGAGCTGGCTCGCCGACTGCGGCGTTGCGCTCGACCCGCACGGGTTCGTGATCACCGGCACGGGCGCCTCGCCCCTCGCCTCGAGTGTGCCCGGCGTCTTCGCGGTCGGCGACGTCCGGCGAGGATCAGTGAAGCGCGTCGGCAGCGCGATCGGCGAAGGCGCGCAGGTGGTTGCTGAGATTCACTCGTTTCTCGAGGCCGAAACGCCTGCCGCACCCCGGGTGCGGAGAGCGGGCGTTCGCATCTAGCGGTTTAGAGATGTCGCCCGCTCACTTCGAGCTTGCTTGTTTGAAGATGGCTTTGGGAAGCATCACGTGCACTCCCTTATTGCCGTCGACGAGCTGGGTGATATCGACGTCTCCGGCGACGCTGGTCAGCATATAGGCGTCATCCCGGCTGAGATGCTTTTCATTGATCAAGAATTCAATCATCTCGCGGACCGCCATTTTGGTGGCTTCGTTGAGATCCTCGTGAAAGCCCATGCTGATGTAGTGGCTCGGTGTTTCCGCGCGCGGGTATTTCAGCTTGACGTCTTTTCGAACAATGAATTTCAGCTTTCCAATCAGCGATGTCTCCAGGGCGGTAATGTCGACCTCTCCATTCCCCTGACCGGCATGACCGTCTCCAATGAGGAAGAGCGCACCGCGCGCATGAACCGGCAGGAACAAGGTCGTTCCGGCAACCAGCTCCTTGTTATCCATGTTGCCTCCGTGGACCCAGGGAGGCCCGCTGCTGATCCGGCCGGAAGTCTCTGGCGGAGCCACTCCCATGCTTCCAAAAAAGGGCCGCAAGGGAATCTCCGCCGTCGGCCCAAACGTGGCGACCATCCGCTTTGCATCGAGCGGAATGATCCGCATCCGCGCATAAGGGAAGTCTTCGGGTAGAAAGCCCCGTCCCGGAGAAAAGCCATTGTACGCATAAGGAATGGCCAAACGAATCTGTTGGATCCGAACCTCGAGCGCGTCGCCCGGCTCAGCTCCCTCGACGAACACCGGGCCGTTCAGAATGTGCCCTCCCGGTCCTTTGTTCGTGACATCCTTGTGAATGTCGCGCAACTGTTGCTGGACCTGATCCGCCGCGACACCGGCTCCTTCCAGGCGAGCCGGGCTGCTGGTGATCAAGGTCTCGAATTCCACTTCGTCACCCGACGCGATCCGAAGGACAGGGGGCGCCGCGGCATCGTAGTAACCCCAAACCACGGTCTTCGGAGTGGCCTTGACGGTGAAGGTCTGTGGCTGTGGCTGTGCCCGCGTCCGTGACTGCGTCTGCTGGGACCGCGTGTTCCCAGCGTACAGAAGACAAGCGAGAAGGAGCGGCCCCAGCGGAGTGCCTCGACGCACGTTCCCCCGGTACTACTTAAGCGTTGAGAGCGCAATCGTTTGTGTTTTTCCCGTCGAAACCGATTCGCGCGTTCAGGAGCTGCTCGATCGACCTCGTGATCGCTCGGACGGGCGAGGACGGCGAGCGAGGCCGTGCTTGCGGCGACCGATCAGCGCAGCCGTTTACTCAAGAGAAGCCGCGTGGGTCCCCGTAGCCGGCGCGACGGTAGAGCGACAGCGCCGCGGCGTTCTCGGGCCGCACGCCAAGCGAGACGGCCTTTGCCCCGCCGGCCCGTGCGCGCTTCTCCACCAGCTTGAGTGCAGCTGCCCCGAGCCCGCGCTGACGCCGCTCGGGAGCACATAGATCTCGGTCAGCAGCGCGTCTCTCCCGCCCCACTCGAGGTCGAACCCGCGAACGCCGGTCACCACTGCACGACAGAGCCGGGATCGATGAACAGGAACCGGTCCGGCACCGAGAGGCGATAGCCTCGCTCCTGGAATTCGATCGTCAGGCCGCTTCCTCCGAGCAACGAGCGCAGCCGGCGAGTGTTCACCCACAGCGAATTGTCGTGCATCAGCGGATTGTAGGGAGTGGACCAGAGTCGTTCCGCGATCGCGTCTTTGGAGACCACCGCCTCCGGACGCGCAGCCAGCGTGTAAAGGAGCCGGCGCAACAGGGGCCGCCGACGCAGCGATACCGATCGCCGGCGCAGCTTCAGCTGATGACTGCGGCCATCGATCACCACCGCAAAGTCGGTCAGGTCCGGCACGGTCTGAGCCAGCTGGGTCGCCGCGCGAGAAACAAGGCGCAGCTTTCCAAGCCGCTCGAGCAGAGCAGGGATGAGCTCCCGATCGACGCCTTCTTCCTCCGCGGCTCGTTTTGCCTCTTCCAGCGCTTGCGCCTCCGCGGAGCTTCGATTTTCCACGCGCGCCAGCGTAGCGAGTGCCAGGTGAGCCAACGCCCGATCGAGCGCGTAACCCGGTTTGCCGCCCGTGTCGGCATTGCCATCGAGGAGGGTTTGCATGGTGTTGGCGTCTCCGCCGGTGGCGGCCCGCAACGCGCCAATGGCGCGGGCCCTCACCCCTGTTCCCGCATTGCTCGCAATGGGCAACTCGTGCCGCTCGATCTGGTCTATCGCATCCACCTGGCGCGCTCTCTCCGCCGCCTGAATGGCGGTGACAAGCCCAAGTGAAACGGCGCGCCGTCGGACCTCGTCGAGGATGGACAGCGCCTCCCGGCGCCTGCCCAGCAGCATCTTCACTCGCCCGACCCATGCGCGCGCCCACAGTGCGCCGGCGAGATGACCGCCTCGTTCGAACACCTCGGCCACGGATAAAAACAGACCCAGCGCTTCGATCCGCTCGCCGCGCTCATACAGCAGCGTCGCTCTCATCCCACGCAAATAGATTCGGGAGACGAGGTCTTCCTCCCGTTGCGTCGCTTTCTCGACCGAGCTCAACACCGCTTCGGCCTCGTCGAAGCGCCCAAGCCGGGCGAGGATCCCGGCGAAAACCGTAGGTAGCCGGTTCATCGTGTGAGCCGAGGGCGGGGCGTCAGCGAGGAGCGCGCGTGCGCGACGCATCGGCTGCTCGGCCTCCGCATCCCGCTCTTCCACCCAGAACGTGAGAGCCCGCCAGGCCGAGAGCAATCCGGCTTCAACCGATCCGCCTGCTTCGGCTTCCGCGTTGGAGAGAAGGCGCCTTCCCTCGTCTCCGCTTCCTCGGTGAGTGAGGACGAGCGCCTGGGCGAGCAAGGCGTCCAGATGGCTCTTGCGGCTGGCAGTCGGGTCCTCGCGGACAGCGCAAGCGTGCCGCTCCGCGACTTCCAGCCGCCCATGTGCCAGCGCCAGCTGCGCCAGCGCCAGCTTCAGCTCGTGCGAGTCGGCCAACTCGGAGACGAGTCGGTCCAGTTCTTCGTATGCACGCGTGAGGTCCAAAAGCCGCGTGAAACACCGCGCGCGTACCAGGCGGACCTCCGGAGTGCGGTGAGCCGCGGGGATTGCATCGAGCCCTCGCAAAAGCTCCGCAGTGGCGCCGCTGCGCACCAGATGGGCGGCGTGCTGAACCAAATATCGTCCAGCAGCGACGAAATCCCCGCGGGCGCAGAGATGCCTGCGCACCTCGCGCGTAACCACGACTTCATCCAATTCAGCGTCGGGGAGCAGGCGCGCCAGGAGTGCGTGGATCTGATGCCGCTCCGTCTCACGCTCGGCCAGCTCCTTGAGGAGGGCATCGCGGAAGAGATCGTGGATGCCGACGGACTCGTGCCCATCGACGTCGGCGATCAGCAGGCTGGTGAGGCGACGCAACGCCGCCCGCGCCCTCTCGCCTGCGAGCAGCCCGGCCAGGATCGAGATCGGCAGCCGGATCTGGGATACGGCGAGCGCACTGGCAACGAGCCGCTCGTCGGGAGGAAGTGCCCGCACTGCGGCGCCGACCGGATCGTCGTCCAGCCCTCCGGCATGGGCCCGGCGCAGCTGAAAGGGATTGCCTTTGCACCGATCCCATGCCTGCTCGAAACCAGCGGCCGGCCCGTAGAGCGCGTCGAGCGAGCGCCAAAGGACTTGCGCGGCTGGCTTGTCCAGGCCCTCCAATAGCAGCTGGAACCAGTCGGAAGCGCTTCCCGCGAGGACGAGCTTCTCCCGCGAGGTGATCAACGCGCGAGCCCGGCGCAGCGAACGGGTGAGGATGCCCATCAGATCAGCGCGCGCGCTCGGCTCGAGCTCGTGAAGATCGTCCAGGACGCAGAGACATCGCTCGGACTCCAAGCGGTCGACAAGATCCAGGATGCGCTCCTCGTTGCTCAGCACCTCGCCCATCCCGCCGCGGGCGAGCTGGCGGCGCAGGTCGTCAACCAATGTTGCCAATGGCTCGGATGCCGCCTTGCGGTAGATCACCGTCCCCCTCCACCGGGCGGCGAGAGCGAGCGCCAGTGCGGACTTGCCCACGCCTGCCACCCCGCAAATGAGCGCGACCGGGATCTGCGCCAGCGCCTCGTTCAGGCGCGCCAGCTCCAATTCGCGAGCAACGAAGATCGGTGAGACCCGGGGGACAGCTTGCAACGCCATCGCAGTAGCGCCCTCTCCCCCCGCCGGGACACTACTGCGGATCGCGTCCTGGCCGAAATCCCCCCGGCCCAGCTGGGCTCGCGGCATGCGATGTTACCTGCCGCCGGCCTTGGCTACCTACGCGTGCAAAGCAACGGGCCTACCGCGCGGGGTGGGCTCCCGGACGATGAGCGCCCCCGCAGTCAATAGCCGCGAGAGCGGCGCCCACGGCGACACTTCGTTCGTTTGGCTCATGCGTCCAACTCCTGAAAAAATCCGTCGAGCACGCTGATCAGCATCAACCGTGCGCGATGGACGCGTTGACGGATTTCCCGAGGGG
>Ga0070706_100000282_pt1 | contig 61945 bp, 67 predicted proteins | sample KBSK5501metaG_FD_65476 | JGI IMG/M metagenome (GOLD analysis project Ga0070706, IMG submission 65476) | Corn, switchgrass and miscanthus rhizosphere microbial communities from Kellogg Biological Station, Michigan, USA - KBS K5-50-1 metaG | ecosystem: Host-associated > Plants > Roots >...
GATTGCACTTGGTTCTGTGATGTCTGGCATGTTCTGTAACGAAGAGGAACTCGGTAACGAAATAATCGCTGCGGGACAGGTTGCGGGTGAGAAGTTCTGGCCTATGCCTCTAGATGACGAGTATAAAGAAGCTATCCAAAGTGATATTGCTGATATCAAACAAACAGGCGGGAAATACGCTTCTGCAGTAACGGCTGCCAAAATTCTTGAGCAGTTTGTAGGCGATGCTCAATGGGCTCACCTCGATATAGCCGGTACTGACTTTATAGATACTAAAAAACCATACCAGGAGTATGGGGCTACAGGAGTAGCCGTACGCACGTTAGCAGAATTTGTTCTCAGGAGAGCGGAATAATCCTGATACATTCAGATGAGAAAGGCTGACAATGCTTAAAGAGGAGACAATGATCCCGAGCTTTACGAGTGAGGATGCCAGGATCGCAGAATTACTTGAATATATGCATGAAATTGAGGATCTCAAGGCTTTAGGTAGTCTGGCAGAGTGGGATCAGAATACCGAAATGCCAGAAGGGGCAGGAGAAGTGCGTGGCTACCAGATGGCAACGCTACAGGGGGTGCTACATGAACACTGGACAACTCAGCGACTGGGTACTCTACTCAATGAGTTGAGCGAAGCAATCAAGCGATCAGAATATACTGATGCGGATCGTGGATTAGTGCGGGAGGCAAAACGTAACTATGATCGCGCAACGAAGTTGCCACGCAAACTAGTCGAGGAGATGGCCCGCGTTCAGGCTGGCAGTTTCGAGGCTTGGAGACGTGCCAGGGAACACAACGATTTCGCCAGTTTCGCACCCTGGCTCGGTCGCACTGTCGCTCTGCAGCATGAGGTTGCGGATTACCTTGGTTATGTTGAGACACGTTACGATGCGCTCCTGGATCAATTTGAGCCCGGAATGACAGCAAGTAAGTTGGATAAGCTATTTGCTCCTGTACGCGAGGTAAGCGGGACATTGCTGGGACGTATTGAGGCGAGTGGCAATACTGTTGACGACTCCTGTTTACAGGGTGAGTTCTCAGTAGAGCAGCAGGTAGGATTATCCGATGTTTTGCTGCGTGGCATGGGCTATGACTTCTCCCATGGTGGAATTGCCGTTTCACCGCATCCTTTCACGACAAGCTTTGGCAGCCCATTTGATGTGCGTCTCACTGTTCATCCCGACAAGCATTTCATCCAGTCGTCGGTGATGGCTGCGATTCACGAGGGTGGTCATGCCGTTTATGAACAGGGCAGCGCTCCAGCACTTGTTCGCACCCCTCTTGCGGGGGGCGCTTCGATGGGTGCGCATGAATCGCAGTCACGTCTGTGGGAAAATGCAATTGGACGTTCAGAGGCGTACTGGCGAGGTCAATTTGCAGCTGTTCGACAAGCTTTTCCAGAACAATTTGCTTCTGTTGATGCTGCCGTATTCGCTCGTGCACTGAACAAGGTGAAACCTAGTTTGATTCGTATCGAGGCGGATGAAGTGACGTATAACTTGCATATCATCGTGCGTTATGAACTGGAGAAGGCTCTAATCAATGGCGATGTCGCTATTGAGTCGTTACCAGGTCTTTGGAACGCGAAGTATCACGAGTACCTGGGTATCGAGCCAACGAGTGATTCTGAAGGTGTGCTGCAAGATATACACTGGTCTGCTGGCTTTGGCTACTTCCCAAGTTATACGCTGGGTAATCTCTACGGTGCGCAAATTTACTCTGCACTGCGCAAGGATTTCCCGAATTTCGATGAGCGGTTGGCAAGCGGCGATACTGCTTTTATACTGGATCGGCTGCGTGAAAAGATGTACGTCTTTGGTGTAATCTACCTACCCGAAACCTTGATGGAGCGAGTGACCGGAGAGGCTCCCAATCCAGAGTTCTTTGTACGTTACTTGACTAGCAAGTTTGAAGAGATATATCGCTTGTCTTAAACTTCCTGCTAAAAAGGTGAATGACCGAGGATAGTAGGACGAACTGGCGCATTAGGCAGGTGTCAGTTCATCCTACTTTCTTTATATCGGATATGCTATATTACTTCTATGAAGATTCACCTGCGTTATTTTGCATCGTTCCGTGATATTGTTGGACAGAGTGAGGAAATGTTGATAGTTGACGATGGTGCTAGCGTTGCCGATGTACGCGCATTACTCCTCGTCCGTTATCCTCGCTTGCAGCCTGTCATAGAACGATCTGCTAGTGCCGTCAATCACGGCTATGTACCTCAAGATGCAACGCTCCACGAGGGCGACGAGGTTGTCTTTATCCCTCCTGTAGGCGGTGGAACACCCTAGAAGGTCAGGAACGTCCATTATGGAGCCATTCATTCAGATTACACGAGAGCCGCTTGATCGTAATGCCCTTGTTGCTGCCGTTACCGATCCTGGTGCAGGAGGTATTGTTGTCTTTGAAGGCGTGGTACGTGACAATGCGCGAGGTAAGCAAGTTCGCTACCTGGAATATGATGTTTACCCAGAGATGGCAATGCAACAAATTAGGGAAATTATTGCCGAAGCCGAAAAGCGTTGGAATGTTGATCGTGTCGCGGTCGCCCATCGAATTGGACGTCTGGAGATTGGGGAGGCAAGTGTGATTATTGTTGTAGCTACTCCGCATCGAGCAGAGGCTTTCGAGGCTTGCCGCTATATCATCGATACCCTCAAAACGAAAGTGCCTATCTGGAAGAAAGAAATAGCTATGAATGGAGAGGAGTGGGTAGAAGGCTGAGATTGTCAACTCTTGTATGCTTCTGTTCGTAAGCAACAGAGCAGTATTGAGGGTTACGCTCTGGATTTTTTTATGGTACAGTTGTAAGTAGTCATAGTTGTTCCCGGAGAAAAGCGCTTCTTTGCATCTAACGGATATTATGGGTTTTCTCCAGGAGGTCATTGATGAACTTATTCGAGAAACAGTCTCAGCTCAACCAACTCTTCACACAAAGTCCTGTTAATGCTGCCTACCTTGCCGGGTCACTTTCAACTCGCACCTCGTTTGGACACATTACCGATGTGGATATTGCCATTTTGCTGATGGAGCAGATAAAGTCCGATCAATTTCTTGACTACCAGCTCTACTTTTTTAGCGAACTGGCAAAGAGGTTGGAGTCTGATAGCATTGATGTGGTGATTCTGAATCAGGCTTCTCTTCTGCTCAAATTGCAGGTGATTAAGTATGGGCAGATTCTCTTCAGCCGGGATGAGAAATTACGTGTCTCCTTTGAGACAAAGGCGATTATGGACTACCTGGACTTCAAAAAATTTGATGAAATACAGAACCAGGCGTTAAGCCGCCGCCTCTATGGGCAGGTGCTGGCAGTTGACAAAGAATTGGTGCAACGCCACCTTAAGCAGTTGCGTGAGGCGGTAAATATCTTAAAAGACCTTGGCAAGACCAAACGAGAAGAGTTTACGACGGACTATCACGTCTATGGCCTGGCTGAACGATATCTTCAAATAGCGATCGAGTCTTGTCTACAAGTCTGTGGGATCCTGGTGGCTTCACTCGGGTTACGCCGACCTGAGGGATATCATGAACTTCTGAGTGTGGTAGCTACTCAACAAATCATTCCAAATCCACTGTCCTATCGACTGGAGGTGCTCATCAACCTGCGCGATATGCTGGTACATGACCCTAGTACACTTAACCATGATCTTCTTTATGATTATATCCAGCAACGTGTTGATGATTTGGAATCGTTTGCTAATGTGGTGGAAGAAAAACAGCTAAAGTAGGAGAACTCATCCCAGGCAAGATTCTTGCCTGGGATGAGTTAGATTGCTTACTCTCTTGCTGATCGCAGAGTGTTTGCTTGTTCCATTGCCTCCGCAGATTCCTCTGGATGACCCATTTCCTCATATATCTGTGAAAGTGTTTCGTAGGCGAGGATCATTGAAGGATCCATAGCAATAGCCTGATGCGCCATTTCGAGAGCTTCATTATAACGCTTCACTTCACGAAGTGTGTCGGCAAGATCGTTATAGTAATCGGCGTTTAGTGGATCACTGTCAATAGCGTTCTGGTAATTTTCGATAGCTTCTTCATGACGACCGAGCGCATCGTATGCAGTGGCAAGCTGGTAGAAGCCCTCTGGATCACCTTCGAACTGTTCAAGTAATGTCTGGCTTGTTTGAATCGCGTCTTCAAAACGATCCATACTATTATAGGTGTCCGCAAGCCCAGCATAGGCTGCTGCCAGGTCATCAGGATCCAGGTTGCTACCGGCATTGATCAGGGCCTGGTAGGCGTTTATAGCATCATCATAGCGCTCTGATTCTAAATAGGCTTCTGCGACGCTGAAGCGAGCGGTGTAACGAGTAGGATCAAGCTGAACTGCCTGTTCATAGGCCTGGATGGCTTCTTCTCTATTCCCCTGTAAAGAACGCCAGGTGCCAAGATGCTCCCAGGCGTCGGCATCATCAGGTGAGAGGGCTACGATGCGCTCATAGGTTTCTGCTGCCTGCTCTGGGTCACCGATTGCCTGATAAACGGAAGCTAGAGTATCGTAAACTGTACGGTCTTCGGGATCGAGTCCAAGCATCTGGTTAGCGACAGAGAGAGCCTGGTCATAACGCCTCATGTCGAGGTAAAGGCTGACTAGTTCAGCATAGCGTGATGAATCACCCGGATCTTCATCGACCTGCTTCTCTTGATCTGTAATTCGACGAATCTGCTCATTAACAAGCTCTCGTACCTCACGGAGGTTACCGGCGGACGAAGCATTGTCGGGATTGAGGATTAGCGCTTGCCGATAGGCCTGAATAGCATCCTCGTAAAGGTTTTGAGTGCGGTAAGCATCTCCAACGTTGAGATAAAGCTCGTCGTTATCGGGGTCAAACTCAAGAGCTTGTTGATATGTCTCCAGAGCTTCTTCGTGCAGACCTAATTCACTACTTAGATTGCCAAGGTTAATATATGCGTCAATGAGTTGCGGATCGAGGTCGATAGCTCTGCGATATCCAGCAATTGCGATCTCAGTATCGCCGAGAAGTTGTTGGGCTAAGGCCAGGTTATATCGCGCGCGGGCATCGTTAGGATTTGCATCTACGGCATGCTGGAAAGCTTCTGCCGCAGCCTCATAATTTTCTTCTCGCGCGGCAGCATTGCCTTTGTCGGTCCACTTTTGCTCTTCAAGATTGGGGTCTTGCACGCCGGTGTTATTCTGGTTGGTACTATTTCCGGTGTCTTGTTGTTCGTCCATAGTGCGTATTCTGTTTCTCCTCTATTGTGTAGCTTCATACGTTCATGTGTGTAGTTGTAGTAAGATTCCTTTGAAATACCTTGCGTAGTATAACACGTTCGTGTTATTGCTTCTAGTAGAATGTCCATTTAGGCCAGGGCATTAGGTTTAGGAGAAAAACAGTGACGCCTGGCATCTCACTGCTGTTAGAGATGCCAGGCGTCACTGAAAGGTTTGAAAGATCTTCTTGTAGTAGTGTTGAGTTATGCAACTCCGACGCCGTTATCGGTGAGCACTCTATCGATCTCGTTTTTGAGGCGTGTTGGGTGTGGTCCAATCAGGCGACCAATCTCTCGACCTTGATTGAAGATAATGAGAGTTGGAATAGCTTGAATATGAAATTGAAAAGGAACGTTCTGGTGCTCGTCAGTATCCATTTTGGCAAAATCTAGTTTACCCTGGTATTCAATGCTCAACTTCTCGAATACAGGTGCAATAGCACGACAGGGGCCACACCATGCAGCCCAGAAATCGACAATGACAGGTTTGTCGGATTTGAGTACTTTAGCCTCGAAATCCTGGTCTCCAACGTAAATGAGGTTGGCATGCGTATCCATTAATTTACTTGCTCACTTTCCTTGTAGCATATTTGTATGATGTTGAGATACTTAGCATTTCTCGATGTGTCTCTAATTTAGTGAACAAGAGTTTTGTGGTTCTTATTCCTGTTAGTAATAATTCGCTTGACTGATTAGTTTCTGCGGCCACCACCCTGAAAAATAGAGAGTATGCGCAAGATGAATAGGAACAGGTTCAGTAAGGTAATGAAGAGCGAGACCGTCAAACCTATGGCATTGGGCATCGTGTCAGCCAGGTACTTAGCTTGCTGTACGTAATACAGAACGAAAGCTGAGAAGATGCCAACGCCCAGCACTGAGATCAACAACACAAAGAATGTACTGTGGAAGAAGATACTTATTATACTTGCTACAATCAGCAGGATCACACCCATAAAAAGGATGCCGCCTAGCCGGTTAAAGTTGCGTTTTGTTATCCAGGCGTATACTGCGAGCGCTAATGATGAGACAGCTGTAAGGAAAAAGGCTTCGGCCAGGATAAAACCAGCACCCGCTCCCAGGTACAAACTTATAAGTGGGGCCAGCGATATCCCCTCTAAGAGGGTGAAGAGGTAGAGCAGGAATAGATTCAAGCCGGGAGTATTAATGTTAAAATTCAGGATTAAGAGAACAATAAACCCGCCAATAGCGACAACCCAGTAGCCTCCTCCATAACTGAGGTGTAAAACGAATATACCAATAAGAGTTCCGATGAATGCAAAAAGAAATGATGAGGCAAGTAAGCCCATGACTTTGCTGATCAGGCTACCTTCCTGTGCGCCTTCGTAGCCTTGGGGCAATGTTTGATACTGATAGCCAGAAGCACCAAACATTCCACGATTTCTAACGGGAAAACCACCTCTAGGATTATACATAGTTCATACCTCGAATGATTGCTAGTCTCTTCGTTCATACAGAGCATATTGGAAGTTGTTATCTTCCCCTCCCCCATTAGGGGAAAGGGGAATGTGTGGGATACCCCCCTGAAAGACTATGTCTTCTGCACTTCTACTTGAAGAGTAGTAAACTTGTTTACATAGATATTACGTAGATCAAATGGTAATGGTTGTATCTTGTGCTCATTTTACCACAAAACAAAGAAGAGAGGTTATTTTTTCCGACGGTTGCCTTTGGGTAGTTCATTGGGCGACTCATCGCTAGATTGTACTGCTAGAGAGGTGTCAACGATATTTGTAATGTCACAACGTGGGTGGTTGTTGTCTGCGTGCCAATAGAGCGAACTCCCTGGTGGTTTCTGCATCCGACCTCCACAACGTGGACAGCGAGGTGATTCAATTTCGCTCTGACCCTGGGTCATGCTGCGCTCTCCTTTTGAAGATATAGCGGCATCTTACGTGGCTGTTTGTGTCAAAGATGTTTGACTATATACTGCTGGTGTACAGCCTACCAGGGACATTCATACAAAATACCAAATAGAAATTATTGAAATGGATTTGTTGAAGGGTCATCACATGACACTCCATACGCCACAGATTTCACAAAAACCGACACCAACTTCACCAAATGTTTTGCTCCGGGTGTTCCAGCAATCATAGGCAATAGCAATGGAGCCACAATTCCAACAACGAGCTCGTCCACCAGCTTTGCTTTCTTCAGCCAGACGATGCAGTAACAGGCTGCGTGCCTCGTCTGATCCAGTGTAGCCAGGATTATAAGCCAGGTGAAGTAAATTCCCCAAAGGGAAGGAGATTTCGTGAGTTGGGGCCTGAATGGATCCCGAGGCAGCAAGGGTTGTCGGGGTCGCCTGCGGAGGCGGTTGCGGTGGTCGTCGGAATAACTCACCACGAGCAGTACGCCTGCCTCCTTCAATTGGAGGTGTGTGATCTTGCCTGTCGCTGCGATCGCCATTGGCTCCAGGTTGATGTTGAGAGCTCGTTGGCGATACATAGGTGCTTCCAGTACGCTCATTCAACTGTGCATCTGCATGTTCTCCATCTAACGGTACGATGGGAGCTTGCTCGGCAGCCAGCGTCTCCTGAGTACTCTCAGGTTGATCTGAGCTGTGGTTGTTATCCTCTGGTTGATCAGGTGGGTTTGCGCGTCTGCGTCGTGTAATTGGCATAGGAGCTTGCTCCCTCAGAAATTGTGAGTACTCTAGTTGCGATTGCATTATATCACAGCATAAAAAGTTCTACGAATTGATGCCTGACATTTATTGATTGCACAGGTGGCTGAAGTTATTTTAAAGAGTCAACATCAAAGTTGGACTAGCTAAAGATTGAAGAAGTCCGCATTGATTTTAGTAAATTGCTTCCATTCTTCGGGAACTGCAGACTCTTCAAAGATAGCTGTAACAGGGCAGGCAGGTTCACATGCACCACAGTCAATGCATTCGTCAGGGTTTATATAAAGCATTTCAGCCTCTTCAAAACCAGCCTCGCCTGGTGTAGGATGGATGCAATCGACGGGGCAAACATCCACGCAGGATGCGTCCTTAACGCCGATGCAAGGCTGAGTAATAACATAGGTCATGTTTTAGATATCCTCCTCTTGGTCCGCTATGTAATACTCCACTACATAACGGATAAGCTAAGTTTTACAGGCAATGTTGTGATATTAGCCAAGCTCAGTATAGTGGGTTACAAGGGCAATGTCAATTATTTTGCAGGCCATGTTTCGTGATTACTGCTCTTGTTTGTTCTATCTGTGTGAACATGCTTGAGGATCATAGTCTGTCGATATACAGGTGTGAGAACGCAACCTCTGTATCTTGTTCCTCGACACCGAGGCCGATTTCACCGGAGAGAAAAGCGTTTCCGGAGTGATCGGTCACGGGTTTTCCAACGAGTTTGTGATCAACGTAGAATTCGAATAAATTGTCTTTAGCCACTACTGTTATGACATTAGTTCGGCTTATATTTGAAGAGGGAGGAGTTAAAGTACCATTATCCAATGTATTCCACACTCCTTTTTTCTTTGACTGTCCATCATAATGTAAGAATTCGTATTGACCGCCACAGCATGTTGCGATCTCAAAAAGATAGTAACTATTTTGGTCAGTTGACGAACGGAAAATAATGCCGTAATAATCTGCACTATCTAATGAGCCATGCACCTCGGATACTGTAACTGTAAGACGGAAATTGGCAAATTGATTATTTTCCGAATTGTAAAAGGCTGTAGCAATACTCAGAGGTGATTTGTTTTTGATGTGATATTGCCCTTTCTGGAAAAAATAAATGCCGTTTACAATTGGCCAATCATTCTTATTGTTATCTACCAGGTAATCGGTTTGTGAACTGGGGGGAGTGGACTGCGGGTGGGTACGTGCATTTGTGAATTTGTTTATGGTATTAATGCTGAGAACTGAACCAATGATTACCGCAATTAATAAAAAAAAGGGCAAAGCAATTGGTAGTAACTTGCTGGAGCCTTTCCAGGTAGGTTTGTCTTGAGCGATGAGTTTTAGGGGTGATAGAGCTTTTTTATCTTCGCGATCAGAAAATACATAGTTGTCGGCATTGGCAACTGCTTCAGCAAAAGCAGCGCTAAATTTTCCTGCTGTCTGATAGCGATCCTCCGGCCATTTTGCGAGAGCTTTAGCAATAACGTGAGCGATCTGAGGGGTAATATCGGAGCGCATGGTGCTAAGCAAAGGAGGTGTGTCATGTACATGCATAAGTGCCATAGCAATTGAAGTATCCGCCTGGAATGGCGGTCTACCAGCTAAAAGAAAGAACAGGGTCACAGCAAGGGAGTAGACGTCCGAGCGACCATCAAGAGGCTCACCGAGAGCTTGCTCAGGCGATATATAATCGGGTGTACCCATTAATGTCTCTGGCGATTTCATTGATGGGTCTGTGCTTTGGCCATTGGGCTGCATTAGATGCACAATACCAAAATCTGAGAGAACTACCTGGCCCCAGTCATCGAGGAGGATATTGGCTGGTTTGACATCACAATGAACTCGTCCGTTTTCGTGGGCGTAGTCCAAAGCAGAAGAGATTTGTGCGAGATAATGTTGGGCCTGGCTTAATGACAAAGGACCATACCTGGTGATGTATTCTGTTAAAGTGCCGCCGGACATATAGGGCATAACAATATAAGGTAAGCCATTATATTCGCCATAGGAATAGATGGAGAGAATGTTTGGGTGATCTAACTCACTGGCAGCTTCGGCTTCGCGAAGAAAACGCCGATAAAAATTCTTCTGCGCCTGTCTGTCCATAGTAGTACGTGGCAGAAAAACTTTGACTGCCACTTTCTCACTATTTGAGCGGTTTTGAGCCAGGAATACAGCACTGGAGCCTCCGTAGCCCAGTAGTGTTTCGAGGATGTATGAGCCTATTACCTGGCCGATCAGGTGTTGCCCTCTGGTAGTGGACATATCAGGGCTCCTCTAGGCATCAAAGACGATGTTAATATACTGAGATGCCTGGGATACAACGGAACGATGTTGTAAAAGAAGAACCATACTGATTTTATCAAGAATCAGGGTTAAGTGTCAATGCTTAGCTGGTGTATTTTCAGACCAAATTGAAGATGTCATCTACTCCCTACACAAGACAAAGATGGGAACGCTCCATGTTACTTAGCATGGAGTGTCCTTTTGATCTCCGTTATTGAACGAGCTTGCACTCGGGGTTTCCTAGATGGTGAATTCGCCGTCACGCATGATTGTGAGACCATCCACTTCGATAGTGCAGCGACTTGGTATGACATCAACGTGGATTTTGGCATTCCAATCGGCACCTGTAAATTCGGGATATGGATTGCCAAAGGCACCATGTAAGCCGGGCATCTTTTCGTCTTGCAACAGGTTACCCGTTAGTCTTTTGAGGCTTGTGAGCGTACCAATGGCAAATTCTCCAACGCGGTTCCCATTAGGTGAAGAGAGAAGGTAATCTTTGACTTCCTTTGCCAGCGCTGCATCTTCGCTGCTGACTTCTGTGATATAGCCTTGTTTTACATTGATTATAATGGGATGTTCCAGTACGCCATACTTTTCTGAGAAAAAGTCTCCAAGCACGTCGCATACTAGAATGCCGTCCACAGTGGCAGGAGCAGTAAAGACTTCGCCTTCGGGCAGATTACCCCATTTGCCCTGCTCATTATAACGACCATGGCAGGGAATCCATTGCCAATCTTTATGGAAAGTGGCTGTCACGTTGCTCCCTTTGGCGGAGGAGACGTGAATAGTTTTAGCGTTGCGTACAAGATCATAGACCTGGTTAGTCAGGCTGTATACCTCATCGTAATCTGCGCACATACCTTCGACCATGACTTCCTCATTGATACCAATCATATGTCCATGGCGTACTTTGAGTTCTTGAGCGAGGAAAGGAAGCAGTGGAATACGGAATCTGATTTCGCCTGGTTTGGCAGTTGCGATATAGTAACTGACTGTTGGCCGGGTTTGAAGCAGGTCATTGCGCAATTCGTCAGGAAATGCGGTGAGAGGGCGCTCGCCGTAGTGCTCGAGGAATCGTATGGTGACGTCGGCGTGTCGATCGAGAGCAGCTACCGCTACTCGGCGTGCGATATGTTCACGCTCATACACGTCCGACACACTAGCTACTCTGGACGCACTACACCAGTTAGTCACTGCATAATCTGTCAGGGTGGTTTGATGCTCCAGTGTGACTAACTGACGTTGCTCACCACCCGATACGATCTAGAACGAATTTGTACACATGCTCGTATATATAGCATCGGGAATTTTGGTGAAGTGCGGCGTGTTGTAACTGACATGGATAGTACGTGGCTTATATGCAGTATGTATCTATATGCAATGAATGGACGAATATCTATCCATGATGCACAACTGTCAATATTGGTGGTCAAATAGAGCTGTAAGTGTATTATCCGCCTAAAAATCATTATACTCTAAGTGTAAGCATTTATTGAGTTGCTCTCTCGATTAGTGCTTATTGGCAGTTGAGTTCCGTGACTCTTCACCACGTTGAGCTCCTGCCTATGCATTCGGACATGTTCCGTCCTTTGTGATGGATGCAAGTACTCCACAGGTATACTACATCCAATATTTGCCAGACCTAACACTGGTGAATGGGAATGGATGGATACTTTATTTGGCTAGCGTTATTGCTAGTCGAATGTAACAACCTAGCTTAGGAGACTTTGCTACGCGGTTACTACCCTACTCAGGATGTACAACCTTGGCATAGATGGTAGAGGCTATGCTAAGGTATTTCTACTGACCGCATGGCAATACCGTGCTTATCAAGGTGCGGTCACACACGCCGGGTTGTCTGAACCTCAGCACAGATGACCCGGATATTTCTTTACCATTTTCTATCAACTTATTGTGTCAGTGTATTGAGAAGAGAGGACGGAGACTCATGGTAACTATCAATGGCAGAGAGCATATCACGCTTTGTGAGTGTGCTAAGAAACTTGGAGTTGGATATCGTACAGCGTATTCGTATATGTTTTTGCATAGCATACCAAGACAGAAGTTAGGAAGACAGTACTTTGTTTGCTATGATGATTTTAGTGAGCACCCGCGCTATGTGCAACGGGTGACGGTAACAGTTTAGTGAATAGGAATGCTGAGGAAACAATGACAACTGAAATGGTCGCGGGGCATGGTGCTAGCCAACGGCGACGCACTGACGAGTACGACAGAATGACGGAATATGTAGTGCGTTTAGTGGAGAGGGTATAGCAATGGCAAAAGATAATAACCCTATGCTGACCTTACGTGACCTGGAAGAGATGGTACAAGCAGAGATTGAAAAACTACCTACACCCCTCAACCCAAGAGACGAGTTTGCAATTAAGCATGAGTTGGTTAGAACACTGGTAGCCCTTAAGCAAGCCAGGGCATTAGAGTTTATAGCGAATAACCTGAGAGACCTTACACAGAGAAATAGCCGCATTAGTTAGTGAAAGTGAGTGAGTGGCGTGGCGATTAACCGAAGTTTATATGAGCAAGACAACAGCATGTTATGGTTGCCTGAAGACTTGCGAGACAATGTAGTATCAGGGAGAGAGTATATGAGTATAGAAGTAGACCCTATCAAATGGGTTATACCTAGGTTTTTACCAGAGGGATTTACTGTACTCGCTGCTGTACCCAAAGCGGGGAAGTCAACACTAGGGCTTGATTGGGCTGTAGGGGTAGCACAAGAAGAGGTACTACTGGGACTACCACCATATAAAGCCGTCTTGGGTAGAACACTGTACATAGCCCTGGATGATAAAGCAGTAAATAGAGCACAAGAACGCCTATCAAAACGTACTAAGAGCAAGGGCATGCCTGAATTGCTTACCATTAGTGATAACTGGCCTAGGTCAAATGAGGGTGGCATTGATAAGCTAAAGCGGTTTATGGATGCATCCCCCCAACAAGTACAGGTAGTGGTGATTGACGTACTACAGAAGTTTTTACCTTACTACAAAGAGGATGCGAGTGCTTACCAGAAACTACAAGAGCACTTACCACCACTAAGAGAATTAGCACAAGAGTACCATATAGCCTTGGTTGGACTTATGCATATGAACAAAGACGGTGGTAACTCTCCTGATTGGACTAGTGGCATATACGGGAACATAGCTGTACAGGGTGAAGCGGATAACATCTTGGGGCTCATTCTGGACAAAGACGACAAACGGGTACTCAAGACAAGAGGGAGAGATGTAGAGGTTGGCACATTCGATACACTCTATGATAAAGAAACCGAACGTGTTACTGTCAAGCCAAACCACTACGAAATGGATGATATCCGCGAGAAAATTCTACGCCGTGAGTATAGTGCCAAAGACAGTCCCGTTAAGCAGCGGGTGATAGCAGTATTAAGCATATTGCCTGGTTGCTCGGATATGTCCAGTGGTGAAGTAACTCAAGCCATGACAGAAGACTTACAAGCTAAGCCGTCAACAGTGCGTGGTAGTCTCAGTGAGTTACGCATAGCCAAACTGATTGACATTCAGCACTATAAAGAGACTGGACGCTATAGGTTGCCCGACTGTGGTACAGCGACTATGCCACCACCAACCACCAACGACGACGAACAGGATATCCCCGCGATTGACTACGACGACGACGACGTGGACTAAGCTCATCCATTGCGGCACAACAGTGTAGTATGTCTCTGGGTACCAAGCAACAACAACAAACAACATGTATTGGTACCCAGATATACAGATGAAGACAAAGCCCCGTATAATAGGGTGGGGAGGAGAGGGGAGGGGGAGGAGAGGGGAGGTAGTAGCGGGGAGGTACATTCCCGGTCAGCGTCGCCAATAATGTTTGTTGTTGTTGGTTTTACGCACGCACCCACCCATGAATAGTGTTTGTTGTTGTTGCTTTTACGCACACCACTACCTATCCCGGATAACCTCATCAATCGCCGCTTCCCTCTTCCTCTCTCATACCTCATTAATCGGGACTAGGTAAGCACAACAACACAGAAAGGAATACACATGAATGAATTAGAAACACCGATACCGCATGCACTCACACGGTTAGACTACTACACACTGGGAGCCATTATCACCATCATATCAGTACTGGCACTCATCCTATTGGTAGCACTCTGGCAATGGCTAGCGTGGGTGGGCCTGATAATCGTGGGGGTGGGGTTGGGGTATGCTGTAGTACACATCAGAGCCAAATGGGAGATGCACCGTGTTAATCACCATCGGAGCCATATGGAAAACCTGCACACACACGAGGCCCACGTTTTGTCGATGGCAACAAAGAGGGCACGTCTAAACCCGGAGCCATACACCACATATGACACGCATTCTGAGATACAGGCAGAGCTAGAGAGGGCTATGACTATGTTCCCTGATAGTACCGATACGGTTAGTCCAGAGGCAGAGGCAGAGCAAATCAGGGAGTTACTAGGTAAGGGGCTGTCACCTGCTGCAATCGCCGGGAGCATAACGGGTAAGCGGTCTGGTGAGGAATACCAATTGTGTAAGATGCGAGTATTGGAGATTAAGGGATGACATCGGAGTTTTTAACCATCAGTGCATTAGTCGATAGGGTGAGACAAGAGCACCCATGGGACGGTATAGAACCATACTGGGAGTACAATCGTCGTACTGCTGAGATAGCTAAGGCCAGGTATGAGGCACAAAAGCAGCCCCTACCACGTAAACAAGCCCAACTAGCACACTCAGCGGCAATTGCACAAAGAGTTGTTACACCATTAGCAGAGGATGAGACATATGAGTGAGGACTTTGCCAGTGTTCGGTTAGTTAATCCCCGGATGGCTGGGGAGAGTTGGGAGGCATATCAGGTACGCTTGTTTGCTATACTCCACAAGGATACTCAGCACAGTGATGCCAAGGATATGTACAGGCAATCTCCTATTCACCCGCGTAAGGTACTACAACGCAATAAGGAGAAATACAGCAGATGAAATTCAGTGACCTACTACTGGCAACACGTAAAGCGAACGATAGACAACCTGGGGAAGAATGGCATGACTTCCTACAGCGTACTCACTACCTAGCCATGCAAGAATGGGAGCAGATACCAGACAGTGACAAGGATATGCAGGACATAACCAAGCGCACGGTGCCGTTCCACATGCCTACTGCTTATCCATTGATACACACCAAGGAGAGTAAATGAATACCAGTACAGAGCAAGCCATAGAGTCATTGATAGCCGCTTTCGATGCACACCCAGACCAAGACGCTGCAACCGTGCTAACCAATTGGAGAGATGAACGTGATGCAAGGCGCCTAGCACTAGAGGCAAGGCAAAAGGCTATGGCACAAGACGCGCTATACACCATAGGTCGGGTCGAGTTGGTAGAATTCCGTACCGCAGGAGACACCATCCAGCGTTCACCCAGAGTAGTAGAGCGCATCAGAGTACGATATGCCGATATACCCGCGTTCGCTGCTAAAATCGGAGTGGAGTACAAGGCATTGATGGACGTATTAGAGGGCCGGGCTATGCAAGTGGTGGGGCGGGGTAGGGTGTGGCGCAATGGCAACCCTAACGCTAGCTATGTGGATACCAGGCATACAGCAGCGTCTCATCGTGCTATGGTGCAAAGGGAGACGGCAATCAGTGAGCAGAGGGCACAACGACAGGCACAATTAGACAAGATACCGACTAGCTTCCCAGAGCCAAAGGTACAAGATTGGAGTCCAAGTAAATGAGTTGGAATGCATACGAATTAGACCAAGACCAACGTATGTATGACGAATTAGTGCAGCGCAATCAGTGGGGCCGCCAAGCTCATCAATTCAAGCCGCTTAGTAAAGGTGGCATAGTCGAGACAGCAGAGCGTATTCGTAAGGCCATTATAGACGATATTAACCCACTGACCCATGAATACGTTGAGGGTTGGGCTATGGAAAACGGGGAATGGATGCGTAAGGCGATACCAGTTATGAGCAAACACAGGACGGTAGATAATGGCAAAGCGTAACGTGGCTCAGGCATTGCCAGACGGTATAACACAACTAATGGGTGGGGGGTTGATGTGTAACGTTTGCCACCAACAGTTTTATCCTAACCCACTCAATGACGTTATAGCTTGTCCACATGGCTGTACTGAGTTGGGCTTACCAATGTGGTCTGATACTGGACAAGTAGATAAACTAGCCGCTCAAGCAAGTTTGGGTGCGAATATGACAGGAGTAGAATAATGTTACCCGACAATATGAATAATCAAGGCAATGTATCCGGTGGTTTACCGTTCGCTGTTGAGTCACCCGGTAGAGGACTGGTTCTCGATATGACCCATATGCCAGACAACTATGTGGGTGCTCTATCCGATGACAGCGTGAGAGGTGGGGCAGATGATAGTCTACAGCTGATGCTAAGGCAAGGTGACAACGTTTTTGAGGCTATGTTTAGCAATGATGGCTCACCTAATCCTGATGGCAATAGTAGCCAGTGGGACGATATGAGCGGGCTTGATACTGATGTTCATAATGAGGTTCTGAGAGATGAGTCTATGTATGCCATGCAGCAGGAGGCACCATTCCAGGTTATCGCTGAGACTGGCAACCCATTAATCAGCAGCAGCAGTGAGCAATCGGGGGGACAACAATAATGGCTGTTAACTGTACCTTATGCGGTGTGAGTATGGCTGTAGCAGAGCAAAACGGTAGGCGTGACAATCCAACAGTGGGGCCGTACCACAAGGTTTGTGCTGATATGGACTACCTGTACAATCATGCTGACCTTAATAGTGCACACTCGCACCTAAAACCAGCAGTATCCAGGGCACGTACCAAGCTCATACACAAGTGGCAAGGTGTTAGTGACGAGTGGCCTTGATAATACTACTCGCTTGCTTACTGGCCTTGCGCGTGGTTAAGCTAGTCAGATGGTGGCGATAAGCTCTACAATATGGCGCTAGTGGTAGGCTCTTGGCAGAGCAATGGTGAGAGAGTAACACTCCTAGCAGAGCGTCGTCGCGTTACTCTCTCATGTGGGTTTGGCTCTACAGGCCGTCGGACACCATGCGGATACATTGCGGATATGCGGATATGGCTCTCCAGGCTCATTCACACCCACACCATTATTCGGGACTGAGTATTGCACCTGGATGGATACACACGCGCCATTAATACAGGTTGCTTGCTGAAGTTCCATACTGATGTGGTTTGGCGTGATGTGGGGGGTGTTGCATCTTGGAACTCATTCCGTTTTGCAACAATCCATCTGCTCACGGTAGAATAATCAACACCAATTTCAGCTTCAATTTCGCGGTCACTGTAGCAATCCAACCACATATCCCATGCTGTTGCTTTGGGTGGATAAACTCAGCAATACAAGTACCAGACCCATAGTGCTTTTAGACCAATGCACCCGCCAGCACCCTCCGCCTATCGCATGGGATCACCCGCGGGGCCTGCTCTTGCCTGGACTTGCACGGCAGAGTATCACCATCCCGGCACTCCTATACTGACATGGCATTGCTGAGCTTGGCCGCGCCCATGCCCTACCCGGCTTGCCCTACGCTGCTTGTTTGGTTACGGTATGATGTGCTGCTACTCTCTTCACCTGCTACTGTTATTCGGGACTGAGTGTTTGCAGCGATACATTGGAGGGATGATAAAGGGAGCCAGGTTAACCATACCCTCCGTGATACACACTCCGATATGCCATGCAGCGGGGATATATCAGGCACGGTAGATTATTGCCAACGGATTGAATAGGCCCGGTGTGATAGTCGATCAAGTACGGGTGACACAGTGTACACTAGCGATGCATCTTGGTCATTGCAAACAATAGCATAGATACTGCTGCTTATTGCTCTCTATATCAGTGCATAATACATTGATTGGAGAGCTATTATTGTGCATAAAATCGCCGCTTGCTTGCTATGCCGGGGCTTATATTGCATGGGCATCTTATCATCTTTGAGTGTGACATTGATAGTAGTGAGCATTAGAACGGCATACTAGGTTGTATGGTTGTCTATACATCATCTGGTATCACATCATAAAGGTCACTGACAGCACAACCTAATACCCTTGCTACTTTCTCCAATGTCAGTATAGATACATCTCTGTCAGGCTTATTGATAAGAGCAAGCACAGTAGCATAATTAAGGTCAGATAGACGTGATAACTTAGCAGCCTCTATGTGTTTCTCCATAGCTTTCTCCCTGACTTTTAGATGTATCCGCATAACGAGTTTTTGACTCCTGGACTGCTTTCTCATTATTATACCTTGCTCTTTCAACTAGCATCAGTGTATACTCTTGATAGGGTGACTGAATAACGTTACTCGATAGTATACAGCACAGAAACGGAGAGAAGCAACAATGCAGACTAACACAGATCGTTCACACAGTTATCATATTGCGTTCCCTATAGGCGTCAAAGCAGCACAACAGGCACAACAGCCACTACTAACTGGTGATGCGTTGCTACATAAAGCCAACCTTGACTATCACCATGCAAGCGAAACACTCAACCTGATACTAGATGACTTCCTGTTGGGATGGGGGCATGGGTGGCGAGGTTACTACGATGGAATTATAGGAGAGAGCGATGCCAGTTAAGTTACGCAAGCAGACTATTTTACCTGTAGTTACTGGCACACATGATAGCTTTGTCACTGGCTACATTAATGCACAAGAGGGTAACTGTAGTGGCTGGCCTATCAAGTACGCACCACGTGAGCAAAACATCGTAGCATTCTTACTGCAAGCGCACCAGATTATGAGCGATGATTGTATTGATAGTGAGTGTGACGACGTTAGTTATATAGCTGGCATACTGGCTGGCTGGCTCCGTCGTGGTATATGAAAGTGAGGTGACTAGAAAAGTAGTACGTCTGCGAGAAGACCAAGAGGTACCAAGGATAGGAGTAGTGCCCGCTATTCCTATCCACCACGACCGCATTTGAGACCACGCAATAGAATTAGTAAACGACACATAGGGAGAGAAGACAATGCGTAAATCAATCACACAACTACAAACAGCGAGGCAAGCAGCAGACAAGTACTCTAACCCATTCAGCAATGTTGGGCCTGACATCACTAAGCTACTCATTATTTATGGTAGGCAATCCAGCACTAAACAGTTTGTTAGCAACGTGTACAGTGCAAAAGATCAACGTGATGGCTTACTAGAATATGCTAAGGATACGTTGCGCTGGTCAGGGTCTATTATCATACTTATCGAGAATGAAGTAGTAGAGAACGACAAGCAGCAAGGTAAGCGCACATATGGCACATCTGGCACACTACCTACTGACTCCCGACCTGGATTGCAAATAGTGCTGGATTATGTAGAGTCTGGTAAGTGTAGTGCAATATTAGCTGTTGATGTATCCAGGTTTTTTAGGGACGAATACGGTGTAGAAGCCGTGCCATTTGCTACCATATGCCGGGATCACCACGTAACTATCCTAACCCAAAGCGAGTACTATGATTTTAATAACCCAAAGCGTCAAGATACATCCAGGTTTGTGGTAGAAGCTATGCAACATGGCGTACAAATGAGAAAGCAATCAGAGAAGATGCTAAAGGGTAGACTAGACAAAGCAGAAGATGGCTACATAGCTAATGGGATCGCGCCTATTGGTCTTACATTGGTACATGGTGGCACTAAGGGCAAAGATCATACACTCACATCTAACCCACATTCACCACAAGTAGCAGCTCTCTATCAACGCTTTTTTGATCTTGGTGCTGACTTGACGACATTGCATAATGAAATAGTAGGTAAGCCAATATTCTCTATTCATCCTGACATCGACCCTGACACCATACGATTAACACGAGTGGACAAGAACGGTAAGCAGGTAGTGGACAAGAACGCTGAGTATGCAGGATGGACTATTAAAAACCGTAGTGGACTCAGGCACATCTTGACTAACCCTGCTTATGTTGGTCACTTACAATTCAATGGGACTATCATTAAGTACAACGCATGGCCGCCGATTGTACCACAGGCATTATGGGACTTTGCGGATCAACATTTGAGTAAATATGATGTGAACGGCAATGAGTATGATAGACCGGATCGCACTGCCAGATATCAACGCAAGAACTCAGAAGACTATGGTGCATTGTTGGCTGGTGTACGTGATAATGGGTTGCCAGTGATTGACGGTATCGGTGGGCAACATTGTTATGTACAGGTTGGTAGGCAATATGAGACCAAAGACGGCAAAAAGCTAATGACTGAACAACGTCGGGCTGGATACGTACTCAAAGATCATAGCACAATGGATACATCTCATTATGTTGCCAGTATTGATGTAAGGGACTTAGACCAGATTATCGGTAACATCATATTAGAGAACCTAGCATCGAACCGGGATCACATCATGCCTTTGGGTGCAAGTAAGACATTAGGTAAGCACATCATCGCCCCCACTATAGATCGTATCGAGGGGCAACAACCTATAACACCACAAACCCGATTGCAGCGAACTATCAATGAGACTCAGGTAGCTATCACCCGTCTGGATCGGCAATTCAATTTGACTCAGGATATCATGACCGACGCTGAATATCGCAAGAATAGAAGCGATAGACGTACCTTGCAAGATAAGTTAGATCGTCTGGATAGGCAGCAAAAACAGGAAGCATTATCAGCAGAGAAGAGAGCGCGGGGTAAGCAGGATATACTAACCACTAATGATATGTGGCATAAATGGCCTGTAGAACGTAAGAGAAGACTCATACAGATACTTACTCATTCGATCACATTGGAGCTTATCAGTGACGGTTGGTTACGATTGTGCATCCATTGGGACTCATTTATACCAGAGTATGAAGATTGCAGAATAACCACTACTGCTTACTTATGGCGTGACTCAGTGAGACATTGGAGTACAGCAGAAGAGACCACGTTACGGGATATGTACACCACTGCTACACGGGATCAAATACTACATGCTCTCAGTCATAGATCATGGCAAAGTATCAGGGATCATGCCAGTGTGTTGAAGCTATCACGGGATCGCAAAGAGACACATAGCTTGCCAGATAATATGAGTGTATCCGATTATGGTGTGATGGTAGAGTTGGGGATACTTGGGTTTAATCCAGTGGCGGAATTTATGCTATATGGGTATGATCCAGATAAGCGTACATGGTGGTCATATTCGAGTAGCCAACTGGATGACAGATCATAGTCAGTTATGATGAAGACCCGATCATGTGAGGTTACACCCATACAGCGAACTGCGTTTTCGGCACCATACTGGAGGCGCTCTTCAAAAGACATTTTTGATATGTCCAGCTTCTCTGAACTGGAAACAATACTACTTAATTTGCCAGACATTGACGTTCTCCTTAAGAGTTATTAAAAGATGATTTCGGCATGGATGGTTGTAGTTTGTTGGGCTGGAGCATTTGCAATGTTCTTGCCTCTACCACATCAAGCACCATAGACATCAACTTTAACGCTTTTTAGTAGTTTTTTGTAACTTGATAGTACAGAAATATAGATGTTGTAACCCTCTCTTTTGAAAACGCTTGAATGAAGCCTTTTCTGAGATGAGTGCAGCACTTGTTGGATGGGCTTAAAATTGCCCCTTGGCTCTATGCACGGCGTTCACAATGGGTTACACTTTGTTACATCTACTAGTAATACGGAAGTTTGTAAGGAGAAGTTACGCATGGCAAAGGAAAGTACAACGGGTTTATATCGTTCGATTCATGCACAGCCACAGGCGGTGCGAGAGCTTCTGACTGACTGGGATGGGCCGACAAAGGCGGCGGAGAAGTTGTCCCAAGCGGGTCGTATTTTTGTGTCGGGTATAGGCACCAGTTTTCACGCTGCTACAGTTGGTGAATATCTATTACGTTTTGTGGGAATTGATGCCTGGGCTGTACGTTCGTTTGAATTTGTGCATTACCCTAGACCGCTGCGGCCTGATGATGGAGTGATTGTTATAAGCCATCGTGGTAGCAAATTGCATGGTATCGGGGCAGTGCAACGCGCTGTGGAAAGTGGGGTAGTTACAGTGGGGGTTACGGGTAAGAATTCAAAAATGCAGGGGGCGGATGTGATTATTGAGACGGTGGAACAAGATCCTTCTTCGACCCATTCGATTAGCTATATAGGTGCATTGGTACGCCTGAGTCAGGTTGCTGCGAAATTAGGGGCGCTTACAGGTTATGAGAGACAAACGGAATGGCTGATGCAGGGATTGGCACAATTGCCTGCGTTGATGGAAGATATCCTGTCACGAGAGGGTGAAGTGAGGCAAATAGCTCAGGAAGCTGTAGCACAGTCACGAAGATTATATTTTGTTGGAGCAGGGCCAAATGCTGTCACAGCGGCAGAGGGAGCACTAAAGGCAAAGGAAGCGGCCTATGTGACAACAGAAGGTTTTGAGTTGGAACAAGCAATTCATGGTCCACAAGTGGCTTTTGAGGTTGATGATCTACTTATTCCGATTAGTGTCAAGGGGGCCGCACAGTCGCGCATGGCGGATTTTTTGTTAGCATTAAGCGAGATTGTGTCACGTGTCTGGCTGATTGGCGAAGCTCCCACTATGGAGACGGCTGGATTGTTCAATCGCCAGGGATGGTCTAGATTTGCGATTGGCGATGGGGAAGATCTGCCGGAAGAGTTGACACCTTTGCTAGCTGCTCTGCCTGTACAACTACTGGCCGATTTCCTAGCGACTGCTCGTGGAACGAATGCTGATAGTTTCCGCAAGGATCAGGAGGCATACGAGAGGGCTGGTTCACGATTCCAGATTTAGGGGAGTTTGTAACGATTGCATCAGTTGCATCAGTTGTAACAGTCATTTGTGGCGATTAAGTGCGAAGGAGCGAGGGCTTGGTTTGCCCCGCCCCTACTATACATGAAAGCGCCTGTTAAAGCGCAGGAGAGTGTTGGGGCATGGGGTAAATGTTACGCGCGATGCAATCATTTGCCTCATTCGACGAAAATGTCTGAATGATTGCATCACTTGTAACAATTGCATCAGTTACTTTTGCTGAAACCTTTCAGCATTGCATTCCTGCTCAAAATGAGTTTAATGGGAGGATTCTTTGGGAGAATCCTTCGTTTTTGCATCAGTTGCAAATCTTTTTCTGAAAGCTTCTTGCCTAATCTGGTGGGCTTTTTTACTCTCGGCGTCTTGTTCAAGAGTAGTGTACTTTCCTCGAAATGGATGAGCAATCAGTCCTGCTTCGTGCATGCGGCTAACTGTCATGCGTAAGGTCCTGTAGTTTAGCCCGGTTTTTTCTGCAATTTCTTTCAAATCGAGGGAGATACTTGCGTCTTTCAATACATTGATGATTACCTGTCGTGGGAATGATAAATTTATACCTGGGCCGATGAGAGTCGAAATATCGAGGCTGTTTTCGCCAAGCCATTCAATGTATGGGAAGCCATTTTCATTTTGCACTACTTGATACGAGAGATTATTTGGTGGCTCGCTGAGGTTGCTTTTTGTAGTAGCAAGCACACGTTTTTTCTCGTCTGCGGGGTCGTAGATTATAGTCAAACCATGCCGGGCTGCGGCAATAATGCCGATAGAGCCAGCGCCACGGTAGAGTAGATTGTCTGAAGTACCCTTTTTGAGATGGCGTATTTTCAGTAGGCACCAGCCGATTTATGCTCGATTGCTCTATTTTTGCGTTTGCGGCTATCTTGAAATATTCGCGAGTACCTTTAAGCGCTAATTGTATGGACTTTTCGTTAGCATTGTGTCTTTGCATATCCTCGGACATCAGTGTTAGCATTCTAAGGGTGCTATTGTTCGTCTGTTGTTGGTTTTCTTTTTTGTGTTGTTTGATTTCTTTGTCGATCTCGTTAAGACCTTTGTTGATCCGACTGAAAGTTTTGTTGATATCATTAAGAATTCATGATTAATCCTTTCTGTGTTGTGTTGTTTGGGCTCCAAGATGGCTTGACAAGGGAAGGAATCAGTTTGTAAGGGATCAATGTGCTGTTTATCTGGGAAGGACGAATGGGGTCGAAGCGATAATAGCATTAGTGCCTTTCTTGTCTCTGAAAAGAGACACAGTTCTGGTTAATAGCAAGCGAACAGTTGTTCTGTCCGCTCCTAATATTAGTATACATACCCTACAAAATGTAGAGTGCCATAAAGATACTCCTGGTATCACTATGACCTTCATGACCAAGTAATGCTTTTTCGCTTTCTCATCAGGATAGCGGAACATCTACCGAGGGCCGATAATGGCATTGAACAAAATAATCGGGACAGCCGTGGGTGCCGATAATGCACAGGAACACAGTGATCCAGGCATTCGTAGGGGTGACAGCACGGTCATGCTGAGCCCATTCGTTGCACTCAGGGTACACTCCGCGAAGCAGATCTCTGCCCAGCGCGACAGACCCTTCGCTTCGCTCAGGGTGACAGTGCAGGTACCGATGTATCGTGCACACCGCCGATTATGCGGTTTCAAAAAATAATGCGGATGATGAAATCGGTCTGTGCGCTGCAAGAACTTCTTCGATAATCCATTTTCATTTTGGAAAGTACATAATCGGCCCCTATAGATGAACAGGTTAATTTGTCAAAATGCATTATTGACCCCTACGGATGGTCGGATTAATTTGTCAAAATGCATAATTGGGATAAATAGTTGAGACATCTACCTATTCCTCGTTTGCAAAAACACGTATAATGAGGCGAGTGGATGATTTGGACACTCATTTATGACCTTACATACATCGTAGAAAGAGAGCACAGTGCTATGGACTTTACGCTCAATGAGGAGCAACAAGCAATTCGGGATACATGCCGGGACTTTGCGGAGCAGGAAATTAAACCATTGGCAGAGGAGATGGATCGCACCGGTGAATTTCCGTATGAAATTGTGCGGAAGATGGGGAAACTGGGATTACTGGGATTACCATTCCCGGAAGAATACGGGGGAGCTGGCGCAGATTTCCTTTCTTACTGTATCGCAATCGAAGAAATCTCGCGGGGTGATGTCTCAGTTGGTATCACTATGGAAGCGCATACCTCGCTTGGAGCCAGCCCTTTCTATCTCTTCGGAAGTAAAGAGCAGAAAGAGCATTATCTGACGCAGCTGGCCCGTGGTGAACAGTTATGGGCTTTCGGCTTGACTGAGCCTGAGGCTGGTTCTGACTCTGGTGGTACACAGACACGTGCTGTACTACGCGATGGCTCCTGGCATATCGATGGGTCAAAGAACTTCATCACCAATGCTGGCACTGAAATGACTGGTGGAGCCACTATCACCGCAGTGACCGGAAAGCAGCATGATGGGCGCAATGAGATCACGAATATCATTGTTCCGAAAGGTACCCCTGGTTATATCATTGGTAATGCCTATAAAAAAATGGGATGGAAGGCCTCGGATACGCGCCCTTTGACATTTGAGGATTGCAACGTACCAGAGGGGAATATCCTTGGTCAACGTGGAGATGGTTTTAAGCAGTTTATGCAAATTCTCGACGCGGGCCGTGTGGCTATCGCGGCCCTCTCAGTTGGATTGGCCCAGGCGTGTTTGGACGAAGCTCTGAGCTATGCTAAAGAGCGCAAGCAATTTGGGAAGCATCTCAGCGAGTTTCAGGCAATACAGTTTAAACTCGCCGATATGGATACAGAGATAGAGCTGGCGCGTTTAATGTATTATAAAGCTGCATGGCTGAATATGCAGGGTAAGCCATATACGCGAGAGGCATCGATAGCGAAACTGTTTGCCTCAGAAACAGCCAAGCGCGCAGCAGATCAGGCGGTACAAATCCATGGTGGATATGGATTCATGGACGAGTATCCGGTTTCGCGCTACTGGCGGAGTGTAAAAGTCAATGAGATTGGTGAGGGTACCAGCGAGGTGCAGCGTATGTTGATCGCGAAACTCCTTGGATGCTAGGTATCACTTCCCTGGCCAGTTAAAGGCCATCAGCGTTATGGACGTGCTGGCATTGTTAGTGGTACTCGAACCGTTTTTTAACATCCAGACAGCACTACTACCATTAACGGCCAGGAAGTTGGAACCATCGAATATCGTACCAACATTCACATCGGACTTTTGTGAGACGTCATACATTTCGTAGCCTTTGTCGCCTTGCCAGAGAGCAAAATTCGTGCCGACTTGTAGGGAAGATGCCAGGCCAGTAGTATTCATTACTGTTGGTTGTACTACAGGATCATCGTTGAGCGGTAACATGAGGATTGTACCTCGAACCGATGTATCGAGCGGCGCTGCATAGATACTTGTATCTGTCCTTGCGATGGCGTTTGCATTTGGTGAAGGTGGGGCTGCAGGGGTAGCAGGCTCAGTTGGTGTGGATGTTGCCTGAGTTGAGTTACTCTGACTGGCAGTGCTAAGCATAAACAAGGTATTGTTAACTACCTGTGGACGGAATGACATGCCATCTGAAGTGAATAGGTGCTTCACAGTGATCATATGAGCCGCCCATGGTCCGCGGATTGGGCGGATGGCATCAACCACCTGCTGTATCCAGATATTGCTATTTAGTAAACCGGCGCTAGAAAGCCATTCCTCAGACCAGTAAATCTGAGAGCCGTCGCCGTTAGCTGTTGGTGATGTTAAGATATGACCAGGGACGGTTGTTGCTATTTCTTTCGCTACAAGTTTTCCAACCGCGTCTAATTGATAGCGGAAGAGATGGGAAATCCCCTTGCTATCAGTCATCGCGACGAGGAGCGAGTTTTGCAAAAACCAGATGCCTTGTATTGGAGTAGTTACCCAACTGGGAGCAGTATCCTGATCGAAAGTACCTTTGAGAAGTATCTCTGAACCAGTAGGGATACCTGACACTATTTGCTGTTGTTGTTTTAGTGTAAGATAATGCAGGCTCCAGAGACTCACATAAGGATGCAAGCCATATTTGGACAGATTACTGTGCGGTTTCAGTTTAAGTCCGTCAAATTGTAACCATACGAGCGAGCCATTAGCGCTTCCTAGCAAAATGAGCGGGTAGGAGCTCGCTGAAGGAAGCAAAGGAGTACTGATATTAGTTGCGCGATCCAATCGTTCGAGCATCCAGGGGCTATTTAACCCGTCTCCATAGGCAGTAAAGTAGATAAATGCGTGATCGGCTAAGGCGCTAGCTACATGCTGAAAAGGGGTGGTGGTTGTATATTTTGCTTGTTCAACAATAGCTGGTTGGTTTACACTAGACGCTATATGACTGGTATTTGCTTCCTGCGGGTTGTTATGTGCCAGTAGAAGCAGTGAAGTTAATCCACCCATCATTAGAACCATGAGAAACATAGCTGCCAGGCCAAGAACTGCAAACTGGCTCATATGCGAACGATGACGGGGTTTGCGTTTAGTTTGAATGATAGAAATCGGGCCAGTTTCAGCAGTTGAAAATGCGGCAATCAAATTTGAGGCTTGAGTTGATTGAGCATGTTCATGAAGATAAGGCTTAAGAAATTCGGGGGTAGAAACTGTTCCAGGCACGGAGTGGCGTATAAACTCTAGCTGCTCTTTTGCCAATGATTGCATGAGTTTTGTATGCATATCGGGTAGAGGTTCGACTACTCGTAAAGAGCGTAGCTTTTCGCCTATAAACATTTGGCGCGCAAGCTCTTGCCGACAGGAATCACACCCTTCGAGGTGAACATCCAGCTCAAAGGTTTCAACTGCTCTATTTTTCAAATCGCGATATGCGGTCATCATTGCCCGCGCTTGACTGCAATTCACTGATCACCAACCTCTTGTTTGTACAAGGTAATAAAGCGTTCCCGAGCGCGCATCAAACGCATTTTCACGGCAGACGCACTGATATTTAGAGTTTCTGCAATCTGGGCGCAAGAAAGACCATCATTTTCGTATAGCCAGAGACAGACGGCATACTTGGGTGGCAACTCTCTAAAGATGCGCTCCACGATTTCACGATCAGCAACACGATTTTCGAATCGTCCACCATCGTAGCTTCCACGTTCATAGAGTGAACTCATGGAACTGCTGCGTCCATCGCTGGAGCCGTCATCATTATTTGAGTTAAAGCCATCAGAAGCAGCGCCACCTGAGTCGGAAAGGACTCCTGCTCCTATTCCGCGATCTTCATTGAACATCGACATAGGTAACCAGGAGATTAAACGACGCCTGCGTAGTGTATCTGTAGTTGTGTTGGCGGCAATACGATAAAGCCAGGCGGATAAGGCTCCCGGCTGTACTACCGTTCCCCCAAGCAGGGCTTTGTAGGCCTTTACAAATACATCCTGCGCAAGGTCGCAAGCCTGTTCACGATTGCCGATCATATGGTAGATGAAATTTGTGATAGGCCCCTGAAAACGAAGAAAAATCGTTTCAAAGTCTGCCACATCTACCCGCTGCGCTTGCTCTTGCAAAGCATCTAAAACAATTGCAGATTGCCGAGAAATGGTTTCGGTCGCTCTTTCTTCCTCATCAACCGGCGCTGTTTCAGTGAGACTATCCTCTTCGTGCAATAAAGGTGCAGTTGGATGGTCTGATTGTTTAGCATCCAGTATTGAGTGCAATCTGCTATTTGAATTGTAGAGACGGATAGAGGTGTCCATTGGTTACATTGACCTTATCTTTTCATAATAGTGTTATTATACCGTATAGCCAAATGATATTTTCCTTGTTTAGCATAACATATTTGTACAACCAATGCTGTAGTACATTTAACAGTTTTAGCGGGGCTTTGGGAAGTGTGTCTCCTTCCCCTCCCCACCCTGGAAAAAAGGAAAGGTGGGAGCCCGCTATTGCATCCCCCGGATGCGCGGCCCCACACCCCGGCAGAGGGCAGCTGCCCTCTGCACTCCTACTCCTTTAACTGCCTTACAGCTTCACTGTTAATGAGAGTAATTTCCTATTGCTCCTAGTTCAAAGGCGCGGAGTAGAGATGTTGGCACAGGCTGCATTGCAAATGGCTGAGATAACTGTAACGAGCATTCATACTAATGTAATATAGCACGCTTTGCTTGTTTTTGTGCAGGGTTTCTGATACGATGTTTTCATGAGCGAAACATCCCTTGAAATGCCAATGCATGACTGGAATATTGTTGGCCACGAGCATGCTATTAATACGTTGCGTCGCGCGCTTGCAGCGCAGAGGGTACGGCATGCTTATCTATTTACTGGCCCGGAGCACATTGGTAAAACATTACTGGCCCAGCGTTTTGCGCAAACGTTGCTGTGTACCGGTGGGAAGGATCCACAAGTTGCGCCGCAAAGTCCGTGCAATGTCTGCCTTTCTTGCCGCAAGGTTATGCACGGCAATCACCCGGATCTGCATTCTATTAGCAGACCACCCGACAAACAGTTCATTCTGATTGAGCAGGTACGGGCGCTGCAAGGTGATGCGGCACGTAAAACGTTGGAGGGGCGACGCAATATCTTTATTATCCAGGGTATGCACGAGATGAATGTGCAGGCGGCTAATTGTTTGTTGAAGACGCTTGAAGAGCCGGAACCGGACGTAGTATTGCTGCTTACCGCGCCTGATCCAGGCTTGTTATTACCCACAATCCTCTCGCGTGTGCAGCAGGTACCCATGCAGTTACTTACTACTAAACAGATAAAGTCAGCCCTTGAGGAGCGCTGGCAGGTTGAGCAAGAAGAAGCTAGCTTGATCGCGGCTTTGGCGGCGGGTCGTATGGGTTGGGCAGTGCAAGCTGTAGAGGATGAAGATATGCTTGTTGATCGCCAGGCGCAGTTGGAGACACTGGCAAAACTGCCGGCGGCAGGTAAGGTACAACGTTTTGAAGCGGCACAGCTTCTCAGTGCTGAAAGCGACAAGTTACGTGGTATACTTGAGTTGTGGTTACTCTGGTGGCGTGACATGGTATTGGCAGCCAACAATTGTCTTGATTTAATTGTCAACGTAGATATGCGAGGACTGATACAGAATCAGGCGGCAAAGATTGGCGCGGCTGAGTCCCAGAGGATGGTGCGCGCTATTCTGGGTACTATAGAGGCGCTAGAGCAAAATGTAAATGCTCGTCTGGCGCTTGAGGTATTGATGCTTGATTTACCGACAGTCAGGTGAACAGGAGGTACTGATATGGCTGTACAAACCTTTACAGCAGTTATCCACAAGGAGGATGACCTGTACATTGCAGATTGTCCAGAGGTTGGAACTGTCAGTCAGGGGCACACTGTCGAAGAAGCTGTCGCTAATTTGAAAGAAGCTACGCAGCTCTATTTGGAGGAGTTTCCATGGCAGGCAAGAATTACACCTGAAGAGTTCATAGAAAATATATAGCGACTAACCTTTAAGCAAAAGGAGTGCTCGATGCGAACCGATTTCCAACAGTTGCAGGTGAGACAGGATGGCGGTGTCCTTACCATTACGATGAACCGGCCTGAAGTGCTTAATGCGTTCAATGACACTTTGCTGGCTGAACTGACTGAGGCTGTTGAAGCTGCAGCGGAGGATGAGACTGTACGCTGCGTCGTGCTCACCGGGGCGGGTAGGGCGTTTGGCTCGGGGCAGGATTTGCATAGCCTGGCCGGTGGACGGAGCAGTGGAGAGATTGGCGCAGTGAGCGAACACCTGCAAAAATATCACAGAGTTGTGTATGCTATACGCGAGATGCCTAAACCTGTGATAGCTGCGGTTCGCGGTGTTGCGGCAGGAATTTCATGTAATATAGCACTGGCGTGTGACTTACGGATTGCTTCGGAAGATGCCCGGTTCATTGAAGCTTTTGCAAGGATTGGCCTGGTGCCCGATGGAGGTGGCGGATATTTCTTACCACGCCTTGTAGGAGTCGGGAAGGCTCTGGAGTTGTCGATGCTTGCCGACGAGGTGAATGGGCTGGAGGCTGAGCGTATCGGGTTGGTCAACAAGTGCGTACCGCTGGAGGAGTTTGAGGCTGCAACAAAGGCCCTTGCACAGAGGTTGGCAGAGGGGCCAACACGCGCCTATGCATTGATCAAAAAGCTGATCTATACATCGGCTGAATCAGACTTTCAAACGTCGATGCGTCTTGAGGGTGAACTGCAAGATATGGCTTTTGAGACGGAAGATCATCAAAACGCTGTAGTCGCGTTCCTACAGAAACGGCCACCAGAATATAAAGGGAGGTAGGGTGGGTGCGCATTGACACCCTGACCTACAACAATATCCAGACTCAGGGGGCGCAGCGAAGAGCGTGGCTGCGCCAGCATAGTCCTCAACACTTAGAACAATGTACAGCTCTTATGCTCCAGGGGCTCCAGAAACGTAAACGGAGCGCTTCCCAAAGCGCGATTGTACTGGGTGCGGGAGCCTGTACGGAAGTTCCTCTTGCTGAACTCGCTCGTGATTCTGACGAGGTCGTGCTTGCTGATATTGACCTGGCGTCGATGAGGCAAGGGCGAGACGAACTGACATCTCCTGCGCTACGTAAAAGGGTGCGATTACTAGGTTGTGATATTAGCGGTGGAGTAAGCGCAAACCTGAACCGCCTGATCGGACAGCAACGATGGGATATGCTTGTATCTCAGAGCGCCCAGGTCGTTTTCGACGCTGCTGCTGACTGTTTGGAACAATGTCCAGTACCAGACCCACCTGAAATCGAGGGTTTGCATGCAGAAGAATTTGGGATGGTCAGCAGTTCGCTAGTGCTCTCTCAACTCTTCAGTTATCCTCTATTGGATATGCTCGATCATGTACAGCACATCGCGCAATCCTATCTGGGTGAGCAAGAGCGACATCGCCGCTACCAGGAGGCAGCACAAAACTTTCGCGTACGTGTCATTCTGGGGCACTTCCACCTGTTACGCGAACTGGTTGATGTGGGAGGGATTGTTGTGTTGCTCAGTGATGTACGGGGCTTTGTGTTTGATATATTTGGCACAGAGAATGACGCACAACACCGGCGAACTTTGCCCATCGTTCCACGTGAGTTTATTGAACTGGTGCGTGAGAGTTTTGCTGTGTTGGACGAGAGGCATTGGGAGTGGATTACTGATTTGCCTGAAGAGGGGAAGTTGGGTAGAGGGTATGAGGTTGTTGGGTATGTGCTGAGTTCTAAGAAATGAACAATTTTTGATACAAATGAAAGAAATTTGGCAGCATTACACTATCAAGCTTCTCTCAATATGCTATCATTCTTTCAAAAATCGAATTTGACAAGAAATCCTCTTTTTCGTATAATATTCTTTAGATATGTAGTTTATTCCAGTGAGTACGACCTTCTTGATGCTTTAACCCATCTAGGAGATTCCACATATGTCGGAATCGATTGACACTTCGCTGGTACGAATCCATACAAAAGCCGGTGGTGTGGCGGGTGCTGGCTTTCTCGTTGGGACTCGTCACATTCTCACCTGTGCCCACGTGATTGCGGACGCACTTGGTCTGTCTGATGGTGATGCTCTTCATCAACCGGCATCAACAGTGAGCCTGGACTTTCCGCAGATTGCCTTTCATACGCTGCTGACCGCGAAAGTGATCTTCTGGGATGCTGTACAAAGTGACGGCCGGGGGGACATCGCGGGTCTGGAGCTGCTTGATGAACCGCCAGTTGGAGCGCAGGCAGTTCAATTTGCCCCGGCAGACCAGGTCTGGGATCATTCTTTCCGCGCTCTGGGTTTTCCTCAGGGCTTTGATGAAGGCGTCTGGGCCACGGGGCGTCTCTTAGGGCGGCAAGGGACCAACTGGATTCAAATTGAAGATGTCAAGATTCCTGGCATTGCCGTTATATCAGGCTTCAGTGGCGCGCCGGTATGGGATACGCAATTAGAAGGCGTCATTGGGATGGTCGTTGCTGCCAGTCAACAGGCCACCGCGAAAACGGCGTTTGTCATCCCTACCGATGTACTGATAGCAGCATGGCAACAGCTTGCGACTCTCATGCGCCCGCCTGTCCCGCGCAACCCCTACAAAGGACTCAATGCCTTTACCGAAAACGACAGCAGCGATTTTTTTGGACGAGCTAAACTGATTGAGGAATTGGCGACGGCAGTGGACAAGACACTGACTCGCGAGCAAAAAGAGGACCAGCATGCACGCCTGCTGGCTGTACTTGGAGCCAGTGGATCGGGTAAATCGAGTGTTGTGAAGGCGGGACTACTTCCAAGCCTGCGGGCAGGTGGGGTTTTCAACAGTAAAGAGTGGATCTACCTCGACCCCATATTTCCTGGAGCGCATCCTCTTGAAACCCTCGCTGTATCACTCGCAAAGCAGTTGCCAGCCAGAGGCCCTGTCTCCCTCCATAAAGACCTTTCAACTGACTCTCCACGCAGCCTGCACATGCTCACCTGTCAACTCGTAGCATCCTCGCAGCAAAAAGTGGTCCTGATAGTGGATCAGTTCGAGGAAGTGTTTACTCTCACGACCGATGAGGATGAACGGAAACGTTTCTTTGAGTTACTAGTCAAGGCGGTGACGGAGCAAGATGGCCCCCTGTTCGTCATACTCACCCTGAGAGCAGACTTTTACGACCGGCCCATGCATTATCCAGAGTTGTTCCGGCTAATTGATGATCATCACGTCTCTGTGTTGCCTCTGGATAGAGATGATCTGCGTGCTGTGATTGAACGGCCAGCGAGCTTGCCTGAGGTTCAACTGACCTTCGAAAAAGGGCTCGTTGACGAGCTGCTCTTCGATATGCAAGGGCAGAGCGGGGCTTTGCCCATGTTAGAGTTTACGCTCGATCAACTGTTTCAGCGACGCAGCGGGCACCAGTTAACCCTGCAAGCGTACCGCGAGATGGGCGGCGTCAAGGGAGCATTGTCGCAGCATGCCGAGGAGACCTACCAGAAACTTACTCCTGAGCAACAGAAGGCTGCGCGTGATATATTTTTGCGTTTAATCGAGCCAGGAACAAACGAGCAAGATGCTACGCGCCATCGTGCTACCCGTTCGGAGTTCGAGTCGGCCGATCCCATTGAGGAACAGCGGATGCGAGAGACACTGGAGGCATTCTACAAAGCACGCCTGCTGACTACTAACCAGATTGGTAGCACTATTACTATCGAAGTAAGTCACGAAGCGCTGATTCGGGAATGGACAACTCTGTCAGAATGGCTGCGAAAGGCCAGCAATGATATTCATTTTCAGCGGTCCCTGAGTGAAGATGTCGAGGAATGGGAGCAGCGAAAGCGGCCCGGAGACAGGCTCTATCGTGGCGCCCAGCTCAAAGAAGCGCAGAATTGGGTCACGCGCAACAGGCCGAACAAGCAGGAGGCGGCCTTTTTGCGTGCCAGTGCAACGCAGCGAATCCTGGCGCGGGTGGGTGTTATTGTATTAGCTCTCTTGCTGCTCTCTTTGATGGGGATAACAGGGTGGTACTTGTTTTTCCAGCCCGATAAAACACTCGTAACAACACTCCAGGACGATGCAGTGGGTTCGCTGCGCTGGTGCGTCAATAATGCTCCATCTGGAAGCACGATCGGGTTTGCACAGAGTTTGAGAGGAACCGTCAAACTTACAGTGGGTGCCCTTGTGTTTGCGGGAGGTAAGCGACTCACTATTTCTGGTCCAGGAGCAAACCAATTGACGATCAGCGGAGGCAAAACAAATTCTTACATCGACGTCTCCGTAGGTGCTACAGTCAAATTCTCTAACCTAAGCTTCAAAAACAGTAAGCAGTTCGTTGATGCCTTCCTCTATAATGAGGGCACCCTCACTGTGACCAACAGCATCATCTCTGACAACGTGACGTTGAACACCGGCGATTCCAGCTACGGCGGTGGCATCTACAATGCAGATACAGGTACCCTCACTGTGACCAATAGCATCATCTCTGATAACAAATTGACAGCCATAGGCGGTGACAGCTACGGAGGTGGCATTGAAAATGTAGGCACTCTAACTGTGACCAACAGTACCTTCTCAAACAATTCAGCGAGCGGTGACTCAAACGGCGAAGGGGGCGGCATCTATAATGACGGCAAGCTTACCGTGACTCACAGTACCTTCTCGAACAATTCAGCGAGCAGCAGCAACGCCACCGGCTTCGGCGGCGGCATCGACAACTACAATACAGGCACCCTTACCCTGACCGAAGGCACCTTCTCAGGCAACTCGGTAAGCGGCAAGCAAAAAGGCGAAGGGGGCGGCATCTACAATGATGGAAAGCTTGCCGTGACTCAGAGCACCTTCTCAGGTAACTCGGCAATTGGCAGCGGTGTCACCGGCTTCGGCGGCGGCATCGACAACTACAAAACGGGCACAGTCATGGTGACCACCAGCAACTTTTCGAATAACTCGGCAAGTGGCAAGCAAAATGGCCAGGGAGGCGGTATCGACAATGACGGCAATCTCACCGTGGTCACCAGTACCCTCTCAAATAATACGGCAAGCGGTAAGCAAAACGGCTTCGGCGGCGGGATCTTCTCTTTCGGCCTCAAAGGAGCTTCTGCCGTCATTCGTTTTAGTACTATTTATGGGAATACTTCAGGTGCAGGTGGTGGTATCTGGGTTGATTCGTCAGGCAGCAGCCATATGACGATAAGCAGCAGTATCATCGCTGCGAATAGCGCTGATGAAAGCCCGGAGATTTCAGGAGCGCTAACCTCAGGTGGGTATAATCTGATCCAGGATGATGCTGGAGCAACAGTACTGAATACAAGTACGGATAAGCATGTGGCGTTAGCAGATCTCAATTTAGATCATACACTAGCCAAAAATGGCGGACTTACCCAGAGCCTCAAGTTGCTCCAGGGGAGTAAAGCTATCGATGCAGTTCCTCAGCAGGCATGCAGCATTACCGTTACTGATGCATCTGGTCAGAATGTGACGATCAACACGGACCAGCGTGGTCAACCACGGCCAGATGGACCAGAGAATACTTGTGATATTGGGGCATATGAATCGTCGTATTAGGGTTGAGGCGTTACTGCTTCGTTCTTTGCGCTCCAATGCATGGTCACGTCGAAATTGGCTTCGGCGCTAGCAGAGGCGATGACGGCTCCGGCGGCAGTGCTCAGTTTCACCCCAAAGCTAATTTCGATCTCATCAGGTTTGTTTCCGATGCTGCGAAGTTTCTCGACAATGCTCTTTGTAAATGGCAGGACGTTATTGAGCGCTTGCTCTAGTGTCTCTTTCGCCTTGACAATGGCGTCGCCTCGGGCCGCGCGAATAGTACCCTCGCTCTCAGGCTCATCAACTTCGACAATAATGCTGCCTCCCTCGTCTAGAGGAAACTCGACCAGGTGCTTCATATACCCCCTCCTTGTAGTGTAGTTCTAACGGTCAAAGGTTGTTATGTGCAAGAAGCTCTTGCATTGCATCTTACTTTCTCTATGCTGAAAGTGCGGTGCTGGATCAGAAGAATGTACCGATCGCTGACCTGTGATGTGGGGCGACCAGTTCTGTTGATATATTTCAGGTCAGTGGTTCAGACATTGGGCGCATCTGAATCTCAATAATGCGCGAGTGAGAAGACTGCGTACAGGCCAGGAGTACTGCACCTGCAACATCCTCAGGGTCGAGCATGCCTGATTGGGCAACACTTTCTTCTGTCCTCCCCTTACCAAGCGCAAATTCGGTCTTTACCCCACCGGGACAAATAACGCCGACTTTGATACCGTAGGGACGCAATTCTTTGTCTAATGCCTGTGCAAAGCCGACTTCAGCGAATTTTGTAGCGCAGTACACAGCTTCACCTGCGAAGCCATAAATGCCTGCCATTGATGAGATCATGAGGATGGTGCCTGATTTCTGCTCAATCATCAAGGGGACGACGTGGCGAGTGAAAAGGAATGTGGAGCGTACATTGCTATCCATCATCTCGTCGTATTCTTCAGCGCTGGTGTCGATGAGCTGCTTGTAGTTTCCGACGCCAACATTGTTAATCAGAATATTCACAGTTCCGAATTGCTCTTTTGCAGTGGAAATGGCCCGTATTGCTGTCTCCTCTTCACGGGCATCTCCTGTTACTGCTATGGCTCGAACTCCTGCGAATTGGATCGTCTCTACCAATTCATCGAGACGATGCTCTCGCCTGGCTGTGAGTACAAGATTGGCTCCTGCGTTGGCTAACGCGAGAGCGGATGCTTTGCCAATGCCCGAACTGGCTCCGGTAATTAAACAAACAGATCCGGTTAACTTTTGGCTCATATGCTTATTTCTGGCTCCTTTTTCGTCTAGTGAATGGTCTGTGAGACCATTCATCTAAAAAATAATAATCTGGCGTGCTTTCCCATCTCTCACTGGATGAATGTATACTCGCTGTAGGTATGATAGCACGGCATTAGCCTGTAGACAAAGTTTATGGCTTAACGCAAGATGGATTGGATAGCGTTACGTTGTCGCTCGGCGCAATTATGCATTTAGCTTTTTAATCAGGATATCGGAACATCTAGCAGATGACCTCTTTTGCTGGGCGACCGCGAGAGTCGCCCCTACATATCCCAACACGCTTCTTCTAGATTAAATGTAGGGACGACTCTCGCGGTCGCCTGGTTCATGGATAATTCACAGACCCTGCACAATATCTGTCCAAAGCTTGCCGGTCTAGCTCAACACCTAAGCCAGGGCCTGTTGGAACTGCCAGGAAACCATCGCGAACAGGCAATTCTTCGATGAGAAAGTCGTCAACCAACAGAGGAAGCGTTGCCAGGCCACATTCAAGCGTTACAGCAGGTAATGCAGCGGCGAGGTGCAGCTCGGCTGCCAGACCAATGCCCGCTTCGATTGTGCTAGTAATGACACAGCGTACTCCTCGCTCGGACGCTGCCTGAATCATCTGCTGCCCAATACGTAGCCCGCCAGCAAGTTGAGGCTTGATCACAAGGATATCAGCTAGTGCGCTTTCGAGGATCTGATAGACGCTCTCCAGGTTGTGTAATGCTTCGTCAACTGCAATAGGGATGGGTATTGCCTGCCGAAGCGTACGCAATCCCGCGAGATCATGAGCATTGAGGGGTTGCTCGACATATTGAATGTCATATGGCAGACATTCAGAGAGGATTGAGATTGCCTCTTCAATATGCCAGGCTTCGTTTGCATCCAGGCGGAGATGCATAGCTGGTCCTACGGCATCACGAACTGAGGCTATACGCTCTATCTCTTCGCGGATGCTTAATCCCAGGCCAACTTTAAGCTTGACACAGAGAAAGCCGTTCTTTTTGGCATACAGTGCTGCCGCGATTGCTGCCTTCTTTGCTCTAGCGCCGATCACTGCATTGACCGGCACGGCTGCTCGTGGCGCAAAACCGGCTGGTGAGAGTAACGAGGAGACTCCGCAACCTGTTGCTTTGCCAAGCGCATCAAGCAGAGCGATTTCCAGTCCGCAGTGTGTAGAGGCGGACTTTGTATATACCTTCTCTGCAGAGAGAAGCTCCAAGGCTTCATGCACTGTCTTCTGGCCTATGCGAGCAGCCAGTACTGGAAGAAGCGAACAGGCATCGGCAAGGCTGCCTCCGGCGAAAGTTGGGAGTGGAGCTATCTCGCCGATTCCTGAGATTCCGTCGTTGGTGGTCACCTGTATAATGATTCCCTCACGAGTGTCCAATATGCCGTGGGCGGTGCTGAAGCTGTGAAGGAATGGCAGGCTATAGCTGTGCCACTGAATGTCAATGATTTTCATACGGTTGGTATGCCTATGGCAAACGTGGGAACCTGGAGAAATCTGGCTTGCGCTTCTCCAGAAAGGCATTCCTCCCCTCCTGACCCTCTTCGGTCATGTAGTAGAGCATGGTTGCGTCGCCAGCTAACTCTTGAATACCAGCAAGGCCATCGGTATCTGCGTTGAAAGCAGCTTTGAGGAAGCGCAGGGCAAGCGGGCTTTTCTCCAGTATCTCCTGTGCCCATTGGATTGTCTCCTCTTCCAGGCGTTCCAAAGGCACTACAGTGTTTACCAGTCCCATATCCAGCGCCTCCTGGGCATTGTACTGCCGGCAGAGATACCAGATCTCACGGGCTTTTTTGTGACCAACGACACGAGCCATATAGGTGGCTCCCCAACCGGCATCAAAACTGCCTACTTTAGGGCCGGTCTGTCCAAACCTGGCGTTGTCGGCGGCGATGGTCAGGTCGCAGAGCAGGTGTAACACATGCCCGCCTCCAATGGCATAGCCTGCAACCATGGCGATGACTGGTTTGGGAAGGTACTTAATGACTTTCTGTAAGTCGAGGGCGTTCAGACGAGGTACACCGTCACTGCCGACGTATCCTCCGTGTCCTCGAATGCGCTGATCGCCACCTGAACAGAACGCTTGATCGCCTGCGCCTGTAAGGATGACAACGCCGATCTGTGGGTCTTCACGACAGTTGTTGAAGGCGTCTATCAGTTCTGTGAGTGTCTCAGGTCGGAAGGCGTTGCGTACTTCGGGGCGGTTGATGGTAATTTTTCCCATGCCTTCTGCTTTTTCAAATATGATGTCTGAATAGTCGCGGACTTTTTCCCATTCTACTTGCATGTATTTCTCCTTTTGTTTTTGCTATGCTCTATTTTATAATTTTTTCTTTGCTCGCGCCTACGGCGGCGATGGGAAAGAGGTGGTGTGGACACCCCACACCCCGTCAGGGGCGGCTGCCCCTGAACCCCGCTCGAATTATCCTACGTCGACGCAAGCAAACGTAGGCGGGAGAGAGAAGATGAGGTGTGGACACCCCACACCCCGTCAGGGGCGGCTGCTCCTGAACCCCGCTCAATCTCATCATAAAGGACGGGTCAATGTTTGGCTAAAATCTCCTACGAGGGAAGCGAATAGCTGTGGCTGTTCCAGGTGAATTGTGTGACCGGCAGCGGGTACTATACGCAGTTGTGATTGTGGTAGTGCCTGGACCATGTGTTGAGCAATCGTTCTGAATTTTGTATCGAGTGCTCCTGCAATCAGCAAGACAGGTAGATGCAGCGTTGGCAGTCGCGAATATAGGGATGGCTGGATACCTGTACCAACGCCACGCAAGCACTGGGCCAGGCCGGTAGCGCTATTTTGCAGGCGTTGCCTATGTATCGCCTCTCTGCATTCGGATGGTTGTGTTCTCAGGTTGGCGAATAATGGCAGGTTTTCCCAACGCTCAATGAATGCTGGCACACCTTCGCGCTCAATGCTTGCAGCCAGTGCTTCGTCGCTGCGACGCCGCTGTTCGCGTTCAGCAGGATCTTCCAACCCAGGCGAAGCGCTTTCCAGGATGAGGGCACGAAAGAATCCTGAAAATGCTGTATAGAGCGCTATACGTCCACCCATCGAATAGCCAAGGAGGATCGCCTGACCCTTGCTTACGCCCAACTCTTGTAGTGCGGCCAGGATATCTTGCTGGCAGTTCTCAATTGCATAGCGTTGCGGGTCATCAGGTGCATCGGATTGTCCATGGCCCAGCAGATCAAGGGCGATTATGCGCAAACCGTAGTCAGCAAGTTTGTCCAACTGATGTCCCCATCCAGTCGCACTACCGGTAAAGCCATGCAGCAAAATGAGCGTTTGGGTAATGTTTCTAGCTTCACCACGCTGTTCAACTCCAAGCCTTACACCATTCACCTGCACAAATGTCTTCACCATATTCACACCTCACTGATAGCTTTCTTGACGACCTCCCAGAGTTGCCGGTGCATTTTGACATTGCTTGTTCGTTCAGTAGGAATCTCAATCACCTGTAAGCCGCCAGTAAGTAGTCCCTGATTCACTGCCTTGCGAAACAACTCCCAGCTATCGACTTTTTGATATTGCCCACCATACATCTCTACCACGAGGCGAAAATCCAGGCCTGTTGGTGTGCCGAAAAGTTGTTCAAAATGCTCTGGATAAGTAGCCTGTGGCAGGAAAGAGAAAATGCCTCCCCCATCGTTATTGATCAGAATGATGGTCAGGTTCAACTGGTGAAAACGGGCAGCAAGTAGTCCATTAAGATCATGGAAGAACGCGAGATCGCCAAGTACCAGGACCGTTGGTCCATGCTGTCCGGCTACGGCACTTGCGCCAAGAGCACTGGAAATGTTCCCATCAATGCCGTTTGCGCCTCGGTTGCCCATGATGCGTATGCGCTGTTCTCTGGACCAGAAAAAGGTATCCAGGTCTCGCACAGGCATGCTGTTGCCAATGTAGAGTGTTGTACCATGCGGTAATAGATTAGCAAGTTCGCTAAAAACTCTTCCTTCAAAGAGTTTGTTGAAATCATGGATGGCATTCTGTAAAGCTTGCTGTGTGATTTTGTCTGTATATTGCCACGAGCTTAACCATGCTTGAGATACGTCCTTTTGTCTTTCTTCATTTGCTTTCTGTTGATTAAGTGCGGTAAGGAGATCCTGACATAAGGAAGTTGGATTGGTGTGAAAGAGTTCGCTCGCAAGTTGCGTTGGTTCCTCCCAACCGCCATTGCCATCGATAACCCCAAGGGGACAACAGGCATAGCGTTTCAGGTAGAGCAGTAGAGATTTGGATGTCGGTATGGCTCCAAAACGGAGTATTAGCTCTGGTTGTGCGCTTTCGACAAAGGAGTCGATGCGCAAGAAAGAATCGTAACTGGTAAGTACCATACTTCGATCATGGACTCCACAGCGTAGTTGCGAAAGGGGATCAGCCAGAATAGGATAACCAAGGTGCTGTGCAAGCCTCACAAGTGGCTCTTCCAATGTGGAATCATCGTTTGGACCAACAATGATAAGTCCTCGTAATGCTCTACGTACCATGACCAATAATTTTTCTATCACAGTGGTCGCAGATGCGCCCAGCGGTGCATCGTGAACTTCGATGTAAGGAGCATTGTCCGGCCTTCCCTGCCACGCGACGAGATTATGCTTTTCGACTGGAGGCAGCAATAGACCAGGAATTGGCTCAGGTGTTAATGGCTCGCGGAATGGGAAATTAAGATGTACAGGGCCTGCGGGAATAGCTTGAGCGGCGGCAGCGGCACGGTCTGCAGTGGTACGAATATAGCGGAGAGCTGCATCTGTCGCTTCAGGGAGAGCTACCTCTACAAACCACTTCGTGTTAGTCCCATAGAGCCGATTCTGGTCAATACTCTGTGGAGCACCATTATCACGCAGTTCATGAGGGCGATCTGCTGTCAGTACCAGCAGAGGTACATGGCTTAATTTTGCTTCGACAAGTGCGGGCAAAAAGTTTGCTGCTGCTGTTCCCGAGGTACACAGCAAGGCAACTGGTTGGCGCAACTGTTTTGCCATCCCCAGTCCAAAGTAGGCTGCTGAACGCTCATCCACGTGCATCCAGGTACGAATAGCTGTTTGGGCAACAAAGGCCAGGGCTAGAGGGGTCGAACGGGAACCAGGACAAATTACGACGTTTTGTACGCCTGCTCGCTGTAACTCATCTACAAACGCGACGGCATACATATATGCCGGGTTTGCAGAGTCTTGTTTCAAAGTAGATATATTTGACAAATCCTTAACCTTTAATTGCTGCTGCCCAAGCCACGCAGCAGCACTTGAAATTTCCACCAGGACTCTGCATACTCAACTTGAGGTTCAGAGTTGGATACGATACCGCATCCTGCAAAGAGAGTAGCCTTTGCGCCATCGACCAGGCCAGAACGTAACGCGACGGCAAACTCGCCATGGCCGCTTGCGCCAATCCAGCCAAGCGGCCCAGCATACCAACCCCTATCCAGTTTCTCGGTGTTGCGAATCTCTTCAAGAGCAGCCTGGCGAGGGAAGCCGCCAACTGCGGGTGTGGGGTGCAAGTCTGCCATGACATCAAGAATGCATCTTCCAGGGATGAGATCACCAGTGATGGGGGTTTGCAGATGCTGCAGGTTCATTAGCTTGAGCAATTGAGGCGCAGCAGAGACATGCACGTTTGTGCAGTGATTCTGCAGTGCTTCCAGCACCATTGTTACGACAATGGCGTGTTCATTGTTATTCTTCTCACTCTGGAGAAGCTCTACACCAAGTTGCGCATCTTCAACTTCGGATTCGCCACGTCGTACTGATCCTGCCAGTGCCATCGTGTGTATCTGTCCATCCTGGGCCAGGACGAGCCGTTCGGGAGTCGCGCCTACAAAGAAGCGCTCGCCGCGTTGTATGGCGAAGACATAAGCGGTTGGATAGCTCTCGCGCAACCTCCGGAGTGTGTGATTGATATCAAATGCTCCCGTAGGATCATCAAGCACTAGCTGAATGTCACGCGCAAGAACGACCTTCTCAAATGCCCCTTGCCGAATTCTATCGACAACTTTTGTCACCATTGCCATCCATTCGGATGCAGGTCTCCTATCGTGTATTGAGAATCGGGTCGAAGTTTGCTCTCGAGGTATGTTTAGGCTCTGTTCTATAGCGGTTTGTAGCTGTCTTAGATCTTCTTCAAGCTTCTGCGCGTTCAACTCAATAGTATCAGTTGCCTGGATCATGCTATTGATAGTGAGAGTGACATGATTGGCATTATAGCTCAATAGGAAACGGGGTAAAATAAGCAGCCCACCTGGGAATTCGGACCAGAGTTGAGTACGTGGGGATAGCGGATCAAAAGCAAATCCACCGAAGAGTAGAGGGCCACTGCCAGGTGTGGGTTCTGTTTCTGGTGCGTATGAGATAATAGCTTGATTCATCAAAGCACGCCAGGCAGAGGCCGAATCTGTAAAGCATGTACTTCCATTGGTTTCAATGGTTGTCACGGCACCTATACCTATGAGTGTTGTTTGCTCTGCTGGCTGCTCCCAGAAAAAGCACTCTCCTAGCCGCGCCTGCCTAACGCCACTGAAGGTCTGGATTGTATCGTGCCACTCGACCTGTTGTGTGAAGCTAGCGAGAACAGTTCGTTGATGTTGAATAGAACGCGCGGCTGCTGCGTGTAGGGTATTGATAAGCTCTTCATGGTCAATAGTAAAGGGCAATTGCCCGGTCTCAGTCGATTTTCTCACTTTAAGCGGATTGGATATTTCTATTTTCATACTTTCGTTTTGCTCGTTACATAAAAATTGGGCTGAGTATAGCCCAAAGTTAAGTCAGCTATGTTCTATATATATTGTAACCGAGATGATAAGAGAGTGCCAAATGACAATTTTCGGATCTCTTTTCCGCGTGCGTGTTGCCCATCTGTACCGCCCTTGAGCTAAAATTCCCCCAACCAGTGACCTGGAGGTGCTATACAGCGTCCTAATCTTATGAAAGGGAAGGCGCGCGCAAAGGTTAGCCGGTTCACGCTCTGATCGATCAGCAACGGAGCCTGAAAGAGATGCGTCAACTAGTGCGGGAAGCGCGAGGGGATACTGCTATGGACGACAAGCAGCTATCTACAAAGCAGGGAATCGACGCTGGTTCGCCGACAGCCAAACCCAAGCGAACCTGGAAACTGGGCCAGAGAGTAGCGCAGGCGGCCCTCGCTTTCCTGCTGGCTGCAGGCTGTTTTCTATCGCTTTTTCCTTGGGGACGGGCCCTGACACGCAGCGCTTTCTTGCTCCCGGCGGTGATTAGTGCCTCTGAACCCGCACCGCTGGTGCTTGCTGGCGACCCCGTGCGCTTCAAGCGCATCACGATTTCCTCTACCAATGGCCCGGCCTTTCTGGACATCTACGAGCCGGCCACGCCGCCGCCACCGATCCCCGGCGGGCGCGAGGCTATCATCGTGGTGGTGGGCGCTGGTGATAACCGTGCTGTACCACAGCTTGTCAACCTTTTGCAAGCTTTTGCGCACGAGGGCATCGTCGTCGTCAATGTCGGGACGCCAACGCTCTTCCAATACAAGGTCTCGGCCCAAGACGGTGAGGCCGTAGTGCAGGCATTCGAGCTACTGGAGCACTGGCCGGGCGTGGACCCGCATCACATCGGCATCATCACTTTCAGCGTCGGCGATTTGCTGGCCTGCGTTGGTGCAGCCGACCCGCGCATCCGCGACCGCGTGGCATTCCTCGGCATGCTTGGCGGCTATTTTGATGTAACTAGCCTGCTCCGCACAGTTGGCAGGCGCGCCCAGGACATCGATGGCCAGACGCAGCCCTGGCATCCTATCTCCACGGATCTCTACACGCTGGCTAACAGTGTGAGCAGCCTGCTCTCGCCTTATGAAAATAAGCTCCTGCAGAAGGCGTTTCCTCTTAATAATTTCGCTCCCCCACTGCCCGCGCAGCAACAGACTCAGCTTTCGCCAGGCACCGCGGCGTTCTATCATTTGCTGGAAGGCGATGAGCCAGGCAGAGTAGACTATAATCTCAGCGCGCTCTCGCCCCAGATGAAAGCGCTGCTCATCCAGCTCTCACCTCTGTCGGTGATCGACCAGATTCGCGCTCCTATCCATTTGCTGCATGACCGTAACGATTCCTCCATACCTTTCACCCAAGCTCAGGAATTTGCGGCGGCGCTGGCGCGCCTCCATCACCCCTACGACTTCGCCGCCTATGGGATCTTCTCGCACGTACAGGTACAGTCGAACCTCGGCCTGAAGCAAGTGCTGGGCGACGGCAGCAAGCTATTTCAGGCTCTTAACAGTATTCTGCTGGTCGGCTCCTGAGGTCGCAGCGGAGCAGAAAGCGAGGAATGACGATGCTGATCCTTTCACTTTTCTGGTTGTTGATTGGCTTGCTCATCGGCGCGCTGGCGAACGCGGCGAAGCTGCGGCCAGCGACATGGGTTCGTGGTGGACGCCTGGGCATGCTCGTTCTCGGTGCGCTGGTAGCCTTGCTCGGCGGATGGCTGGGCACGTGGTTGCTCGGCAGCCTTTTTGCTACGGCTACTGCCATCTGGATAGCCGTGCTTGGCGTGGCGCTCCTGCCCCGGCTGATCACATGGTGCAACACCTGGCTGCACTCCAGGAGCGCTGTACCATAAAGATCTGATCGCGCCCCTACTATACACGAAAGACGAATGATGAGGGCTTTTCTGTACCTGTAAAGGATGAAACACAGGAATATAGGTCAAATGACACTCTCCAGGGAGTTGGATGAGATGTAAACTCCAGGTAATAGCGTATATTTGAGAAATAGGAAGCATCTTCTATGCTTGCTATTTCATTCAAGAAGTGCTAAATTCCGAGTGGATGACCTTAATTTGTAATGGCATGATTGCTTTAATCCACTGAGCAGATTGCCTGGTTGGTGTTAAGGAGGTTTTACTATGTCCTCTCGTTCGCCCTCATCTGTTACGCCCGTCACTCAACCTCAGGGAGGTTTAAAGACGACAGATCGTCTTTTACGTTGGATCGTTGTGGCTTTGCTCGTCGTCTCCGTCATTGTGACCACGCTCTATACTGCTCTCTCAATCTATATAGCAACGCAATTAGTGTATGTGCCCCAAAAGCCAAATTATGCTACACCTGCCTCATTGGGCTTACAATTCAAGTATGTCACTTTTCCGAGCCGAACAGACCAGGTGCAATTGAAAGGTTGGTACATTCCAGGTGTATTGCCTAATGGGAACTTGACGTCGCAGCGAACTATTATCATGGTGCATGGTAAAGGTGCCAACCGTACTGATAAGAGTGCCGGACTCCTCAATCTCAGTGGCGAACTCGCTCGTCATGGGTTTGCTGTATTGGCTTTCGATATGCGTGACTCAGGTGAGTCTCCACCGGCTCCACTCTCTCTTGGCTACTTTGAGCAGCGCGACGTGCTTGGGGCTGTCGATTTCTTGCGCTCTGGTCCAATTCCCTATCCTGCATTAGGTCGTACGCGTATCATAGGTGGCTGGGGTGTCTCAATGGGGGCTGCTACATTAATGATGGCAGCCGCGCAAGAGCCAGTTATCCGTGCGGTTGTCTCTGATTGTGCCTACGCTGATATTATTCCGATTTTGGAACGCGAGATTCCAAAGGGCAGTCATTTACCCCTGATGTTCACTCCTGGAGGACTCTTTGCGACCCGTGTTCTTTACGGTATGGACTTTTACTCCGTTCGACCTGAAGATATTGTAGCAAACATCGCGCCCCGTCCAATACTTTTTATTCACGGTACAAGCGATACCTTTGTTCCACCATCAAATATGGATGCACTGGCCGCTGCTGCTCGTACAGCGCCTAATGCCAATGTCCAAACCTGGTTGGTGCCAGGCGCTGCCCATGCTCAATCATTCAATACGGAGGGTGCAGCGTACGTTGATCGTGTTGTTGCTTTTTATAATGCAGCGCTTGGGCCAGATACCAGCGTCTAGCAATGATGGTATAGAGGAGGAAACGATGTCTTCACAGTCTTTTAATACATTCAGTGGTTCAGCTCAAAATCCCTCGTCACAATATAAGGGCAGCGCTTTGCGAGGCGCTTTGGTTGGGTTGATTCCACTCGGGCTTCTTATAGTCATAGTTGCTGTTACTTTTCTGCTGACAGCTCTTGCTCGCCAGTTGGTCGCTTCGTCGGGATTTTTTGCGCAGCAGCAAGCAGCTGTGATCGTTCTGATTGCTGGTTTAGCTGTGGCTCTGGTTGTCTACATTATTGCCATTGTACGTACACTGAGGAGTATAACTGCCTGGCAGCGAGGTGGAGCGGTGGGTCAGGCTCGCGCTGCGCTGCTGGCTCTAGGGTTTACTGCGCTTGTTGTGCTATTGCCTGTAGTGTTGGCGTTAGTGTTGCCACAGAATCCTGCACAGTGAACAGAGTCAGATTGGTAAAAATGGAGATGATACTACTATGTCTTTGCAACCACAAGCAGAATATGAAGCTGTCGTTTCTGAAATGACGGCCACGTCACCCACAACTAGCGGGAAGATGTTTGGAATGCCCTGTCTCAAGAATAATGGAAAGGCATTTGCGGGGTATTTTGAAGGTGCGATGGTTTTCAAGCTCGGTGGCGCTAGTCATGGTGAGGCACTCGCCCTCTCCGGAGCCAGGTTGTTTGATCCGTCAGAACGTGGGCGGCCGATGAAGGAGTGGGTAGTGGTGCCGAATGAGCATGTTTCGAGATGGCTTGAGTTTGCTCGAGATGCATTCGATTATGTGGGTGGGGTAAGCTGAGGGCCCGGTATCCCAAGCCCTCTCATGAATAATTACTCTATGCCTTTGAAATGGGCATTTGAGCTACGTCCGAGAGGGCCCTATCCAGGCGCTCTGCGGCTTCGTCAACTTCCTGTTTGGTGATGTTTAGTGGTGGAACCATGCGCAGGGTGTCTGTTCCCAGAGCATTCAAGAGTAAGCCATGCTCAAGGGCTTGCTGTACGATGGTGGGAGCAAGTTCGTGTTTGACATTTACGGCCTGCATCAAGCCAATGCCACGAGGACTATCAATGAAGTCATATTTCTCGCAAAACTCTGCAAACTTACTATGGCAATAATCACCTATCCTGGCGGCATTGTCCAACAGGTTCTCGTCGAGAATAGTTTTGATTGTTGCGATTCCAGCAGCGCATGCAATGGGGTTTCCACCAAAGGTGGTGCCGTGGTCTCCAGCGACGAACAAGTCACTTCTAGGACCGGTTAGCATTGCCCCGATGGGGACGCCACCAGCCAGGCCTTTGGCCATTGTGACAATATCGGGTACGATACCATAATGTTCCCAACTGAAAAACTTCCCTGTGCGACCCATGCCAGCCTGAACTTCGTCGCAGATCATCACAAGGTTACGCTCGTCACACCACTTGCGCACACCGCGGATAAATTCCTTGGAACCAGGCCAGATGCCGCCTTCGCCCTGAACTGCTTCGAGTAGTATGCCGACTGTTTTTTCGCTTGTGGCATCCTTCAACGCTTGCAGATCGTTGTAGGGCACCTGTTTGAAACCATCGGGAATCGGTACCCATGTTGCTTGATAGAATGCCTGTCCAGTGGCGGCGGTAGTTGCAAGTGTACGGCCGTGGAAGCTACGCTCCATGCTAATGATTTCATACGCACCTTCTTTATGAACGCGTCCATATTTCCGTGCAAGCTTGATTGCTCCTTCGACCGCTTCTGCGCCGCTGTTTGAGAAGAAAGAACGCATGCCATTACTCAACTTGCCAAGTTGCTCAGCCAGTTCGATCTGTCTTGTATTATAGTACAGGTTAGAGACGTGGACGAGTTGGGTCACCTGCTGTTGTACTGCCTCAACAATGGCAGGATGACAATGGCCGAGTACATTCACGGCTATGCCTGCCACGAGGTCGAGATAAGATTTCCCATCACTATCCCAGACACGTGTGCCTTTACCGCGCACGAAAGTGACTGGTTGCCGTTTGAATGTACCCTGGTAATACTGGTGTTCCAATGAAACCCAGTCTCGTTTGTTTACGTCGGTTGTCGTCATGCTCGTTTTCTCCTTTGAAATAGACGTGATAAATCTGGCCCCTAGCGTGTATAGAGCGTGTTTTCGTCAATGTAGCCGTGTGTTAGATCGCAGCCCCATGCCGTTGCTTTACCATTACCAAGGTGAAGGTCTACAGAAATGGAGACTTCACTGCCCGCCATGGCAGCTCGGGCGGCATCACGGTCATAGTGTGCAGCCAGGCCTTGTTTCATCACCTGTACATCGCCTATAAAAATATCGTAGTTGCTTTGATCGAGTGTGCAGCCACTTGCGCCTAGCGCAGCCACAATGCGTCCCCAGTTAGGATCAGCACCTGCGAGTGCGCATTGCCAGAGCGGTGAGACTGTGATAGCACGGGCAGCTTTAATCGCATCGGCCTTATCCTGGGCACCTTGCACCAATACTGTCATTAACTTCGTTGCACCTTCGCCGTCGCGAGCCATTTCCCGCGCCAAATATTGCGTTACGCGACGAAGTGCTTCGCGGAACGTTCCAGCCTCAGGATGTTGAGCATTGATGGGAGTATTGCCGGCTAAGCCGTTGGCGAAAAGAATACAAGTGTCGTTTGTGGACATATCCCCATCCATAGCCATCATATTGAATGAGTCAGCGACCGCTGGATGTAATTCTGCTCTCATCCAATCGTATTCAATCGCAGCATCTGTTGTTATATAACTGAGCATTGTTGCCATGTTTGGATAGATCATACCAGCGCCCTTGGTCACGCCACCGAGGCGGACTGTGCGTTCATCAATCTGAAACTCCAATGCGATACGTTTGGGATGAGTATCGGTAGTCAAGATTGCTTCCGAGAAGGCATTTCCCTGGTCTGTACTCAGTTCTATCGCTGACACGCCTGTTTGAATCTTCTCGATTGGGAGTTGGCGGCCAATGATGCCTGTTGAGGAACACAGCACCAACTCTTCCCCCAGATTAAAACGCTTTGCGACAAATTCGGTCATACTGTGGGCATTGAGCAAACCAAGATCGCCCGTAGCGCAGTTTGCGTTGCCGCTGTTGACGATTACTGCCTGTGCTTTCCCACTTTTCAAGCGTTCCTGGCAAACAATGACGGGCGCAGCGCGCGTGCTGCTGGTTGTAAAAGTGCCTATTGCAACACAGGGGACATCTGATACTAAAATAGCCAGGTCTTTGATCGCAGCATCTGATTTAATGCCACACGCTGTTACGCCAGCACGAAAACCCCTGGGCGCTGTCACACAGTTGTCGACCTCTCGAAATATGTCAGACAAAGAAAAGTACCTCCTACCTAAAGTGAAAAGAGTGAAAAGCTTTCAGTTTCCAAGGCATGTCTTCCCGTCGGTGGTTACTAATTCTGGGAACGAGAATTATGTTAGCTGCTCCATTGTACAATGTGGAAAGTTAGCTGCACAACCCCAGGGGAAATCGCGAGGTAAGAATCATATGTCTAATATTCTCTCCAAGCTTGGATTGCCTGATCGAACACAGGTGGCGCTTTATGCTCGTGAGCATTTGATATCTTAAGCCTTGACCTTTCCCCTACTGGAAGGTTTTATACTAAGTAGTGAAAGGAAGGAGGTCAAGCCGTGCGAGAACTGCTACAAATTGGTGAAGTTGCAAAGCTTATTGGAGTATCAGCGAAGACGATACGATATTATCATGAAATTGGCTTGCTAGTAGAGCCGAAACGTACAGAGGTGGGATACCGGCTCTACACGGCGCAAGACCTATTGCGTTTGCAGCGTATCCGGCGATTGCGTTCGCTGGGGTTGCCACTTGACCGTATCAAGGAGATTCTCGGTGAGCCTGATGTTGAACAAGAAGTCATGCTCAGGAATGCACTCCAATCGCTGGTTGAGGACCTTACCAGGCAGATAATAGAACTGGCAGAACGTAGGGAGATGCTGAAAAAGCTGCTCGCGGTAGATGTACTTGATCAGGCTCAGTTGCCCGGTGAAGCGCCTTCAACCTTATACATTCCTATGGTACGAGATCAACTCGGAGCATATCTAGCAAACATCAGTGAGGAGTCCTGGAAGTGGTCAGAGAAGATTGATGCTTTGCTCGGCACTTTTCACTGGCCTGAAAGTTACTGTGAAGGAATAAAAGATGTAGTGCAGCACCTCGCGGAACAGCCTGAGCAATATAAGCAATTGTTTGCATTGGAGGAGCGTTTTGCTGCATTAGCTAGTAAACCCGAAGATTCGCCAGAGGTGGAGCGGTTAGCAGAGGATTATGCGCGGTCTGGTGAACTCGGACAACTTCAAGCAATGTTTTCAACGAACAACCTTTTGGGAAGCCGTCAATTAGAAAATACCTTGATGGATTTAACAGCGACTCTGGTATCTCCCGCGCAACGCCGTTTCTTCGAGGAACTAACGCGCAAGTTAACCTCTTCTGAAAGCAAGGATTATCAAATAAAACCTTTAGGTCAATCATGATTATTATAGAGAGCACGACCATGAAAAATGTATCGAAAACATTTGCCTATCTGGCAATTCGTACAGAGAATCTCACTCGACGCTACAAGAGTTTTACGGCTGTTGATAGTTTGAACCTGGCGGTTCATGCAGGTGAAATTTATGGCTTCCTGGGGTCGAATGGCGCGGGCAAGACCACTACAATGAAGATGCTGGTTGGATTGCTCCAACCAGACGAAGGCCACACCTGGATTGGTGGACACGATGTTTGGAAGGAGCCACTGGCGGTAAAGGCGGCTTTTGGGTATGTTGCTGATCACACGATGTTATATGATCGCTTGACCGGGCGTGAATTTATAGATTTTTTAGCGCAGATAAGAGGCATGCCAGAACGGGAGGCAAGCAGACGTATTGAGCAACTGCTCGATGTACTTGAACTAAGGGATCGTGCGGATACAGCGTGTGGTACATACTCATTTGGGATGAAGCGCAAACTTGCCATTGCGGGCGCGTTGATTCATAATCCGCAGGTGTTGATTCTGGATGAGCCATTGAATGGACTGGATCCACTCAGCGCACATCGTCTAAAAGATCTGTTTGCTGAACTTGCTGCTGATGATACGGCCATCTTTTTGAGTACACATGATCTTGCAACTGCAGAATCGATATGTCATCGAGTTGGCATAATACACAAAGGTTGTCTACTTGTAGAGGGCAGTTCGTATGAGCTTCGTCAAATTGCTGGCGCACCAGGTCTTGAGGAAGCCTTTTTATCCCTAACTGCGGTAGATGAGCGGGTGCCTGTATGAAATTAGAATTGCTTATATTGAAGGCGCATCTCAAGTCTGCTTTTAGCGCTTTGCGCAATGATTCTCGCACGAAGATAGTCTGGTTTATCGCGCTCAGTCTTGATTGTGGGGTGGGGTTATGGTCTATCAATCAATTGCTAGTTCATTTGTCTCAATGGAAGGCGGCTGGATCAGCAATGTTGGAAACTCACCTATGGCTGTTATTCTCAGGTGCCTGGATAGGTATCGGTCTTTTTGCATCACTCTCAACTATGACACTGGGATTTGGTGGAGATCAACCACGGTTACTGATGACATTGCCTATTTCTCCAGCAGCTCGTTTCCGTGTGCTGTATAGTTTGATGTTTTTTGAGGGAATTGGCAACTGGTTGATACTGGAAGTTGTTGTGATAGGGATACCGCTGATCATTATACTGGGTTGGCAGGCGTTCATATGGTTGCTGTTGTTGCTCCTGGGTGTCGCTTTCGCTGTATGGATGAGCATAGTCGTTACGTTGATAGTGTTTCATTACATGCTTCCGCATCTCAAGAAAACACTACTCATTGTATTGGTGATGTGTGTTGGTATAGGAATTGTCTACAAGATATTACATATGGTGGGGATTACCTTGAATTTGTCAACGCATTCAATGCCTGCACCTATACTTGTAAGTTTGCTCTTTATCATAGTGTTGGTACTGATAGTTGGTCCATTCGCCGGTGGTGCCGGAAAGCAGTACGTAGAAGCTTTTCATGAAATGGAGGGTCGATCGAGGTCGCGGGCTGTCATCAATTTGCCAGGCGTTCGATTGCTCAGCAAGTTGTTGAGACAGAATCGGAATCTCACCGGCGCTCTATTGGTCAAAGGTTTGCTCAATCAGAGCCGAAATGCCTTTACCTGGGCGCGCCTGGTTATGGTATTGATATGCATAGCGCTCTTTCCATTTGTGAGAGTATTGCTGGCTCCCTATGGGTTTTCGAACTTGCTGTTGGTAGCGATATATTCGTCAGGTGTGGCCATCCTTGCAATGATCGAATATGCCGCATACGCTATTAGTAGTGAGGGCGCCAGGTTGGGTATTTACCTGGTTATTCCTCTTATGGTGGCAACATACCTGCGAGCCAGGCTGATAGTGTTATTGATACCTATGCTGTTCATGGGGCTAACGTTAAGCCTGGTATTCGGTTGGTGGATGGGGCTACCTGGATTTGAGCTTGTACAGGTTGTGCTCGTGGTGACCTTGATTCTTTTCGGTTACACTGCTTTTAGCGTCTGGGGCGGTGTATGGGATGAGGATCTGAACTTCGTTTCGGAAGGCATGATGCCTGTGCTTTCACAGGAAGAGTTGCCATTTATTCCCAGACGGTTGCAGCTTCTAGGTTTGAGCTTGCTTCTGATTGGAGTGATGTTCATATTGGTTTGGAAGGTGCCCGTGTCGCTATCAGTGCCTGCGTTGATTTTGCTCGATGGGGTGGTGCTAACTGTAGGGTGGCGATTTGGCAGCTCTCAGATACGTGGGTTAATAATCAGAGGTTAGCTGCTTACTGAATACCTACTACTATCGCGCTAACATTCCCTTCGCCACCTGCAAGGTTTGCTTCGTCTACAAGGATACGAGCGAGTTTCTGGGGATCTCCACCATGGGACAAAATTTCTTTGATGTGTTCGTCAGGTAACATGTGCCACAGGCCGTTTGTACAGAGCAGAAGCAGGTCGTTCAGTTCCACCTGAGTGTGGTAGTAATCGATTAGGAAGCGGTTATCCAGCCCAAGGTAACAATAAAGATGCTGCCCTATAGGCCTTGTTTCATCATGCTCAGGTTGATTGGCTTGAACCTGGTTTGCCACTGATGGATGTTCTGGTGTGATGCATTGTAGCACTTTGTTTTGACTGCTGTAGTGGTATGCCCGGCTATCACCGACGCTTGATACATAGAGGTGGCGTTTGTGAACGAGAGCGATGGTCAAGGTGCTGGCCATACGTGTTTCGTAGTCGGCATTGCAGTGGTAAATTACCTGATTCGCTCGTCGTATGCTTTCTCCCATCCATTGCTCAAATGCCTTCTCTGGCGGTTGAGTAGAATGCAACATAATACCCGGATTGTTTGCACGCGATACAGAGGGGTTATTACCTGGAGTCGAATAAGAACTAGATGGTAAGGGAGTGGCCAGGAGCGGCAGCAGGACATCGGCAACTGTCTCTATGGCCAGACGACTGGCTTCGTGTCCAGCCACGTATTTACCTTGCGGTCCGCGTTTACCGTCGGCTACGGCAAACAGGCCAAATGGACGAGGTGGCGGCGCAAGATTGGCACATAATCCTTGAACGATGAGGAGCATATCTTCGTTGTCTTCAGCTACAAAGCGGCGCCCGGTATCACTGACATATCCGACCTGACAGACATCAGTTACAAGCGGAGAGGTATCATCAAGTCGATGCCCACAGCGGCGGCAGAAGCGCGAACTGCTACGATTCTCCTGCCCACAATCGCTGCATGGATTCTCGGGAATGAATGTACGCACGACGACATTAGCATTATTGCTCGTGGCGAACATTGTTGGTGTAATGGATAGGGGAGCTGATTTGAGCGTTTCATTGAGTGCTTCTGCGAAGACCCGAGCTGAACGATAGCGTTTTGCCGGGTCAGTCTCAATTGCTCGGAAAATTACGGCATCCGCTGCTTGAGGTAATGCCGGATTTAGTGCACTGGGTGGAGGAAGCGTAGCTCCGCGATTGCGTACAATTGCTTGGAAAGGCAGAAGGCCTGTGAACATTTGATAAGCTATTACGCCCAGCGAATAAATATCGCTTGCAGGTTCGGCATTTCCCTGTCCTTGTTCTGGTGCGGTGTAATGTTCAGTACCTAAAGCCCAGCCTTCCTGGGTTATGGGGCGCTCTTTTTGCATAGCACGAGCGATACCAAAATCCGTAACGACTAAACGCCCATCATCCTGGTGAATGAGCAGATTTGAAGGCTTGATATCACGATGAACAATGTTCTGTGGATGGGCATGAATGGTGTCGATAGCATCGGCCAATTCGTTTAAATAACGCTGAGCCAAAGGGATAGGCAGCGGCTGCTCAGACTTAAACATCCCTTTCAGCGTACCACCTGTAATAAGCGGCATAACAAGGTAGAGCAAGGAGCCGTCCTGGCCGAAGTTGTAAATTGGCACGATATTTTTGTGATGAAGTTGATGTGCATAGCGAGCCTCACGGCGAAAACGTTCTACAGCTATTGCAGAATCCACCTTGCTGGCTGTTGCCGAGATAATTTTGAGGGCTACCTGCTGCATTTCGAAAGTGTCACTCGCGCGGTAGACCGCACCCATGCCACCAACTCCAAGTAGTGTTTCGATGCGGTAACGTCCCGCCACTATTGCATCAGGCAATAAGCATTGGCAGTGCGGGTTAGTGCATCTGTAAGTTCCAGGCGGGTAGTCGGTACGGCAGCGTGGATTCTGGCAGCGTGGCATAAATTTCCTTCATCACAGAAAGTATATAGGTGAGGGCATTGCATTGGGTGCCTGTTACAATTTTAGAGCGAGGTAGTCGCTGTGTCAATATAGAGCTAATCTTCGATTACGGCGTCGGCTTCGATTTCTACCAGCCAGTCGGGGTCGATGAAGCGGGTTACTTGCATGACTGTATTGGCAGGACGAATGTTGCCGAAGAATTCGCCGTGTACCTGTCCTACACTTTCCCAATCTTCTATGCGAGTGAGCAATATGCGTGTGCGAATTACATCTGATAGGTTTGCTCCTGATTGTTCAAGTGCGTTGCGTATAATCTCTATACAGCGGCGTGCCTGGGCCGCCGGATCGCCCTTGCCAACGGTCTTGCCATCTGGTCCTATCGGTGCGGTGCCAGCTACCGCGACAAAACTGCCTGAACGAACGGCTCGTGAGATACCCAGGCGTGGTTCGTAGGGGGAACCAGAAGAAACGTGTTGTCTGCTCATAAAGCACTCCTGATAAATGCAATTATTAACTATCAAAGCGAGAACGATGTTCTTCGATATGTACAGTATGTTCAGGAATTTCCTGTAGGGCTTTTTGAAAGAAAGGTGGGTAGAGTGGGAACGCTTCAAGCTGCGCGAGGGGGAGCCAATCGAAGCGTAGGCGATTACCCGCCTCGTCTACACACATAATTGTTTCCAGGCTTTGATTGAGATACGAGTCGGCGGGAGCAGTTATCAGAAAATACAATCCAAGCTCATGCCAGGAATCGTTGGGATCACTGAAAAAATTCTCGACGACGTAGAGTAATCGTTCGATCTTCATAACAACGCCCAATTCCTCTTGCATTTCACGGAGAAGCGTTACCGAAGCAGATTCACCCAATTCGGCGCGTCCACCAGGCAGAAACCAGAAGTCCTCTTTATCAGCCTGACACAGTACGTGTTCATGATTGATGAGGACGCCGCCAACACGATAGGTGAAGCGTATTTCGGCTGGTTTGAAGGTAATCATGGTTCGAGGAGTGTGCATCGGGTACATCCTTTTTGCAGGTATTTTAGCGCTCAAAGGGTTTTTATAAGACTTTAACAGGGAATGCAATAAACCTAAGGGAATTGTATCTTATGCGACGAGGAGCGTGCAAAGTACGAGATGAAAAGAAGAAGAAAAGAGAATGAGGTGGTAAAATGCAGGTAGCAGAGATACCTTATTCATATGTAAGTAGATGCAATGAGTCATTGGATTACAAGGTGAATGTTTCGTCCTATCATATTGAAGTAATTGTAATCGATATATTCCATAAAACAATGAGGAGCTATTTACATGGGATTGACAGTTGAACATGTTAACAAGTCGTTCGGTCAACTACACGTTATTAAGGACCTGTCGATGGAAGTCAAAGAAGGCTCGATCTTTGGCTTCCTGGGACCGAACGGAGCGGGAAAAACCACCACGATGCGCATGATTCTTGATATCATTCGTCCTGATAGTGGCCGCATCACCTGGAATGGCAAGGATATGCGCGAAATACCCCGTCATAACCTTGGCTATCTGCCAGAAGAGCGCGGATTGTATCCAAAGGTAAAGGTTCAGGACCAATTGGTCTTCCTGGCACGCCTGAATGGTTTATCGAAGGCTGCTGCTCTTGAACAACTGGACGAATGGCTGGAGCGCTTTCAGATCCCTCAGTATCGCAACATGAAGGTTGAAGAACTCTCCAAGGGAAACCAGCAGAAAATACAGTTTCTCGCCACCATTTTGCATGATCCGCTCATCCTTATTATGGATGAGCCATTTAGCGGCCTGGACCCGGTCAACGCGAATCTCCTGAAAGAAGCCTTGTTAGAGATGCACCGCCGGGGCAAGACGATGATCTTTTCGACCCACCAGTTAGAGCAGGTTGAGGAACTCTGTGAAGATGTCGTGATCATTGATCAGGGTCAGACGATTATTCGGGGGAGCGTACGCGAGGTGAAACGTCAGCAAGGTCGTAACGTGGCACGCCTGAAGCTCGATAACGATCCTGAAGCGCTCTGGCTTGACACACTGGAGGGAGTACAGGTGACGAAACGCAGGCAGGATTACATCGAGATGAATATACAGTCCGATCTCAACCCCAACCTGATCGTGGAGGAAGCGCTGCGACATGGTGGTATTATCAGCCGTTTCGAACTGACCGAACCGTCCCTAACCGATATCTTCATTGAGTATGTAGGGAAGACGGCGCTTCAAGACGCCCCATCAGCGATGTCAACTCAGGCAGGAGGAATGAAGTGATGTCAAAAAATACCGTGGTAACCCCTGAAAAGCAAACGCCAGAACAAGAGCCGAACGCTGTAGCGGTTAGTTTGAGCCGTTCTGGTAATCAAAATAACCTGCGAAATATAGGACTCATTATAGACCGCGAGTATAAGTATCGCCTGTCCCAGCGCAGCTTCAAGATCAGTACCGTTGTGATTCTGATTCTGATCATCATTGGCTCGTTTGTACCAACAATCGTTGCATATATTAACTCGGTTTCGAATTCTCAGACAAAGGTAGTGGTTGTGAATAATGCCGGAACCATTGCTGGCATGAACAACGTTGCGTTACAGCATTACATCGATGCTACTCTCAATGGAGCGACGCCTGGGCAGAGCACATCTGGGAAACCCGCTTATTCGATTAGCACGGCGTCTTCTGATACTACCAGTAACTTGCAAAAACAGGTGAAGGATGGCACTGTTGGCATTCTGTTGGTGCTTGAGCGGACTCCAAGCCAGGACGTGCAATTCACTTATTATACCAATGCCAATCCAGTTGGCGATACCAATAGCACTAGAGTACAGGGACTTGCAAGTCAATTGAGTATCCTTGATAGGGCTTCTCGCCTGGGTTTGACTCCAGACCAAACGAGCAAATTGTTTGCTCAGCCGCAGTTCTCGATAGTGAACGTAGGGCAATCGCAAAATAACCGCTCGGTGAGCGATATCGTCGCAGGGTACATCCTGGCTTATGCAGGTATCGTCTTGATCTTCATGTCGGTCTATCTCTATGGGGTCATGGTGGCAAATGGAGTCGCCGAAGAGAAAGGCAGCCGCATCATGGAGATTCTGGTGAACGCAGCTACGCCTTTCCAGTTGATGACCGGGAAAATTATCGGCATTGGCGCGGCAGGCCTTACGCAGATGTCGGCTTTTGTGATTGTGGGCATCAGCGCACTTCTGATACAAAATCCTATAAAAGCTGCGTTATTAGGTAACAATAGTAACGCGCTGAATCTGAATATTACCGGCAGTTCGATTTCCCTTCTACTTCTGCTCCTGGTCTACTTTATCCTGGGTTTCTTACTGTATGCGACGCTCTTCGCCGCATTGGGGGCTCTGGTGAAACGGCAGGACGAAGTCCAGAACGCTGTACAACCCCTCACATGGTTGTTTATGGTTGGATACTTTGTTAGCTTCTTTGGCATCTATAACCCGGACGCGACGTGGGTTAAGGTGATTTCATATATTCCTTTCTGGACGCCTACTACGATGCTCATGCGTATTGGCGTTGGTAGCGCGACCTGGTGGGAGATTGCAATTACAATCGTTATCATGATCGTTTCCATCTTCGTTTGTGCGATCATCGCAGCGCGTATCTATCGCTATGGCGTACTGATGTATGGTCAGAAGCCCTCGATGCGCCAACTGGTCAAAATAGCACGAATACAGTGATTGTGGTGAGGAGAAATTTAAAGCGCAAGAATCCGATAGCATAGGTCTTCCTTTTGCTCTATACTGTTCTCAGAAAGAAAAGGAGGACACTGAAAATGAGACATACGGTAGAAGAAATCAAGCAAGAGACATTAGATGAAGAGCAGTGCTGGAGTGCGGTTCTGACGAGAAATCCGCTGGTTGATGGATCGTTTGTTGTTGCTGTGCGTACCACAGGCATTTATTGTCGTCCGTCGTGTCCAGCGCGCCGGCCCCATCGTGAGCATGTTGCTTTCTTCCGGCTCCCAGAGGAAGCTTCAGCCGCAGGTTATCGTCCGTGCAGGCGGTGCCATCCCGACCTGGCTCATCTACCTGAGCCACAAACTGAGTTAATTGAGCAGGTCTGCCACTATATTGAAACCCATCTGGATGCTCAATTGCATCTCGCCGATCTAAGCAAGCAGTTTCATATGAGTCCGTACCATCTCCAACGTACGTTCAAGCGGATCAAAGGTATCACCCCACGCCAATATGTCGAGTCCTGTCGCCTGGGGCAGTTCAAGGAGCGACTACATGAGGGGGAGACGGTGACGGGTGCGCTCTACGACGCTGGATATCAGTCAAGCAGTAGTTTGTATGCGCGCACATCCGTTCAGCTAGGCATGACGCCCACAATTTATCGCAAGGGAGGCGAGGGAATGCAGATTGGATATACCGTCGTCGAGAGTCCACTGGGATACGTGCTGGTTGCCGCGACGGAACGCGGGGTCGCAGCCGTTCGCTTCGGGGACTCCGAACGAGCACTGGAGGCCGGTCTTGTACGTGAATATCCGAAGGCGGAATTGACACACGATGACGAGCGTCTCCGTCCATGGGTGACGCTCTTGCTGCACGCTCTACAAGGACAACCCTCCCCACAACCGGTGCCGCTCGATGTCCAGGCATCAACCTTTCAGTGGAAGGTCTGGCAAGCCCTGCGAGGCATTCCCACAGGTCAGACTCGATCTTATCATGAGATTGCCCAGGCTATTGGGCAGCCCACTGCGGCGCGAGCAGTCGCTCAGGCCTGCGCTACTAATCCGGTTGCCGTGTTCATCCCGTGCCATCGCGTGGTACGCAACAATGGCCAGTTCGGCGGCTACCGCTGGGGCGTTGAACGCAAGCAGCAGTTGCTAGCACGTGAGCACGCCGCCCCCACTGCTCCCTCCACTTCAGCAGGAAAGAACCAAAAGTAGTTGCGAGAAGGAATATCAACGCTTACCATGAAGAAGGCAGAGGCATGAATGCAAAGCAGATAGGAGCGTTACTCCTGCTCTCGGCCCTGTGGGGGGGATCATTTTTGTTCATACGCATTGCCGCGCCGGTACTCGGTCCAGTGCGATTGATCGAGTTGCGCGTGTTGATAGCAGGAGTGGCCTTGTTACTATATATGCTGGTAACCAGAAGTCCCTTAGATCTGCGGGCGCGGTGGCGGCACTACCTGGTAATCGGCATCATAAACTCGGCAATCCCTTTTACTCTGATCGCTACCGCAGAACTATTTCTGACCGCTGGGCTGGCCGCCACTTTGAATGCCACCAGCCCGTTATTCGGAGCGGTGGTCGCTGCTATGTGGATCAAGGAAGCGCTCACAAAGAAAAAAGTGATTGGACTCGTACTGGGACTGTTAGGCGTCTCCGTACTGGTCGGCTGGAGTCCGTTCCCATTTTCGGCGACACTGGCCGTTTCGGTTGCTGCCTCCCTTGCCGCCGCCGCTTGCTACGGAATCGCTGGCGTCTATACGAAGGTGTACATGCATGGAGCCAGTTCGAAGGCGGTGGCGACATGCAGCCAGCTAGGTGCTGCACTTTTTCTGTTGCCGCTAACGTTCGTTGCCCCGTCAAAGCACGCTCCCACACCTATAGTCTTGTTCGCGGTTGTCGCACTGGCTTTGTTGTGCACGGCGGTCGCCTACTTGCTCTACTTCTGGCTCATCGAGCACGCAGGACCCACCAGAGCCTTGACCGTTACCTTTCTAGCCCCTGTCTTTGGTGTGCTCTGGGGTACTGTGTTGTTAAGCGAACCACTCAGCCTCAGTACTTTCATCGGCTTTGGAATTATCCTCATGGGAACGGGCTTTGTGACAGGCGTTCGCTTACGGAAGGAACCAATTATTCCAACTCTAGAGCAAACGCAACGAGACGACACAGAGACTGCTCTGACACCGTGACAGGTTTATACAGATGACGATGAAGCTGAATACATCTAGTACACGGAGGCGTAAATAGGTCCGTGATGAAACTGTCACTATACTAGTGAGAACGTTCACGGCGCACCTGTGGGATCATCGTCACGATAACCGTGATCACAAGCAGCCAGGCCCATGCCAGCCAGATGGCAGGGAAGATGCCAATACGTTGAATCAGGATGCCTGTCAATGCCAGCCCCAGTGGGCGCATCGTGCCTGGAAAAAGGCGGCAGGCGCT
>Ga0070706_100000285_pt1 | contig 61353 bp, 57 predicted proteins | sample KBSK5501metaG_FD_65476 | JGI IMG/M metagenome (GOLD analysis project Ga0070706, IMG submission 65476) | Corn, switchgrass and miscanthus rhizosphere microbial communities from Kellogg Biological Station, Michigan, USA - KBS K5-50-1 metaG | ecosystem: Host-associated > Plants > Roots >...
GCGTGTCGGCGTGTCGGCGTGTCGGCGTGTCGGCGTGTCGGCGTGTCGGCGTGTCGGCGTGTCGGCGTGCAGTCATCGCTAGTGCCGAGCTTCAAGGTTCTTCCTAGAACTCTTCCTCGGGCAACAAGCGAAAACGCGCGGTCGTCGATTCATCGCTAATTTTTTGGGACGCCGATACGCCGACACCCCGTTACGCCGATACGCAAGTGCTGCCTGCCTCCAGCTCGACCTTGACGCCGGGTTGCGCTATTCTGCTTCTTCAATGAGCACGGTACGACGCAGCTCGCTCAAGCGGGAAACTACGGAGACATCGGTCGCAGTCGATTTGGTCATCGACGGTTCGGGCGTGTCCACAATTAAGACAGGAATTGCTTTCTTCGACCACATGCTCACCCTCTTCAGCAAACATGGGGTATTCGACCTGCAGATTGATGCGCAGGGGGATCTGGAGGTCGACTTTCACCACACCGTTGAGGATGTCGGCATCGTTCTGGGGTCCTGTTTCTCGGAGGCGTTAGGAGACAAGGCTGGGATTAGACGCTACGGCTGGGCGCTGCTGCCGATGGACGAATCGCTCGCAAGAATCGCCGTAGATCTCAGCGGCAGGGCATACCTGCACTATGAGGCACCCGACGGGGCGAGCTCGATAGGTCGATTTGATTTCCAATTGGTTGAAGAATTTCTCAGGGCCTTTACCACCAACGCGGGACTCAACCTCCACGTCGATGTCCTGCGCGGTAGGAACAGTCATCACATTGCTGAGGCAATCTTTAAAGGGCTCGCGAAGGCGTTGGATCTCGCCTGTCAGGCAGATGATCGGGTTACCGGCGTCCCGAGCTCCAAGGGCAGGTTGTGAGCATCGGCTTGATTGATTACGGCTCCGGCAACTTGCGGAGCGTGGCGAAAGCTTTGGAAAAGGCTGGAGCGACTGTTCAATTGGTGTCAAAGGGGCCTTTCCCTGAGCAGTTGGACGCTATCGCGCTGCCCGGGGTCGGATCGTTTGGCGACTCTGTACGCCAGCTACACGAGCGAAACCTCTTCGAGCCAGTCCAGCAATGGCTGAGGGATCAAAGACCGTTTCTTGGCATATGCCTGGGATATCAGCTGCTGTTCGAATCGAGCGAAGAATCACCGGGCGTCGAAGGGCTGGCTATCTTCCCGGGACAAGTCAGACGATTTCGTCCGGGAGATTTGAAGGTGCCCCAAATCGGCTGGAATCGGATTCGTTGGACAGCAGAAGCGCGGAACAGCCTCCCTAGCCTTCCCAAGGATCCTTTCGTCTACTTTGTTCACTCCTATTTTCCCGTGCCGGCCGACTCAAAGATCGTGGCGGCAACGGCCGACTACGGCGAGACCTTTGCAGCTGCTGTCGTAGCCAACCGGTTGCTTGCGACTCAATTTCACCCAGAGAAAAGTCAGGAGAACGGGTTGGCAATCCTCCGAGAGTTTGTTAGTTCACTAGCATGATCATCTTACCTGCGATCGATCTACACGACGGCCAGGTTGTCCAATTGAGACAAGGGAAGCTTGAAGAGAAGACGGTTTATTCCGATGACGCGCTGGCAATCGCCAAGCGATGGGAAGAAGAAGGCGCGAACTGCCTGCATATGGTAGATCTGAACGCGGCCTTTACCGGTGAACCGCGCAACATCGAGATTATCAAGCGCCTGGTACATTCGCTTAATATTCCGGTGGAAGTAGGCGGCGGGATTCGTTCAGTAGAGATCGCTACAACCTTTATTGATGCGGGTGTGTCTCGTGTCGTGATCGGCACCAAAGCGGTGGATAGCCCGGATCTGCTGCAAAAGCTGGTTAAACAATTTGGCGGAGACCGAGTCGCGGTGAGCGTAGATGCCAAGGATGGTAAGGTTGCGGTCAAGGGGTGGACAGAGATAACCGCGGTGGATGCACTCGATTTTATCAAATCAATTGAAAAGGTCGGAGTGCGGACAATCATCTTCACCGACATCGCGACAGACGGAACGCTGCAGGGCCCAAATATTGGAGCGCTGGAGAAAATCCTGGCCAGCACGCGTTGCCACCTGATTTCAAGCGGCGGAGTCGCGGATATCGAAGATATCAAAGAGTTGGCGTCGTTGCCCAACCTTTACGGAACTATAATCGGAAAGGCACTCTACGACGGCACGGTCGATCTCGGTGAAGCAGTAGCGGTCGCGAATTATCACAGCGACGCTCGCGGCGCGGTGTAGGGGACTAATCGGCGTGTCGGCGTGTGGGCGTATCGGCGTATCGGTGTGCGGGCGGTCGGGCTGATCGCCGAAACGGTCGTTTAGAGTCCCGAACTGGTCCATCGCATTCGTCGATAGAATAGAGGAACGGATACGATGAGGACTTTCGTGTTGATCCATGGAGCTGGCGACGTCGCCTGGTCTTGGCACCTTGTAGCCGGAGAACTGCGCAGAAACGGGCACATCGTAGTCGCACCCGATCTACCTGATCAGGCTGCCAGCCTGGAAGAATATGCCGATACCGTGATCGATGCCATCGGGCAAGCAAGAAACCTGACTATTGTCGGGCACTCCTTTGGAGCATTCACCGCTCCGTTGGTCGCCGCTAGAATCCAGACCGATACACTCGTCCTTTTGGCGGGGATGGTCCCCTCGCCTGGAGAGCCGCCGGACGATTGGTGGACGAACACGGGTCATAAAGCCGCAGTGGAAAAACAAAGTGCGCGAGATGGCGGCCTGTCAGGTCATGAGGATGCTCTCGTTTGCTTTTATCACGACGTGCCCCGTGAACTAGCTGAAGAAGCGATCCGGAGAGGGCGCACCCAGTCTTTGCCTACTGCCAAGCCGTGGCCTCTCAGCAAATGGCCGGATACAATAACAAAGTTCATCCTATGCACGGAGGATCGCTTCTTTCCGGCGGAATTCCTCCGGCGCCTAGTCGCAGAGCGGTTAGGCATCGTTCCTGACGAGATCGCGAGTGGCCATCTTGCTCCACTTAGTCGCCCAAAAGAATTGGCCGAGATCTTAGAAAGCTATGTGAGGTAGTGTGTCAGCGTATCGACGTAACGGCGTATCGGCGTGTAGGCGTTGTGAGCAATCGTAGCAATGGGTTCGGAGTCGCCCAGGCTGCGCGACCGCGAAGCAAATAGCGCTGGCACTATTAACAACACCGACACGCCGTTACGCCGACACGTTTCCTCTTATCTCCCCACCGTCCGCGGCGAGCGGCTCAGGTCGATCAAATCTGAGAGGATGTTCAGTGTTTCTCGCTTGATCGCGTCGCTACCGGGCTGAGGAGCGTTTGCGTCCTCATCTTCAGCCCCAGCCAGTTTCCCATCCATCGGGTTGGAGTCGTCGGACGGAGTTTGGCCAGCATCCGGTTTGGTCGCGTCCGTTTTTGAATCGGCTTGAGGTGCGGAAGATTTCTTTTCGATCAGCTTCAGCTGCGGCTTATCCACATCAGCCAGCGTCAGCTCGTAATGTTTGTCGGTATCGGCAGCGTCTGCCTTCCTCGCGTCGGCTTTTTCCTTGTCACGTTGCGCGTTATCTTTCGTCAGCTCTCCTCGCCGCAAGGCTTCGTTAAGAGAAAGGCGATTATTCTTCAACCTTTCATTCATCCGGCGAATGTCTTCAGAGATGTCCTGAAACTGGATGTCCTGAGTGACGCGATTTGCGGAACGCGAACGTAACTCCTCGACAAACAGCGGCTTGCGATTATTCGCGATGTCGATCGGTGCAGGTTCTACGTCATCGTAGGGCAACGGCCGTTCAAGGGCGGATTCTCCTAATTCGCTATTGTCGGTCAGTGACGGAAGCTTGACGTCAGAGATCACGCCCCTCAATTGGGTCGAGCCTCCTGCCACCCGATAGAATTTCTGCACGGTAAGCTTGAGCGCACCGGCTTCGTTGGAGGAACCACCGAGCATCGGCATGAATCGACCAAGCTCCAACATCGTCTGGACTGTTCCTTTGCCAAACGTGCTTGAATCTCCAACGATCAGAGCCCGACCGTAATCCTGCATCGCGGCGGCAAAGATTTCGCTGGCCGACGCGCTTAATTTGTTCACCAGCACAATCATCGGCCCCGTATAAAGTGCGTTTCCTTCTCGATCTTTGTAAACCTCGATGTCGCCGTTTGAATCTTTGACTTGAACCACCGGGCCCTGGTTGATGAAGAGGCCGCTCATCTTGATTGCTTCATCCAGCGAGCCTCCACCATCCCTGCGCAAATCGACTATCAATCCCTGAATATTTTCTTTCTCCAGTCGCTTTAACAGCGCGGCGACATCCTTGGAAGTGCTCTTGCCGTTCCGAGTCTTCTCCATGTCCTGGTAGAAGGACGGCAATGTAATCCACCCGAGTTTTTTCGGTGATCCGTCGGGCGTCTCTTTTTCGATCACTTCTGCTTTCGCCGCTTGCTCCGTGAGATTCACGTTGTCCCGAACCAATTCCACGCTCTTGCGCTTTGAAGGATCGCCCGCGGCAATAATCTGCAGGCGAACGGTAGTCCCCTTCTTCCCACGAATCATGCCCACCACTTTGTCGAGCTTCATATCGAGCGTCTCGACGAATGGCTCTTTCCCTTGAGCCACCGCTGTGATGCGGTCGCCTACATTGATCTTTCCACTCATTTGCGCCGGTCCACCAGGAAGCAGGCGCTGCACCTTCGCGTAACCGTCTTCAGAACGGAGTTCCGCTCCAATTCCAATCAGCGAAAGGCTCATGTTGATCTCGAAACTCTCGAGATCTGACTTGTCCAAATATTCGGAATGGGGATCGTAGGCTTGGGCAGCAGCATTCAAAAAGACCTGGTTGATATCCTGATCGTCCCGTTCGTCGACGCTTTTTTGAAGCTGGTCATAGCGGCGCGCCACCACTTTAGGCCCCGGCTCGATCGGTTGTTTGTTCAGCTTTTCCTGAAGCAATTCGCCTTCGATCCGATCACGCCACAACGCATCTGCTTCAGCCATATTTGCCGGCCACGGTTCTTTGCGCCGATCCAGTGCAACAGTCCGGTTGCTTTTGAATGTGTATTCCTTCTTTAGCAATCCGTGAATTTTACCGACGCGATCGTCGACCCTTTGTCTGAAAATGCCGTAGATCTCCTTGGCGGATTGAAGGTGTCCGAGAAGGATGTCGTCTCCCAGCGTCGCGCCATGATCCCGTACAATCTTATCTACATCTTCCTGCGTGAAAAAGAGCTTGTTATAGTCGAGATTCTGCAGATAGGAATCGAGCACTTTGCGCGACATCCTGGCGTCGAGTCTCTGGCGGCTATAGTGTCCCTGCTCGAGAAGCCTTCCAACGGTGATCGCTACTTGACGCGGATCTGCTGCACTCGATTTATTCTCGGCAAATACAGAGGCAGCATTTAGGCAAATGAGCGTTGCAATGGTTACGATACGGATTGTTTTCATGCGTTGAGCTGCTCGGAGCGAACCTTGAGAGATCCCACAACATTTATACAGAAATCTGACGGATAGCAAACCCAGGAATTTCCCATGCTTCAGTTTCAGACGTTCGTAGGCGGTATTTTCGAAACGAATTGTTATCTGTTACAAGCGCCTGAGGGAAACATCCTGATCGACGCGCCCGCTGGATCGACCGATTGGCTGCACAAACTCAATCGACGGCCAGAGTTGTTGTTAGTTACACACGGCCATGTTGATCACATCGATGAAGCAGCCAAAGTAAAAAAGACCTTTTCTTGCCGCGTCGGATACCATCCCGACAGCGTTCCTCTCATAACAGACCCAGATTTCTTCAAAAGGTTCGGTTTTTTTCTCGAAGCGGAACCTGTGATGGCAGATTTTCTGATCGATGAGACGCCAAAGGTCTCGCTTTGCGGTTTGGATTTCCAAGTCCTCTATGTCCCAGGCCACTGCCCGGGGAGCATTTGCTTTTATTTGGCGGAAGATCACCTGCTGTTCGGCGGAGACGTCCTTTTTGCTGGAGGAATCGGCAGAACAGATCTGCCCGGCGGCGACTACGAGACGCTTATCCGGGGAATCCGAGAAAAAGTCCTGCTCCTGCCGGATAACACAAAAGTACTTTCCGGGCACGGCCCCCCGACGACGATCGGCGAAGAAAAAAGTATGAACCCTTTCTTAACCTGACCCGGAGGGTCAGTCCGTTGCCCGTCAACGTCCACCTTCGACCGTCCGCCGTTGGTTCGATGGAGGTGGTTTGACAAAGATGTCCAAAGATGTCCGCGCAGGTTCAGCCTTCGCCAAGGCTCCGGCACGACAAGCTCTGCCGCGCGGGACGCGGAACCAGAAACCCGGAACTCGGAACTGTCTATTCGAGGACCTTCTGGATCATCGATTCGGTCAGTTCCATGGGATGACCTGTCCAGACGACTTTGCCACTCTTATCGACAAGAAACGCGGTCGGAATACCTTCGACCCCAAATTGTTGAAGAAGCTGCTGCGGAGCGTTGATAGCGACGTTGTAAGTCATCGGAATCTTTTCCTGGAACTTTTTGACTGTCGCCTCGTCCTCGTTGGTGATGCCGACAATGGTTAATCCCTTGTCTTTGTACATCGCGTAGACCTCGTTCAGATGGGGAATGCTCTTTCGGCAAGGTGGGCACCATGTTGCCCAGAACTCTACCAGGACCGGTTTGCCGGTAAGCTGTGGTTGCTGTCCGAGATAGTTCAGGGAAAGAGAGGGCAACGGGTCCCCTGGCTTTACATCCGCTCGAGCCTGGAAAGCTGCCACAACTAGCACCATGCTGAGCATGCAACCTGCGATCAAAGTCTTTTTCATCGAAATTCCTAGTTAGTCTTCGTTCTAAGATTTGTTCGTTGGCGTCGACTCCGCTAAAATGATTTGACCTTCGGCGACCAACTGACCGCTAGCTCTCGCTTCGACCGAACACTGAATCAAGCTACCGGCCGCCCCGATCCTTTCTGCCAGAAAATTGATTTGCTCTAATGGACGGACTGGGCGCGTAAACTTCAGTGACCGGATCGCCGTGAGCAGAAACGTCTTTCCCGGTCCTCCGAGGGCAATTCCAGCGGTTTGAGCCATACCTTCAGCTATGAGCACGCCAGGCACAATTGCATTCCCGGGAAAATGACCTTCGAAGAACGGTTCATCGCCTTGAAACGTTTTTGTGCATCGAGCGAGCTTGCCGGCTTCAATCTGATCGACTGAGTCCACGAAAATGAATGGTTCACGGTGAGGAAGTCCGGCGGAAATAGGGTCCATAGAGTGTGAGTGTGCGTTCGAGCGCGAGTAGGAGAACGATGCGAAAACACCCATAACATAACTCACACTCGCGCACACACTCACACTCTTGAGTTCTCGATTGCTCAGGCCGACATTGTCTTGTCGTGACCAATGCACTAGCAACGAAATACCGGACCGACTTCCCCATCTTGGACCAGCAGGTGAACGGGCATCCGCTGGTTTACCTGGATAACGCCGCATCAACTCAGCGGCCGGTCAGGGTGATCGATGCAATCAATCAGTACTACCGTCACGATCATGCCAATGTGCATCGCGGTATCCACGCGCTCAGTTCGCGTGCGACGAAACTCTATGAGGATGCCAGAAGCCGAGTCGCAAGATTTCTAGGAGCGGCAGGGCCTGAGTCGATCGTTTTTACCCGCGGCACGACCGAAGGAATCAACTTAGTTGCCTCCACTTGGGGCATTCAAAACCTTGGGCCGAAAGACATCATCCTGATCACCGAAATGGAGCATCACGCCAATCTGATCCCATGGCAGATATTGGCTCGGCGAACCGGCGCAAAACTTGAATACATTGCGATCCATGGCGACGAGGGCACGATTGATTGGTCGCAAGTCGAAGAGCGATTGAAAAACGAACCGGTGCGCTTACTGGCGCTCACACACATTTCAAATTCGTTGGGGTGCATCAATCCGGTGCGGGAGGTCTGTCTGGCAGCTCGCAGATATGGCGTTACGACATTGATCGATGCTGCTCAGAGCGCCGGACATGGACCGCTGAATGTCGAAGAGATCGGCTGCGATTTTCTAGCTTTCTCAGGGCATAAATGCTGCGGACCTACCGGCATCGGCGCTCTCTACGGAAGACCAGAACTACTCTCCAAGATGGAACCTTACCAATGCGGTGGAGAGATGATTTCAAGCGTGACCTACGAGAAGGCCGAATGGAAGCCGGCACCTCATCGGTTCGAAGCCGGAACGCCACACATAGCAGGCGCAATTGGATTGGCAGCCGCTTTGGATTATCTGGATCAGGTCGGTCGCGAAGCGATTCAGTCAAACGACCATCTTTTTGGTCAGATAGCGTATGAACAGCTCTCTACTATTCCGGGGATGCGATTGCTCGGACCGAAGGGAACGAGAGCCGGGCTTGTCAGTTTCCAGATCGGAAAGATTCACGCCCATGATCTGGTGGCTTACGCGGACCATTTCGGGGTCGCGCTCCGAGGAGGGCACCACTGCAATCAGCCGCTAATGCGCAAGCTCGGTTTGACCGGTTCAGCTCGAGCCAGCTTCTATTTCTATAACACCGAAGCCGAGATCGATCGGTTGCTGAAGGCGCTTCGAAAAGCGATCGACTATTTTGGAGGGTGACACATCGCAGATGGAACTAGACGAGCTATATCAAACGATCATCCTCGATCACGCAAAGCGGCCCAGAAATTTTGGCGAGTTACCGCCGCCAGCTACCAAGGGACAAGGATACAATCCAGCCTGTGGTGACGAAGTTTCTGTTTACGTCTCTCAGAAACAGGACGGCACGATTGAGCAGGTTCAATTTACCGGTCAAGCATGCGCAATTTGTATGGCCTCAACGTCTTTGATGACGACGCAAGTAAAAGGCAAAACCACCGCTGAGGCGCTGACATTACAGCAAGCGTTCATTGATCTGTTAACCAGGGACATCGAGCCGAAAATCAGGCTAGGCAATCTTCAGGCACTGGCGGGTGTTAAGAAATTCCCGCAACGGCTCAAGTGCGCAACGCTCGGGTGGCATGCGTTGGAAAGCGCGTTAAAAGGGGAACGCTGAGGAACGCCGACACCGCCGGCATCGCCGGCATAGCCGGCATCGGAATTGTGAAGCTCTGCAAGTTAAAGAGCACCCCCCGACGCTTAGAACCACAAAACAAGAACTTAGGAACAGTTGCCGGCGTTGGCGGCGATGACGGCGGTGTCGGCGTTTCTAGCCGGATGCCTTATCGATCATGAGCGGCGCTTCCGGCATTGAGGACGGCCTGGTAACCGGCATACGCCGTGTATGCAGGTCGCGATTTACACACAAAAACCGTCTTACCTCCGGCGGCTCTTCACCAATATGGAGCGCCCTTGCCTGCCTCATCGTTTCGAGTTCCTTTTGAGTCAATCGCTCCTGCAACAACAGATACTCCGTCCACGACGGGTACATCATTTCCACGCGGTAAGCGTTAGGCCGGCCAAGGTCTTCATACAAGCGCCAGCTGAACGCGCCGTTTCTCAAGTAGATCAGCCTGACCTCACGCAAGATATCCGGTAAGTGCCGACCTCGGGCCCGATCCACTTCGACATCAAACATGATAGCGATCGGGCCATCTCTGGGGCCAGGCACATGGATTAGCCTGAGCGAGTGGGCGCCTACCTGCGCCGGCTCGAAGTCGAGCTCCCCGGTGAAATCGATTGAAAAGATGAAAATCACCCCGAGGCCAACAAATGCCAGGAGCGCTGAAGCGTAGAGGGTCGAAGTCACACCCCACATCGAGGCAGCACAGCCCCACACTATGCCGCCAAGAGCGGTCGCTCCCTGCGCCGCCATAATGAGGGTCGCGTTCATCCGGCCACGCGCCCACACCGGCATGGCCCGCTGACCCGCTACCCAAAGTTCAGAGGCAGCCATCGTCCAGGCTACGCCCGCCATACACGCTGCGATCAAAAACAGCCACTCGACATCGCTGAAGGCCATGAGAAAGAAAACGGCGGCAACCAGCGCGTTCGCCACCACCGTGATTATGTTTGAATGGAATCGCGCGCGCATCCAAGGCAGCACAAAAACTGCCGCCGCCACCGAACCGATCCCCATAAAAGTGAAGATCATTCCGAGCCCAGAAGCATCCAGATGGAGTTTCTTTAAACCGACGACCGGTAACAACGACGGAATCACTGAGATCAGGAACGCAAACAGAATATTACGTAGCAGGACGACCTGTATCCCTTGTGTGTAACGAACGTACCGAACCGCTGTGAGGAATGACCCAAAAAAATTCTCAAGCGGCAGATTCGACGTCACCTTTGCCGGCTTTACCTGAAGCACGGCATAGATCAGCAGAAAAAAACAGACGGCATTAATTGCAAATACACCGCTGGGATCGAGAAAACGTAACAAGAAGCCGCCAATAAGAGGCCCGATGATACCGGAAAGATTCAGCTGCAATCCACCAAGCGTAGCGGCTGAGGGGAGTTGGTCGTTCGTAACAATTTCAGGCTGGATCGCAGTCCACGCAGGCGAATTCCAGGCAAAGCCTGTGCCGACAAGAAAGACCCCGATCAAAATGACTGCTGGATTAAGCAGATGCAGCCAGCCGCAGATCGCAAGCCCTCCTGCCGCGATCGCAAGCCAAACATTCATGGTGCAGATCAGACGCCTGCGATCGACCATGTCCGCCAGCGCCCCAGCCGGCAGCGTGAACAAAAAGAATGGCAATGATGCGACGGTCGACATCAACGACAAGAAAATCGGCGTGTGTGTCACCGAGTTCATCGCCCAGGTCGCCGCGGTGTCGTGAGCGGCAACACAAGTGCCTGATACAAGGCTAGCGATCCAAAGACTCCGGAAAACCGGATTCCGAAGCGCACTCCAAGTCGAACTGTCGGCCATCAAGTCACCTCTTCTGGTTCTCTCTGTCGAACTGCGTCCTGCTGGGTTAGCTCCTGGATCGGCATCTCGAGCGGACGCCCGGCCGGCGGCGGCGCACACGGCGATATCCGTCGCCCACCCATGAGTTCCTTGTTGATCGACAGGTAATGTCTTACCTCAGGTCCTTCAGATCTGGTATCCATTTTCCAGACCTTTTCCCAATACTTCTGTTCGCCCTTTGTGTAGCGCTCGTGCTGCAACAAATGTTCTGACCAGGAAGCTACATGCATTTCAAGCCGAAACCGATGACAGTTCGCCATGTCTTCATCAAGACGCCAACTGAATGCCCCGTTTCGCATATGCATCAAGCGCACCTCGCGCATATAAGTGAGAAACTTTTCTCGATCTTTGGGGTCAATCTGGAACTCAATCGTGATCGTAACCGGCCCGTCCGAAGGCGCAGGCTCGTGAAGCATCGCATGATACTGGCTGGTCAACGGAGCGGGCTCCAGGTTCAGGTGCCCGGTAAAATCGATCGATAACGGTAAAGCCAGGATCAGGCTCGCCAAAAATAGGGCAGCCGCGGCGAACAATGTGAACCTGATTCCTAGGATCTCGGCTGAACCACCCCAAAGAAAGGCTCCTAGAGCCATTGCTCCTTGTGCGAGCATGATATGAGTCGCGTTCATTCTTCCGCGCGCCCAGCTGGGCATTGCTCGCTGTCCAGCGACCCAGAGTTCCGCGCCAGCGGTCGTCCAAGCAACTCCAGCCAGCGCCGCTACGCCAAGAAGCAGATGAACCTCCCTTACAACCGCCATGAACAGGAAAACAACAGAAAGAAGCAAACTGGCCAGAACAGTCACCACGTTTGGACTGAACCGCGCTCGCGCTTGCGGAATGAGAACTATCACTCCGACTGCGGATCCAATGCCCATGCTGGTAAACAACAGACCCAGGTCTGAGGAATTCAGTCCAGCGTCCTTCAAGCCGACTACAGGCAGCAACGCCGGGATAATCGAAATAAAGAACGCAAAAAGGACGTTCCGAGCCAAAACGACTTGGATCCCGGGCGCATATCGAATGTAGCGAATCGCGCTTACAAACGATTCAAAGAAATTCTCCAACTGCGGTTTGGGGTGTCCGTCGTTGGGCCGCCAACCAAGCAGCGCGACGATCACCAAAAGAAAACCGATCGAATTAAGGCCGAAAACGATGTTCGGGTTGAAATGGTGCAAAAGAAGCGCCGCCAGAGCCGGACCAGCAATGGCAGCTACGTTAAGCTGCAATCCACCAAGCGTTACCGCTGAAGCTAGCTCCTCCTTGGACACAACTTCAGGAATAACAGCGCTGTACACAGGCGCATTAAAGGCAAACCCGACACCGAGCAAGAAGACGCTACCAAGGACGATGTAAGGATTCAGGAGGTGCGCCATCCCTAAGAGCGCTAGTCCACCTGCCCAAAAGGCTAGCCAGAGATTCATACCACAAAGCAGCCGCCTCCGATCAACCATGTCGGCAATTGCGCCCGCCGGAAGGGTGAACAGGAAGAAGGGCAGCGCAGCCATGGTTGAGAGTAGCGAGATCAGGAACATAGATGAACTCAGCGTGTTCACCGTCCAGGTCGCTGCAGTGTCGTGGGCAGAAACACAAATACCGGAGACAATGCTGGTGAACCAGAGTCTTCGAAACACTGGGTTTCTTAAGGAGAGCCAAATGGAGGTGTCACTCATCCAAGATTTCGCTGCCTCGGTTTTATTGCAGTTGCAAAGCGGATTTGTCGCGAATTTTCAAAAATCTACATCCCTTTTCGCGCAAATCTAGGGTGTGCAGGGCGACGACTCGTCCTGTCCAGGCAGGCGACTGCCAGGCATGCTGGAGGGGCGATCACTTCCGCTTCAATTGCCTTCTTGCTCAAAACAAGCGACGAGTAAGGCACAGCATGTCTACGAAAAGAAACATTAACTTGCCTGGGGCATCTCTCGTGCAGCAGTCTTCGGAGGAAGAACAAGCTCCCTCCCAGATGGTGATCAAACTCTGCGCAAAAGTTATTTTGGAAGGAACACGACTGACGGGTAAGACAGATATTGCTTTTGGTTTGAACGAGCATCCGCGCATTGTAGGAGCGCGGAAATACCGTTATCATTCCCCGATCATTTCTGCAGAGTGGAGCGGATTCACTCCCTCGCCGTGGGGCGCTAGCCTGATTAATTTCGAGCCGGAAGAAGAGGGCATTGTTCTCGAAACATATCGAACCTGGGCAAAGCTATTTGAGCTTTACAAATATTATTCGTGGATCGTCGACCGTTTCCACATCTCGACTCAGGCTTCCCGGCTGCTGTTCGCCGGGAAACGCTATGATTTTACATGGTTGGAGCGTCGCCTCGCGCGACTGGGGTTTCGCCTGGTTTTTTGTTGGCGGAATCCTCGCTCCTTTGAGGCGGCGCGCGCTCGCCGGTTGAAGATCTCGAGCAACCCTTCTCAGTACGACGACTTGATCGTTTTCCTCCGCGAACAGGAGATCATGCAGGAATTTGTCGATCAATCGCTCTTACCCAAGTTTGTTGTCGACGTCACTGACAATAATACTGGTCGAATTGTTACACAGATCGCCAATTGGCTTGAGGCCACCGGCGGGTTAACGGCGCCGGATTGACAACGCCGTCATCGCCGACAACTGAATGAGACAAGCAGTGCCTGCGAACGTCACTATTCCGCCCGGAACTTTGAACTGGCGAGAGCTCCGTTGTCGGCGATGACGGCGTTGTCGGCGTTGAAACAACTCAAGAAAGTCGACGGCAAACCGTCAAATGTGGTAGAGTACCTTTTCTTTTCGATTTCCCCCGATCCCCAAGATGAAAAGAGCCCTGCTTGCGCTGGCCCTTTGGCTGAGCGGTCCGCCGGTTTTCCCCTGGACCAACGGAGAACTATTGATTTGGATGGACGCGGATCGCGGCCGTGCGATCGAACATGTCGTCAAACAGTTCGAAGAGCGTTATGGCGTTAAAGTCAAGATCGAATCGCCGGAGGATATTCCCGCGAATTTCACAATGGCGGCTCAATGCGGGAAGGGACCAGACATCGCGATGTGGGCCCATGACCGGATTGGAGAATGGGCTGACTCCGGCATCATCTCCCCGATAGAGGTCTCGGAAGAGTTCCGAAACAAATTTCTACCCAAAGGTTGGGAAGGGGTCACCTATAAGCAGAAATTCTGGGGTTATCCGATCGGACTCGAAACCGTCACGCTCGTCTACAACAAAAAGCTCGTCGATGGGCCGCCTCCGAACCGGCTTTCCGAACTCGAGACACTGGATGCTAAAATCAAGCAAGAGCACCCCGGTGTAACCAGCATTCTCTGGGACTACAAGAGCCCCTATTATTCCTGGGGTATTCTGGCGAGCGCCGGCGCCTATATCTTTGCAAAATACGAAGGTGACTATGACATCAAGAATGTCGGAGTCGCCAATCCAGGAGCCGTCAAGGCCCTGGCTAAAATCACTGGGCTCGTCGAATCGGGCGTTTTGCCGCGCAGCGTGTCGTACAGCGTGGCTGAAGATCTGATGGGTCAAGGAAAACTTGCGATGATGATCTCGGGTCCTTGGTGCTGGAGAAATCTTACCCGAAATGGAATCGATTTCGGGGTCGCACCGATCCCTGGAGTCGACGGAAACCCCGGCAAACCATTGGTCGGAGTGGTGGCTACCTATATCAACCGTTCGTCTCCGAATAAAGATCTGGCCAAGGAGTTCATTCAAAACTTTCTCCTCTCCGAGGAAGGAGAACGCGGATTGGATAACGGAAAAGCGATTGGCATCCCATCGTTAACTTCGCTTTACCAAGAGGTCGCAAATCAAAATGACCTTATCCGTCAAATGAAGAGTTGCTCCGACGCAGGCGATGTGATGCCGAATATTCCGCAGATGAGCCGATTCTGGGCCTCCGTCGGAAACGCTCTGCAAATCGCCACAAACGGTCAGGCACCACCTCAAACAGCTCTGAAAGAAGCGGCGTCGACAATGCAGGCGCCGTAGAGTCCGAGTGCGAGAAGATTAGGAGTTGCTCGCACCCGTACTCGCACTCACACTCATCTTATGAAAGCGATCGTTTACGACGCGCCGCGACGGTTTGAATACAGAGACGTTCCGGAGCCGGATATTGGTCTAGACGAAGTTCTGATAAAGATCCACGCATGCGGCTTGTGCGGCACTGATCTGCACATTCACGAAGGTGATTTCTCGCCACGCTTTCCGTTGATCCCTGGACACGAGTTTACGGGAGAAATTGTCGCCACCGGCGGCAACGTCGCCGGACTAAAAGAGGGCCAACGCGTAGTCGCCAACAGTAATCAGGCTTGCGGGAAGTGTTTCTATTGCGTGCGCGGCGATTTCCTTTTATGCGAGAGCCTGAATGCGTATGGCGTCACTTTAAACGGCGGTTTTGCTGAATTCATGAAGATCCGCGCGGATCGTGTGTTCCCGATCAAGAACCTCGAACCGCAAGAAGCAGTGATGGTGGAACCAACCGCTTGCGCGCTCCACGGCATGGAAGTTCTCGGGATGGGCCCCGGCAGCGAAGTTTTGCTTTTTGGAGCGGGACCAACCGGGCAGGTGCTGGCGCAGTTGGCGAAACTGAACGGTGCGGGCAGGCTTATCGTCGCGGCACCGGCGGGCCCAAAGCTCGATCTCATTGGCCGCCTGGCAGCAGATGAGACTGTAGCCATAGATCGAAAGGATCCAGGTAAACACAGAGTTCGCCTTCAAGAACTTAGCCCAAACGGGTTCGACTATGTCATCGAAGCTACGGGCGTCGCCGCTATCTGTCAGGATGCTCTCGGTTATGTACGCCGCGGCGGGACATTGTTGGTATACGGCGTTTATCCGGAAAAATCCGCAGTTCAATTCGATCCATTCGATGTGTTTCGCCGAGAGATTACAATCAAAGGATCGTTTGCTCAGATCGACAGTTTCGGACGCGCACTCGCCTATCTCGAGACTGGTAAAATCAAGGTGGACGAAGTTGTCACCAATCGGTTCCCATTAAAAGACTGGGGCAAAGTCCTGGAGCACGCCTGGTCGCGCAAAGGCATCAAAATTGCCGTGGTGCCAAACTGAGATTGTTCTGGAGGGCAGCGGGGCGTCAGGTCGCCCAGACTTTAGAATGCGCGATCGGCCTAGCCGCGTCTCTTCGGCCCTGATATTAGTCTCGCAGTTATTCATAAGCGAGCGAAGCGGCCCTGCAAAGCGAGGCGGAGTGAGCTTGTGAATAACTGCGAGACTAATATCAGGGCCTGTATGGAGAGGCTCAATTATCCAGGGGTTCGCTGCGCTCACCCCTGGCTGGGATTTGCCGTCCCTATCGGGACGAATCGAAACATGCTGCGTGTTTGCAATTTTGGGCCGCCGTCGCAACGCGACGAAAGATCTAAGCCAGGGGTGAGCGTAGCGAACCCCTGGTACTTGAGTTTAACGAAGTCCATCCCGAAGGGATGGCAGAGTCGTGACACCGGTCCATCCATACCCAGTTATATTGAGCGATCGAGTGCCGAATATATCGCGAACGCTGCGACGGGTGGCGCGTGAGCGAGCTCGCTTGAAAACAAAATGTTCCATGCTAAGAGTGCCTTCCTTCGAATGCTCGGGTGGTGAAATGGCAGACACGTACGTTTGAGGGGCGTATGCCGCAAGGCGTGGGGGTTCAAGTCCCCCCCCGAGCAGAGATCCTCGCCTTTAAGTGGTTGTTTTTGAAGAACTTACGTTTTAAGGCGCTTAACTTGTCGTAGTCGACTTCTGAGACCGTCAGGCTCAGAGAAGAGGAACTGCGAAAATCTATGGGGAATCGAACAATGCCTCCCGATGCAGTGAGCAGTGAAGACAGGGCAAAGACTAGTCTAAGAAGCAATGGATTGCTTAGCCTGGAAGAACCACCAATTTCGGTCCAAACACGAGAATAACATGTTCTGAGCTTTGGTGTTCGGCTTTGCCCTCGCAGAACAGATTTGGTTGGGCGATCGATGATTTTTTTTTGCGCCGAATTCGGCCTTGAACGCGTATTCGAGGTCGTAGAGTATTCTCGTGCGACCGGGGAAGCGCTAGAAAAGTGCAGGCGCTTGATGAGTGAATTGAAGATTCACCGGTATTGGGGCCATTGCGGGCTCTAGGGCAGAACCTACGCTGCGCTGTGCAAATTCAAACTCAGCAGATATGACGATTCGGAAAGTCCGAAAGTCTCGTACTGAAAGGCATTCGAGCACCTTCTATGCATACCCACCTGATGCGTAGGCACAAGCAGTCGGTCACGAAGGGTTGGCACGCAATCTGTTCATCTAGGTCCACTATCAACACCTTTAAATCACGATCAAAATCGACGAAGCGAGACACTCCAAAGAAACGATGAAACCGGCCAAACAGATTGTGTTCCTAGTGGATGTGGACGACACGTTGCTGGAAAATGACCGCATCCAGGATGATCTCAAGCGACATATCGAACAGGAGTTTGGCGCAGAGTGTCGCGACCGGTTCTGGGCAATTCAGGAGGACCTCTTCCAGGAGTTGGGCTACCGGGATTACCTGGGCGCTCTCCAACGTTTTCGCATAGAGTATCCCTACGAACGGCACCTTGTTACGGCCGCCAGTTACCTGGTGGACTACCCTTTCGCGAATCGCCTGTATCCCGGCGCACTAGACGTTCTGGAAAAGCTTCTCACCTGGGGGCAAACAGTGATTCTATCCGATGGTGATGTGGTCTTCCAGCCCCGCAAGGTATACCGTTCCGGCATTTTCGAAGCGGTCAACGGCCACGTACTCATTTACGTCCACAAGGAGGAGGCGCTGGCGGACGTCGAGCGACGCTACCCCGCGGACCACTACGTAATGGTGGATGACAAGCTGCGCATCCTTGCCGCGCTGAAGAAAGCCTGGGGCGATCGCGTCACCACGGTGTTTCCAAGGCAGGGAAAGTTTGCCAACGACCCGAAGTTGCTCGCCGCCTTTCCGGATTCGGCCGACGTGAGCGTCGCACGCATCAGCGACCTCCTGGAGTACAGTTTGGCTGACTTGCTCAAACCAACCAGTCTACGAAATCCAAAATGAAAGCGGCACAGAAACCGCACCCGGGGCGAGCCGGACTAATAGGACGTCCTACTTTCCCCGATACGCTTTGGCCTTGGCAGTCACTTGGCAAAAACGTCAGAAGCTGTTCAGTGACCGTCGGACCCAAAAAGTCCAGGCCGGCTGAGCCGTGATACAGGAGGTGGTCTCACTTTGAGGATCGTGTTGTCTCTGCCCGGAACTCGCCATTTATGAAAAGGATGGCTTTTCCGCCAAGCCCCGCTGCGTTGGCCACATGCGGCGGCACGGTCTCCAGCGTATCGGTCTTCACAGCCATAATTCAGTGTCTCAAGGTCAGTAACCAACAGGGAATTGATCGGCGAGGGTGCCCGGCCCCCAGGGCGACCGGCCCCCGAACCCGCAAATAAATAATGCCCTGACTCAAAACCGCGTTACACTGGGTTTCTTCTCATCTTTGTGGAAAGGCAGACAATGATCAAAACACATAGAAAATTTGTACGTAGATTGACCACAAAAGACCACACTTTTGCTTCCGCCCACTTCCACAGTTTTCTACCCAGGGAAGCACTATGGAAAATAGCGGAAAACAGACCCCTAAAATCGGGTTCAAGTCCCCCCGAGCACCACTCTAGCTGAGTTTTTCGGTTTCCTGTTTTCGGTTTTCGGTTTTCTGTTGGGAATGGGCTCTGATCGCACTGTCTCAGTTGATCTCAAAGCGTGTCCCTACAAGGTGCATATCGGAGAAGGGCTGCTCGCTCGTGTTGGAGAGATCGCGCGTGCAACTTCGCTATCCGGACGCGCGGCGATTCTGACGGATCGGCTTGTGGGCAAACTGTACTCCGAACCACTACGCAGATCGCTCGAGCAGGCAGGTTTTGTTGTGTCGAGTCATGTAGTTGAGAGTGGCGAATCTTCCAAGTCGCTGGGTGTCGCCGAACGAGTCTGCGAAGCGCTCGCTCAAAGCGGAATCAACCGGCAGAGCTTCATCGTCGCGTTAGGCGGTGGGGTAATCGGCGATCTAGCCGGGTTCGTTGCCGCAATCTATTATCGGGGGATACCAGTGATCCACGTTCCAACTACCGTAATGGCTCAGGTCGACAGTTCTGTCGGTGGCAAGACAGCGGTAAATCTGCGCGCAGGAAAGAATCTGGTCGGAGCGTTTCATCAACCACGCGTTGTCATCGCGGATACCGACACACTCGCGACGCTGGGCAGGCGCGAACGAAACGAAGGGTTTGCCGAGGTGATTAAATACGGCGTGATTCGCGACCCAGCTTTGCTCTCCCAATTGGAACACGAGATTGCTTCCATCCCGGACCTGATCGGGCGCTGCGTCGAAATCAAAGCCTCATACGTCGTCGAAGATGAATTTGAGACGACCGGAAGCCGTGCACTCTTGAACTTTGGACATACACTTGGTCACGCTATTGAAGCCGTGGCCGGGTACGGAAGGGTGCTGCATGGCGAGGCCGTCGCCCTTGGCATGATTGCGGCGCTCGATGTTTCTGTTAGGCGCGCAGGACTCTCTCCGGAAGAAGCTGAAAGAGTGAAGGCTGTCATCCGACAGTATGAATTACCGGACAGACTGCCGGACCACCTCTCGCGGGCAGCGATTCTCTCCACGGTTTTTACAGACAAGAAGTTCGTCGACGGATCCATCCGATTCGTAGTATCGCCCCGGCTGGGCGAAGCTGTTCTGGCCGACAATATTGTTCAGGCGGACCTGGAGTCAGCGCTCGACTCAATTCAGTAAACGTGGAGCGAGCGTGACTCGTAAGGAAGCATACATCGCGCTGAATATGGTCCCCCACCTTGGACCGGTTCGATTGCGTCGCTTGCTGGATACGTTCGAATCACCGGAAAAGGTTCTGACGGCAAAACGCGACGACCTCAAATCGGTTGAAGGCCTCAGCGCGCCTCTCATTGAATCCCTGGTTTCGTGGGAATCGACCGTCGATCTTTCCCAGGAGCTTCGCTGGGTTCAGGAGTTTGGCGCCAATATCTTGACCTTGGATGACCCGGAATACCCCCGTCTTCTGAGCGAAATTCATGACCCGCCGACCGTTCTCTATATGTGGGGCCAGCTTACCGATAAAGATCATCAAGCGATTGGTGTGGTTGGCTCCCGGCGTACCTCTCACTACGGCCTCGAGTGCGCCAAGAAACTGTCTTACCAGATTGCTTACGCTGGTCTGACGGTTATTAGCGGCCTGGCACTCGGGATCGATACTGCGGCCCATCAAGGAGCTCTGGCAGCAAAGGGACGAACAGTTGCGGTCCTGGGCGCAGGACTTCGCCACCTTTATCCCGCTGAAAATCGAGCCCTGGCAGAACTGATTATTTCTTCCGGCGCCGTGGTCACCGAATTTCCTATGGATACAACGCCTGACCGACAGACATTTCCAATGAGAAACCGGATAATCAGTGGGTGGGGCTTTGGCCTCCTGGTAGTTGAAGCGGGCCTGAACAGCGGCGCACTGATCAGCGCGACACACGCTGCGGAACAAGGGCGAAACCTGTACGCGGTGCCCGGGCCGATTAATCGCCCGACATCCCAGGGAACAAACCGACTGATTCAGCAGGGTGCAAAGCTTGTGACAAGCGTCGACGACATTATTGAAGATCTGCAGACTCTCTTGCCAAAAACTCCCGACCTCATTCCGAGCCAACCGCCTCAGCTCGAGGGCGACTTGCTTTTGGTATACAACGCAATCGGCACGGAAGAGACGCCGATCGACAATATTATCCAGCAATCACAATTGGCAGCAGGCCTGGTCACCGCAGCATTGCTGAAACTTGAGATGCGGCGTTTGGTTAAGCAGTTGCCCGGCAAGTACTTTGTGAAGCTGCTGTAGGGGGGATTGGGTTCCGCGTTCCGGGTTTCGCGTTCCGGGTGGCCGCTCTCCAACGGGAACTTGCAACTTTTGCGCTTACCCCCTAGGTTGCCAGCCTTTGCGTGGCCTGGCATACGTCCAGCATTCGCTAGATAAGAGAAATTTGGTGCAGGATGGGAAAAACATTGATTATCGCAGAAAAGCCGAGCGTCGCTCTCGACTACGCCCGCGCCCTTGGGAGATTTGAGAGACACGGCGACTATTTCGAAAACGATCGGTACATCATCTCCTCTGCGATTGGTCACCTCGTCGAGCTTGGACTCCCGGTTGAGCAAGACAAAAAACGCGGCAAATGGAGCTTCCAGAATCTGCCGATCATCCCCGACGAATTTCTCCTGAAACCGATCCCGAAAACGGAGGCCCGATACAAGCTCCTCAAACGGTTGATGAAACGCGAGGACGTCGACGAAATCATCAACGCCTGTGATGCCGGACGCGAAGGAGAGCTGATTTTCCGCTACCTGATGAAAATGGCTGGGGTTAAGAAGCCGCTCAAACGGCTTTGGCTCCAATCGATGACGGTAGAAGCCATCCGCTCAGCTTTTGCCCACCTCCGGTCGGACCAAGAAATGGCGCCTCTGGCCGAGGCAGCTGTCTGCCGCTCTGAGAGCGATTGGCTGGTAGGAATCAATGCAACGCGGGCAATGACTGCCTTCAACTCGAAAGTAGGTGGGTTCCAGTTGACACCTGTCGGCAGGGTCCAGACTCCGACGCTCGCGATCCTCGTCGAACGGGAAGAAAGAATTCGTTCGTTCCAGCCTCGGACTTATTGGGAGATTTTCGCTGACTTCGATGTTCAGAAAGGTGCCTACCGCGGGCGATGGTTCGATCAGAACTTTTCGAAGGATGAAGATGAAGATCGCCGTGCAGAACGGATCTGGGATCGGGCCAAGGCGGAGGAGATTCAACAAAAAGTTCTCGGACAACCGGGCGAGATCTCCGAAGAGAAAAAACCGACTACACAGGCTCCTCCTCTCCTATACGATTTGACTTCGCTTCAGCGCGAAGCCAACTCGCGTTTTGGTTTTTCGGCGCGCCGCACACTGCAAATCGCTCAGCAACTCTATGAGCGATATAAACTGATCACCTACCCGAGAACCGATTCCCGGTACTTGCCAGAAGATTATCTCGAGACCGCAAAACAGGTTCTCTCAAGTGTGCAAGACCCGACATTGCGTCCTCATGCTGGGACTGCGCTACGCAGCGGATGGGTGCGACCAAGCAAACGCATTTTCAACAACGCGAAGGTCACAGATCACAACGCGATCATTCCTACGGGCCTGACCCCTCGGCACCTTGACGAAGCGCAGCAGAAGATATTCGACATGGTGTCCAGGCGGTTTGTTGCCGTATTTTTCCCGCCAGCTCAGTTTGAGGTTACTACCCGGATCACTCGAGTTCGCGAGGAGACTTTCAAGACGGAAGGCAGAATCGTCACTGATCCCGGCTGGCTGGCAGTTTATGGTCGCCAGACGAACGGTAACGGCGAGAACGATTCCCTGGTAGATCTTGTTCCCGGCGAAGAAGCTCGCACACGCGATGCGGAAATTGTCGAGAGCCAGACCAAACCTCCGGCACGCTTTTCAGAAGGCACGTTGCTCTCAGCCATGGAAAGTGCCGGCAAGCTGGTGGACGACGAAGAACTGCGGGAAGCCATGTCCCAGAAAGGTCTCGGAACGCCCGCTACCCGTGCAGCGATTATCGAAGGATTGATCATGGACGGCTATGTAGCTCGAGCCGGCAAGGAACTGATTGCCACGTCGAAGGGCATCTCATTGATCACGCTGCTACGAGGAATCGGCATTGACTTACTTTCTTCCCCGGAGCTCACCGGCGAATGGGAATACAAGCTCAAACAAATGGAGCATGGCGACCTCCATCGCGACGCTTTCATGGGCCAGATCCGCGACCTTACCCGCGAGATTGTAAACAAAGCCAAGAATTTCGAGAGCGACGTCGTCGAAGGAAACTACGCGATCCTCGACGTGCCCTGTCCAAACTGCGGCGCGCTCAAACTGAAAGAGGACTATCGCACTTATTCGTGCGAGACCTGCGGCTTCAGACTCTTCAAAAACATCGCAGGCCGACAGCTCAGTCCGGAAGAAGCAACCGCACTGTTTACTGAAAGGAAAGTAGGCCCGCTGGAAGGCTTCCGCAGCAAGACGGGCAGATCGTTCTCGGCTGCGCTGATCCTGAATCAAGACAACAAGCCAGAGTTCGCGTTTGAAAACAACGGCAACGGCAAAGAGGTGGTGATCGATCCCGCCCAACACACCGCGCTCGGACTCTGCCAGGTCTGCGGCTCCGGCCAGGTCTACGATATTGGTACCCTATACGTGTGTGAGAATGTTCCGAAAGAGCAATGCGGGTTTAAAATGAGCAAGACGATCCTGCAGCGCGAAATTCCTCCGGACCAGATGCGCAAAATGCTCAACGAAGGTAAAAGCGACATTCTCAAACGATTCATCTCGAAAAAAGGTCGCCCATTCGACGCTGCGCTCAGACTGGAGGACGGCAAAATCCAGTGGGAATTCGCTAAGCGCGAGCCGAGAAAGAAGAAGGACGTGTCCGCATAACGGTGCTTCGGCGTATCGGCGTAACGATGTGTCAGCGAGTCGACGTGCCATGCCCCGATTCCGGGCCAGGTCAGAAGACCCTTAAACTTTGTTGCTGGCAACGCCGACACGCCGATACGCCGACACCTCTCCTCAGTGCCCCAGCACAGGATGCGGCTGATAGAGCTCTTCAAGAAACTTTAGCTCCTCGCTATCCAGCTTCACATCGAGTGCTTTGATCGCATCTCCGAGATGGTGTGGCTTGGTGGCGCCAACGATAGGCGCCGTGATTCCCGGTTGGTGCAGGACCCACGCCAGCGCAATTTGAGCGTTGGATACGCCCCTTTTCTTCGCAAGCTCCGTTACGCGATCGACAATTTGAAAGTCTGTTTCCTGATAATAAAGACTATGCGCAAACTGGTCGCTCTTTGATCGGGCTGTCCCTTCTTTGTCTTCCCGCCGGCGTGTCCCGGCCAAAAAGCCACGTGCCAGTGGGCTCCAGGGAATCAGTCCGATCCCTTCAGCTCGGCAAAGTGGATTCATTTCGCGTTCTTCCTCGCGATAAACCAGATTGTAATGGTTCTGCATCGTCACGAAACGCGCATACCCACGGCGATCCGCCAAACAGAGAAACTTGGCGAATTGCCATGCATACATACTAGAGCCGCCTATAAAAAGCGCTTTTCCCTGATGCACGACATCCGTCAATGCCTCCAGTGTCTCCTCCATCGGCGTCGTAGAGTCGTATCGATGGATCTGATACAGATCGACGTAATGAAGGCCTAGCCGTTTCAAGCTGGCGTCAATCGCATGACGAATATGCTTTTTTGATGTGCCGCGCTCATTAGGGCTCTTGCCCATCGGGTAGTGCACCTTGGTCGCAACAACGAACTCTTCTCGCCGGACACCAAGTTTTTTCAAAGCTCTTCCAGTTACTTCTTCGCTTACTCCTTCTGAGTACATATCCGCTGTATCAAAGAAGTTGATTCCGGCATCGACCGCTTCCTTAAAGAAAGGAAGCGAATCGGCCTCATCCAAAATCCATGGCCTCGATTTCGACGAGCCGTAACTCATGCAACCGAGGCAGATACGCGAGACTTTTAATCCGGTGGCTCCAAGTGGGACGTAGTTCATAGGCGTTTTTTTGGTTCCTGGCTGTCGGGCGGCTGATGAGCCGCAATGCCGGCTATAATGAGGGCTGCTCCGATAATCTCTCGTTCTGATGGAACCTGTCGTAGAATAATAATTCCAATGACGGTTGCTGTCGCAGGTAAAAGCGAAAGGAATAACGCAAAAGATGCCCTCGGTAAACGGACCATAGCGACCTGGTCGCAAACATAGGGCAAGACCGAAGAACAAACCCCCACCCCTATTCCGGCAAATAACAGCGCCGGATCACGGAGAACTTTTGTTAACTCATATCCGCCGAACGGAGCCACGATCAGGGAAGCGATGCACATCGCCGCTGCCAGCAGACTGACTCCGGACGCTCGCCGGTTTCGCGAAAGCCTGTGTCCTAGGACAATATAGAACGAAAAGAATAAACAATTGCCGAACGCAAACACATAAGGATCGAGCTGGCCGGAAAGATGCGCCTTGGTCAGTAAAGCGACACCGCCGATTGCTAAAACAAGTGCTGCAACATTGCGCAGGCTGCGTATACCGATCGCCGCAAGCGTGATTGGACCGAGAAACTCAATCGCACCGACGGTAGCCAACGGCAGCGCAGCAATCGCATAGTAAAAGACGGTATTCATTGCTGCCAGAACCGCTGCGAAGGCGAAGAGCAACCATGCCGATTCTCCATCGAGTTTGCTCAAAAGCGCTAACGGCCTCTTCCAGATTGCGAATACCGCGGCAGCAGAACCGATTCGCAGAAGAACAACACCAGGAACGCTCAGTCGCGTGAAAAGAAGAACTGCAAATGCAGGGCCAAGGTAATGGAAGACAGCGCTCGCCACAAAAAACAGATGGGGCGGCAACCTCCTTACTCGCTGTAACGCCAACAGGTCCATGGTCAATCATGATCCTGGCAGAAACCTTTCTTGACTCCAATAAGCGTCCAAAGGTAAAATTCTGAATTGGTATTAAATACGAAGGAACATCGGCAATGATACCTTCCAATCAAAGGCCAACCGCATTAGACGACATCGATCTGTTAATAATTGCCGAGTTACAAAAGGATTGCCGCAAAACATTTTCTCAACTCGCAAGGAAAGCCAAAATGTCCGCTCCAGCAGTCTCAGAGCGGGTCGAGCGGCTGAAAGAGTTTGGCGTTATCACCGGTTTCCAAACCGTTATCGATCCGAAGGCCATCGGACTGGCGATGAGTGCTTTTGTTCGAGTGCGACCGATGCCTGGACAACTGCAAAAAGTAATCGAGAAAGCAAAACGGATGGACCAGGTAACCGAATGCCACCGGATCACCGGTGAAGATTGCCTGATGCTCCGAATCCATTTTAACCAGATCGACACCCTGGATCAGATCCTTGATGAGTTCACTCCGATCGGCCAGACGACCACCTCCATCGTTCAATCGTCTCCCGTTCCATCGCGGCCCGTACCGCTTCCGACACCGAACCGGCGAAGCCGGAGAAAACGGAGAGAGGAATAGAAGGATAGGTAGGTTCGCCCAGCACCAGTTTGCCTAGCATGGGGGGCGTAGTGATGTGCGCTACCAAACTGGTGCTGGGCGAATCCCTACCTAATCAGGCGAACGCCTCCGGGTATTCTTTCCTGGCCCGATCGATATATCGTACGCGACTTGGGAGGCTACCGAACCGGCCTGTGTCACAGGGTGCGAATTGCCGCTCAAGACCGTCCAAACGATTTACTAATCCACGCAGCTTCGAGCGCCACGTTCCGTCAAACGGCTTCGGATTCTCGAACAACTCGTCGATTCGAGTCATCACGAATTCTTTCAAAAAAATCGTCTCCGGTGTAACCATCTTCAGGCACACACCGTACTCCCCGGAGAGGTATCCCTCGTACTCCTGGTTTACTATGTTGGTCGAGGGAGACTCGTTGTACGCGGCGGCGATGCGTCGATACCGGGCCAAAAATGCTTCCTTTATATTACTACCCGGTTCGACGGAATCAGGGAACAGGAAGTAGTCCGATGGATAATATTCGACCGAATCAATCACGTAGGTCGGCAGCGGCAATTCACCCGACCGAATTCTGTTCCGATAGTCGGAAGCATGCGCCTGCCGTCCAAGACATAGATCCTCCAGCGGAAAAAATTCTCCGCGTATGTAAGCTTCGTCCTCCGCAGTTATCTCTGGTAAAGGTGTGAAGGTGGAGATCACGTCAAGCAGATCGCTGGAAATAATCGGGCGGACTGCAGCTACACGCAATGGCCAGGTTCGGACATGACCGTTCTATGTTAATCAGCTTAGTTCCAGCTACGGCCAGGACGACTCCTAGCGATCCACGCCATCCCCAGTTGCCGGCGATCTCGGCGTTCCCGGCGTTTCTTCAAGCCGGCTGTCCCATTTTCTGGTCAGCTGCGGCTGCTTTTCGCTTTTTAGCTGCGTTTGTTTTCACTACCAAAGGCTTCGCATCGACAGCCGGCTTTTTGCGCTTTTGCGCTTGCTCAAGGAAATACGCCTGGGCATCGACACGCTCACCATTCGGTTTCAATCGTATATAGGTCGGATCAGGACCTTGCTCGCGGGCTTTGGTATTGTCTTTCCAATAGATTTCGAGCATGTGATCGATCTGAGCCCGCAGATCTGGATCTTCGACTGGAAAACAGGTCTCGACTCTTCGAAAGAAGTTGCGGGCCATCCAATCCGCGCTGGCCAGATAGAGCTCAGGGTTGCCTCCGTTTTCAAAGCGGAAAATCCGGCTGTGCTCGAGGAACCGGCCCACGATACTCCGAACGGTGATATTGTCGCTCACGCCAGGCACTTTGGCCCGTAAACAACACATGCCGCGCACGAGCACATCAATTTTCACCCCGGCCCTGGATGCCCGGTAAAGCGCTTCAATCACCTCCTGATCCACCAACGAGTTTACTTTGCCAAAGATCGACGCCGGCCTTCCATTTTTGGCGTGCTCGGTCTCGCGATCGATTGTATCGAGAACAAATTCATGCAGCGCGCTCGGAGCCGCTTTGATTTTTTTCAACTCCGGAAACACCGAGACGCCGGTCAACCAATTGAACAGTTCAGCACTATCGTTGGTCAGGTTAGGATCACAGGTCAAAAGTCCAAGATCAGTGTACAGCTTTGCCGTCGAAGGATGATAATTGCCCGTGCCAAGGTGGACATACCGCCGGATCCCGTCCTCTTCCTTTCGTACCACCAAAGCTAGTTTCGCGTGGGTTTTCAGTCCGACAATCCCGTAAACCACATGAACACCGGCCTCCTGCAGGGTCCGCGCCCACTTGATGTTCGCTGCTTCGTCGAACCTCGCTTTTAATTCAATCACCACCGTCACCTGTTTTCCGCTTTCGGCCGCTTCCATCAATGAAGCCACAATCTGGGAATCACCGCTGGTTCGATAGAGCGTCTGCTTGATCGCTAAAACCCGAGGATCCTCGGCAGCTTGTTCGATGAACTCTAAGACCGTTTGAAAGCTCTCATAAGGATGATGGAGCAGAATGGGACGTCGCCGGATCTGGGTGAAAATGTCCTCCTCATCAAGGGGCGCGCCAACGATTGCCGGTACGAAAGGCTTGAACTTGAGGTCCGGCCGGTCCACCTCCGAAATGACCGGCATCAGCCGCAGGAAATTGATTGGGCCGTCCGCCCGGAACAGATCGTCATCATTAAGCCCGAACGTTTGTAGTAGCTGGTCTGCGATATGTTTGGGACAATCTTCTTGCACCTCTAACCGGACCGCATCGCCCCGGCTCCGTTTCCGGAGTTCGAGCTCGATCGCCTTGAGCAAGTTGTCGGTTTCTTCCTCATCCAGATAGAGGTCGCTGTTGCGGGTCACCCGGAATTGGTACGCGCCCTTCACCGTCACACCGTGGAAAAGCGATCCCACATGCGCCTGGATGAGGTTGCCAATGAAGATGTAGCGATACATCCCGCTCTGACCCGCCTTATAGGGAAGCAGCCTGGGCAAAATTCGCGGTACCTGGACGACCGCAAGGTTAGTATTGAGGTCTGGCCCCTCCAATTCCACTGCCACATTCAAGCTCTTGTTCAAGAGCTGCGGGAAGGGATGCACCGGATCGACAGCGAGCGGCGTCAGGACCGGGTAAACCGATTCTTCAAAATATCGGGTGTAATAGTCTGTCTCTTCCTGTGTCAGCTCCGCGTACTGGAGAAAGAAAACATTGTTCGATTCCAGTGCAGGGACCAGATCGTCGTTCCAAAGCCGGTAGGCATCATCCACCATTTTCCGCACTCGCACTGAAATAGCGGCGAGTTGCGCGTTCGGGCTCATTGCGTCCGGGCCCGGCGCGCTCAAGTTGCTCTGGCGCTGTTGCTTCAGACCGGCAACCCGAACTTCGAAAAACTCGTCCAGGTTGGAAGCGGCGATACACAGAAATTTCACACGCTCAAGGAGTGGATTACCGGGGTCTTGCGCCTCTTCCAACACACGCTGATTGAATTCCAGCCAGCTCAATTCCCTGTTGATGTACAAAGAGGGATCGTTCAGCGACGGCTCGGTTTCCGAAGTTGTCTCAGGTGTGGTCGAAGTAGCTTCAACCGGTGTCTTCGGGCGTTGTCTCAGGCGCTGGTGCATCGAGGTAGTTTCGGGGGTTCCGAGTTTCGGGTTTCTGGTTCCGAGCCGTAACCGGCGAAGGCCTGCGGCGTCGCGAAGTCAAACCATAAACCCGAAACTGGCCGGCGAAAACCGGAAACAAGTGATAAAACTGTCAAATAGAGCGCCCCGAAAAAACCGCGCCACTTCTGGAGAGGCGCTGTTTGCAGCGCTCCCTCAAAAGGCAGCCAGCTAATTCCGACGCCCGCCGAGAAGTGGCAGCAAGTAGTAGAGCAAAAAACCAAGCGAAGTCAGGAAAGCCGCTACATACGTGAGGGCAGCCGCATCCAGGACTCGGTTAACCGCGGTTGCTTCTCCTTCGGTCCGAATGAAACCCATTTCTCTCAAAATCCTTTTTGCCCGGTTCGACGCGTCGAATTCTACTGGCAACGTGATCAAGTTGAACAACATGATAACGCCCCATGCGATGCAGGTAAGCAGAAGCATCTGCCTGAGCATACCCGTCATGATCCCGAGAAACGGTAGAAAGGTTACCGCCATGTTGGCATAGCCGACTGAATGGGTTGCTGCCATACGCCAATTCAACGGCAAATACGCTGTCTGATGTTGGATAGCGTGTCCGGTTTCATGAGCGGCCACGCCGACCGAAGCACAAGAGTTACCCTGAAAATTCTGTGAAGATAGCACCAGCCGCTTATTGATCGGGTCGTAATGATCCCCAAGAAATTCGTTCGACTCGACGATCTCCACGTCTCGAATTCCAACTACTTGCATTATGCGCGCCGCCACCTCCGCACCCGATAGCCCGGATGAAGTAGGAAATTGACTATATTTAGCGTACGCCGCCTTCACTCTCCAACTCGCCCAGAGAGAGATACCCAGTGTTCCAAGAAACAAGAGCCAACCTAGTCCACTCATATGTCCAACGAAACATACACCGGGGGCGAAAACAGTAAAGACGAGGGGGCGCGAGCAGCGGGCAATTTCGGCAATCGGTAGGGCTGAGCAAAGAAACGTGTCGGCGTGTCGGCGTATCGGCGTTTCGGCGTGCGGGCCTCGTCGTTACGCCGATACGCCGACACGCCGATACATCATTTGCTTCTCCCTCCCATTTCAGATCCCAACCCGTTAAAGTCGGCGCCGGTGCCGAAGAAATACCGAGAAGAGACCAACTGCCTGAATTGCGGAGCCGAAGTGACGGGACGATTCTGCCCAGAGTGCGGCCAGGAAAATGTCGATGCACACGAAAACTTCTTTCACCTGGTAGGTCATTACACGGCCGATTTCTTTCATTTCGAGTCTAAGATTCCACGAAGTGTTATCCCGCTACTCACCAAGCCCGGTTTCCTGACTAAGGAGTATTGGGAGGGCAGGCGTATCCGATACATTCATCCGCTACGGCTTTACCTCTTTGTCTCAGTTCTTTTCGTGGCGTCGGCCGCTTTCTATCATCAACATTTCCGGAAATCGGAAAAAGCTGTCGTTATTGTTGCAGGTGGCCAACCAACCGCTGAGGAGGTCGAACGCGTCAAGAAAATCGACCAGGAACTTCAAACCCTGGTGTTGGCCGGTAAGGACCGGTTCTTCAATGACCTGAAATACATTTCTTTTTTCATGCTGCCGATTTATGCGTTCGCATTCCAAATATTATATCGGCGTGAAAAAGGGTTTTATATCGATCACCTGGTGTACACGCTCCATCTTCAATCCTTTGGATACGCAGTGGTAGCTGTGGCAATGCTTATTTCCTTTTTGTCCCGGCATTCGATCCCGATCGTTCAATTGGGAACAGTGCTGCTGCTCCTTGCATACATGCTCAGTCACTTCGCCATCTGTACGGTCAGAGCTGGCCGAAGACGATCGTGAAATCGATGGTCGCTACATCGCTTCTGTTGTTTCTGATGCTGGTGACAATGGCGTTATATGAAAGCATCCCGATCCTTCCCGCGCTTCCTCGCGTGATTCGCGAACTCGATGCCGGCCGTTCCAAGTAGGTGCAACCCAAACTCTAAAGCGTTCTGAAGTCCGCCAGCGATCGCTTCATTTTTTCTTTTCGCCCACCGAACGAGCGATTAGGCTGGATATTTCATGGGCAACTTGTTCGAGGGTTACGATCCGGAGGCGTTTTTTGATGAGATGTTCCGCGACTCCGGTGAGGTGCGGCGGCACTATCAGCGACTCTTCGCTCGATTCGGAGAAATGTCGTTGGACGAGTTTCGCACAAAACGCGCCGTCGCCGACTCGGCCTTTCTAACGCAAGGAGTCACCTTTACCGTTTACAGCGATCAGGAAGGCACCGAACGAATTTTCCCATTTGATCTGGTTCCACGCATTATTCCCCGCTCGGAATGGGATCACGTTGAGCGCGGTCTAACTCAACGAATTACCGCGCTCAACCTTTTCCTCCACGACATCTATCACGATCAAAAAATCGTGAAAGACGGTGTCGTACCGCAAGAAATCATCCAGAGCGCTGTTCACTTCCGCCCGGAATTTATGGGGTTTGCGGTTTCCCAGGGGATCTATGTCCATATTTGCGGCACGGATCTGATTCGCGACGACAACGGAAACTATCTTGTGCTTGAGGATAACGCCCGTTGTCCATCCGGCGTTTCGTACATGTTGGAGAATAGACAAGCGATGAAACGCGTTTTTCCAAATCTATTCTCGCGATATCCGGTGCGCCCGGTTGACACCTATTGTCTGGAACTGCTGGACGTACTGCGCCACATCGCTCCGCATGCGCAGTCCGAGCCAAACGTCGTGCTGCTGACGCCCGGGATTTACAATTCCGCTTACTTCGAGCACTCATTCCTGGCTCGCACGATGGGGATCGAGATTGTTGTCGGCTCCGATCTCACGGTACAGGACGGCGTCGTGTACATGAAGACGACGAAAGGCCCGAAACGCGTCGACGTTATTTACCGGCGGATCGATGACGATTTTCTTGATCCGCAGGTATTCCGTAGCGATTCACTGCTAGGCGTTCCAGGTTTAGTGGAGGCGTACCGGAGAGGTAATATCAGCCTGGCGAATGCGATAGGGACCGGCGTAGCCGATGACAAGGTTACCTATTACTTCGTTCCTGCCATGATCCGCTATTATTTGGATCAGGATCCGATCCTCGGAAATGTCGAGACCTACCTTTCTTATTACGACCGCGATCGCACGTACATCTTAGAAAATCTCGATCACCTGGTCGTGAAATCGGCAAATGAAAGCGGCGGATATGGAATGCTGATGGGGCCCAAAGCGAACTCTGCCCAGCTAGATGCTTTTCGCGAAGCGATTCGGGCCAACCCGCGCAACTATGTCGCCCAACCAGTAATTCCGCTCTCTCGATCTCCTTCCTTCTGCGGTGAAAGCTTTGAGGGCCGGCACATCGACCTTCGCCCGTATATTTTGTATGGTGAAAAGATTACAATCATTCCCGGAGGATTGACACGCGTGGCCTTGCGCAAAGGATCACTGATCGTCAACTCCTCTCAAGGTGGTGGAAGCAAAGACACATGGGTCCTGGACGAGTGAACGGGTTCCGGGTTTCGGGTTTCTGGATCCGAGTTCCGGGCGTGCTGACCGTGCCCTTCGAGATCCGTGGCCAGAGAACCGCTTCCCGAAACCTGGAAGCCGAAACCCGGCCTGTCCGACGAAGCCTTGGCGAAGTTGGAAACCCGAAACCCTCACATGCTGAGCCGAGTCGCTGACGCACTCTATTGGTTAAGCCGCTACACCGAACGAGCAGAAAACAATGCTCGGACGATGGAAGTGAATTTACAGCTCATGCTCGATTCGCGGGTGTTGGTGGGCCAGACCTACCAACAGCAGTGGGAATCAATCATTTATACGCTCGAGGAAACTGATCTCTTCAAAAAGCAGTATGATTCGATCACCGAGAGCAACGTGGTCGATTTCGTGACCTTTGAACGCAATAATCCGAACTCGATTTATTCTTGCCTGGCGGATGCCAGAGAAAACGCCAGGACGGTCCGCGAGCAGATCTCGGTGGAAATGTGGGAACAGATCAATCGGATGTACTTATTCTTCACCTCTGGTGACGCCAAGCGTTTATATCGTTCGAGTACCTATGAATTTTTCCGATGGATCCTCCGGGGTTCTCAACTCTTCCAAGGTGTTAGTGAAGCCACCATGGCACATGATGAGGGATGGGAATTCGTTCAATTGGGGAAACACCTGGAACGCGCCGATCGAACTTCACGGATACTCGATATGAAATATCATATCCTATTGCCAAAAGCCGAACCGGTTGGCGGTAATATTGATACGATCCAGTGGATGGCGGTCCTGAAGTCGGTCAGCGCCCTCGAACCGTACAGAAAACGTTACCAGGGACAGGTCGCACCGTGGCTTGTCGCGGAGTTTCTCGTTAAGAGCCAGACATTTCCCCGCTCGGTCCGTTTTTGCGTCGATTCAGTCGACTACGCGCTGCATAAAATTAGCGGCACGGAACGCGGCGACTTCCTTTTCCGGGGAGAATCTGAACGTCTTTCGGGAAAGCTGCTAGCTGATCTTTCCTACATCTCAATCGAAGAAATCATGAAGATCGGATTGCACGAATACCTGGACACGATTCAGCTACGGTTGATCGAAATCGATCGAGCGATGCATAAGGAGTATTGCGGCACTTTGTGATCGAGCGGGATCGAACGGCATCGAGCGGGATCGATCGAGATGAGTATGAACTAAGAGCGACAGGTTTTAGCTATCAACTGTTCGCCCAGCCGGAGCGCCAAGCGGTGCTTATAACGTGCAGCTTATTCAGATCTCGCTCGATCCCGCTCGATCTCGCTCGATGCCGCTCGATCTCACAGCATCCCCAACGCGCACCTCTCCCGCGGTCTGGCTACTCATGAGGTACACACCAAATCGAACTTTTCCTTCTTCCGACCGGCGGTAGGTGGCTAAGGTCTTCAAAGGGTCTTTGCCAACCGTTCCGCTCTTTTGATCGACCGTAGTAATAGAACAGCGGCCGCACGGATCGCCGTGATGAAACAGGACGTTGCCGATGGCGATCTTTTGCCAGCTATCTTCCAGATACGGCTTCAACCCTCCGCGAATCACGATGTTCGGACGGAATCTGTCGATCGGAACTGGACTCGGCAGTCTGGTGTTCAGGTCGGCGACCGTTTCTTCGGCAACCAGATGGAATGGATATGCGTCGGGAAAAGCGATTGGCGCGTTTTGTCCGTCGATAATACCTTTTGGAGCTGTTCGAACAAATGCAGCGCCTATCCGAACCAGCCGCGCCGGTTGCCGCAGAAAGCCGCTGAACCATCCAGCCGCCTCATCCCCCATATCATCTGCGCAAACTCGCTCCTGAAAGACAGTAACCATCCGGCGCGCATTCGCATCACTAGTCGTCGGGTTATAGAGGGGGACAGAGATTCTCTGAAAACCGGGAGCGCATACGTGCAAGCTCGCTGCATCTAACGCGGGTTGAACATGCACAAGCGTTGGAGCTGTACGTTGAGTAATCAGATGATCGTCCGAATCGACGAGCATGAATTCTCGATCATGAGCAAATCCGTAAGCACCAACTGTGGCGGTGGTCAGCCGAATCCCGGCACAGGATTTCAAAGGATAAACCTTCAGTTCAGAAACGGTGATCACGGGGTGCGGCTACCAGTTACCGGTCTTCGGTTGTCAGTTTTCGGTTTTCAGTTCGGTACCATTCTCGAGCATCGAACGCCTTCGCGGTAACGAATAAAATTGAAATGATTAATAAGATTCTCGAATGAAAGGCGCTCTACCGGCAGTTCATAAACTGAAAACCGATAACCGATAACCTGTAACCGCGCTGCTATGCAGCGCGTATCTCCTTCGCTCGAACGAAGTCGCGGAGCGGCTCAGGTATCAAGACCGATCCATCGGGCTGCTGATAAGTCTCAACCAGCGCAACGTATAGACGCGCCAAGGCTGTTCCGGAGCCGTTCAATGTATGGCAAAATCGGTTTTTCCCGTCTGGGTCTTTGAACTTCAAATTCATCCGCCGCGCCTGGAAATCTTCCGCGTTTGAACAGCTTGACACCTCAAGATATCGGGCCTGCGCTGGAGCCCAAACTTCGATATCGTACGTTTTTGCCATGGCAAATCCAATGTCGCCCGTACAGAGCTCCACGACCTGATAATGGAGATCGAGCAGCTGTAACACTTTCTCTGCATCCGCGACGAGCTTGTCGAATTCCAAATAGGAGGTTTCCGGAGTGGTAATCTTCACCAGCTCCACCTTGTCGAATTGGTGCACACGAATGATTCCTCGAGTATCCCGCCCGGCCGAGCCTGCTTCACGCCGGAAGCAAGGCGTATGTCCTACATATTTTTTCGGTAGCTCCCGCTCCGACAGCAGCTCGTCGCGATGAAGGTTCGTGAGGGGCACCTCTGCAGTTGGTATCAGGAACGTCTTTCCTTCTTCCAGCCCATACGCGTCATCTTCAAACTTGGGCAACTGTCCGGTGCCAACCATGCAGTCCCGTCGCACAAGGTATGGTGGCGAAACCTCAATGTACCCGTGTTCGCTGACATGCAGATCCAATAAGAATTGGATCAACGCCCGCTGCAGCCGCGCCCCGTGATGCGTGAAACAAATAAAACCGCTCCCGCTGATCTTTGCAGCTCGTTCCAGATCGAAAAGTCCAAGGTGCACGGCCAGATCTACATGATCTCGTAACGGAAAATCATACTTCGGTTTTTCGCCCCAGCTTCGTATCACGGGATTGGCGCTCGAATCAGCGCCGATCGGCGCGTCCGGATGTGGCAGGTTCGGAATCGAAAGCAGCAGGTTCTGTTGCGCGGCGTCGGCACTCGCGACTTTCCCCTGTAGTTTTGCTATCTCTTCCCCGATCGATCGTACTTTTGTTTCCAACTCTTCGCTCGGTTCCTCTTTCGACCGTAAAACGCCAATTTCCTTGCTGAGTTTATTCCGTTCCGCATTGAGTTGTTGCAACGCCGTCTCCAAGCGCCGCCGATCGGAATCGATCTCCAGCACTGCGTCCACCTGTTTAGCGAGCTCGGGATCTCGCGTCGCGAGCCGTTCGCGCACGAAATCTGCCTTTTCCCTTAAGAGACGAATATCGAGCATGCCCGGACGCTATACCGCCTCAAAGCAAATGCAACGGCAGCGCATTGTCATCACGCCGGGTGGCATAGGCCGAGTCGCGCAGAAGCATTGGCAAAGCAGGAAGCGTGAACCCTACGGTGTTTGTGACGATCGCTCGTTAGCGGCAGGGTTCACGCTCCTGCGCGACCTGGACCCAGGATACAGCCTCCCTTTCCACCTGACGCCCTCTCCAGCGACCTGACGCAGGCTGTTCAAGGCGATGGTCAAAGCGAATGCATAACCAATTGGGTGCAGCAAAACACTCAGCCAGGAACTGCGATAGCGGACCGCAGCAAGCATCCGAATACTGTAAAGAAGGCAAACCTCCCCAGTCACAGCCGGACTTGGAGACACAATCACTAGCACGAAGGGAAGAACGAAAACCAAAAACTGGCCGGCAATCGCCATCACGAAATTCAGGTTCCCTCCATCAAACACCGGGCGCAGGTTCTTGGTGAAACCCTCCCAGATCTGTCCAAGCGACCGATACATTCGGCATTTCACCAGCAGGACGCCATTCGCGTTCACCAGCCGCATACCATTTCCAATCCGGCCAGCGATCGCGCGGCCTAAGGCGACGTCCTCTGCCATCCTGTCTCGAACTGCCTCGTGACCTCCGATCCGATAGTAGCTTTCTCTTCGAAAGAGCAAGAACTGGCCGTTTGCCACGCCGAAGCTCGCTACCCAAGCTTGAGGAAGGTTCCTGAAGGGCCACTTGGCTGTCTGGCAAAAATGGATCAACCAATGGGGAACGAAGCTTCCGCCAATCACGTGCAACAGCGGAATCACTAGTTTCTCCGCTATTGTTTCGCTGATCTGGTGGGGCCAAACCGATACTAGATCGCTCTGGTCCGCTGCTGTTCGTGCACCGCCGCGGAAACTGCTCCCGCAGAATGGACCGTATCCGCATCTGCGAACAGCAACAGTTCCCCAGCCGCGGCATTTGCAAGTTGATGACAGGCCCAAGACTTTCCGGTCCACCCTTTTGGAAGCGGCTCACCGGCTAAGAGCTGCACTTGGCTGAACTTTTTTACAACTTGGGCGGTGCCATCCTCTGAGTAATCGTCCAGGACAAGAATCTCGATGTTTGGGTAGTCCTGATTGACCAAGGAATGTAAACAGGGGCCGATGCGGTCAGCCTCATTTCTGGCTGGGATCAACACTGAAACTAAAGGTCTCCGGACCGGCACGGTTCCAGGTCGCAACCGTCGCAGGAACCCCATATTCACGACCAGCGCCAAAAGCACGGCCGCTAGGACCGAAATGACAGTAATGTGGTAAATCCAAACCAGCAGATGCACTGGCCGGAAATTTTGCCCCGAATGTCTCTCTAGGCAAAATGCAACCGAAGGACAATCAGCTACACCAAGAAATTTGTAGGAACTTCTCTACATTTAGTTCGAATGGCTGTTAACCTCAGTCCGTCTTGTTCTAGCCATTGCTGTTAGAAACCATGCGGACCGCGAACATTTCCTGGCTTGGGTTGTTGTTGCTCTGCGTCATTCTGTCCTTAAGCGGATGCGCTGATCTCGAAAACGTAAGATACGACATGATGGGGCCACCAAGGCACGTGGCCATCTTGATTGATCTTACGAACCAGGAAGCTTTGCTGTACAGCCGCGGTGAGCCGGTACTCACTTCTCAAGTTTCAACCGGAAGAGAAGGTTATAACACTCCGGCGGGACACTACTCGGTAATCGAGAAAGACATCGGCCATCGCTCCTCGATTTACGGAGCGTACATGCGTGATGGCTACATCGTGAAAGAGAATGTCAACGTTAACAAGGATCCGAGACCGCCGGGGTCAAAGTTCGTCGGTGCGCCGATGCCGTACTTCCTCCGGATCGTCGGCGGCGTCGGCCTGCATGCTGGATATTTACCGGGGTATCCGGCCTCGCACGGATGCATTCGGATGCCGGAACCGAAGGCAAAACGATTTTACGCCGCTGCGCGAATAGGCACCCCGGTGACCGTGCGCCGTTAACCGGTCAAAACCTACTCGCCCGCACCCAGCTGGCCTGTCCGACGAAGCCCTGACGAAATCGCAAGCTCTAACGAAAGAGGAAGCTCGGCCCCCTATTTCGCCAAATTCGTGCCCTGCGCTACCGAAGTCGCCTCAAGACGATTCACCCAGTCGCGCAGTACCATCTCTTCGTAGAACAACGTGCTCCGAGTGCCGTAATTAAAGATCACGTAGCGTTGTATGTAATCCACCTCCGTGATGCTTTTCCTTCCCTGCGAGAGAACATGGCCACGCGAGTCCACCAGGCTGTAGTCGAACTCAAGGCGCATCGGGTATCTCATGTTTACGGCGAAGCGCTTATCATAGACTTGTGGGCCCCTCCAAGGCTCTTGCCGCCCCGCCAGGCGGATGTCGGTGAAACGAAGCGACAGGGTAGCCCCTGGGAAACGCCTGGCGACGAGCGGCGCCAGGTAATTAGAAATTTTGTTCGCAAAGATTGGCGCGGACCCTCTTTCGTTCCAGCCCTGGATGCGGAAATCGGTAAACCTTTCCGGTTGGACGAAATCGATTCGCACATTACCTCGTTCCGCGGCAGTCGCCGAGGATAGAGCGGCTCCGAGCACTAAGAGCGATAACAAACGAACATTTACTTTCATCTTTTTTGCCTCCGGGATCCTTGCCCAAGCGGGATCCCAAAAGCCGCGCAAGTCGCGGCGACTAAAGTACAGTAGTCCTGATTCCTGACTGTGCATCCTTATTCCCTCCGACCGAACGAAATCTGAGTGTCCGGCGGCAGCACAGACATCAGCGATTGAACCCGCTATTCGTGCAAATGTCGCGATTTAGCGGTGCTCTGTTATTGGTCCTATTGGTTTCATTGGTCCTATCCATCCATCGACGCATGCCTCGAAAAGGACCAATGAGACCAATAAGACTGGACAGCCTGTGTTTCTAGCGTACAGGAACTTTCTGGCTCGAAACTGTCTGTTGTGAAGGTAACGATCTACGATACAACTCTACGGGACGGAACCCAAGGAGAAGGCATCTCTTTCAGCGTTCTCGATAAGATTCGCATTGCCGAAAAACTTGATGCATTCGGCATTCACTATATCGAAGGAGGCTGGCCAGGGTCCAACCCTAAAGACGTCGAATTCTTTTCCGAAGCGAAAAACCGGAAATGGATGAACGCGAAGCTTTGCGCGTTCGGCAGCACCTGTCGGCCGAACACCAGTCCGGATGAGGATCCGCAGATTGCTCTCCTTTTGGCCGCGAGCACGCCTACGATAGCGATTTTCGGAAAAAGCTGGCGTCTCCATGTCGCCGAGGTTCTACGCGTAAGCGCGGACGAGAATCTGCGGATGATCCGAGATTCTGTGCGCTATCTGAAGTCGCACAACAAAGAGATCATCTACGACGCGGAACATTTTTTCGACGGGTACAAAGATGACCCGAAGTATGCACTCGCCACGCTTGAAGCGGCAGCAGAAGGTGGCGCAGATTTGCTGGTCCTGTGCGATACCAACGGCGGCACCATTGTTCATGAGATAAGCGACGTCACTTCCGCAGTGATCAAAGAGTTCGCGGTCCCAATCGGCATCCACACTCATAACGACTGTGAACTAGGCGTCGCGAATGCGCTCGCAGCCGTTCGCGCAGGAGCAGTCCAAGTGCAAGGCACAATTAACGGGTATGGAGAAAGGACGGGAAATTGCAATCTCACGAGTGTAATCCCGAATCTCCAGCTCAAGCTGGGTATACCCGTCGTGCCGGATCTTTCGCGTTTGCGCGAGCTGTCTCTTTTCGTTGATGAGCTGGCAAACTGCCAGCACAACATTCGAGCGCCTTTTGTCGGCACGACTGCGTTTTCGCACAAAGGCGGAATGCATGTAAACGCAGTCCAGAAACTGGCGCGCACGTATGAACACATCGAGCCGGATACCGTTGGCAATCACCAACATATCCTGGTCTCGGAGCTTTCTGGACAAAGCAATGTAATCCTTAAGGCGCGCGAGCTGGGGTTTTGTCTGGAAAAAGGATCACCCGAAGTGGCGGCGATTCTCGAAGAGGTAAAGCGGCTCGAACATCTCGGGTACGAATTTGAGGCAGCAGAAGCATCCTTTGAACTGCTCATCCGCAGAGCATTGGGTACACTCAAAGCGTTTTGGGAAGTTCTCGAGTACCATTCGACCTATATCCGATCCGTCCGAAACAAGTATGAGACTTGCGAAGCGACAGTGAAGCTACGGGTTGGAGATCAGGAAATTCATACGGCCGAAGAGGGGGACGGTCCGGTCAACGCTTTGGACGCGGCTCTGCGCAAAGCGCTTGTCCCTGTTTATCCTGCGATAGGATCCGTGATTTTGGATGACTACAAAGTGCGCATCATTGGACATAGCCAAGGCACGGGTGCGCGGACACGGGTGTTGATCGATTCAACCGACCACCACAATCATTGGTGCACCGTTGGCGTCTCCGACAATATTATTGAAGCCAGCTGGCAGGCGCTCGAAGACAGCTACGAGTACATTTTGAGGAGACAGGAGCTAAGAGCTAAGAGCTAGGAGCTAGGAGAGTTGCGAGCGCTCGTTCCACGTCTTGGACGCGGATTGATTCCATTTTCCGGTCCAAACTCGCGACAACTCGGACTTGGCAGCCAAGCGGCCTCCAGATCTGCGGATCAGTCGGACCGAATAAGGCGATGGTCGGTCGGCCGATCGCGGCTGCCAGATGTGTCACGCCGCTATCATGACCTATGAACACCAGGCTCGCCGCCAACTCGCTCGCAAGTGTACCAAGACCCGCGTTGTAAAGTATGCGGAATCGGAGACTCCCATAACGCGCCTTGAACTCCTTGAGGCGAACAGTATCGGCTTCGCCTCCGATCAACAGAAACTCATCGAAATCGTCGGCCAGAGACCGAATCAGTTCGCTCCAGCAGGTCAGTGGCCAATTTTTCTTGTCTGATCCGCTCCCAATGTGAAACGCCAATCGGCGCTGTGTGACCGGTGCCTGCGTTACCTGAATTAAAACCGGAGATCCCGGGCGCGGAAGCTCAAGCTGATCTAAGGCGTCGGCGAATTGATCTGACGCATGCTGCCCTCCTTGAACCATCGGACTTACCGAAACCACTCTAAGAATGCCCGCAGCGCGAAGAGTCACAGCAACTGTGGCGTCAGGATCGGACAGAAAGCTAACTGCTAAATCGAACGAGCCAATCTGAGGTGGTCGCTTTTGCTTCACGAAAAGTTGAGCTGTCTCAGCTCGATCCAGGTCGCGTACCCGATCCACGTATTGTGGCTGGGCAAGCTCCGCTTGCGGAAACCGGCCCCACAGCTCGATGAAGGCGTTGGGATATCCTTTTCGGATGCCCGCAAGAGCAGGCAGAGTAAGGATCAAGTCTCCGAGAGCTCCGCCGCGCAAAACTAGAATCTTCATCGACGATTGCTTTGATCTATCATCGGTAGGGCTGAGCTTCAGCTCAGCCTCGTTGGGCTGCCACACGCACGAGGCTGAGCTGAAGCTCAGCTCTACCGATCGTGGGATTATTCGAAAACGATCGGTCACCCATTTACCGCTAACGTCGTCGGATGTCGGCGTTACATTCAGTGCGGCTGATTGAATCCAGGCATCGACCCAAGTTGACCGGCCTGCTCCCATTGTTCTGGCTGGTTCCAGGGAATGGTGCTATCCGGTTTCCCGAACCGTGGTGTATCATTTGCAGCCCGGGTGGATTCTTCACTTGTGGCGGCGCATCCCGAGAAAATCGTTACAGCTGCCAGTGCCAAAAATACGCTCTTCATTTGGTGCCTAGTGTTACTGGATCTCCAACCGCTACTTTTGCAAAATTATCCGGCGAAGCAGAGACAAATTGTGCTACGCAACTGTCCGGTTCTACTGAAACGACTCGGAGCTGAATCTGCTTTTCTCCCTCCTTCATGACGGTCAACCGTGAATTCGGGGTTACACCCACCGCACTGCCCAGACTGATCGTCAGTGCGCCAGCATCTCGGTTAACTGACAAAATGCTCCCTTCAACCGCCGGCGCAGTCTTATTTTTGTTTTTTGTCGAGGCCATACGCATCCGATTCAGTTCTTCTTCGACGACCATCAATCGCTTTACCAGAGCTTGGCGGTCATTCTCGGCGCGCTGCTTCTGTTCAAGATTGCGACCGGCCTCGGTAAGCGCAGCCGTTAACGCCTTATTTTCGCCATCCCGTGCGGTCAACTGCTGCGTCGCTATATTCAGCTTCGCCTTGGCGGCATTCAGCTCTTCATTACGAGTATCCCTTTCCTGCTGGGTCAATCGCTCCTGCGTACTCAGCCGGTCCTCAGTCTGTTTCAGCCGTTGCCGCGCATCCGTACTCTCTTTTTGAGCCTCTTCTCCCGCGGCATGCGCCTGTACGAGATTCTGACTTAGGCGCGTAAGTTTCGCCCGATTGAAAAAACCTACTCCCGCAGCAGTCACAGCGCAAAATAGCGAGGCAATGAGCAAGAACCTTACCATGTGCAAAGGCCACTAATAGCCCACACGCGACCACCGTCTACCTATTTTGCGTTTCGCGTTTGGCGTTTGGCGATCCTGGGTAAGGCGATGTCTTAGATGTATGGCGACCGCGCGAGGTCGCGATCCTATCGTTCGTGGTGCATGTCCCACCGCCGAACGGTGACGATTTTTCGTGACTTTCCGTGGCGAAAATGTCTACAAAATCCCGCCAAACGCAAAGGCCCGCCAGAGAACTACGGCAAGGAGAAGCATACTACCGTTGCTGCATTCCTGCCCTGGCGGGGTTCGCAAGTTCTCAATCCATAGCCCCTGACGGTTCTAGTCTCTTCGGCCAGATTTCGCAGAAGAGCAAGGGCCTAACCCTGAATTTTGCTAAAACGAATGAGGTTACGGATTGGTTTCAGCAGGAACCACTTTCCCGCGATCTGCTTGTATCTCTTGTCCAGGCGATAACGCTTTGTCCGAAGCAGTGTCGGAATCGGTCACGACAGGGCCGGGTCCGACCTTTTTTGCCCACCCGGGAGATAGCTCTTTCCCTCGATCAAGGCGTGACTCCTGACCTGGAGGAAGGCCGTCTACAAATCCTTTTTTCTCCCCTTCAAGCGTCGCGTTCCGAGCAAGATGCGCCGTGGAAGAAGTACGCCGGTGCGAACGTGAATGATGGGCGAGCCTTTTGGAAACATGATGCGTTCCCGGATGCAGTCGATTGCGATGCGAGTCACGGCTCAGGTTAGACATTGTATGGCCGCGGCTATTATGACCAGCGTTCGCGCTTATGCTCGGACTCATACCATGGCCAGGTCCGTGTCCACCGCCATTCCCGCCACCGCCTCCACCGCCACCGCCACCGCCTCCGCCGCCGCCTCCGCCTCCGCCGCCGCCGCCGCCTCCGCCTGCGCCATGCGCGAAGACAGGGTTAGCTAAGAGAACCGATATCAGAAGACAAAACAGGGAAAGGAGGGCGCGTTTCATAACCAAATTGAGACGCGTAGGATCGCCAAAATCTTCAAAATCGAGAAACCGCAGAGGAGCCGCCTCCGCGCTAAAGCCACTCTCGAATTTTGTCCTGATACCGTGTGTATAGAAACCCGATCAAAAGAAGGACAATTCCGAGGACCATAAAGCTAATGACTCGATAGGCCAGCTCCAAGCCCCAGACGTCCAAAAGGACTATTTTTGCAAGCGCCAGGCAAAGCAGCCCTAGCCCTGCCAAACGATAAATCCGTTCGCGTAGCAGCATACCAAAGACAAAGAGTGCGCACGCGAGCAGCGACCAGCCGGCGGTTAAATAGAATCCACCAGGTGCTTGCCACAGCCGTTCCGTTAAATACCCATAGGCACTTAAAACCGCACCGACCGAAAAGCTGCGTTGAAATATCGTCCGCCACGGCAACCTGTCGCCGCTTCGGATTAAGAGAACGTGCTGCAACGCCAACAGAATCGGCAGAACCAGGTTCAAAACCTCCAACCGGGATCCTCCAGCGATCAACCGAATGAACACCAGAAGAGCAAACAATTGAATCGCTGATCCATTCAGCAATAGCCTTTTAGATTTTGTGTACCACCCAATCACGAACACCGCTGCGCCAATCAGAGCCATCACAGCGACCTGCTCTTGTCGTCCCGTGTACTCAGAAACGAGAAGCATCACCAAAAGAACCATTAACGCGTCGTACGCAAAGCGCGCGCGAAACCAATTTGTCCCTTTTCGAGCTACTTCAACATACCCTGCAGATATTCCCAATGCGACGAGTGGAGTGAGCGAAAGCCAAATCGGTAGATGCGAGATCTGGACCGGAGCAAAGGATTCAAGCCCCAACAAAAGAAAAAACTGGCCGGCGATTTGGCTGAGTCTGTTCTGGAAGATCATGCCATAAACAATCATGGCCACCGAAAGTGCGGATCCGGTCCATATCCAATCCCGCGGCGAAAGTGTTCGATGGAACAAAGCCAGAACGACGGTGACCAGCGCGACCGCTGATACGAGCTCTCCTAGCCGTTTTTCGCGCATATTGGCCGGCAACGTCCAATGCCACAAGAGATTTAACAGCGTAGTGGCAAGGATTAGGGTAAGCGCGCCAGGCTCGTGATTCGTTACGAGTTGCCTGCTAGTCCAAACGAAAACTGCGACAAGGAAAAACACAGGGCTCGACAACCTGAACAACATTTCCGGTAACCAGAAAACCAGCAGCGCGAATCCAATGGCCACCGCCAAGAATGCAATCAACTGATTCGACTCAGCGATCCGGTAGAGTATGGTGGAAACCCATGTCGCCGTGCCGAGGAACCCGTAGAAGAATACTTCCAGGCGACCGCTCCGTCGAAAGCTTTGGCTAGCCCAACCGTTAAAAAAGAATGCGGCACCGACAACCAGCCCAGTTAGAAATGGGAACTCGGCGGGCTTTGTCGCTCCCCATAACTCGAACAAAAAGAACAACCGGTTGGCTACCGCGAATCCCGTTACTACGAAACTAATTAAGCTCACCAGGGCTGCACCAAGACGCCAGAGAACGCTTCGGTTTCGGCCGAACAGAATCAAAAAACCACTTTCAAACCCAGTGATGATCGCCAGCTGCGCTCCCGAATAGTAAGTCAGGATTGCCAGCGTCAAAACGGCGATCGATTGCCCCAAATACATGCCGCGCAATCTCCGATCGCTCTCGACCGGTTCGTCTGGTATCGACCTTGACCGCAGCTGAAAATGCAGAAACCCTGCCGCGGCCATTAGTGCCGCTCCGAAGAGCGCCGGCATCCGCCAGAAATATACTTGCTCCCAGAAGAGGTGCACCGCCAAGCCGAAGAACAAAAGATTGTTAAGGTAGGCAAAACCGTAGCGTTGTGTCTGATGAGCTTCTCCCCATTTCGCAAAAAGAGCGAAGACAGTAAATAACACCCAGTAAACAGCGAGAACACTTAGCGCCGCCAGGTTATGGCTCGGGTCGGTTTCTTCGAAGAAATGCCAGTAGGCGTAGCTGCCGTAGGTAGCGACCAGACTTGCGAAAGAAAGAATCAGCCATCGATGGCGCGCGAGCAACAGCATGGCAGCCAGACTAAGCGCGATGTTCGAAACCAGAGTAAACCAGAAGACAGAGCTGATCGACGACGCATAGTAGGCCAGTAGAATCGAAAAGATGGCCATGCTCTCTGATCGACGCCGCTCCGAAATCCAGACCATCACAGCTGCCCAGAAAATCAACAGTGTCACTGCAAGTACCGGATTGGGTATCACGCGCAACCACGGAACGTAGTGAGCAGCGTAGGTAACGTAGTAGATTGAAGCGAGTCCGCCTGACAACACGACCCGCGCGTACCCTTTTAATCGCTCTTTCCCACGCTCAAGCACCAATCCGAGCGCGGTCAACAAGCCGCCTCCCAAGTAAAGCAACGAGATTTTTCCGATCGCACCGAAATGAGCGATGACGTTTTGATAAAGATAGTTCCCGAGAAAAACTAATCCGGTGAGCAAGAGAACGACACCGATCCGGACAAACCAGTATGTGCCTAACCGGAGCTCAAGTGATTCTCCTTTTTTCTCGGCCGTTACGGGATGGTGTACGACAGGAGTAGGAACGGATACAGAAACTGTCGCAGGCTGAGGCAAGGGAGGCGGTAGCGGAGGAGGCATCGGGGTTACCTTCGACTCGTCTTGTTCGATCAGCGGGAGGTTGGGTTGCGACGAAGAGGCGTTCATCTGCTGCTCAAGAGCAGTGATTCTTCTCGCGAGCGCCTCCAGATCTTGCTGGAGGCGCAGGTGCTCAGACACAATCGACTCAAACTCCCGCTTCTGATCCATATCTAGACATTACCAAACAGGTCCGTGGAATAGCGCATCGATAATAGAGCAGCATCATTGGTTGCGTCGATACACACGTCGAGCCACACGCGCAGGCAGAATACGGGAGACGGAATACAGGAGTCAGGAGGCCGGCCTGCTCAATTCTGTCTCCTGTATTCTGTCTTCTTTCTCCTGTATTCTGCTTTCGCAGCGCACACGAACCACTGTAGGTTTGCGCTCAGGCGAAACACCATTGGGATACTGTTTCATGGCGGAACCACTCTTTCTGTTCGCTCATGGCGCTGGAGCACCTTCGTCGCACCCGTGGATGCAACGATGGTCCAAGCATCTCGCCAATCTGGGAACCGTTTTGACTTTCGATTACCCGTACATGAAGGAGCGCCGTAAGCGCCCCGACCCTCTGGCAAAACTGGTGGCATCGCATCGAGAGGCGTTAGTAGAGGCCCGCAAACAGCATAACGGCCCAATCATCCTGATCGGAAAAAGTATGGGCGGGCGAATCGGCTGTCATGTAGCCTGTCAAGAGCCGGTATCGGCGGTGATTTGCCTTGGCTATCCGCTTTGTGCCGCGGGCGATCGAACCAGGGTTCGTGCAGAAGTCCTGCGCGCGTTGTCGACCCCCATTCTGTTCGTCCAGGGTACACGGGATTCGCTCTGTCCGTTGGATCTTCTAGCGGAGATCCGAAAAGAGATGACGGCTCCAAATGATCTTTATGCCGTCGATGGGGGAGACCATTCGTTTATTGTCGCCAAGAGCCAGTTGAAGGCGACCGGCGAAACTCAGGAGCAAGTTGAGGAACGAATCCTGGAAACGATTTGTCTGTTTGTGGCTGGACATGTAGTGAGCTGAAAAAGACTCAACAAAAAAGACTCAACACTTAGAAACTGCCAGGAGGCGGTGGCCACCAACCGGGAGGGCCGTAGGGTGGTGGACCATATGGTCCCATTTCCGGGGGTCCATATTCATCGAAGTAGATACGATGCCTTCGATTAGTGTGATGCGCATAGCTATGACTGCGATGATGAGCCCTGTGTACTTTGGATTTCGAGGTTCGAGTATCAGACCCCTGCTCTCGATCCGGGTCGATGGTGCTTACCTTCAGATCTGGATCCAGAACCTTCATCCGCGATTGAACAAAGGCATCGTATCGCCGGAGATATCGGCGTCTGGCAGTCCGTGTTGAGGCGTGGCGCGCGCGGTCAAGGAGATGCTCTGCCCGCGGGCTTTCCTTGGCAAGCGATCGGATCTTCTCCAAATGCTTCTGAGCCTGTTCGACAGAACGTTTGGATTGCTTCTTGCGCGGCTCAATTGTGGATTTTGAACGATCCGCGGAAGCCGCCTTGATACGGGCTTCGGGACTTTTCTGAGACGGAATCGCAGACGACTCGGGCAAGAGATCTGGTACTCCCGGACTCGATGGATCACTCTCCGGCAAGGCAGGGCCAGAAGAATCCATCGCAGGGTGTGCCGGATCAGAAGATGTTTCGGTCGCGCTGCTCGCGACGGCAGAGCAGATTAATGCGCAGAAAACGAAACAAACCGTTCTCATTCTGGACAGCTACCATCTGTATTTACCTGATTTGCCGTGCCGGTCCAAGAACTTGCCATTCTCGTCCGGACCTATTGTCGCGATGGCGTGGGCAAGCGCTTGCGCGGATTCCTCAACAGAAATATCCGCATTTTGGCCACCCATATCAGTCCTTACCCAACCGGGAGAAATAGCAACCACAACCGCTTTCTTCGACTCAAGCTCGGCTGCGCATGCGCGAGTGAACATATTCAACGCCGCCTTCGAGATCGAGTAAGCGTAGGTACCATGGTCGTGCTTGTCGGAAATCGATCCGAGGTTAGACGATACATTTAGAATTCGCGGCCGGTTACTCTTCAGCAGCAATGGGGCGAAACTCTGGATTACTCGCGCAGCACCGATCACGTTTGTTTTAAAAGCTCGCTCGATCAGGTCTAAGTCCATTTGCAAAATCGATTCATCCCTTTCTTCCGGCATGATCGCTGCGTTGTTAACAATCACATCCAAACTTCTGTGCTGTTTCCGCAACTGTTCAGCCGCTTCTTGCACCCCGGCGGCATCGTCGACGTCACACTTCAGCAGCGTGATCGCGTTGGCATGCTGTTTTTTTAGCAGTTTCAACTCGGCCGCCTCTTCCGGTCGCCGGGCGGCCGCAACAACGTGGCTTCCCCTCAGCAAGCAACGTCTTCGTTAAGCCAAGGCCGATGCCGCGATTCGCTCCAGTGATGAGTATTGTGTCCATACTTGCTCTTATATCTGATGTTCAGCTTACCCTAGCCTCTGTTCGCGAAATGACATGGCTTTTGATCAAAGCCATGTTATTTCGTGAGCAGGAAATCGCTTTGGAAACTTTGATCTCAATCCTTTCCGGTCTGCCGCCGCGTTCCGAGGTTTTTTCCAAGGAGACGATCGTTGTCGGGCGAGCGCTGGAGGCCGACTTGGTGTTGAATCATCCGGAAGTGTCGCGACGTCATTGCCGGATTCTTCACGAGGGAGGAACCTGGTTCGCAGAAGATCTCGGCAGCCAGCGGGGAACTAGCGTCGGCGGCGACAGGATCTCAGGTAGAACTGCGCTTAAGGCCGGAGACCGCATCCGAGTCGGACCGGTGACCTTAGCGTTTGGCGCCGGGGTCGAGGAGACACCGCCTTTGGGAGAGTCTGGCGCACCCCTCGGCGCGCTGCTGCTCAAGGGTAAACCGGCAGAAACAATTCCTTTAGAGTCGACTCTGGTATTCGGTCGCAGCGAGGAAGCCGACGTTCTCTTAAGCGATCCAATCGTTTCCAGAAAACATGCGCTAATCCAAGCAGGCCCCAACGGGTTCCAACTCCAGGACCTGCATAGTAAGGCAGGATCATTCGTAAACGGGCGGCGATTCGATAAGCATGATTTGATCATTGGGGACCAAATTCAGCTTGGCCCGTTCTTCTTCGTTTATACCGGCCGGAATCTTCAGCGCATTCGCCGCCTTTCTGTTGGACGAATCGTGGCTTACGGGTTGACCAGACAGGGTGATAACGGTCCGATCCTAAGCGACGCCGGGTTCGTAGCGGAGCCGGGCCAATTCATCGGAATCCTTGGTCCAAGCGGCGCGGGAAAAACAACGTTGCTGAATGCGCTGAGCGGACTCAGACCGGCAGAGAGCGGGTCAATTCTAGTTGATCAGACGGATCTTTACCGGCACGTAGATCGACTTCGCTCTTTGTTTGGGTATGTGCCCCAAGACGATATTGTACACCTGGAGCTGACGGTCACCGAGGCGCTCACGTTCGCTGCGCGCCTCCGTTTGCCCGCAGGCACGCCAAAAAGCGAAATCCAAAGACTTGTAGATCACACTATTGCTAACCTTGGACTCTCGGATCGCGCGACGTTGAAAATTGGGCGCCTTTCTGGAGGTCAGCGCAAACGCGCTAGCGTCGGGGTTGAGCTATTGAGCAGGCCGCCGCTGTTGTTTCTAGATGAACCGACTTCCGGGCTCGATCCGCTCGCTGAGTTCAAACTCATGGAACTCCTTCGCCGCCTCGCCGACACAGGTTGCACGATTGTTTGTACGACCCATGTCATGGAGAACGTCTACCTCATGGATCAAATCGCCATCATCTCGGAGGGCCGCGTCATTTTTCAAGGAGCTCCCGATGAGGCTCGCGGGCGGTTCGGTGTTTCAAAATTATCTTCTTTGTACGACGCTCTTCAAACGATTGATCCGAAAAGTTTCGCCGGTTTCCGGCCACCGATCCCGCCCGAAACAGAGCAGGCTAAATCGGTTCCCGTTCCGGCCGGTAAACCAAAGAAACCGTTTTCGCTTCCGATTTTGCTCGAACGCCAAATGGCGATTTTTCGAGCCGACCTCAAGAACTTTATCATTCTGCTGGGGCAACCTATTGTCATTGGCGGACTCGTCGCATGGGCCGCGAGCGACCCTTCACTTGCTCATTTCTTTTCGTACATCGCAACGTTGTGGTTCGGATGCAGCAACTCAGCTCAGGAGATCGTACGCGAGCTACCGATCTACCGCCGGGAACGTTTGGTCGGCCTCAGCCGCTTTAGTTATCTGGCCAGCAAATTCATTTGGATGGGATCGCTCACTACCATTCAGTCCCTGCTGCTTTATTTCACGATCGCAATCGGACGGTGGGGTACTCGCGGTGAAGTGGCTTGGCAACTAATCGGACTTGTTCTGCTGGCATTCGCCGCGACCGGAATTGGCTTGACGGTTTCTGCGTTCGCCCGTTCCGCGATTCAAGCGGTGATGCTCATTCCAGTGCTGTTGATTCCGCAGATCCTGTTTTCCGGCCACACCGTAGAAGTGAAGGATATGTCGACGCCGGTGCTGGCGATCAGTCAGATCATGCCCAGCTTCGCTGCAGAACGAATCTTCGATACCAGCCTCCTGTTGAACCAAAGGCTCACAGGTCAGTTCCCGCAAGATTATCCGCTTCCCTATTACAATATCAATTCATGGTATCGTTCGCTCACGGGCGAGCGCTTAAAGGCTGGCACAACCTACGTAGAAGCCCGCCCCATCTGGGTCGGCTACCTGTCGCTTGCGCTGTGGACGATCGCCGGATTCGGAGCCTGTTTTATTCTATTAGGACGCAAAGAACGCGAAACGGAATAGGGTTGAAACGCCGGGAACGCCGGGAGCGCCGTGAATGTCGCGAGGGGAAAGCACCGAACGTTTAGTAACGGGATCGTTTAGTCGGTTGGATGTGGCTTTCGAGGATTTTGCTGACTCAATGCCACCGCCACAAAGCTTGCCCTTGGTTCTCGGCGATCCCGGCGCTTTTTAGGCCGGCGCAATTACCGCTCCTTGAAGCCCGTAAACCCGGACCTGCTGACTCTTTCCTTTGAGCTGGAATTCGCCGAAGTCCACAAACTCGCGTCCGGGAGGCAGGACAGTACGAAAGTCCTCCGAAAGAACCAGATCCTGACCGAGCTTCTTCATCACGCCTTCGAGCCGGAACGTTGTGTTGACTGTGTCACCTATGATCGTCGCGTCCCGGAGAGCGACCTGGCCGACATTACTGCTTGTAACCCGTCCGAAGTGGGTCGCGATCCCGACTCGGAACGGTGTACCGCTGCCGGGCCATGTGCGGCCTCTTGCCAGTTCCAATATGGTCAAAGCGACATCCAAACAGATCGCACATTCAGTCCCCTGTTCATCACGCGCAGGCCAGTAGGCCAGAAGGGCATCGCCGATATACTTGTCGATGATACCGCCTGAAGATTGTACGGCGTTGCCGATATCACGAAACCAATTCCCGATAATCTGCGCCAATTCCCGTTCACTCAATTTCTCGGCCATCGTGCTAAAGCCTCGAACGTCGCAGACCAAAAGAGCAGCTGACAGCAAAGCATGGCTGCCTTCCAGACTCACCGCGGCCAAGGTCGCATCGACTTGCGTCTTCGGCTCATCGTCGGGGCTCTGGTCAAAGATCAGCTCATAGCTGGCGATTCTCACCCGTGACCCTGGTTCAAGAACCACCGGCATCACCACGCGTTGATCGTTCACGAAAGTGCCATTTCGGCTGCCGAGATCCATCAACTGATACTGAAATCCGTTGTGACAACGAACAATCGCATGCTGTCGCGAGACGTGGCTGCCCGGCAACGAAATCGTGTTGTCTACCGTACGGCCGACTGTCGCCGTATTTTTGATCTCTATTTCAAATGGTTCCCCCTCGGGGGGATAAACACAGAACTTTGCGGGCATCGTTTTGGGTTCAGCAGCCAATCAACCATGCCATGCCAATGACCGTTTTTCCAACTCCAATGCCGACGCCTTACCCGAATGGGCCAGAGATCGTGTCGGCTACAGGTCCTGAACTAACGCATACAGCTGGCGTAAAGCGATGACGTCCAAGTGGCTCAGCGCGTTGTTCTGAAAAAACGGCTGCTTGATCGTCGCAAGCTGTAGGAACTGCTGTTCAGTAACGCCCAGGGTATCTTGGGCTATACAGCATTACCGAAAGACGGTCATACGAGGTGATGTCCCTGTAGTTGGCTTGATTTCTAAGAAAGGCCATCGCGTGGAGTGTGTTATTGGTCGGGTCCATCAAGATACCGCGAGCCGGCCAGCCAGTGTGGAAATTTTCATGTCCCAGGCCTGCGCAGTGGCCCATTTCATGAAAGATGCTGGCATCAGTCCGTCGATAGTGTAGGGTTTGTTTTCCGGCTTGCTTTCCAATCTTGCAAGTAGCATGCCCGTGGCTTTCCCGAAACTCCACGTAATCACTTTCGTTCTGTCGCGGAACAAAGAGCTTCTTACGCACCCGCGCGTTGAAAGCATTAATGTGGTTCTGAGCAAAGACTGGGTTTTTGTCCGCAATCACGTAGGGAATCGATCTGCCCCATAATTTACTTGGTATGTAGACAGCCATACTCTGCTCTCTTGTTCGGTGTTACTATTTGGGTTCACCGAGCGGATTATGGCCCCCGGCCGACAAACTCAGCGTGAATGTCTCAAACTTCACCGAATCGCCAATAGCAGGCAGGGTTCCGACTGCGTAACAGTGTGAAGCGACAAACTGTTTCGTTTGGGTGTCGAATATCATCACGCACTTGAGACTCTCCGGAGCCACCCAATCAGCTGACAAACTCTCCTGCGCTGACTGAACGGCTGCCGCCGCTTCTCGCCGTTTCTGCTTGTAATCGGCTATGTGCCGCTTTACCGGCCGGATTTGCACGGCGATATACCGTTTCTTAGCGGTGTGACGCCGGTTCGTCTGGGTGGCAGCAGGACCAAGATGCTCCCGTTACGCCGACACCAAATATTCTGTTGACTACACTCCCCTCCTCCCATAGTGTGCGCCCGATTCCATCAAGAGTGGCAGAGGGACTGGCCCGATGAAGCCACGGCAACCGGTCCGGCGTAAGCCGGACGGCCAGGTGCCAATTCCAGGCTCAACGAAAAGTTGGGCAAAGATGGAGAGCGTGACTTGTACCAAACTTCGCAGCTCTTGTTGGAACCGCATTTTTTGGTTCAAACATAGTTTTCACGTCATGGATAAATCTGCTTTCTTTTCGCACCTTCAGTGTCGGGAATGTGGACGCAAATACCCCAAGGAGGCCGTCCACGTTTGCGAGTTCGATTTCGGCCCGCTCGAATCGGCCTACGACTATCAAGCTATCGGCGCAACATTAACTCGCGAAAAGATCCTCTCCCGGCCCCACTCGATGTGGCGCTACAAGGAATTGCTACCGATTGAGAACGAACCGACAGTCGGGTTGCAGACCGGCTTCACACCTTTAGTCCCTGCCCATCGCCTTGCAGCCCGCCTTGGAGTCAAAGAGCTCTACATCAAGAACGATACCGTTAACTATCCTTCGCTTTCATTTAAAGACCGCGTGGTTTCAGTCGCGCTAAGTCGCGCGAAAGAGCTTGGGATCGATACCGTTGCCTGCGCTTCGACCGGCAACCTGGCGAATTCCGTGGCGGCTAACGCCGCAGCTTCGGGGCTGCGAAGCTTCGTATTGATCCCGGCCGACCTGGAAGCAAGTAAGATTCTAGGGTCGCTGGTTTTCGGAACGAACGTCATCGGTATTCAAGGGGCCTATGACCAGGTAAATCGTCTTTGTTCCGAGGTAGCAGGAAAATATGGATGGGGATTTGTAAACGTAAACTTGCGGCCGTACTACGCCGAAGGATCAAAGACCATAGGGTTTGAAATCATCGAACAACTAGGCTGGCGCTTGCCGCAACACACTGTTATCCCGATGGCGAGCGGATCGCTTCTGACCAAGGTGCACAAAGCCTACGGAGAGTTTACCACGCTAGGCCTGGTGGAACCGGGCCGAGCGCGGATTCATGGAGCACAGGCCTCAGGTTGTTCTCCAATCAGCACCGCTCTAAAGAATAATACCGAAATCGTTCGACCGGTAGCCAAACCGGCGACGATCGCGAAATCTTTGTCCATCGGTACGCCAGCCGATGGCTACTACGCCATTCGCACGATGAAAGAGACGGGCGGCTCGGCTGAAGATTGTACGGACGCCGAAATCGTAGAAAGCATTAAACTGTTAGCCGAGACCGAAGGGATTTTTGCCGAGACTGCCGGCGGAGTAACCGTGGCCTGCGCGAAAAAACTGATCGAAAACGGTTCAATCCCGCGAAATGAAAGTGTTGTGATTTGCATTACCGGTCATGGGCTGAAAACCCAGGAAGCTATCGTTGACCATATCGGCCAGCCCAACATTATCCGGCCGAGCCTGAAAGAATTTGAAACGCTCGTCGAGAGCCGCTTACAATCTGCTTAATCTTATGTCCGTATCCGTCCGAATTCCGACTCCTCTTCGAAAACTGACTGAAAACCAGGAAGTGGTTGATGGCCAAGGTGATACCATTCGCGAAATCCTTGATAACCTGGAAAAGAATTACCCCGGGTTGAAGGAAAGGGTGTGCGACGAACAAGGAAGCGTCCGTCGCTTCGTAAATATCTTTGTAAACGACGAAGATATCCGTTTTCTGCAAGACACCGCCACAGTTGTGAAATCCGGAGACGAAGTCAGCATCGTACCCGCGATTGCAGGTGGGTAAGGCCTGGGGTTACCGGTTTTCGGTTTTCAGTTATCAGTTACCGGTTATCGGTCGGTCCTGTTCAGTACGCCAACCGATGATGGTGGGCCAAGGTTTATTTTCGGGCTTGCGTGGGAAAACGGAATGTGATGAAAGAGCGGCCATGCAATTCATGGGGCGCTGCGTCCATATTTATATAACGTTATTTGTTTCTCTAGTATCTCTCTCCGCCGCGGTAGCTCAGAATGTCGGTGAGATTCAAGCGACGATCGCCGGCAATCATTTGTATATTCCGCTTCGCATTAACGGACAGAATGCGCGGCCCTGGTTAGTGGACACTGGTGCCTTTCCCTGCGTGATTTCTGAAGGCGAAGCCAACCGGCTGAAGTTAGAAGCGCCGGCCGCAGACTCAAAGCTGCCAGGCTCACTGTCCAGCGAGGGAAAACAACACAGAGTGGTGATCGCCTCGGACCTTAGTTGCGGAACAATGAGCTTCGGCAAGGTACCCATGGTCGTTTTCACTCGAGGCGGACCAGCTGACTATCTCAATCAACCGCGAAACTCAGCTGGAGAGTCCATTGGAATCGGACATATAAGAGAGTTTAGAAACGAATTCTTATCCGGTGGAATCCTTGGACTCGGCCTTTTGTCCCAATACGGCGCGGTCATCAACTACACCAATGGCCAGATCTTCTTTTCAGTCCATGGAGGCGCCCTTCCGGTCCAACGTCAGAACTACGAGCGCATGGGCTATAGTTATGTGCCATTAGAGGTCCGGAACAATCGCAGACTAGAGGTTGTCGGAACAATCGGCGGATCCAAGTACAGCTTCGTCATTGATACGGGAGCCGCCCACACAGCCTTATTCGATCAAATCCGAGTAAAACAGCACGTGCCCGCATTTCTCAGTAGCACCCGGATGGTTGGCGGATTCCACAATTTCAAAAACCAGGGTTTATGGGTTGGTCGTGTGCCCGGATTCCGTTTGGGCAACCAGGATGTAAGCGATACGTCTGTTGCTTTCGGTCAGATGTACGCGCCCGAACATGGCCTTTCGCATCCGTTTGCAGGATTCATCGGGCCAGATATTCTAGCTGAGCACTCGGCGATCATCGACATCGGCCATCGAGCTCTTTATCTGAAGCCGAATGGGAAGCGAGCTGTCCACCCCTGAAAAATAAGGCGACGCGCCGCTGGTCTTTTCCAATAGTAACAAGATGAAGTTGTACCACGCTTTGTCGCTCTGCGTTTTCTGCATCCTGCTACAGGCTGCTCTCAGCCAAGAGCAGAGCACCTCGAATCCAGTTCCCGGAGCTTCCGGCGTTCCCGGTGACCCGTCCGCCGGAGCCTTGGCGAAGGAGGATCATGCCGTTACTATTCACATCGCCCGCGACACCCAGAACCATCTGTTTATTCCGGTCACGATCAACGGCGTAACATCGTGGTGGGGCGTCGATACCGGGTTCATGTTTTCGATCATCGATCCGTCAATTGCGACGCGAGCGCATCTTCAACGAGCCACTGACGCGAATCACGTCCCTTTTAATGCGCGCGTAAATGGGCAAATTTGCCCGATTGTTACAGTCGGCAATCTTCGATCCGGTTCTCTTTCTTTTGGTAAGGCTCAGATTCCTGTATTCGAAATTGAATCCAAGCGTTTCGAAAGATCGCCTGAAGTAGGGAGCAGCTTCGAAATGGGAGGAATCCTGGGGATGGACTTCCTATCGCGATTTCACGCAATCATCGATTTCGACCGGCAGGAGATAGCTCTATCCTTGACCGGCTCCGCCCTGCCAGCAGGGGCTACAGATTCCAGTTACACGCAAGTAGCCCTGCAGAGAGTCAACGGCCGAAGACTGGAAGTATCTTGCCGACTTGGAACAACCTCCTCGCCGTTTCTGGTAGACACGGGCGCACCGGGAACTTCTTGTCCGGTCCACGTCGCGGTCCAAAACCGAATCCAGCTCCGCCGCAAGCCGCTCACTGAAACGCTGATCGGCGGTGGTCCAAATCGAGCTTTTACTGGTCGAGTTAACGATTTCCGAATCGGGAACTTCTCGTGTGGAAACACCGACCTCAATTTTGCAGATCTCTCGCTGAGGCGATCCTATTCCGGTCAGCCACCCGAGTATCTCCTTGGCGTGGACCTTCTCTGGAAACATCGCGCGATCCTGGATATCGACCGCAATCTTCTTCAACTCAGCCAGTCAAGGCATTGACCGACTACCCCATCCATTCGCATAGGTCCCATTGTGGTCCTAAAGGTCCTATCCTACAGATTCGTAGGATCCTCGTTCAAATCGACTGGCGGTGGCGTCGGCATATCCACCGCCGGTTGCGGCTGCTGGCGATCAAGCGGGCCAACCGGTTCCGCCCGGCGCACTTGAGGCGGCGGTTTGTCAACCGGGAGCGCTCGCGGAGCAGGTGTCCAACTTGCTTTGGCGGATTGAGCCAGCTGCGCGGCTTCCTTCACCCGTGGTTTGATCGACTGGAAAGGATCGTTTCCGATAACCGTCGGTTCTCGCATCGGTACCGGCTGGATTTGAGCAGGATCAGCGGCACTCACGGCACGCGGAGCGTCCTGCGTATGCAAGGTTCGCACAAACGATCGTGTGTCATCGCCATGCAACCAGCAGGACTCTTTAGGAAGCTGTTGCGGCGTAGAGAACTCAAAGAAAGTCCCCTTCTTCGGCGGCGAATCCGGATCGGAAACGGATGTGAGAAAACATTTCGGAGTGGCAGGCAATCCTGTATTTAGACATACCTCGACACGCTTGAGATCGATTGGCCGCCCCAGCTCACGCGGAGGCTGTTTAGCAAACGAGGTGTTCATCACATCGGTCCAGACAGGTAGAGCTACCTGATTGGAAAACGCTCCTCTATAAATCGTCTGCGGCTTATCGAAACCAACCCAAACACCGCAGGTAATCTCGCTATCGTAGCCAATGAACCAATCATCCATGAAATTGTACGAGGTGCCGGTTTTGCCTGCCGCGGGTAGACGCTTCAATCCGAACTGCTGGAAAGCGTTCGATCCAGTACCGTTCTGCAAAGCTTCGGTCAGAAAAGAATGCAGTTCATATGCGATGCCGGCGCTGATTACCGGTACCCGTTTCAAGTTAGCACGATAGACTTCGCGTCCGTCCTGGGTCTCGATCTTAGTAACTAACACCAGGTGCTCCGGCCTGGAGCCACTACCCGGAAACATAAGATAGGCTTTCACCAGGTCGGCCAGCGTCATTTCACTGCTGCCTAAAAAAGTCGATGGATAGGATCGAAGGTTTTCCTGGATTCCCGCTTTCTTAGCCAGCTGCAAAACAGAGTCGAGGCCGGTCTCGACTCCAACCCGTACCGTTGCGGCGTTCTTCGACTCCGCCAAAATCCTGCGCATTGGCAACGGCCCTTCGTACCGATTGTCCGCACGTTCGACCCCCCATTCGCCTAAAATCCCGGTAGTGCCTCCGATCATGACCTGACGGTTGTCCAGAGGAGAGTCCTCAAATAGGCTTCCCGGAAAAATCCCTTTTTCCAGCGCAGCGGAAAACACCAGAGGTGTAAAAGCCGTGCCGGGCGGCCGCTTCGATTGAAGCACGCGATCGTACTCGCTATGTGCAAAGTCGCGACCCCCAACCAGCGCAAGAATGCCGCCCGTCTGGTTGTCCACCGCCAGTACCGCCCCTTGCAAATATTCAGGAGTTGGGGGAGATCCAGTTCCCGTTGGGTGCGAGCTTTTCCACCCTTTCAGAAAATTCGCATAATCCGAATACGTCTGACGCTGGTAATCGGTCCTCGCCTCAACCTTTTCCAGTTGCCGTTCAAGCGATGCTTCCGCTGACTGCTGCAGTGCTGGATCCAGGGTTGTATAGATACGATACCCCTGGCTCTCTACAGCCTCCAAACCGATCTGGCCCTGCGCCTGTTGGCGAATCAGGTCGACAGCATAAGATTGGGAAATAACACTTGATTTAGGCCGAACGACCAATGGCTGCGCTTTCGCATCATCGGCCTGCTGCTGGCTGATCTTATGTTCTTCAACCATCCGCGTCAGAACCAGGTCTCGCATCGAGGTCGCTGTATCGAGATTGTGCCACGGACTAAATCGGTTGGGGCTCTTCAGCAGTGCCGCCAGCATAGCCGCCTCGCCGAGCGACAGGTCTTTAGCCGGCTTGCCAAAATAGCCTCGTGCCGCGGCTTCCGCGCCATAAAGACCGCCACCGAGATAGGCGCGGTTCAAATAGAGCTCCATAATTTTGTTTTTCGGGAGCGACCGCTCTATCCGCATGGCAAGCACGACCTCCAGAATCTTTCGGTCATAAGTGCGGTCCCTTAGATCGAAAGCGTTTCTAGCTAGCTGCTGAGTTATCGTGCTGGCGCCCTGTCGAATCCGACCCGCTTGAGTGTTCTTCAGCAGCGCGCGGAAAATACCGAACAAGTCTACGCCTTGGTGCTCATAGAACCGGCTATCTTCAGCAGCGATAACGGCGTCGATCAAATTCGGCGAAATCTGGTTTAGCGAAACCTGTTCCCTGTTTTGGATAAAAATTTTACCGAAGACCTGGCCGTAACGATCGTAGATGATGCTAGCCGATTCGACTGAATCAAGCTTCGACAAATCGAATTCGTTCGCCTTGCGTTCGTAACGTGCCAGAAAGAGGCCGACACCCACGACGCCGATCAGTACCGTGAGCAACAAAACGCCGCCCACTATTTTAAACCAGGTCCTTTGATAAAACGGCACTCGACGCCACGGTTGACTCATATCGGCTGGGTTCAACTGCTTTCACGGCCTTGCGACAGGATCAAATGGAAAATGTATCGGCGTGTCGGCGTGTCGGCGTATCGGCGTCGGCGTTTCGGAGGAAAGTTGTTGGCATTGCCGGCATTGCTGGCATTGTTGGCATTACTCCTCGCCGAGGTGGCGAAATTGGCAGACGCGCCAGACTTAGGATCTGGTGGAGCAATCCTTAGGGGTTCGAGTCCCCTCCTCGGCATAAGCTCTTTGCAGCAAGGTGCTTATGCATGCACGCTCGAACGGCGTCTGCGCCTTGAAAACGCACTACCAATCGAAGGCTTGGCTCAGAGCGAAAAGAAAAAGCTAGTAATTTTGCCAAGCAGGAATTTCCTCGCAGTCCGATAATGCTTAAGTGCGCCAGACAATAGGCGCGAAAGCACCGTCTCTTTATTTGCCGTTGATGATCTCTTCGACCAACTGGCCGAATTCTTCATCGGGGAGCTGCACCGCCCAACCCAGATAATCAACCAGCGCCTGAGGGCTCGCCTGAATAATCGATCGCTGTTCTTTTGTCATGCTGCCTTCACTCCACCTGCATAACTATGTTTTTCTATCGGCCGCTAACTGCAAAAGTTTAAGAGAAAATTGGATTCCGCTTTCGATATTTCATTGCTAAGCAGCCTATACCGCTTGTTTCTCTCGACGCAGGCGCAACGAAACTGGGGGCGTCGAAATCCACTCCTCCACTCGACAGAGCAGCAGCTGGATCCTGAAACTTCGCCAGGGTCCTACCCAGTCTGATTCTGAATTTCCGAGAAGTTCAAAGACCCGACATCGACGCCGGCGATCTGATCCGGGCCAAGGACTTCGATCTGGCCGACCTGCCTTTCGAACACAAAACGTCCATACGGACTGATCCAGGCGGTCTCGCGGTTTCCGACATGAATCGATTCACCGCCAACTCGGTGTACGGTGAACGGACGCCAATCTTTGGCTCGAAGCAATTCTCTGATCCGATCCGTCATAACGTTACGCTATCACACTCGTCTTTCTAGTCGCGACATTTCTACAAAGCGCCTTCGCGCGCATAACGAAATCCACTTGGTCTTCCATCTACGTGCCTGGACAGTAACAGAAATTTAAAGGTCAGCCCCAGGTTACCAGGGTGCATCAAGGTTCGGTAATTGCGAACAAAGTCGGCGTGCAAGGTTGATCCAGCGGACATCGCTATCTGCCGCTCTAGCTGCCGCAGCCGCGCTTCTGCGGCGCCAACCATGAAATGATGCTGATCAGTGAAACCTGCGACGCTGAGACCAGCTCTCCGCGCCGCTTCCGCCACCGCAGTGAAATCCGCGTGTGCGGTGATGTCCAGCTCGCCCGGCCGCACGAGTGGCTCGTAACTTTTGCGATGCTTTGAATAACACGTAAGCGTGCCTTCGCGTCGTTCTGGACTGTAATATTCGGCTTTCGGATACCCGTAGTCGACAATCAACACGAAGCCGTTAGCAAGTTTTGACGCGACCGCCCGAACCCATTCGCTCGCAGCAAGGTTTACTTCGGTTCGATAGGGAGCAGAAACCTCTATGCCCTGGAGCGCTTTCCTAAGGTCGGAATTCAGATTGGAGGACCGCAAAAACTCAAAGCCGTCATCTGCATCGCGAACCAACAGTTCGTGCCACTCGTCTCCCCAATACTCAACAAGGTGGACGGGCAACGCATCTAACAGCTCGTT
>Ga0070706_100000287_pt1 | contig 61228 bp, 61 predicted proteins | sample KBSK5501metaG_FD_65476 | JGI IMG/M metagenome (GOLD analysis project Ga0070706, IMG submission 65476) | Corn, switchgrass and miscanthus rhizosphere microbial communities from Kellogg Biological Station, Michigan, USA - KBS K5-50-1 metaG | ecosystem: Host-associated > Plants > Roots >...
GAACCCGCGCGCCCGAAGATCCTTGCTGAGGGCGTCGGATTCGGCGGTGCGTGCCGGGAGCTCGCCCAGCGCGCGCCAACGGTTCACCTTGGGGCGTCCGCCGACGAACCGCCACACGTACGCGTCGAAGCTGCCCAGTTCCCGCTGAACGACGAGGAATGCCCGCGCGTTCGTCACCGTGCCTCGGACCTTGAGGCGATTGCGCACGATGCCGGGATCGCGGAGCAGCCGGGCGATGCGCGCTTCGGTGAACCGGGCGACGCGCGCCGGATCGAACTCGGCGAAGACCTCCCGGTAGCGCGCCCGCTTCCGTAGGATCGTCTCCCAGCTCAACCCGGCCTGCGCGCCCTCGAGCACTAGAAACTCGAAGAGCGTGCGGTCGTCGTGCACGGGCACGCCCCACTCGGTGTCGTGGTAGGGGATGCCGAGCTCCGTGCGCGCCCAGGCACAGCGCGCCGGAACGCTCACCGGGCGGCCGGCTTCGCCGCCTTTTTCTTTCGGGGCCGCCGCTTGCCGTAGGTGCCGCGAAAGACCTTCCCCCGCCGCGACTTCCGATCACCCTTGCCCATGAGACTCCCCGTTCTAGATCCGGGCGCCCAACGGCGCCGTGAGAGTGGCGTGCTCAACATTGCCGGTATTGCGGACACCCGCTGGCTCGAAGAGAAGCAGGTCGACCTCTTCCTCCGCGACGGGCCGGTGCTCCACGCCGCGCGGCACGATCACCAGCTCGCCCGGACCGAGCTCCACGGTCCGGTCGCGGAACTCCATTCGCAAGCGCCCGCGGACCACCAGGAACAGCTCGTCCTCCACGTCGTGATGATGCCAGATGAACTCGCCCCGACACTTTACGAGCTTGACCTCCTGGCCGTTCAGCTCGCCAATCACCTGCGGGCGCCAGTGTTCCCGAATCCGCCCGAGCTTGTCGGCGAGACTGATCTTCTCGATGCTCGTCACGATGACCTCCCTCGGAATGCTCCGTAAGGTACTCCGCCAAGCCGATCCGGCTACAGCGACCTGAATTCCGCGTTCGGTTTCCGGTGGACGGCTCGACGCCCACGGCCATACCTTAGAGCCATGCGGACTCTGCCACCCCAGGACGAGATGGAATCGGCCTTCCGGCGTCGGGACGCCGTGTACGACGGGATCTTCTGGCTCGGCGTGCGCACGACCGGGATCTTCTGTCGTCCGTCGTGTCCCGCCCGGAAACCGCTGGGGCGAAACGTCGAGTACTTCGCCACCGTACGGGAAGCGATGTTCGCCGGGTTCCGGCCGTGCAAGCGCTGCCGGCCGCTCGAGACCGGCGACGCGCTGCCCGCGTGGGCGCGAACGTTGATCGACCGGCTGGAGGCCGAGCCGGAGACGCGGATCAACGACGGCGCCCTGCGCCGGATGGGGATCGAGCCCGCCCGGGCCCGACGATTCTTCCTCGGGAGATACGGCATGACTTTCCACGCATTCGCCCGGGGGCGTCGCCTGAGCCGGGCGTTCGCGCAGATCCGCGCCGGGGCCGACCTCGACGAGGTTGCGCTCGGGCACGGCTATGAGTCGCTGAGCGGCTTCCGCGAGGCGTTCACCCAGCTGTTCGGCGCCCCGCCCGGCCGGAGCCGCGAGAGCGGTCACGTCACGCTCGGCTGGATGGAGAGCCCACTGGGCCCGCTCGTGGCCGGAGCGAGCGAGCGCGGCGTCTGTCTCCTCGAGTTCTCCGACCGCCGGATGCTCGAGACCCAGGTCGCCACCCTCAAGCGCCGACTGGAGTGCGCCGCCGTCCCGGGTGAGCACCCCCTGCTCACGCAGCTGGGCAGGGAGCTGGCGGAGTACTTCGCCGGGCAGCGTCGTGAGTTCACCGTCCCGCTGTACTACCCGGGCACGGACTTTCAGGTTCGGGTGTGGGACGCGCTTCGCGCCATCCCCTATGGCGAGACGACCAGCTACGAGGCGCTGGCCGCCAGCCTCGGCCGGGACGGCGCCCAACGCGCCGTGGGCAAGGCGAACGGGGACAACCGCGTCGCTATTGTGATCCCGTGTCATCGGGTGGTCCGCAAGGACGGCACGCTCTGCGGTTACGGCGGCGGGCTCTGGCGCAAGCGGCGGTTGCTCGAGCTCGAGCGCGGAATCACCTCGCTCGCGCTGGACGACGCATCGTAAGGGAGACGGCCCGAAGGAGGACCACCATGGCGGTAATCCGGATGGAACCCCAGGACAACCTCGTGATCATCGATGGGTTCCGTCTTGAGGGCTGGGTCGATCAGGGGGTCTGCGAGGCCTGCGGCGAGCCGCGGGTGTATTACGTCGCCTACGACGCTTTCTTCTGCGCGACGTGCAACCGGTGGCTCGAGTTCCGCTGCGAGGATCCCGGCTGCGATCTCTGCGCCTGCCGGCCGGCTCGGCCGCTCGGGACCTGAGTCAGCGGGTCGACTCAAACGTGTTGCAAGCGTCCGGTCGGCCGGTGTCGTAGCCCCGCCGGAACCACGCGACCCGCTGCTCCGACGTGCCGTGGGTAAAGCCGTCGGGGTTCACGCGGCCGGTCGACATCTTCTGGATGCGGTCGTCACCCACTGCCGCCGCGGCCCGGATCCCCTCTTCCACGTCGCCCGGGTCGAGCAGCTGGCGTTGCTCAGTGGAATGCCCCCACACTCCCGCATAACAATCGGCCTGCAGCTCGAGTCGGACGGAGAGCGCGTTCGCTTGTTCCGGACGCGCCTGTCGCGCCCGTCGCATCTCCTGGTCCGTGCCCAGCAGGGTCTGCACGTGGTGACCGATCTCATGCGCGAGGACATAGGCCTGGGCGAAGTCGCCCGGTGCGCCGAAACGGTCCTTGAGCTCCTGGTAGAAGCCCAGGTCGATGTAGACCCGCTGGTCCAGGGGGCAGTAGAAAGGACCGGTCGCGGCTTCCGTGAACCCGCACGCCGAGTTGATCGCGTCGCGGAAGAGCACCAGCTTCGCGGGCTCGTATTGCTTCCCCATGGTGGGGAGGACCTTGGTCCAGGTGGCCTGGGCGTCGTCCAGCACGAACGAGACGAATTGCACCACCGGCTCCTCGGCTGCATTGGCCTCGGCGGTCGCCTCGGGGTTCGGCGTGCCCCCACCACCGCCGGAGAGGAACGGGGTCAGGAGATCGCGCCGGAACACGACGCTCAGCACCAGCAGCACCACGATGCCTCCCAGCCCGACGCGGCGCAACCCGCCGAAACCGCCGCCTTCACCGCGACGATCCTCGACGTTGTCGCTCCGACCACCCGGCGTCCAACGCATCACGATCCTCCTGCCTGTCTGGGGCAGCCGCTAACGCCCGCCCGACCCATGAGCCAATCTGGAGCGTGCACCCGAGACGGGAAAGAGGCGCCGACCCGGCAGTTCGGGCGAGCGCCCTCGTGACCTGGCGGCCTGGTGAGAAGAGCGGTCGGCTTACGCGCCGGCGCTGTCGCCGGCGTGAGCCAGCTCCTCGTGCAGCGCGGCGGCCGATGGCGGCCGGGCCTCGCGGTCCCGGGCGAGCACCCGCACCACGACCCGCGACAGCGCGACCGGCACCCCCGGGGCCACCTCGTGCGGGGGGACCGGATCCTGTGAGAGCTTGAGGCCCACGAGCGCCATCGGTGAATCCGCGTCGTGGGGGCGACGGCCGGTGAGGCACTCGTACAGCACCACACCCACTGCGTAGAGGTCGGCGCGGGCATCGAGCGGCTCGCCGAGGAGCTGCTCGGGCGCCATGTAGTCGGGGGTGCCGATCACGAGCCCGGTCTTGGTCCGGCCTCTGTCTCGCTCCACCGGCCGGGCGATCCCGAAATCCATGACCTTCACCAGGCCGTAGGCCGTCCGCCGCCACCATGATGTTCGGCGGCTTGATGTCGCGGTGGATGATCCCCTGCTCGTGGGCCGCCTCCAGACGCGGCAGAGCTGCTTCCCCACCGAGACCGTGGCGCTCACCGGCAACCGGGCCCGCGTCCGGATCAGCTCCTTGAGCGACGTCCCCGCCACGAATTCCATCGTGACGTAGTACACGCCCTCCGCCTCGCCGAAATCGTGGGTCCGCGCCACGTTCCGGTGCGAGATCCGGCGGGCCAGTCGCACTTCGTCCTTGAAGCGCTCGAGCGCGGTGGGATCCAGGGCGATCAGCTCGGGTCGGACAAGCTTGAGCGCCGGCGCCGGGGTAGGCGTGGATCGGCCGCGCGCGGCGGATCGCCCGGTCCGCCAGCGCAACCTGGCGTTCGAGGGCCACGTGATCATGCGTCCGGCCGGGCCGCTGCTCGTCGGGCTCGAATACCGGCGGATGGAGACCACCTACGCCGCCGGCACGGTCGCGGACGACCACGTGAACCTGGCGATGGGGTTCGAGTTCTGACCCTCGTGAAACCAACCCGCACCCCGCGGCGTTAGCTTCCCCACAGACCGGAGCCGCCGATGTCCAGATCCGCCGTCTATCTCGTCCTCTCCCTGACTGCCGCCGCGGGCGCCGCGGGCGCGCTGGAGACCGCCAGCCGCGCCGTAGCCCAGATTCCTCTTGCGCTCGCAGGTCCGCGCGTCGTGCCCCGCCCCGCGCCCGCCTGGGGCAACAAGAGCTGGCTCAACACCGACAAACCGCTCACCCTCGAAGCCCTCAAGGGTCGGGTCGTGCTCCTCAATTTCTGGGTCTTCACCTGCATCAACTGCACGAACACCGTTCCATCGCTCGTGGACTTCGACCGGAAGTACCGCGACCAGGGTCTCACGATCATCGGCATGCATACGCCTGAATTCCCCCCGTACGCCGGCGAGCACGACAAGAGCAACGTCCAGCGGGCGCTGGAGCGGCATCACATCGAGTACCCGGTCGCCCAGGACAATGACACCCGGACCTGGGATCTCTACCGCATCCGCTTCTGGCCGAGCTTCGTGCTGATCGACAAGAAGGGGCAGATCCGGTACGAGGGAGCGGGCGAATTCCATGTCGGCGACGCGACCTACCAGGGCTGGGACGGCAAGCTCCGCGAGCTGCTGGAAGAACAGTGAGACGTGAGTGGGTGAGAGGGAGCGTCGTGTGGCTCGGGCTCCTGGCGGCCTGCGCCCGGCCGCAGCCGGAGCCGACGGCCGAGCGGCCGCTCGTGCTCCGGGTCGCACCGGCCGGCGACTCCGTCCGGCTCGTGCTGCTGGCCGCCCCAGGCTGGAAGATCAACGCTCGGCTCAAACCCGTGCTCGAAGCCGCCGACGGCCGTCGGCTCCGGCTCGACGCGCTCCGCCTCACGGCCGACTCCGCTTACTTCACCGAGCCGCCAAGCGTGACGGTCCCGGCCCGCCCCGGCGGAATCCGGGGGACGCTGCGCGCCAGCGTCTGCTCGGCGGGCGAAACGGTGTGCCGGCTGATGACCTTAGACGTGAGAGGTGAGACGTGAGAGGTGAGAGGGCTCGCCCCTCTCTCACTTCTCCCCTCTGACCTCTCACGTCATATTGGGGCCATGCCGACGCCCGCCCACCCCAATCTCACGATTCTCGGTCACCCCCTGATTCAGCACAAGCTCTCGCTCCTCCGCGACAAGCGGACGAGCACCCGCGATTTCAAGCAGCTCGTGAGCGAGATCGCGATGCTGATGGCGTACGAGGTCACCAAGGATCTCCCGACCCAGGCGGTGGACATCGACACCCCGCTCGAACGGATGAGCGGCCGCCAGGTGTCCGGCAAAAAACTCACGCTCGTCCCGATCCTGCGGGCAGGCCTGGGCATGGTGGACGGCGTGTCCCAGCTGGTCCCCTCGGCTCGCGTCGGCCACATCGGACTCTCGCGGGACGAGGCCACGCTCCGCCCCACCGACTATTACTTCAAGATCCCGGGTGACGAAGAGGCCCGGGACTTTTTCGTGCTCGACCCGATGCTCGCCACCGGCGGCTCCGCGGTGTCCGCGATCAAGGCGCTCAAGGAAGCCGGCGCCCGCCGCATCCGCTTCCTTTGCCTCGTCGCGGCGCCGGAAGGCGTCCGCGCGATGGAGCGCGCGCACCCGGACGTTCCAGTCTTCGCCGCGGCGCTCGACCGCGGTCTCAACGACAAAGGCTACATCCTCCCGGGCCTGGGCGACGCCGGCGATCGCCTGTTCGGAACCCGCTGACCCGCGATGGCCGGCATCCGACTGACGTTCTGGGGCGCCGCGGGCCGGGTCACCGGCTCCATGCATTTCCTCGAGGCGGCGGGCGCCCGCGTCCTCCTCGACGCAGGCCTGTTCCAGGGCCATCGGGCGGAAGCCCGCGATCTCAACGCCAACCTCGCGCTCGATCCCCGGCGGGTGGACGCGATCGTCCTGAGCCACGCGCACATTGACCATGCCGGCCGCATCCCCCTGCTGGTCGGCCGCGGATTCCACGGGCCGGTCTACGCAACGCCGGCGACGCGGGACCTGGCCGCCGTGATGCTCGCGGACGCGGCGCACGTGCAGGAGAAGGACTTCGAGTTCCTGGCGAAGCACGGCACGATCGGCCCCGCGAGCGAGCCGCTGTACACCATGGCCGACGCGATTGCGGTGCAGGATCTGGTGATCGGCCTCCCGTACCGGCGCATGCTTCACCTCCGAAAGCACCTCACGCTCGAATTCACCGACGCCGGCCACATTCTCGGCTCGGCCTCCATCGACCTCCGGGTCGCGGAGCCGGCGCCGCACCGGCTGGTCTTCTCGGGCGACGTCGGCCGCACCGGTCTCCCGATCCTGCGCGATCCGCGCCCACCCGAGGGCCCCATCGACACCCTCATCGTGGAGTCCACCTACGCGGACCGCCAGCACCAATCGGTGGCCGACGCCGAGGAGCGCCTGGGCGATCTGGTGAGCCGGGTGGCGGCGCGAGGAGGCAAGGTGCTCGTGCCCGCCTTCGCCCTGGGCCGCGCGCAGGAGCTCGTATACGCCCTGCACTGTCTGTGGCGCCGGCGGGCGATCCCCGAGATCCCGATCTACCTGGACAGCCCCCTCGCCGTGGATGTGACGACCGTCTTCCGGCTCCACCCCGAGATCTTCGACTCGACCGAGCCGCTGCTGGACCGCGGTGCGGCCGTGTTCGACTTTCCCCTCCTCCGCTACGTCCGCGAGGTCGCCGAGTCGAAGGCGCTGAACACGCTAGCCGGGCCGGCCGTCATTGTCGCGGCGTCGGGCATGGCGGAATCCGGGCGCATTCTCCACCACCTCGCCAATCACGCCGGCGATCACCGCAACTGCATCCTGTTCGTCGGGTTCCAAGCCGTCGATACGCTCGGCCGCCGGATCCAGGACGGGGCGGACACGATCAAGGTCCTCGGCCAGGAGCTGCCCCGTCGAGCGGAGGTCGCCACGATCGGCGGCTACTCGGCCCACGCCGATCGCGCCGAGCTCCGGGCCTGGGTGCGGCAGCTGGGCGGGCCGATCCAGCGGGCGTTTGCCGTGCACGGCGAGCCGCCCGCGCTCGAGGCCATGGCCGCGATCCTGCGCGAGGAGGGGGTGCGCGAGGTCGCCGTTCCGAAGCATGGCGAGAGCTTCGAGCTCTAGCGCGGCCCCTGAGCGGCGGCGCGGCAGAACGGTTCGCGTCCTCGGCCTGGTGGCGCTGCTCGCAGGGATCATCTATACCGTCGCCTTCGTGTGCGTGCTGGCCATGGCCCAGGTGGACGAGCGGCGCCGGGCGGACGCCATCGTGGTCCTGGGCGCCGCCCAGTACAACGGCCGGCCGTCGCCCGTGTTCCGCGCCCGGCTGGACCACGCGCTCGCCCTCTACCGCGATGCCCTGGCCCCCCGCATCCTCGTCACCGGCGGCGTCGGCCGGGGCGACAAGGAAAGCGAGGCAACCGTCGCGCGCCGCTACCTCCTGGCCCAGCGGATTCCCGACTCCGCCGTGGTGATGCAGCCCCAGGGCCGCTCCACCGCGGCGTCCATGAACGCCGTCGCCGCCTGGCTGGGCAGCCGAGGCTTCCACACGGCCGTGCTTGTCAGCGATCCGTTCCACATGCTGCGGCTCCGGCTCGAGGCTCGCCGCACAGGACTCAAGGTTTACACGTCCCCGACCGAGACCAGCCCCATCTCGGACAACCCCGGGCTCGAGCTCGAGTATCTGGCAGCCGAGGCGGTCAAGGTTCCGATCGCGTGGGTGCGCAGCCGTCTCTGACCCCTCTCACCTCTCATTTCTCACTTCTCACTCTCACCTCTCACCCGCGTCCCTCCATGCCCCTGCTCTCCTCCCGTCGCGCCTATTCCGGCCGGGTCATCGACCTCGACGTGGACACGGTCCGCTTCCCGGACGGATCCGTGGGCGAGCTCGAGATGGTCCGACATCCCGGCGCCTCCGCCGTCGTGCCGTTCGCGGACGATCCCCGAAGCACCGACCCCACGGTGCTCCTGATCCGCCAGTTCCGCCACGCCGCGGAGCGATACGTCTGGGAAATCCCGGCGGGACGGCTGGAGCCCGGCGAGGCGCCGGAGGCGTGTGCCCGGCGGGAGCTGGAGGAGGAGGCGGGGGTCACGGCGGGCGACCTTCGCCGGCTCACGACCATCTACACGACCCCGGGGTTCACCGATGAGCGGATCCACCTGTTCCTCGCGACCGGGCTCGCGGCTGGGACGGCGCGGCGCGAGTCGGACGAGTTCGTGGAGGTCCATCGGAAGCGGTGGTCGGAGGTCCTGGCATTGATCGAGCGGGGCGAGGTAGAGGATGGGAAGACGCTGGTGACGCTGCTGTTTGTCGAGAGTTTCGTGAGACAACATTGAACCGAGCCTAGGCTGACCACCGTGATCGCCTACTTGATGGCGCGACGGCTCGAGCCGGACACCCTCTACAGCGGGTGGCTGCGGCGGCGGGGTGAGGGAATAGGGGATGGAGCACGGCGCGGACCTCATCGCCCGGCTCGCCCGGGGCGACGCGGTGGACCTGCCGGTGCTGGAGGCGGTTCGTCGGACGGGCGTCCGGGGGACGGACACGGTGCCCGTGGTCGATGCGGCGAGCGGCCGTTTCCTCGGGCTCGTGCGCCGGGCGCACGTGTTGGGCCTCTACGAGCGTCATCTCGCCGGCGGGGCCGCCCGACCGGCTGCAGCGCGCTCGCACGTAGCGCCCGCAGAGTCTAGAATTCCATAATGTCGCCCCCGACGTTCGATACGGTGCTCCGCTCCGTGAGGCGGGGCGAGATTGTTCCTGCCTACTACCTCCACGGAGCCGAGGATCTCCTCAAGGACGAGGTGATCCACGCGGTGCTCGAGCACGCGCTCGACCCGGGCCTTCGTGACTTCAACCTCGACCAACGCTCCGCGACTCAGCTCGACCCCGAGGAGCTGTACACGCTCTGCCGCACCCCCCCGATGATGGCCGACCGGCGGGTCGTCGTGCTGCGGGACGTCGAGGCGTGGAAGCGGAAGACGCGGGCCAGGACCGTGGTCGTGGAGTACCTCGCCAAGCCGTCGGCCGACCTGGTTCTCCTCCTGGTGCAGGGGGCGGCTGAGGAGAAGGAGGACAAGGACCTCGCCCGGCTCGCCCTGGCGGTCGCCTGTGACCCGCTCACGCCCGAACGCGCGGCGCGCTGGGTGCTCCACCGGGCCAAGGGTCTCGGCGTGACCGTCGAGACCGAGGCCGCGGAGCATCTCGTCCGCGTGGCCGGCACCGACCTCGGCCCGCTCGCCGCCGAGCTCGCGAAGCTCGCCTCGGGCAGCGACGGCACACCCGTCACCGCGGACCGCGTGGCCGAGCTCGTCGGGGTACGCCACGGCGAGACCGTCTTCGACTGGCGCGATGCGGTCTTCGACGGCGACACGGCGGGGGCCGCCCGGCTGCTCGCACCCGTGCTGGGGCAGTCGGGCGCGAGCGGCGTGCGGTTGCTCAGCCTGGTCGGTACCACGCTCATTGGTCTCGGTGCGGTGCGCGCCGCATACGATCGGAGCGTCCGAGGCTCGCGACTCGAGGACGCCGGCTTTCAGGTCCAGCGCCGGGTTCGGCTCTTCGGCCTCCTGAGCTGGGGTGAGGAGGCTCGTCGCTGGGCCCGCTGGGCGCCGGCCTGGACGCCGGCGCGGATCCGGGCCGCGCTGAGCGCGGCGGTCGCCGCCGACGCGGCGCTCAAGAACACCGTGATCTCCGATGAGCGAGGGGTCCTCCTGGATCTGGTGCTCAGGCTGGGTCTCTCGCCGGCGGAGGCGGCGTGACACGCGGCCAGTGTCGTCGCCCGACGTCATGGCCCGCGCTGCTGCTGGTCGCCGCCTTCGTCGCGCGGCCGATGCCTTCTACGGCGCAGACCGAGCCCCGGCTGCTCCGGGCGGTCCGGCTGGCGCAGGAAGGCCTGGGCGACTCGGCGCGGGCCGTCGTCAAGCGCGTGGCGGATGCGACCTCCCCCACCGACACGCTGTATCCCCAGGTCCTGTACGCCGGCGCCGTCGTCGCGGCGACCCCGCAGGAAATGCGGCGCGGTCTCCAGCGCGTCACGGCCGAGTATGCGGCGTCCACCTGGGCGGACCGCGCCCTGCTCCGGCTCGCCCAGCTCGACTTCGCCGGCAACGACCGGGAGAGCGCGGTCCGCGATCTGGAGCGGCTCAGGCTCGACTACCCCGCGTCCCCGGTGTACGCGCAGGCGGCGCTCTGGGCCGGCCGTATCTACCTCGATCTCGGGCGACCACCCTCCGCTTGCCGATGGCTGGCGGAGGGGCTGGGCCGCGCAGGCAAGGACGTGGAGCTCAAGAACCAGCTCCTGTTCTACAACCAGCGGTGTGCTGGCGTGACGCTCGACACCGCCCGCGTCGACTCGGCGCGGGTTGACTCGACCACGCGGGTCGCCGCCGCGCCGACCGCTGATTCCGCGAAGCCGCCCGACGCCCCGGCCCCTGCCGCTTCTGCGACGGACACGACCGGCCGCACGGCCGCCGCGGCCGAGCGGCCGAGCGTGCCGTCGCCCAAGCCCGACTCGGCGGCCCCCGGTCCGGCCCAGGCCGTGTTTCGCATTCAGGTTGCCGCCGTGAACACCAGGCCCGCCGCAGACGACATCGCCAAGCGGCTCAGGACCGGCGGGCTGGACCCTGTGGTCGTCGCCGAGAAGGGACTCTACAAGGTGAGGGTGGGAGCGTATCCGACCCGCGCCGCGGCGGCGGCGGCCCTTCCTGGCATCCGCGCCAAGCTGGGAGGCCAGGCGTTCGTGGTGGGCCCATGACCGGCCGGGTGGCGGAAGGGTCCACGCCCCTCATGCAGCAGTACCGGGAGATCAAGGCCCGTCACCCGGGAGCGATTCTCTTCTTCCGGATGGGCGACTTCTACGAGATGTTCTTCGACGATGCCCAGCTGGGTGCCCGGGTCCTCAACATCACACTCACGTCGCGCGGGGACGGCGTCCCCCTCGCCGGCGTGCCGGTGAAGGCGGCCGCCGAGTACCTGAAACAGCTCGTCGCGGCCGGCCATCGCGTCGCGATCTGCGAGCAGGTCGAAGACCCGAAGCTGGCCAAGGGTATCGTGCGGCGCGAGGTGGTCGAGACGGTCACGCCCGGCGCGCTGCTGGCCGATGGCTGGATTCCCGGCCACCGGAACAACTGGATCGTGGCGGTGACGGACGGCGACCCGGCCGGCGTTGCGGCGATCGACCTGAGCACGGGCGAATTCGTGCTGGAGACGGTGCGGGCCGCAGCCCTCGGCGAATCGCTCTCCCGCCTCGCACCGGCGGAGATCGTGACGGCCGCCGCCGACGGCCCGGCCGGACACCGGCTCCCGGAACCGCCGGCGCTGCTCACCCACCGCGAGCCCTGGGAGTTCGACCCCGACCTCGCCCGCGAGGAGCTCGCGCGCCGGTTCGGCCTCGCCTCGCTCGATGGCCTCGGGCTCGAGGCCGGCGACGCGCCGGCAGTCGGAGCCGCTGGAGCGCTCTTCCGGTACCTCGGCGAGCTTCAGCCGGGCGGTCTGCCGCACCTCTCCCGCCCCGCCGTCCGCCGCTCGGAGGCCTATCTCTGGCTGGACGAGATGACCCGCCGGAACCTCGAGCTGGTCGAGCCGCTGCACGCCGGGATGCGGCGAGCCACGCTGCTCGAAACCCTCGATCTCACGCTCACACCCATGGGCGCGCGGCTGCTGCGGCAGTGGCTGCTCTCGCCGCTCCGCGACCCGGCCGCGGTCGGGCGCCGGCTGGACGCGGTCGAGATCATGGTGAGCGACAACCGGGGCCGCGCCCGAATGCGCGAGGCGCTCGACGGGGTCCGGGATCTCGAACGGCTCGCCGGCCGGGCGGCCGCCGGCCGGGCGACGCCGCGCGAGCTTGGCGCTCTCCGCGACTCCTTCCGCCGCCTCCCGGATACCCTGGAGTCCCTGGCGGGCCTCGCGAGCCGAGACCGCAGCGCGGCGCTGGGCGAGATCGAAGCGGAGTTCGACCTGCTGGGCGATCTTGCGGCGGACCTCGCCGCCGCCCTGGAGGAGCGACCGCCCGCGGCGCTGGCCGAAGGCGGCGTGATCCGCCCGGGGTACGACGCCGAGCTCGACGGGCTGCGCGATCTGCGAGATGGGGGCAAGCGGTACATCGCCACGTTGCAGCAGCGGGAGCGCGATCGGACGGGCATCCCATCGCTCAAGGTGGGGTTCAACAAGGTCTTCGGGTACTACCTTGAGATCACCAACGCGCATGCCGGCAAGGTGCCCGCGGATTACGAGCGGCGGCAGACGCTTGCGAGCGCGGAGCGGTACGTGACGCCCGAGCTCAAGGACTACGAAGCGAAAGTCCTCGGTGCCGAGGAGCGCATCGCGTCGCGCGAGGGCGAACTGTTCGCCGCTCTTCGCGCCCGGATCGGCGGCGCGATCGGCCGGATCCAGCGGACCGCCAGGGCTCTCGCGCACCTCGACGTCTGGGGCGCGCTGGGCGAAGTTGCGGCGCAGTATCGCTATGTCCGGCCCGAAGTGGACGACGGGTTCGGACTGGACCTGCGCCAGAGCCGCCATCCGGTCATCGAGCGTCTCATGCCGCGAGAGCAGTTCATCCCAAACGACGTGCGGTTCGCCGAGGCTGAGCGCGTGTTGTTGGTGACCGGTCCCAACATGGCCGGCAAGTCCACCATCCTCCGGCAAATCGGTCTCTGCGCCGTGCTCGCCCAGATGGGGAGCTTCGTCCCCGCGGATGCGGCACGGATCGGGGCGCTGGACCGGCTCTTCACCCGGGTGGGTGCGAGCGACAACCTCGCCCGGGGCCAATCCACCTTCATGGTGGAGATGAGCGAGACGAGCGCGATCCTCCACAACGCGACCGCGCGGAGCCTGGTCCTCCTGGACGAGATCGGCCGTGGCACGTCCACGTACGACGGCGTGGCCATCGCCTGGGCCGTCACCGAGCACCTCCACGACCGGGTCGGCTGCAAAACGATGTTCGCCACGCACTACCACGAGCTGATGCAGCTTCCGGAGCGGCTGGAACACGCCCGCAACCTCAACGTCGCCGTGCTGGAAACCGGTGACACAGTCGTGTTTCTGCACCGCCTCGAATCGGGAGGAACGGACCGCTCGTACGGGATCCACGTGGCCGGGCTGGCCGGGCTTCCGGCCCGGGTCGTCGGCCGGGCCCGCGAGATCCTCACGACGCTCGAGGGAGAGCACCGGGTGGTGCCCGGGCCGCCGTCGCCCCCACCCGACCCGGGTCAGCTCATGCTGTTCGCGGCGGAGGCCCAGCACCCCGTGGTCGAGGAGATCCGGGCGCTGGACCTCGACGCGATGACGCCCCTCGAGGCGCTCAACCGGTTGGCCGAGCTCCAGCGGCGGGCGGAAGAGCGATGAACTCTGGTACATTCGCGGCGGCGTTGTGCGGCGCGCTGCTGGTGGGCGGATGCTCCCGGCCGGACGAGTCTCTGATGCGGCTCCCCGCCGAGCGTCCGGGCTCCACGCCGGCCCCGGACGGCCCGCCCGTCGCGCTCAACGCCGAGTCGCCGGTCAGCTATCCTCAATCGCTGCTCGAGCAAGGGGTCGAGGGGACCGTGGTGTTGCACCTATTCGTCGACGCGAATGGAGCCGTCATGCGGGATTCCACCCGGGTGGCGGAGTCCAGCGGCTATCCGGCCTTCGATTCGGCCGCCGTCACCGCCGTCCCCCAGTTCCACTACGCGCCCGCCGTCCGCGACGGAACCCCCGTCGGCACCGCGTTCCTGCAAGCCGTCCAGTTCCGCAACCCGCAGGGAAGAAGGTAGGCCGGTATGGAGCCTCAGCATCTGTCCCCTTATGACTCCGTCCTGGACACCATCGGATGGACCCCGCTCATCCGGCTCGGCCGCCTGGGTGCGGGGATCCGGACCCCGGTTTTCGCCAAGGCGGAGCACAAGAATCCGGGCGGGTCGGTGAAAGACCGGATCGGGCTCGCGATCATCGAGGATGCCGAGGCCCGCGGCGTCCTTCGTCCGGGCGGCACGATCGTCGAGGCGACCAGCGGCAACACCGGCATCGGACTCGCCATGGCCGCCGCGATCAAGGGCTATCGCTGCGTGTTCACGATGCCGGACAAGATGTCGCAGGAGAAGGTGCGGATACTCAAGGCGTACGGAGCGGAGGTGGTCGTCACCCCGACGGCCGTCCCGCCGGATCACCCCGATCACTACCGGGTGAAAGCGCGCCAGATCGTTCAGGACACCCCTGGGGCCGTTCTCGCGGATCAGTACGTCAACCCGGTCAACCCCGAGGTGCATTATCGCACGACCGGCCCGGAGATCTGGGAGCAGACCAGCGGCCGCATCACCCACTTCGTCGTCGCCGCGGGCACGGGCGGCACGGTGAGTGGCGCGGCCAAATTCCTCAAAGAGAAGAATCCCAAGATCCGGATCGTATCCGGCGATCCCGAGGGATCGGTCTACGCGGGGTTCGCCCGGACCGGCGAGGTCGCCGGCGGCGCGCCGTACAAGGTCGAAGGCATCGGGGGCGACGCAGTGCCGGCCAACGTCTGGTTCCAGTATATCGACGAGTTCCGCACGGTGAGCGACCGCACCGCCATGCTCATGACCCGGCGGCTCGCGCGCGAGGAAGGCATCCTCGTGGGCAGTTCGTCCGGCGTGAACGTGGCGCTCGCGCTCGACATCGCGCGGGAGGTGGACGATCCCGAAGCCCTGATGGTCACCGTCCTCTGCGACACGGGCGAGCGCTATCTCTCGAAGGTGTTCAGCGACGAGTGGATGCGGGAGAACCAGATGCTTGATTCGCCCCGGATGACCGTGGAGCAGCTGCTCACGCACCGACCCGCCGGCGCGCCGGCCCTCGTGAGCGTCGCCCCCGCTGCGCTGGTGCGGCAGGCGCTCAACCTCATGAACACCTGGGATGTGAGCCAGATCCCCGTGGTGGACAACGGCGAGGCGATTGGGACGCTGCTCGAGAGCACCTTGATGACGCGCGCCCTCGCCCAGCCGGCGCTGCTCGACCGGCCCGTGCGCGAGGTCATGGACCCGCCGCTGCCCGTGGTCGAGTCCCACGTGCCGACTGACCGCCTCGCCCCGATGCTCACGCGCGAGAGTCCGGCGGCGTTGGTGCGCAAGGACGGCAAGCTGGTGGGGATCGTCAGCCGGTACGACGTGCTCCAGCAGCTCATCGGAGCGCGCTGAACCCCCGTCGAGGAACCCGTATGCGCGTCACCGTTCTGACCGGCGGCACGTCCTCGGAGCGGGCCGTCGCCCTTGCCTCGGCTGTGCAGGTGGTGGCCGCCCTCAGAGCCCGGGGGCACGAGGTCGCCGTGGTGGACACCGCGCGCGGATACATCCCGGAGGCCGATGAGCGGTCCACGCTGGCGGGCGCCGTGGGGACCCAGCCCCCGCCGCTGGCGGAGCTCCGGGCGCTCGAACGCGGCCTCCTGCTGTCGGGACTGGGGAACGTCCCCGTCGTGCGCGACGCGGATGTCCTCTTTCTCGCCCTCCACGGAGGTCGGGGCGAGGACGGCACCATCCAGGCCCTGCTCGAGGTGACCGGCGTTCCGTACACCGGCAGCGGCCGACTGGGCAGCGCCATGGCGATGGATAAGGACGTCTCCAAGCGCCTCTTTCGGCTCGGAGGCGTGCCGACCCCCGATTGGCTGATGACCCCCGTCACCGCGGCCGACATCGGCGCGCGCCTCGGCTGGCCGGTGGTGGTGAAGCCGTGCAAAGAGGGATCCACGGTGGGGCTGTCGGTCGTTAAGAAAGAGGGCGACCTGGACGCCGCCGTGGCGCTCGCCCGCCGGTACGACGACGAGGTAATGGTCGAGCGCTTCGTCCCGGGACGCGAGCTGACGGTCGGGATCCTGGAGGGTCGGGCGCTGGCCGTGGGGGAAATCATCCCACGGCACGAAATTTTCGACTACGAGTGCAAATACACACCGGGCATGTCGGAGGAGATCTTTCCGGCCGATCTGCCGACGGCGGTCGAAGCGGAGTGCGAGCGGCTCGCCCTGCTAGCGCACCACGCCCTCAAGCTGGGCGGATATTCACGCGCGGACTTTCGCTTGACACCGCAGGGTGAGATCCTCTGTTTAGAGGTGAATACGCTGCCCGGCATGACGGCGACCAGCCTTTTGCCCCAGGCCGCCCTGGCCGTCGGCATCGAATTTCCGGAGTTGTGCGATCGCATCTGTCGGATCGCCCGGTCGGGAAGGTCGTGTTAAAGGTATGCCTGCGCAGAAGTTAGGGGGCGTCAGCACCATGAATTCCACCCCGTATCCCCGCATCACACCCTGGGTGGGCCGGCTCATCACCGCTAACGCGGTGGTGCTGCTGCTTTTGCTGACGGTTTTTACATCCCCCGCGCTGTACTCACGGTTGGCGTTCGACCCCGCGCACGCGTTCGCCCGGCCCTGGACCTTCATCACGTACATGTTCGTGCATGGCGGGCTTCTCCACCTGCTCGGGAACATGCTGATGCTGTTCGTTTTCGGGTCCGCAGTCGAGACGCACATGGGCAGCCGGGCGTTTCTTCTTTACTACCTCTACTGCGGCGTCGGTGCAGCACTTTTCGCGCTGGGGTTGTCGGGCCTGACCGGCGTTCCCCCATTTGTGGGGGCGTCCGGAGCGATCCTGGGCCTCGGTCTGGCCTACGCGACGTTCTGGCCGGACGCTGAGCTGATCCCGTTCCCCATCCCGTTCCCGATCCGGGCGAAGACCTTCGTCGCCATTCTGGCCGGCGTCGACGTCTTCTTCGCCATCCGATCGAACAACGACGGGGTGGCGCACATCGCCCACATCGGCGGTCTCATCGCCGGGTTCCTCTTTTTCCGGCTCCAGAGGCTGTCGCGGCGCGGACCCGCCGCGCCGCCACGGCCGGTCGAGCGGGTGGTGATGGTGCAAACCGGCGTGCCGGAGGCGAGTCGGCCGATGCCCGCCGCACCCGCCCGCCAGCGCCGGCGCGTTGACGCCGATCCGGTCGCCGCCGAGGTGGACCGCGTCCTGGACAAGATCAGCGCGCAGGGGCTTGGCAGTCTCACCGCCGCCGAGCGGCGGTTCCTTGACGAAGTCTCGAAGCAGAAAAAGCAGGACCACTAGCTCGGGCGGCACTCCTCCACGCTCACCACCGTCGCCCGGCCGTCGGTGGAGAACTCCTCTCCGCTCGAGTTTCTCCCCGAGAGCGGGGCGCCGGGAATCCGGACGAAACCTCGCCGCCGGGCGCAGCCTCCTGCCTCGAGCTCGCGAGGCATTAGGTCGCGCTCGCCGTCCACTTCCGGAGCCATCCGGTGCGTGACGCGCGGCTTTACGATGGTCACGTGGAGGCCGACGTCCTCGCTTGCCGCTCCGACCCAGAGCGTCCGGTTTGCATTCACGGCCCAGATCCGCACGTGATGCCGGGCCCTGGCGTTCGCTCCCTGCCGCTCGAACGCCAGATCCTCCACCCGCTCGAAGAGGCGCTGGGTGCTCATGGGCGCATGCGCGTAGGACTTGCCCAGCACCACGGCGCCCACGGCCCCCATGCGGCGGCGCAGTCCACCGCGAACGCGGGCACGATGACGCACTTGCCCGCGGTCAGATCGGCCATGGTCTGCGCCTCGACCGTCCATCCCAGGGGGGTGGTGCCGCTCGCAACGGGCGTGAGAAACCGCACCGGCACTAGCGTGCCGGCCGGCACCACGAGCGAATCGGTCGGCGTGGGTGCGACGTCGAGGCCGGCGAGAGCGAGCCCGATCAGCAGATGCGTCAGCATGGCCTGGAAATATGCCGGTGGAGTCCTCGCCACGGCGTCAAGAGTCTTGCGTCGCGCCCCTCTCGCTTCGTATAGTGCCGCGTGCTCATCAATCTCCTCCCCGATTTCCTCTCCGTCCTCGACGCGGAGAATCGAGAGGAGGCCTACCAGCAATATCGCGACGCTCACCGCCCGGTCCTCGACGCCTACTGGCACAACTACGTGCTAGACCCCGACAGCGCTCACGCCGAGGCGATCGTCGCCAACGCGCTCAGCGCGAACCGGGAGGATTTGCGCACTCTGGGCGAGACCGTCGACCTCGTCGCGCTGGCGGAGGAGGCCATCGGGCGCGCGGAGGAGCTGCTCCAGATCGACCGCCCGACCGACTGCTACCTCATGGTCGGCGTCGGCGGCGCCAATGCGGGTGAGCTGGTCGTCGGCGGCCGGGGGATCGCCTTCGTGTGCCTGGAGCACTTCACCGGCCGTGCCAACCCCGAGACCTACGGGATGGGGCTGCCGCCCGACCTGATCCCGCTCTGGCTGGCACACGAGCTCGCCCATGCCGTCCGGTACACTTCATCCGGGAGCCAGAGCGAGCTGCGGCGGCTCGTCGCCGACTTGGGCGGCTATTACGACTACTGGCAGACGGGCAGCCGGGCCACCCTGCGCGAGCTCCTCGTGAACGAAGGCCTGGCCGTGCACGCCTCCCGCGCCGTGGCCCCCGCGTTCGATCCCGCCGACTATTTCGGGTACCCGCGCCGCCAGTATCACCGGTTGCGGGAGCTGGAGGCCTTCCTGCGCCGCGCGATCGACCCCGACCTCGATCGAACGGGCTTGGGCCTCAGGCTCCGCTACTTGTCCGGAGGGATGAGCTCCGCTGCCCGGCTCGTCGGCGGCCGCGTGATCCCCGAGCGCGCGGGCTACTACGTGGGATTCCGCATGGCGGAGGCACTGGTGGCGGATCGGGGCCTCCCCGCAGCGCTCCGGGCGCCGGTCACCGAGTTCCAGGCGGCGGAGGATGCGGCGCGGGGGATGCAAACCGCGTAACTGCGGTTTACCGTTGGTCATGCCCGACATTCCCCCCGTCTCCATCCTCTGGAAGCCGACCGGCCCCTATGTGGTCGAGGGCCCGGTCGTCGTCCGTGACAACGAGGGCACGGAGCTCGTGCCGCCGCCGGCAAAGGTGCCGGGGCAGATCAAGCTGTGCGGTTGCGGGCACTCCAAGACCAAACCGTTCTGCGACGGAAGTCACAAGCGGTAGCGGTTGGTCACTTCCCCACGCAAAAGCTCGCAAACACGCGGGCCAGCACTTCCTCCACGTCCACGGCCCCGATCAGCTCATCGAGCGCGAGGGTGGCGCGCCGCACATGGTGCGCGACCAGCACGGCGTCGCCGCCGGGCCCGAGGTGGGGTCGCCCGTCCTCGAGCGCCATGCGCGCCCGTGCGAGCGCGTCGCGATGGCGCTCCCGGGTCAGCGCGGGCTCCAGATCCGCCAGCGCGACCTGGGCCCCGAATAGGCGCTCCGCCACCGCCCGCCGGAGGAGATCGAGGCCGACGCCGGTGACACACGACACCCCCAACTCACCCTGCGCGGCGGCCGCAAGGTCCGCCTTCGTTCGGACGATGAGCCCCGCCGCGCCATCCAGCGCCGCTGCTTCGTCCCGCCCCAGCGGCCGCCCCGCTTCCGCGCACAGCAGGATCAGGTCGGCCGCGGCGAGGTAGCGGCGACTCACCTCGATGCCCATCCGCTCGAGCCGATCCGTCGCATCCTGCAGTCCCGCCGTATCCACCAGCCGCACCGGCCAACCGAGGAAGTCCGCCGCCGCCTCGATCGCGTCGCGCGTAGTCCCCGGGAGCTCCGTGACCAGCGCCCGCTCCTGGCCCAGTAGCGCGTTCAGGAGCGACGACTTGCCGGCATTGGGGCGCCCGGCCAGCACGACGAGCGCGCCCTCCCGCAACCGCTGACCCCACGGACCGGTGGCCAGTAGCTGGTCCAGGTGCTGCGAGACCGAGCCCAGCATCCGGTCGATGGTGGCACGAGGCACGGGCCCGTCGTCCTCGTCGGGAAAGTCGATGTCGTACCCCAGCAATGCCTGCAGCTCTATCAACTGGTCGCGCAGCCCCAGGAGACGGCGGGAGAGTCCGCCATCGAGCTGCCCCAGGGCTGCCCGAGCCTGGGCGGGCGTGGCGGCATCGATCAGATCACCTACGGCTTCCGCCTGGACGAGATCCAGCTTGCCGTTGAGGACGGCGCGCCGGGTGAATTCGCCGGGGTGCGCAGGCCGTGCCCCCGCCGCACACAGTGCCGCAAGCAGCCGGGACGGGACGGCGAGGCCGCCATGGCAGGACAGCTCGACCATGTCCTCGCCCGTGTAGCTCGCGGGCTCGGGGAACACCGTGTACACGCCGCGATCGATTGGTGTGCCATCGGACGACCGGAACGTGGCGAGCGTCGCGCGCCGGGCGCGGTCCGGCCGGAAGCCCGCCACGACCTGCCTCGCCACGTCGAACGCCCCTCGGCCGCTCAAGCGTACCACCGCGAGCGCGGAGCGGCCGGGCGGGGTGGCGAGGGCGGCGATTGGGTCGGAGAGCATTGGGGGGCGAGTACCCTTCTCCCTCCTTACTTCTTACTTCTGACCTGCTTCGCGGGCGCGGGCGGCGGTGGCGGCGGCTGCCGCTTCATGCGCTCCTTCGCCAGGAGCCACTGCTGCGGGATGCTGGTGAGGTTCTGCACCGCGTAGTACAGGTTGAGACCCGACGCGAAGTTCACGAACAACACCGTCATCATCACCGGCATGACGTACAGCATGGTCTTCATCTGGGGCGTCTGCTCCATCCCCATCTGTCCCACCCGGCTGACCCCGAACATCGTCAGCCCCATGAGCACGGGGATGACGTAGAACGGATCGGGGCGCGACAGGTCCGGCAGCCAGAGGAACGACGTGCCTCTGAGCTCGATCGTGTTCTGGAACACGAAGAAGAGCGCGAGCAGGATCGGCATCGGCAGCAGCATGGGCCAACAGCCGCCGAACGGGTTGACCCCGTGCTCCTTGTAGAGCCGCATCATCTCGGTCTGGAGCTTCTGCGGATCGTCCTTGTAGCGCTCCTGAATCTCCTTCATGTACGGCTGGACCGCCTGCATCTGAATGCTGGATCGCATCGCCTTCTGGTTGAGGGGCCAGAGCAGCAGGCGGACGAGCACACCGAACACGATGAGGCCCAGTCCATAGGCCATCCCGAGTCGCTCGTGCATGAACACCAGCAGCCAACGGCACGGTACGGTGAAGAAGCGGATGACGGTCCGGAAGCCCGGCCAGCCGTACGGATTGACGTCGTCGAAATCGTGGCCGATGCGGCGGAGGTGGTCGTACTCCATCGGACCGGCGTATAGCGCGTACGTGAACCGCCCCGCCACACTCACCGGCAGACTGACCCGCACGTCCGCGGTCGTGGGTCGCTTGCCGGCGTTCGGGGGGGCGGTGGCCGTCGCGCCGCCGATGGCACCGGTGGCGCTGTCGAACGCCAGCACCGCCGTCACGAAGTACTTCGACTTGACCGCGGCCCACTCGAACGGCCCGCTCAGGGTCTTGGGCTCACCCGGCTTGAGGCTCGAGAAGTCGGTCCGCTCCGCGTCGCCCTGCTTGGTGACGAGCGCGAGCGCGCGGTGGTTCTCGTTGGAGTCGGCCTCGGTGTTGGGGAGCCCCCGGCCGAGATCGAGGACGATGAGCCCGCCGTTGGGCCCGACGCCGGAGACCTGGCCCGAGACCTCGATCCGGTAGTCGTCGGGCACGAAGGTGTACGACAGGTCGACGCTCACGTCGCCGCGCGTGGCCTGCAACCGGAGGGGCGTCGGCCCCGTCACGGTCAGGTTCCTGGCGCTCGGGGTGAACGTCCAATCCGCCAGCCGCACGGTGTCCTGCCCCCGGACCAGCGTCATCCCGAGCAGGCCGTCGCCCGGGTGCACCAGCTGGGCCGGCTGGCCCCGCGTGTCCGAGGCCATCGAACGGAACCGCTCCAGCGACGCGACGACGATGCGGCCCCCGCGGGTGCTCACGCCATAGGTGTAGGCCGGAGAGGTCACCCGGACCGTGTCCTCGGTGACCGGTCGTGAGCTATCGCTCACCACGGGAGCAGTCGGCGCCATGGTGGAGACCGACTCCGGCCGACTCGCGGCCGGAGGCGGAGCGGAGTCCGCGGGCGGGGCCCCGGCGGGGCGGCGGCCCGAAGGCTGCTTCAGGAAGAATGCCGGAGCGATTGCGATGACCATCATCAGGATGATGGCCCAGATGGCACGACGATCCATGGATCTCAGTTCATCGGTTCACGGGACGGCATCGACGCCGCCCGGATGGAACGGATGGCAGCGCGCAAGGCGGCGCAGGGCCAGCCACGAGCCGCGGAGAGCGCCGTGGCGCTCGATCGCTTCGAGGGCGTACTGGGAGCACGTCGGCGAGAACCGGCAAGCCGGAGGCAGCGCTGGCGAAATGAGCACCTTGTAGGCCCGGAGGATGGCGACGAGCCCGCGTCGCGGCCAATCGCTTATCACGCCTGCCCACCTCGCCTGCCGGCCGAGAGTCACAGGGCACCGGTCACGCTGTCGAGCCAGGTCAGCATCTCCGCCCTGAGCTGTCCGAACCGGGCGCGATAGGCTTCCCGCCTCGCCCGGACGACGAGGTCGCACGCCGGGATCCGGGCCACGAGCTCCCGGCGCCAGATCTCTTTGAGGCGGCGGCGCAAACGATTACGGGCCACCGCGGTGGACTGAAACTTGGGAACGATCAGTCCGATCCGTGCGTGGCCCGTCGGGTTGTCCAGCCAGATCATGTCGAGGTGCTCAGTGCGGCGGCGACGGCCCCGGGAGAGGCAGCGGCGCAGATCCGCCGCACGCGCGAGCCGAGCGGCCCGCCGCAGTCGTTCAGCCGCCGTCAGCGGCCCCCGTGCTTCGACGGGAGGCGTACCGTGAGGCCCTTGCGCCCCTTCTTGCGACGGCGCGACAGCACCGCGCGGCCCCACCGCGTAGCCATCCGGGCACGAAAGCCGTGTTTGTTGAGGCGGCGCTTGTTGCGCGGACGATACGACGGCTTCATGTGCGACTGGCTCCTCCCAATGAGCCCGGGAACCTAGTGGCGCAAGGGGTGATGCGTCAAGGTTGACTTTTCCACACGCGGCCCGTAGAATCGGCTGCCCTTGCAAACTCTCCCACCCGTTGTCGAGCACCGATGCAGCTCTCCGCCAAGGAAGCCTGGAAGCGCATCCTCGATGAGGCGCAGCGCGAACTTCCTGCCGACATCATCCGGAACTGGCTCGAGCCCACCGAGGCCATCGCCCTCGACGAGGGTCAGCTGGTCATCGGCGCGCCCGACCAGTTCGCCGCCGAGTGGAACGAGACGAAGCACGCCTCGATCCTGACCCGCCTAGCGGAGCCCGTGGTAGGGCGTCCGACCGCCGTCGTGTTCCGGGTGCAGGAGGAACGGCAGCGGCGCCCCCAAATGGACTTCTTCGTCACGCCGACCAACGTGGCGGCGCCGACGGGCGTCGCCACGAACGGAAGCATGCAGCCGCTCAACGAGCGGTACACGTTCGAGACCTTCGTCATCGGCAAATCCAACGAGCTCGCCGCGGCCGCCGCGCACGCGATCGCAGAGGCACCCGGTAAGACCTACAACCCACTCTTCATCTACGGGGCCACCGGGCTTGGCAAGACGCACCTGATGCAAGCCATTGCGCATGCCCGGCTGGCCCGCGCGCTGGACACCCGAGTCCTCTACGTCGGGGCCGAGCAGTTCCTCAACGAGGTCATCGAGAGCATCCACAGCCGGACCATGCCGGACTTCCGGCGCCGGTATCGAAACGAGGTGGACCTCTTCCTGGTGGACGACGTGCACTTCCTGGAAGGCAAGGAGCAGACCCAGGAAGAGTTCTTCCATACGTTTAACGCGTTGCACCAGGCCAACAAACAGATCGTGCTCACGTCGGACCGCGCACCCAAGGAGATACCTGGCCTCGAGGCCCGCTTGGTGAGCCGGTTCGAGTCCGGGATGGTCGCCGACATCGGCCAGCCCGACTTGGAGCACCGGATCGCCATTCTCCGGAAGAAGCAGGAGCAGGACCACCTCGAGCTGACGATTCCGGACGACGTGCTCCGGTTCATCGCCGAGCACGTGCGGTCCAACGTCCGCGAGCTCGAGGGCTGCATCATCAAGCTGCTCCTGTTCGCCTCGCTCAAGCACAAGGAGATCTCGATTGAGCTCGCCCGCGAGGCGCTCTCGGACAAGATCAAGCCGGGCGAGGACGGCGCCGAGGCACGGGCCAAGCCGCTCCCCACGATCCACCGGGTCCAGGAAGTCGTGGCTAGGCGTTGGGGGGTCACCCCCGAAGGACTCCGCTCGAAGGCGCGCATCAAGACGTTGACCGTCCCCCGGCAGATTGCCATGTACCTCGCGCGGGATCTGCTCCAGATGCAGCTGGTCGAGATCGGACAGGCCTTCGGCGGCCGGGACCACTCCACGGTCATACACAGCGTGGACAAAGTGCAGCGCCAGATGTCGCGCGATCGCGCCTTCCGCGAGAAGATCGAGTACGCACGTCAGGAGTTGTGCGCAGAATAATCCCCGCGTCTGTGGGGATCGTGTGGGCTGCCTGGAGGACGCGGGAAACAGGCAGGTCTCTCCGCATCGTTCACAGCGGATCGACAGTCGTGGAGCGGCGTAACCCTCGTGCATGACACACGATTGCGGGACGCTCCACATTTCCAGGGCCTCTACTACTGCTACTAGTATCTTTTATTATCAGAGAAGTAGTAATTCTTAGCGCGCCGAGGAGGCATGAAGCTCACGATCACGCGGGACCAACTCCAGGAAGGGCTCGTCGCCGTCGCCGCCAGCGTGCCGACCAAGACGACCCTGCCCGTCTTGTCCAACATCCTGCTCGAGGCGAATCGCGACGGACTCCGCCTCTCCGGCACGGACTTGGACATCGCCGTGAGCACCGGCGTGCCGGCCTCGGTGGACCAGGAAGGGGCGATCACGCTCCCCGCCCGCAAGCTGCTCGAGATCGCGCGCGAGCTGCCCAGCGCGCCGATCCGTCTGGTGGCCAGCGGTGAGCAGCGCGTGACGATCGAGTGCGGACGCTCCAAGTTCCGCCTTCTTGGCCTGCCCCGGGAGGAGTTTCCGGCGTTCCCGGCCGTCAAGTTCGAAGGGGGGTGGCGGGCGCCGGCCAAGGATCTCCAGAAGCTGATCGCGCACGTAGCCTTCGCCGCGAGCACCGAGGAAAGCCGGCCGATCCTGAACGGCGTGCTTTGGGAGCTCCGCCCTGAGAAGATGCGAATGGTCGCGACCAACGGGCACCGGCTGGCCCGCATGGACGTGCCGACGGCCGTCGGCACCGGCGCCGGGCAGGCCGATCTCATCGTGCCTCCCAAGGCGCTGGAGCAGATTCGCCGCCTCTTCCGGCCGGAAGAGGACATCGAGATCGCCCGGAGCGAAAACCACCTGGGCTTCCGCTCGGCGTCGACTCAGGTTTTCACCCGCCTGATCGAGGGACCCTACCCCAACTACGAGCAGGTCATCCCGCGGGAAAACGACAAGGCGGCCACGGCGGACAAGTCCGCCATCACCGCCGCGCTCCGCCGCATGAGCATCGTGGCGAGCGACCAAACTCACCGGATCCGGATGGCTTTCGCCAGCGGCTCCTGCAAGCTCTCGGTCCAGACCCCGGATCTGGGCGAGGCCCAGGAAGAGGTTACCGTCACCTACGACGGCGACCCGCTCGAGATCGGCTTCAATGCCGCCTATCTCCTGGAGATTCTCAAATACATCCCGACCGACGAGGTGCGGCTCACGTTCAAGGCGCCCGAGCGCGCGGCCACGTGCGAGCCGGTGGGGTGGGACGATCCGGCGAGTTTCCTGACCCTCGTCATGCCGCTGCGGTTGGTGGACTGAACTGCAGTGAGAAGTGCGATGTAAGAAGGAGGCTCCCCTTGCCAAGGAGCCCCCTTCTCACTTCTCACTTCTCACTGCCTTCCAGCTCGCCCGTTGGTGCACGGGAACGCTCTGGCCGACCGCCGGTACCGTAATCGTCATCTCAGCCGAATCCGCGCCCTCGGCGCCGAGGATGCCGCCGTCGCGGGAGAAGCGGTAGACCGCCCGGCGGGCGCCGGAGGACGCCATCTCCATCGGCTGGGTCGCCTGTCCGCCGGTGCCCGTTCGCTGGAACACGGTGGCTGCGTGGATCGTGTAGACGGCGCCGTCGTGCTTCTCGACCTCGTAGCTCGTGACGGCCCGCTCCTTGGCGTCGAACGCATCCGCCCGCATCGTCCGCTCCGTCGTGTCGTTCCACCGGGTCGCGCCCTCGAGCCCCGTCGCCGGGAGCACCGGGAACAGCGCGAGAAAGCTCGCCTCGACCTGATCTCCCACACCCGACGCGCGGTCCGCCCGGAGCGCGCTCAGCTGCCCTTGCGGCGTGAGCGATCCGGTCCAGCCGGTGCCCTCCGCCCGGAGCACCGAGTCGGCGGCCACCGTGCCCCCGACCTCCTGGCGCAGCGAGTCCAGCCGGATGGTCGTGTGATACTTGCCTGGGGCGTCCTCGATGGCGACGGTGAGGTACGCCGTGCGAGTGTACTGCTGGACCTGGGTGGCCCCGCCCGGCAGCTCGAGCGTCAGGCTGTCCCGGCGTTCAAGTGCATAACGGGTAGCCGCAGCGGCGCGGTAGAGGATCGGGGTGCCCCGCGCGGCTTCGGGCGTGGGCGCGTTCGGGGCTCCGGCCGGGCCGGCTGCCGGCCTGGGGGCCGGCCGCTCGACCGGCGTCGAGACCTGCGAGCAGGCGGCTGCCAGCAGCGTGCTCGCGAGACACGCGACGACCCTGCTCACGGCAGCGCGCTCACGGCGAACGTCTCCGTGAGCGTGACCGGCAGCGGCTGGGGCGCGAATGCCCCGGCGAGCGTGAGCTTCGTCGTCACCGAGTAGCCGCCGCCGAGATACCGGCCGTCCGCCGTGACATAGTGAGTGCCGGTGCCCGTGCCCGACCCCTCGATCTGGGCCGGCCCCGCCGGAGTCTGCTGTGTGCCGCTCACGTTCGACGTGAAGGCGGTCTCGACCTTGACCGCCTTGCCATCGCGGCGGGCCTCGGTGCCCGTCGCCTTGTAGGTCGTTATCCGGCTCACCGTCAGCGTGCCGCCGCCCACGGCGTTCGCCGTCTGGGTGGTGTCGGTCCATCCGTCGCCGACCTTGAGCCCGAGCCGGAGGCCAGGGTAGAGCCGGGAGACGATGTCGGTGAGCTGCGGGCCGAGCGGCGTGTCCCGGAGCGTCTTCACGTCGGTGATGTGCCCGGTCGCGTCAAGCAGGCCGTGGAGCGGCGTCCCGCGAGCGCTGTCGAGCACGGCTTTCGGGACAGGTGCGGAGTCGGCCCGCATCGAATCGACCACGGCCGCCACGACCTTCCCGCCGGCCGTATCGGTCAGAGTGACCGAAAGGAACGTGGAGACCGAAAACCGCTGCTGCTGCTGGCCACCACCGATGGCCGAGGCATCCACGGCCTGGTCGATGGTCTGGTCGATGCGATAGCGCATCGTTGTCGGCGGAGCGCCGAAGCTGCCGCCGGCGAGCGCAAGGAGCGCGAGAGCGCGAGCTGTCATGCCTGCCCCGGATCGTTGTGGGACTGCAAGGGACTGCCCTCCGGACGTGGGCCCGGAGGGCAGAGACGGGTCGAGCCGTAAGCCGAGTTCTGTTCCCCCGCCCTTGCGGGCGAGAGGATGGTCATCTGTCTGGGACGGTCGTCGCCGACCGTCTCGAGCGGCCTACCCGCGGCTCCCCCTCGCTTGTGGCTCGGGGCCTTGCGGTGTGGGTCACACCTCGCCGCCTATTTGGCCTTGCTCCGACTGGGGGTTACCGTGCCACCGTCCGTTGCCGGCGATGCGGTGGGCTCTTACCCCACCTTTTCACCCTTACCCTTTGCTTGCGCTCGGGGCGGTCTGTTTTCTGTGGCCCTGTCCGTCGCCTTGCGGCGCCCAGGCGTTACCTGGCAGTCTACCCGATGGAGCTCGGACTTTCCTCGGGACGCCCGAAGGCGCCCGCGACCACCGCGCTCGACCCGCCCTGGAAGGATAACAGCCCGGTCCGCTCAGGGCCTACGCCCCCCCGGGGGCGACGTGGCGCACTGCCCTCCCTCCCCGTGGCCTGCCGACAACTCGGTGCTGTGGGCGGGCTTGCCGGCCAGGACCGCTGCCAGCCGGCCGAGCCCGTGGATCGCCTGCTCCACGAAGGGCCGCAGCGGCGCGTCGGCCGTCCGCCACTGCGACACCACCAGGCGGTATTCGCGCTCAGCCTCCTCGCGCCGGCCCATCCGCTCGTAGAGCGCTCCGCGTAGCAGCCGTGCCCGAGGGAGCAGGCCCCAGCGCATGTCGAACGAGGTGCGGTCGAACTCCTTCGACCCGAACTCCCCGAGCACGCGCAGGGCCGCGGGATAGTCGCCGAGGAGGTAGTAGACCTGTGCGGCGAGCGGCCGGTAGAAGACGGTGTAACGCGGCCCCGGATCCCGATCATCCGGTTCCGCGAGCGCCCGCCGGGCTGCAGCCGAGTCGTGGCGGGACAAGGCCAGCAGCGCCCGCACCTCCCGCATCGGCTCGTGCCCCGAGAGCGCGCGGAGCTCCACGAGGGCGCTGGTGTCCCCGCTCAGACTGGTGAGCAAGCCGACCGCCGCGGCGCCGCCACTTGCGACGATGCTTGGCCTGCGGGCGGGCGACGCCCTCCGCCCGGCCTCCGCCGCGCTCTGCCAGACCTGGCGCAGCGCGGCGGGGGGCGCTCCCACCGCAGCGTACAGCTCGCCCCGCATCCGCCAATCCTGCATCGCGCTCGCCAGGTCGGCCTCGGGCGAGTTGGCGAGTCGCTGCGACCGGAGCGCGACCTGATGGGCCAGCTCGACCACGCGTCCCGCCGGCCCGAGCTCTCCACGGAACGCGAAGACGTTCGCCGCCGCTGCGATGGCGCGGGCGACACCGGGACCGGTGTCGCCCGAGACGAGGTCCGCCGCCGAGAGGGTCTCGAGCGCCCGGCGCAGGTCGGCCGCCGCCCGCTCGTCTTCGCCGGCGGCGAACCGGACCGTCGCTTCCACGAACGGCCGCTCCGGATAGGTGCCCACGGTCGCTTCATACCGATCCAGCTCCGCCACCGCAGCGGCATGCTGGCCGGACTCGATGTACGCGTCCACCAGCGCCGCGTGCGCGCTCTTCGTCGTCGGCTGGACGGCGACCCAATTGCGCGCTTCGGCCGTGAACGCCGCGCGCGCCCGCTCGACCGCGGTTGCCAGCGTCATGCTGTCGAGGGGGCTCGTGAAGTCGGGCCGGCGGGCCAGCACCAGCGAGTCGCCGGGAAGCAGCGCCAGCCAGGGTCGGTCCCTTGCGGCGATGCCGAGCAGGTCGATGACGTGTGTGTAAGCCATCGCGTAGCTGGCGTCGAGGGCGAGGGTCCGGCGGAATGCACGGAGCGCCTGGGTCCACTGACCGGGGCGGCCGCCGCCCCCCGCCGTATCGTGGAACCACGCTTCTCCCAGCCCGTACCATGCGTCGGCGTCGGCCGGGTCCCGCGCGAGCAGCTGCTGGTACAGTGCCCGGGCGGTGACGTAGTTCATGTCGTAAAACGCCTGGTAGGCGCTGATCACGGCGCGCTCGTGCGCGGGCAGGCGGTCCATGTACAGCGTAGCCCGGCGGAGCGCCTGGCGCGTGACCGAATCATCCGACCCCGCCATCCAGCCCCGCGCCAGCGCGAGCTTGTAGTAGGCCAGGCTGAACGTCGTGTCGAGTGTCGTGGCGCGCTCGAGGTCGCGCGCGGCGGACGGAAGGTTCCACCGATTGAGCTGCTCGACGCCGGCGAGGTAGGCCCGGAACGCCTCCAACGAAGACGTGGTGACGTGCGCGAGTCCGGTGCGGATGTCCCCAGGGGCCCCCGAGAGATCGAGGAGCCGGGTCGCCAGCTCGTCGAACAGCGGGCGCACGTCTGGGCCGGCTCGTCCATCCACCCGCGCCACATCCACTCGTTTGCCGGTGGCCACGTCGAAGACCCGCACCGCGAGGTGCAGGGAGTCGCCCCCTCGACTGTACTCGCCCAGGACCACCGTCCAGACCCCGGCCTCCCGGGCCATCTCGCGCGCCAGGTCGAGCCCGATCTCGCCGCCCGGCCTGAGGCCGTGGCGCGCGAGCAGGTCGTGCATCCGCTCGTGGTCCACGACGGTCAGGTCGTTCCATTGCGCCAGATTGAGGCCGAGCATGCTCACGGCGCCGTCCCGGAGCCAGTCCATGGGACGGTCGGCCTGGAGGTTGCCGAACGGGAGAATCAGCATCGAGTGACGCGCATTCACGCCGGCGGGCGGACCCTCCGACCTGAGCCGAGTGAGGCCGAGCGCGGCGACCACGGCGACGGCGGCGACGGTGGCGAAGGCGAGACGGCGGCGTACCAGTGACCGGGCGGTCGTGCCCCCGTCCGTCTCCAGGCCCCGCCTCAGCTCCTCCCCGTTCTGCCACCGGCACGCTGGGTCCTTCTCGAGGGCACGCATGACCGCGGCCGCGAGCGCCGGGGGAGTGTCGGGCCGAATCTGCTCCACGCGGGTCGGCCGCTCGGCGATGTGCTTCGAGATAACCACTCGGTTGGGTCCGAGGAACGGCGGGTGGCCGGTGAGCGCTTCGTACGCCACGACGCCGAGACCGTAGAGATCGCTCCGCCCGTCGACTGCCTCGCCGGCTGCCTGCTCGGGGCTCATGTAGGTCGGTGTGCCGACCGCGATCCCCTGCCCCGCGCTGGTGGTCGCGGTCGCTCCGCCGGAGGCCCGCGCGATCCCGAAGTCGGCCAGAAGCGCGCGGCCGGTGTGGGCATCGAGCAGCACGTTCTCAGGCTTCACATCCCGATGCACGAACCCCGCCTCGTTGGCGGCGCCGAGCGCGGCGGCGATGTCCGCTACGATCGCCTGGACGTCGGCCGGCGGCAGCGGGCCCTCCCGGTTGAGACGCTGACGCAGGCTCTCGCCGGGGATCTCGTCCATCACGTAATAAAGGACACCGCCGACCGACCCGGCGTGATGCACCGCGACGATGTTGGGGTGACGGATGCGGGCGAGCATCCTGGCTTCGGCCAGGAAGCGTTCGGCGATCGCGGGGTGGGCCGTGAGCTCCGGGTGGACGACCTTCACCGCCACTCGGCGGTCGAGCGTGAGGTCGGTCGTCTGGAAGACGATTCCCATACCCCCGCGACCCAGCTCCCGCCCGAGCCGGTACTGGGGCCCGAGAGCCGCTTGCAGTGCCGCAGACAGATCGGGGGTGGGCTCGCTCACGACCCCTCGCCGGCATGGCCGGCCGAATGCCTTACCTCGCTAGGATGCGATTCTGGGACAGTACGTTGCGTCGCCTCGCCGGTCGCCTGGGTTGAACGCGCATTGAGGCGCGACGGCTAGCTTCCGCGCCGGACCTGAGGAGGGTCGCATGTTGACGCTCGCAGCCCCCGCCCCGCCGGCATCGCCCACCATCGCCGCCGTTCTCCTGCCCGGGGAGCGCTCCCGGGTGGACGCCGCGGGGAATGGCTGCTTCTCCGTGCTCCACCGGGACTCTATCCCCGACGCCCTCCGAGTCGTGCGGGAGCGGCCGGTCGATGCGATCCTCGTGTCGGTTCATCGCTGCGCGCCGGAACAGGTCGAGGTGCTCGGCCACCTGGTGCGCGACTTCCCCGGCATCCCCACCGTGGCGCTGTTGTCGCGGCACGACCCCGGAGCCACCGAGATGCTGCTGCGCCTGGGGGCAACGGGCGTCCGGCAGGTCGTGGACGTCACCTCTCCCACCGGATGGACTCGCTTGCGGCAGCTCGTGGGTCAGCCCGTCACACGTGCCGTGGGCCGGATCCAGGGGCCGATTCTGGAGACGCTCCGCGACGCCCCGCCCGACGCCCGGCTCTTCATCGAAGCCCTGGTACGTCTCGCCCCGGACACCCCGACGGTTCGGAGGCTCGCCGACCGGTTGTTCGTCCGGCCCAGCACGCTCATGTCCCGCTTCGTCCGGTCCGGCCTGCCCTCGCCCAAGAACTATCTGTCGGCGGTCCGGTTGCTCCATGCCGCGCTGCTCTTCGAGGTCGCCGGGCTGTCGGTCGCAGACGTGGCCTATCGCCTGGAGTATTCGTCCCCACAGAGCTTCGGACGCCACCTCCGTGCGATGCTTGGCATCACCGCGTCCGAGTTCCGCACCCGGTTCCCGTTTCAAACAGCCCTGGATCGTTTCGTGGACCGGATGGTGCGACCCTATGTCCCGATCTGGCGGAGCTTCCATCCGCTCGCCGCTGGGAGTTGGGAGGACAACTCCTGAATCCACCGCGATCCCTGACGGAGATCAGTTACGCAAGCCGAGCGCCGCCGCGGTGGTGAGCGCCCGGACGTCGTAGCCCGCGGCCTCGAGCTTCTCCCGACCCCCCTGCTGCCGGTCCACGACCGCCAGCACTCCGGCTACAAACCCTCCTTCGGCGAGGACCGCCTGGATTGCCCGGAGAGCGGAGCTCCCCGAAGTGATGACGTCCTCCACCACCACGACGGTTGCCCCGGCCGCGAAGTTCCCTTCGATCAGCCGCTGGGTGCCGTGCTGCTTAGGCTCCTTCCGCACCGTGAACGCGTCGAGCGGCGGGCCCTCCGCGTAGCTCGCCGCAGCAATGGCGTAGGCAACCGGGTCCGCCCCCAACGTAAGGCCGCCGATCGCGGACGCCTGCCAGGCAGCCTGGCGAATAGCTCGAAGACCCTCACGTCCGATGAGGACCATCCCCTCAGCGGACATGGTGGTCAAACGGCAATCGATATAGAAGGACGAGCGTTGACCCGAGGCGAGCACAAAGTCGCCGTGGCGGACCGAGCGGGCCAGCAGGAGGTCTTCGAGCCGGGTCACCGTGGGCCTTTGCGGAAGAGATTGGCCAGGAAACCACCCTTTTGGCCACTCTCCTCTCGCACGGCCGTGCAGAATCCCCGGGCAAATTCGTCCACCGACTTGCTGCGCTTGGCTCGATCACGCTGGAGGCCGTTCATCACGGCAGTTTCCACCGCTGGCGAAAACCGGAGGCCACGCATGGCCTGGTTGAGCGGGACCGGGTCCTGGGATAGTAGTTGTTGAAACAACTCCCTAGGGCTCTTCCCAGGAAACGGCAGACACTCGGTCAGGAGGAAATAGGTGATGGTGGCGAGGCTGTAAACGTCGGCCTGCTCACCCACGAGCTCGCCGCTCAACGTCTCGGGCGCGACGTACTGGAGAGTCCCGACGAAGAACCCCGCCCGCGTGAGCCGCTCTTCCGGGCTCCCTTCGGCGTCGCGTGCGATACCGAAGTCCAGCAGCTTCACTCGCTGCGTGGCGGGGTCGTACATGATGTTCGCCGGCTTGAGGTCGCGATGGATGATGCCGGCTTTGTGAGAGACCGTGAGCGCCGCACCGAGCTGCTCGACGATCGTGGCCGCCACCGCGGGCGCGAGGTGCCCCGAGCGGGTGACGAAGTTGCCGAGCGGCTCTCCCTCCGCCCACTCGAGCGCGAGGTAATGCAGACCGTCGGCCTCCCCGTAGTCGTACGTGCGAACGATGTTGGGATGGTTGAGACGGCCGCCGAACTCCGCCTCGCGGAGAAACCGCTTGATGGCGACCGGGTCCTTCGCCAGCCGTGGAATCAGAACCTTGACCGCGGCGACGCCGCGCTCGGGATGCTCGGCCCGGTACACGCCGGCAGTGCCCCCCTCGCCGACGTGCTTGACGAGGCGGTAGCCCGCCACCGTGCGACCGACGAGGTTTTCGGAGCTCATGCGTGAGCCAAGCTAGCGGATCGCGGGAACGCCAGCAAGCGCCCTCTAACGCAGGAGATAGAGCCCGTGTCGCTGCTTGACGCTCGTCGCGTTCCGCCGCTAACCTTCGCTCGCGCACCGCGGCAAGCGCGGGCATTCGTCATCAACGGGGAGACACAAATGCGGCGCCTCGCGCTGGGGCTCCTGGTCGTGGGCGCCGCGGGGGGATGCGGAGGTGGGGCGGGGCGGGGGCACGGCGCGCGGACGCCGGCTCCCGTGCCGGACGACGTGCCCGCAGCCGCATCCACCACCGGCATCTACCGTGGAGTCGGCCGGCTTGCCGCCGGCGATCCGATGCCGTTCGTGGGGACCCTCGCCTTTGCCGCCGGCACCGGCGACACGGCCCTCGGACTTCTCGGCCTTTCCCTGGACAATCGGTCCCTCAACTTCCAGCGCGAGCCCGTCGGCTTCACGGCGCGGTACCGCGTGGACATCACGCTGAGTCCCGAAACCGGGGCGCCGCTCCAGGTTGGGCGGGAAGAGACGGTCCGGGTCGCCACGCAACCGGAGACCGCTCGCGCCGACGAGAGCGTCCTTTTCCAGCAGCACTTCCGGCTGCTGCCCGGGAAGTACCACGTGGTCGTCAACCTCCGGGACGTCAATTCCGGTGTCGAAGGCCGGGCGGAGGGTGACTACGACGCGCCCAAGTTCGGTCCCGGCGCCACGAGCGAGCCGATTCTCGCGTACCAGGCGCAGGGCAGGGGGAAGCCGAGCGACCCGCTGCAGCTCGTCCTCAATCCGCGCGGGGTTGTGGGCTTCGGGGGGGACACCCTGCTGGCCTACGTCGAGGGGTACGCCTTCCCCAGGCCGGAGACCGTCCCCTTCGAGGTGCGCAACGCCCAGGACAGCCTGGTCTACCGCGACTCGCTACGCTTCCGGGGCGGACGCCCGGTCGAGAGTCAGGTCATCCGAGTGACGCCGGACAGTCTCGTGCTCGGCGAGATGCGCTTGATCGTCGGTCCACCGGCGACGGCCCGCCGCGTCACGGCGATCGTGTCGTTCACGCCGCAGTGGCTGGTCACCAGCTACGATCAAATGTTGAGCCTCCTCCGCTATTTCGGGCCCAACCGCTTTCTCGATTCGCTCCGGCGCGCGGCCCCGGCCGACCGCACGCGCCTCTGGCGCGAGTTCTGGAAGTCCTCGGACACCGACCCGAAGACGCCGCAGAACGAGCAGCTCGAGGAATACTTCACCCGGCTCGCGACCGCCAACGCCCAGATCAAGGACGAGGGGGTCCCGGGATGGCGGACGGATCGGGGTGAGGTCTTCGTGACGCTCGGCGCGCCGGACGAGGCGATCGAGTCCGCTCCCAACGTGTCGGCACGGATCATCCGCTGGAGCTACTATCGCTACCGGATGACACTGTTCTTCGTCGACGAATCCGGCTTCAACCGGTTCCGGCTCACACCTCAGTCGCGCGCCGAGTTCGAGCGGGTGGTGGCGCGTCTCAGACGGGGCGGGGAAGCGCCAGCGCAGTAGAAGCAGGGTCGGAGGTGAGGGGTAGGAGGTGAGAGGGGGGCGGCCCGTCGGTGGGCGCCCCCCTCTCACCTCTCAACCCTCACACTGCTTTCTTCTCCCCTCTCTCTATCTCCCTTCACACTTCTCCCCATCTATCTTCCGGGCCATGCCCAACCACGCTCCGCCGCAGCTGTTCCTAGTGGACGGCTACGCCCTGATCTACCGCGCGTTCTTCGCCATGATTTCCCGGCCGCTGCGCACGACGCGGGGCGAAAACACGTCGGCGGCGTGGGGCGTGGTGAACTTCCTCCTCCGGCTGGAAGAGAAGTACCGGCCCGACTACCTGGCATGGGTTCTTGACGCCGGGACGTCGTTCCGCGAGGAGCGATATCCCGAATACAAGTCCACCCGGGAGAAGCTGGACGCCGAGCTGCAGGCGGATTTCGACCGGTCGCTCGAGCGGACGCGGCAATTGCTCGACGCGTTTCGCGTCGCCGCGGTGGAGGTGCCGGGGTACGAGGCCGACGACGTGATCGGGACCCTGGCGACCCAGGCCGCGGCCACCGGTCTCATGACTGTGATCGTGTCTGGCGACAAGGACTTCTACCAGCTCATTGCGCCGGGCGTGGCGCTACTCAACCCCGGACGGGGCGGACCGGCGTCCGTGGACGAGGTGTGGGTGGACGAGCGGAACGCCGCGGAGCGGCTTGGCGTCCCTCCCGGACAGGTCGCGGACTTCCTGGCGCTCGTCGGCGACACGTCTGACAATGTCCCCGGCGTCAAAGGCATAGGAGAGAAGGGCGCGCAGAAGCTGCTGGCGGAGTTCGGGGATCTCGAGACGCTCCTCGCCCGGGCGGGAGAAGTGGCGGGCAAGCGCGCCCGAGAAGCGCTGCTCGAGCAGGCGGCCGAGGCCCGGCTCTCGCGAGAGCTCGTGACGATCCGGCGAGACGTGCCCGTCGCGCTGGACCTGGATCGCTACTCGAAGCAGGAGCCGGATCGTGAAAGGGTGATGCCGCTCTTGTCCGAGCTCGAGTTCTACTCGCTGGTGCGGAAGCTCGATGGGTCGGGGCCCCCAGCCGCCACGCCGGGCCAGGCGGCGTCCGCCCCCGCACCGGCGCCCGAACCCGTCGCCACCCCCACCCCGGCGGCGACCGCGACCCCGGCCGTCTCCGTCGTGGACGACCCGTCGGCCCTTGCGGAGCTGGTCGCCCGCCTGCGGCGCGCCCCACTGGTCGCGCTCGACACCGAAACGACGACCACGGCTCCGAGGGCGGCGGACCTCGTCGGCCTCTCCCTGGCGGCGGGCCCGACCGAGGTCTGGTACTTCCCTTTCGCGCACCGCCCACCTGCCGGCGAGCTGGCCGCCCCGGCCCCGGTGACCAACCTGCCGCCGCTCGCGAGCCCGGCGTGTGCCCCGCTGGCGGACCTGCTGGCCGACCCCAACGTCAGGAAGGCGGGTCACAACGTCAAATTCGACTGGCAGGTGCTTCGCGGCGCGGGCGTCGAGCTCCGCGGCCTCGCCTACGACTCGATGCTGGCCAGCTTCGTGCTCGACCCGGGCCGTCGCTCCCACGGGATCGACACGCTCGCCCTCGAGCACCTCGGTCGAACCATGGAGACGTACGAGGACGTGGCCGGGAGAGGGAAGCGCGAGGTGCCGTTCGCCGAGCTCCCGGTGGGGCGCGCGGCGGACTACTGCGGGGCGGACAGCGCCACCGTGCTCGCGCTCCACGACTTCTTCGCGCCCCGGCTGCGGGAAACGGCGCTCGAGCCCTTGCTCGCCGAGATCGAGTTGCCGCTGGTGGAGGTGCTCGCGGACATGGAGTGGACCGGGATCGCGATCGATCGCGCGGTCTTCGAGCGGCTCTCCCGGGAGTTGGGCGCCGACCTGGCCCGGCTGGAGCGGGCGATCGCCGCCGTCGCGGGGACCGAGCTCAACCTGAACTCACCCAAGCAACTGGCGACCGTGCTCTTCGAGAAGCACCAGCTCCCCGTGCTCAAGAAGACGAAGACGGGTCCCTCGACCGACGCCGACGTCCTCGAGCAGCTCGCCGACATGGGTCACGAGCTGCCCAGGCTGATCCTGGAGTATCGCGAGCTCCAGAAGCTCAAGAGCACCTACGTGGACGCACTCCCGCTGGAGGTCAATCCCAGGACCGGGCGCATCCACACGAGCTTCAACCAGACGGGCGCCGCCACGGGAAGGCTGTCGTCGTCGGACCCGAACCTCCAAAACATCCCGGTTCGGACGCCGCGCGGCGAGGCCATCCGCGGCGGCTTCGTCCCGGCCCCGGGGGCCGTGTTCCTGGTGGCCGATTACTCCCAGATCGAGCTGCGCCTCATGGCGCACCTCTCGGGCGACCAACTCTTCATCGAAGCCTTCCGCCAGGGCGGGGACATCCACCGGCAGACGGCGGCGCTGATCTTCGGGGTGCCGCTGGAGCAGGTCACACCTGAGATGCGCGCCCGGGCCAAGACGATCAACTTCGCGACCATCTACGGCCAGGGGGCCTTTGCGCTCTCTCGGCAACTCGGCATCTCCCAGGACGATGCCAAGGCGTTCATCGCCCGGTACTTCGAGCGGTTCGCGGGGGTGCGGGCCTTCCTCGACCGCCAGGTCCAGCTGGCGCGGGAGCAGGGCTACGTCGAGACGCTGTTCAAGCGCCGGCGGTACATTCCCGAGATCCGGGACCGCAACTACAACCTGCGGGCCTACGCGGAGCGCACCGCGCAGAACTCTCCGCTTCAGGGATCCGCGGCCGACCTGATCAAGCTCGCGATGGTGCGGGCCCACCGGGAGCTTCGGGCCCGGAGCCTCGAAAGCCGCATGCTGCTCCAGGTCCACGATGAGCTGGTGTTCGAGGTGCCGGCGGCGGAAGTTGAAACGATGCGGGACCTGGTCCGGAGCTGCATGGAGACGGTGGTAACGCTCGATGTACCCCTGGTGGTGGACATCGGCGTCGGGCCGAACTGGCTCGAGGCGAAACGGTGAACGGGGGTGATCGGCCGCCCCCCTTTCACCGTTCACTGTTTACCGTTCACCGCGGTTCCCGGCCACCAGTTCCACCGCCCGGCGAGGTGCATGAAGGCCGGCACCAGCACCATCCGGATGATGGTGGCGTCGAGCAGCACGGCGACGGCCAGGCCGAAGCCGAGGAACTGCATCACCAGCACCCGCGCGAAGGCAAAGATCCCGAAGACCAGAATCATGATGAGCGCGGCGGAGGTGATGACCGACGCCGTGGCGCTCAGGCCCTCCAGCACCGCCTCGTCGTTGTGTCCGGTCCGGTCGAACGCCTCCTTCATCCGGCTCAACAGAAACACCTCGTAGTCCATGCTGAGCCCGAAGACCACCGCGAACACCAATACGGGCACCACAACGAAAATGGCGGACGTGGGCCCGTCCAGCCCGAAGAGCTGTGAGCCGATCCCGCGCTGGAACACGAGCACGATGAGCCCGAATGTCGCGCTCACCGAGAGCGTGTTCATGATCACCGCCTTGAGCGGCACCAGCAGAGAGCGGAATGCCACGGCGAGCATCACGCCGGTCGCCGCCAGGATCAGGCCCACCAGAAGCGGGAACCGCCGAAGCAGATCGTCCTGGAAATCGAGACTCGACGCGGCGTAGCCGGTCACCAGGATCCGAAGGCCTTTGGTGCCGCGGAGCTTCTGCTCGCGAAGGGCTCGGGCTTTCCGCACGACGTCCATGGCGGTCGTGAGCGACGTCGTGTCCGACAGGATCACGTCCATCAACGTCACCCGCTGGTCCTTGCTCAGGTACGCGTCGAGGAACTCGGGGGGGAGGTCCTTCCGGGCGGCCTCCAGATCGCTGTAGAGGACCGAGTACGCCAGCAGCGACGTGCCGGGCTTCGCGTCCACCAGGCTCCGGACGTCCCGCACCCGCGGGTCGGCCCGAAGCGAGTCGGAGAGCGTCCGGAGCCCGCGCAGGACGGTCGTCTCCACCGCCGTATGCCCGGCCGGGGCTTCGACGACCAGGCGAACCGGCTGGATCACTCCCGCCACGCCCATCGTGGTGAGCGTCTCGACCCCCTTGCCCGCATCGGTGTCGCTCGGCCACCAATGTCGCGACGGCAGGCCGATGCGGATCCAGAACACCGGGGCCGTGAGAAGCGCGATCGCGAGCCCACCCATCGTGACGGCCCGCCAGGGATGCCGGCTCAGCGTCCGCGCCCAGGTCTCCCAGATGCGGGGCGCGTGCCACCACGCGAGCTTACGCGCGAGCCAGCGCGGGCGCTCGATGCTGCGGCCCATGATGGCGAGCAGGGCAGGGAGGAGCGTCGTTGAGAGCAGCACGGCCACGGCGACCACGACCAGGCCGCCGATCCCGACACTCCGGGTCTCGACCAGCGGCGTGAACAGCAAGGCGGCGAAGCCGACGACGACGGTGAGGCCGGACGTCAGCACCGCGCCGCCGGCGGTCAGGAAGGTCGTCACCGCCGCTTCCCGCCGCCGCTTGCCCCGGCCCAGTTCCTCGCGGAATCGGGTCACGACCAGCAGCGAGTAGTCGATCCCCACCCCCAACCCGATCATCGTGGTCATGTTGAGCACGAACACAGACATGGGGGTCACGTGGGTGAGGAAGCCGATGATGGTGAGGGACACCACGATGGCGAGAAACCCGACGACCAGCGGGAGTATCGCGGCGACGAGCGCGCCGAAGGCGAGGACGAGGATGACCGTCGTGAGCGGCAGGAGCCTTGCCTCGCCCCGCCGACTGTCCTCCGCGCTGACCGTGCGGACGTCGAGGTCCAGCGGGGCGCGTCCGGTGACGTAGGCGGTGTACTGCCCGCCGCGGGGCATCCGCTCGAGCGTCTCGTGGATCGTCCGCCGCACGACCGGTACCAGGCTCGCGGCGCTGTCCCCCGTCGTGGTGCGGAGCGCGACGATGAGGAGCGTGGTATGTCGGTCGCGGCTCAGGAACGACGTATCGCCGGTCGACGCGTACGATACGACGCCCCGCACAAAGGACTCTGCGGCGAGCGCATGGACAAGACTGTCGAGGACGGGGCGGGACGGGCCGGAATCGAGCGCGGCGGGGGCGGCGAGGGTCACCGCGAAGAATTCGCTCACCGGGCTGTCGAAACGACGCTCCAGCTTCTCCTGGGCCTCCGACGCCTCGGTCGTCCGGGTGCTCCCCCCGCGCATGTTGAGGAGTCGCTCCGTGCGCGGGGCGTGGATGGCCGCGTAGATCCCGACGACCGTCCAGATGATGACCACCGCCCATCGCCAGCGGACCAGGCCCCGGGCAAGGTATTCCCTCGGATTCAGGCGATCCCTCCCTGTGCTGCGCCGGCCGCTGGTTGCGGGTGGCAAAATGTTAGACGGCTCCCCGGCCCTGCGCCAGCGCGCTGGCGTCACGGCCGCGGGTGCTGGCATATTCCCCGGCGATGGCACGTCTCCTCCTACCGGTCTTGACCGGGCTGCTGCTTCTCGCCGTACTGGCTGACCGTCTTACGAGGCTGGCGTCGGTCTCGCTGAGCGCCAGCCCGCCGGCGGCCGCGGCGGACACCGCCCACCCCGGCGCGGCCCGCTCCGCGCCCGCGCGGGTGAGCTCGGTTCCGCCGCCCCCGACCGCCGACACTCGGGGCACGCCGACCCTCGACCGACTGGCGCGGCTCGCCGTGCGACAGCAGCTGGCCCAATGGGGGACCCAAACCTATCTCGACTCGTTGATCAGTACGACCGACTCCGTTGTGCGGCGGTGGCCCGACCGGAACGGCCAGCCGCTTAGGGTCGTGCTCCTCGAGGGAGGCGCCGCTGGGTACGCTCCGCGTATGGCCGGCCTGGTCCGGCAGGCGCTCGACCGGTGGGCCGGGGCCGGGGTCGGGGTCACATTCGCGGAGATCCCCGACAGCGTCGAGGCCGACATCGTCATCCGGTGGATTGACCGGTTCGACATCGACCGCGCAGGCCAGACGGATCTCACGTGGGACCAGTTCGGCCGGGTACGTCGAGCCACCATCTCGTTGGCTTTGCACTCGACCGCCGGTGCCGCGCTCAGCGATCCCGCACTGCTCTCGGTCGCGGTGCACGAGACCGGTCACGCCATCGGCCTCCCTCATTCGGCGGATTCAAACGACGCCATGTTCCCCTCGACTCGGACGTCCGCGCTTTCCCAGCGCGACGTGCGAACCGCGCAACTGCTGTATCAGCTCCCGCCCGGCTCGGTGAGAGACGTCCCCAGCCACTAGACCAGCAGACCATTCGGCCAACGGCGTAGTTGTTTGTGCTACCAACTTCTGTTCTTGCTGAGGCGGTGTGCTTGGCCCGCTGGGGGAGAACTTTGCGGCGGCGTACGCGGTCACCAACGGTGCGGGAGCAAGCGATGGGGGAACGGGCGCTCCAACTGACCGTGACGATGGCCCTGAGCGGACTGCTGTTCCCACCCCGACCGCTTCCCGCCCAGCAGTTCGCGAGCGTCGACTCGGTCGTGCGGCAGGGCATTCGGAAGGGGTTGTACCCGGCTGCCGTCGTCGTGGTCGGCCGCGCCGACACCGTGCTCTACGCCCGCGGCTATGGCCACCTGACCTGGAGCCCCACCTCCGCGGCTCCGAGTCCAGACTCCACCCTCTGGGATCTGGCCTCGCTCACCAAGGTGGTCGCTACGACCGGCGCCGTCCTGCGCATGGTGGACGCCGGGACGCTGGCGCTGGACGCTCCAGTGAGCCGCTTCCTCCCCCGTTTCGCCGGGGGCGAGAAGGACCGGGTCACCGTCCGGATGCTGCTGGACCACACGAGCGGACTGCCGCCATACGTCCCGTTCTATCGTCTCGCGCGTTCCACCGACGCAGCGATCGGCCGCCTCTACGACGAGCCCCTCGTTCGCGCGCCAGGCGATTCTGCGGACTACAGCGATCTCAACGCCATGCTGCTGGGGCTTCTGATCGAGCAGGTCGCCGGCCGACCCCTGGATCAGGTCGTGGAGGCCGAGGTGCTGCTGCCGCTCGGGCTGGAGCGCACGATGTACCGCCCACCCGCCGCAATCCGGAAATGGATCGCCCCGAGCGGCCGGTACCGCGGCCACGCCGTCCGCGGCGAAGTGAACGATCAGAACGCGGCTAGGCTTGGGGGTGTGTCCGGCCACGCCGGGCTGTTTTCGACGGGTCATGATCTCGCGCGCTTCGCGCAGGCATGGTTGCGCCAGGGTCTGGGCCCGCGGGGCCGCTGGGTGCGCGCGGAGACGATGCGGCTCTTTCTGACGCCGGGCCCTCGGAGCGGAACGCGTCTGCTGGGATGGGATGGTCCTACACTCGACGCCCCCCCGGACGATCCAAGTGTGTTCGGCACACTCTTCAGCCACTCGGTGTACGGCCACACCGGGTGGACCGGCACCGAGCTCTGGGTGGACCCGACACGCGACCTGTTCCTCGTGTTTCTCACCAACCGGAGCTACGATCCCCGCACGCGCCGATCCCTCGAGAAGCTCAAGTTGGTGCGGGCGCGGCTGTCGGACGCGGTGCTTCGGGCCGTGCCCCCCCTCTGCGATGCGGAGCATCTGACCTCATGCTGACCCGACCGGTTCTGTTGTACGACGGCACCTGCGGGTTCTGCGTGAGGTGGATCGACCGGCTCCGCCGGTGGGACCGCTCAAGCCGGATCGAATACGTGCCCTATCAGCGGCGGGGCGCTGTGGCCCGGCTCCCGTCCATCAGCGACGACGCGCTGGACCACGCGGTGCACCTGGTTGCGCCGGATGGCCGAGTCAGCGCTGGCGCCCGCGTCCTTCCGCCGCTGCTGGACCACCTCCCGGCCGGCCGACTGCTCAAGCCGTTCGTCCGGATTTTCGGTGTGCTGTGGCTGGGCAGCCGGGCCTACAGGTGGGTGGCGGCCCGCCGGCATCGGCTGGGCGGTCGGGGATCGACCTGCGGGGTGCAGAAATCGGGTGCCGGATGGGAGTCCGGTGGGATACATTACCGACAGGTGCCCCAAGCGAGTGACGCAGACCCATGAGCCTTTCAGCAGACACCGTCCGCCGAGCCCTCCGCGCGGTCAAGGACCCGGAGCTCAACCTCAACATCATCGACCTGGGCCTGGTGTACGACGTGAACGTCTCCGATACCGGCGATGTTCGGGTCCAGATGACGCTGACCTCCCCCGGCTGCCCTGCGGGGGCCGAGATCATACAGGGTGTGCGGGACGTCGCGGGCGATCTGGAGGGCGTTGCCTCCGTCGATGTCGAGCTGGTCTGGGAGCCGTATTGGACCCCGGAGCGCATGGACCCCAGAGTGAGAGCGTTCCTGGGACACTGAACGCCGGCGCAATCCTCGGCTCAGGAGGGCGGCCCCCGCGGCGCTTTCCTCTCCGTTTCGTCCTTTCCCATCACTGCCGCGTCCAGCAGCGCCTGCCCGAACGTCTCCGCCTGCCAGCGGCGCACCCCAGGGATGGCGCGTAGTTCGTCCAGGGTTCCGGGTTGGGCGCGCGCGATCGCTTCGAGGGTTCCGTTGGGGCACAGCACGCCCGGGGCAAGATCGAGCCGGGTGGCGAGCTCGTTCCGCTTCGCCTTGAGCTGTTCCACTCGGGCCTCGAATGCCGGGTCGGGGATGCGGCGGGGACCTCGCTCGATCCGGGGGAGGTCGCGCTCCGCCAGGTCCAGGGCTCGACGGACGGCTTCGAGCATCTCACGGCCACGCCGCTCCGCCAGCTCCGTGCCCACGCCGCGGATCGTCCGCAGGCCGGCGAGGTCGGTGGGCAGGCTCTTGGCGATCTCGAGCAGCGGCTCGGTGTTGAGGATGCGAAACGCGGCGCGGTCGGTCCGCGCTGCGGTCTCCTCCCGCCATTGGAACAGCTCGCGCAGGGCAGCGAGGTGCCGTCCGCGCAGGGTCCTGGCGCCTTTCAGCCGAAGGTAGGCCGGCTCGCCGTTGTCGGCCGAGCCCCATCGCACCTGCTCCAGCAGCGCGAACTCCTCCTCGGCCCACGTCAACCGCCCCCGCTCAGCGAGCCGCCCACGCAAGATGTCGCGCAGGGCCGGCAGATGCCGGGTGTCGTCGGCGGCGTACCGGAGCATCTCGGGCGAGAGCGGGCGAGTGGACCAGTCGGCTCGCTGAAAGCGCTTGTCCAGGCGCACGCCGAGATATTTCTCCAGCAGCGCGGCGAGCCCGATACCCGGCTCGTTCAGGAGCTGGGCGGCGACCCGAGTGTCGAACAGCCGGGTGGCCCGGAACCCGTACTGCTGGTCGAGGAGCCGGAGGTCGTAGTCCGCGTCGTGAAAGACGATCTCCACACCCGGGTCCGCGAGCACCTCGCCGAGAGCCGCGAGATCGGTAACCGCGAGCGGGTCGACGATGGCCGTGCGCGTGCGGGACGAGACCTGGATCAGGTAGACCCGGTCGTGATACCTGTGGAAGCTCGCGGCCTCGGTATCGACCGCCAGAAGGGGGCCGTGCCCGACGTCGGAGAGGAGGCTCTGGAGCGCCGTTCCGGTGTCGATGAAGGAGAGCTGCGGGTCACTCACGCGGCGCCACCTGCTCCAGCCCGGCGGCGATCTCCTCCAGCGCCTTCGCCAGCATCTTGTAGAAATCGGCGTCGGGCGGCGTCGCCGCGCCCATCGCGGCATCCATCTGGAGCTTGCGGGCGAGGCGGGCAGCGTGGCGTATGTAGTCGGTCGACGGTTTCATGGCGGATGAGGAGAGGGCGAAGGGGCCAAGACGCAATTGTGGGTCGTCGAGTTGTCCGAATGGTGTGAAGATAGACGTGCCGCCCGAGCGCGCGCATCCTCTGGCCATCTGCCGATCGGACCCTTCGAGCGTCTATACTCCGGGCCTATGGCGGCGCTCGAGATCGACCTGACCGTCTACCCCGACGAATGCGACGCGTACGGGCATTTGAACCAGGCGTCGTTTCTCGCCCTGTTCGAGCGGGCCCGCTGGGAGATGCTCGCCCGAGGCCCGGGAATGGACGTCTTCACTCGGCACGGCGCCTGGCCGGCGGTCCGCAAGGCCGCGATCGACTATCATGCGGCCGCGTACCCCGGAGACGTGCTGCGCTTTCATCAGACGCTTACGCACCACGGTCGCACGAGCTTCACGCTCCGCCAGACCGCGCGTCGGGTGCGCGACGACGCGCTGATCGCCACGGCCGAATTCGTCTTCGTCTGCATCAACCGCGACGGTCGGCCGATCCCCGTGCCCCCGGAGTTCGGCGAGTTTCTGAACGCGCGCCCCGCCCCGCGGGGACATCTGCGCCGACTCACCGTGAACGGCGTCAGCCTCGCGGTCGATGCCCGTGGCGATGGACCCGCCCTTCTCTTCATCCACGGCTATCCCTTCGACCACACCATCTGGGAGCCGCAACTGGAAACGCTGGAGGGCTGGCGCCGGATCGCTCCCGACCTGCGCGGCATGGGCCAGTCGGACGCACCCGACCTCGGCTATAGCATGGCCACATACGCCGCCGATCTCGCCGCCCTCCTCGACACGCTCGGCGTCGAGCGGGCCGTGCTCTGCGGTCTCTCGATGGGCGGCTACGTCGTGTTCGAGTTCCTGCGTCGATGGCGCGAGCGCGTGGCCGGCCTCGTGCTGATCTCCACCCGGGCCTCCGCCGACACCGCCGACGGACGGCGCGCTCGCGACGCTGCCGCGGGGCAGGCGCGGGATGCTGGCGCCAAGGAGATCGCCAACGAAATGCTGCCGAAGCTGCTGGCAGCGGGGGCCCCCGGGCCGCTGGTCGAGCGCGTCCGCGCGATGATGGCCGCGACGCCGGTCGCGGGCATCGTCGGCGCGCTGGGCGCGATGCGGGACCGCCCCGATAGTACACCCCTGCTGGCAACGCTTGCGGGGATCCCCACGCTGGTGATCGCCGGCGCGGACGACCACCTGATATCCGTGTCCCAGACAAGCGCCATCGCCGATGCGATCCCGGGAGCTCGCTTGGTCGTCGTGCCTGGGGCGGCCCACTTACCGACCCTCGAGGCGCCGTCGGTCGTGACGGACGCCATCCGAACGCTCCTCGCCGGGATCGCCTGAAACCCTTTGGCCCGCTCATGCGTTCTTACACGTGAGCGGGCCGGTCCGGTGCTCACTGGACCTCCGCTCCGCTGGACGCAATCCCTCCTACAAACGGCCCCGGGGCCGCGCCTGTCGCGGTCTCGCGGGCCGCCTTTCTTTGCCGGCTCTTGGCCAATCGCCGGCCGCCATAAACGAAGAGCCCTCCGGAGGGTGCCGGAGGGCTGCTCGTGCGAAAGCGATCGCTCGCTCGGCTAGCGCTTCGGCGGACCGGGGGGCGTATCGCTATTGAACACGTCCTTATTCTTCGCGATGAAGGTCTGCATGTTGGTCGGTACGTCCTCTTCAGGGAAGATGGCCGTGACTGGACACTCCGGCTCGCACGCCCCGCAGTCGATGCACTCGTCGGGGTGGATATAGAGCTGGTCGTCGCCCTCGTAGATGCAGTCCACGGGACATACATCCACGCAGCCCCTGTCCTTGACGCCAATGCAGGCTTCCGTGATCACGTAGGTCATGCGCTAACTCCCGGGCAACGCCGCGCGAAGAAGAAAGGAGAGTACGACGCGGTCTGGGGGCGCGCAAGGGGTTTTTCAGCCGTCAAGAAACCAGGCAGCCAGACGACGCGCGCCGGGTCTCCAGCGCCCGAGATAGGCGAGCCCGCCAAGCGCCGCCCCGCGCACGAGGTCGAAGCGCAGCGCGGTGGCGAGGCGGTCATGAGCCCGCTTCACCTTGAGCCAGCTTCGGGTCTTGGGGGAGGGGAAGCCCGGATCCAGAATCCTTCGCGCCGTCTCCTCGCCGGTCACCAGGGCGGCGTAGATCCCTTCGGCGGTGAGCGACGACGGCACCCCGGCCGCGTCGCCCACCAAGTGGACGCCATGCGCAAAATCGAAGCCGGCGAACTGCACCTCGAGTGTAGCGCCCTCGAACGGAGCCAGGTCGGCATCCGCGCCCAGCGCCCGCACCCGGTCCGTGAGGTAGCGCCGGATCGTAGCGGGGGGCACGACTCGCTTGGGTGCGACGGCACCGATGGAGGTGTACGTCTGGTGCGGAAAAACCCAGAAGTAGCCGTTGGCCAGAACGCGCGGATCGCACTCCGCGCGCAGCGGCTCGAGCCGAAGCTTCGGGACGTTGTACTCGGCGGCGAAATAGGCGCGGGGATGGGGCAGCCCGAGCCTGCGCCGGACGGCTGAATCGGCCCCGTCGGCGCCGATCAGGCGGCGGTAGGCAATGGTCCGCCCGCCGACGGTGACTGTCCGCGACGGAAAATCCAGGCCGGTGGCCGCGGCGCCGGCCCGGACCTCTGCCCCGGCACGCCGGGTCCATTCGAGCTGCAGCTGGCCTAGCTCATCGCGAGGCACGGTCCGGACGACGCTGGCCGCGACGTCCAGCGTCCGCGCGATGCCGCCGGTGAAGGCGACGTGGCCGACCCGCTCAAGCCCGGCGTCACGCGGCAGGCCTAGGGGGGACAACTCCCGGACCGCCTTCGGCGTCAGCCCGCCGGCGCAGGTCTTCGGGCCGACCTGGGCGTGCTTCTCGAGGACGAGGACCTCGCGGCCGGCGTCGGCGAGCACCTGCGCGGCGCGGAGCCCCGCCGGCCCGGCCCCGATCACGAGATGCTCGACCGTCTCCACGCGCGTCTACCGAAGGTGTGCCCGCAGAAAATCGAGGGTCCGCTGCCAGGCCAGGTCGGCCGAGGGCTGGTCGAAGACCTGCGGGCGAGAGTCGTTGAAGAACGCGTGGCCGGCGTCGTAGAAGTGGGCCTCGAACGAGGCACCGGCCGCGCGGTATCGCGCCGCAAGTGCGCGGGCGTCTGGCTCCTTTACCGACTGGTCCCGGCGGCCGAAGTGCGCGAGCACCGGCACCCGCAGTTTTGACGGATCGATCGGCGTGTTGGGATGCATCCCGTAGAAGTCCACCCCGGCGGAGATCCGGTCGGGGTGCTCCTGAGCGGCGAAGAGCGCGAGTTGGCCGCCCATGCAGAAGCCGACCGTGCCAACCTTCTTCGGCTGGACGCCGGGCAACGCGAGCAGGTAGCTCGCGGCGCTCGCGAGATCCGTCCCGGCCTCCCCGATGTTGAGGGCCATGAAGAGCTTGCCGGCCTCGTCGGGACTCTTCGTCTGCCTGCCGTGGTACAGGTCGGGCGCGAGCGTCACGAAGCCTTCGGCGGCGAACCGGTCGGCCAGCTGCTTGATGTGATCGACGAGCCCCCAGTATTCCTGGACCACGATGAGGCCCGGCCCGGCACCGGCGTTGGCATTCAGATATCCCGGTGTCATGCGTCCGTTGGCGCGGAACTCGATCATCTGCCCCGGCATCGGGCCTCCAAGTCAGGCGCGATCGGACCAGACCGCGAGCTCGTTGCCGCTCGGATCGGCGAAGTGAAAGCGACGCCCGCCCGGGAAGGAAAACGTCGGACGCACGATCTTGCCCCCGGCGGCCTGAATCCGCCGCTCGGCCGCCTCGAGATCCACCGCGAAAATCACGATCAGTGGACCGCCGGCCCGGCCGGCCGGGGCCTTGCTGAAGCCGCCGGTGAGACGCCCGTCGGCGAAACTTGCGTAGTCGGGCCCGTAGTCCTCGAAACGCCAACCGAACGCCTGGTCGTAGAACCGCTTCGCGGCGGCGACATCCGTGACCGAGAGCTCAACGTAGTCGATCCGCCGGTCGTGCTCGGCACTGTGCAGGGACCCGGTCATGACTGGGTGACGCTCGCCAGCGCGTGATCCAGCGCCTCGACGGCGAAATCGGCGTCTTCGGGCGTGAGACAGAGGGGCGGCTTGATCCGTAGCACGTTCCCGGCAAGCCCCCCCTTCCCGACCAGCACGCCGAGCTCGCGCAGCCGCTCCAGCGCGTCCAGCGTCTCCCGGCCGGCAGGCTCTTTCGTCGCCCGGTCGCGGACCAGCTCGACGCCGAGCATCAAGCCGAGGCCGCGGACGTCCCCGACGATGGCGTGCCGCGGCATCAGGTCCTGCAACCCGGCCTTGAGCCGGGCCCCCACGACCCGCGCGTTCTCCTGGAGGTGCTCCTCCTCGATCACGTCCAGCACCGCCAGTCCGGCCGCCGCGGAGACAGGGTTGCCGCCGAACGTGTTGAAGTGGAGGCGCTGGGCGAGAGCTTCAGCAATCTCCCGGCGGGTGGTGACGGCGGCGAGCGGCGCCCCGTTCCCGATACCCTTCGCCATGGTGACGATGTCGGGCACGACGCCGAAGTGCTCAAACCCCCAGAAATGGGCGCCGGTGCGGCCGAAGCCTGTCTGTACCTCATCAGCGATGCAGAGCCCGCCGTGTTCGCGGACGACGCCGTACGCCTCCGCCAGATAGTTCGGCGCGCCGTGCGTCACGCCCCCTACCCCTTGCACCGGCTCGGCGATGAACCCGGCGATGCGGCCGGTCGTCCCGTGGAGGATGAGGTCGCGGATATCCTCCGCGCTCCGCGTGGCGATCGCCGCGGGGGAACCCGTGAACGGGCTTCGGTAAGGATCGGGGCAGACCGCGTGATGGATGCCGGCGCTCTGCTGCGTCGGGAACTTCCAGGTGGAGAGCCCCGTGAGCGCCATGGTCGTGGGGGAACCGCCATGGTAGCCGTTGCGAAGCGCGATCAGGTCCGCGTTACCGGTGAAGAGGCGGGCCATCGTGACGGCGAGGTCGTTCGCTTCGCTCCCACTGTTAACGAAGTACGTCACCTCGAGTCCCGGGGGCAGTTTGGCGGCCAGCCGCTGGGCCAGTCGAGGCAGGTTGGGATGGAGATAGATCGTGGACGTATGCTGGAGCGTGGCCGCCTGCTCGCCGACGCGTGCGACCACCGTCGGGTGCGAATGGCCGCACGCCACGGTGGCGATCCCCGCGAAGAGGTCGAGGTAGCGCCGGCCGGTTTCGTCGAAGAGGTACTGGAGGTGCCCCTCGACGATCAGCAGCGGCTCCCGATAGAACGTGAACACCGAGGGGTGGCCGAACCGCTGGCGAAGCGCCAGCACCTCTGCGCGCGAGGGGCCGGTGTACGGCCGCGGTCGGTGGGCGCAGGTGGGCATGACGAGAGGTGGGGCGCCGACGACGGTCGCCATGGTGGTCAGCTCAGGCTCGAGGTGGTACGCACGCGGTCGGTCGGATCAGAGCAGCCCCGGCACCGGGGTCGCGAGACTCTCCGTGCGCGGCTCGGGCGGACCGTACCGGCCCGCAGGAGCGTGGATCCGGTTCCATTCTTCCCGCAAGCAGAACGGATCCAGACCGTAGGGGCGGTCGACTGCCAGTACGCCGTCGAGGTGATCGATCTCATGCTGAAGCAGCTCGGCGCGGTCACCCTCCAGCTCCTGCTCGTGCCAGCCGCCCTTCACGTCCTGGTAGCGGATGCGGACGCGGTAGGCCCGCGCGACCCGGACCAGGAGGTTGGGGAACGAGAAGCAGTCGTCCCAGACGGGGAAGTCCTCGGTTCCGATGTCCACGATCTCTGGGTTGATGAGCGACCAGGGCTTCTCCATCTCGACGTACACGACCCGCACCGGCGCGCCGATCTGCGGGGCCGCGATCGCCCGACCGCTGCCGAACCGCGACTGCCAGTCGCGCAGGGTCTCGCGCAAGTCGTCGAGGATCACGCGAACGGCCGTCGAGCTGGGTCGGGTGATCGGCTGGCAGCGGGTCCGGAGGATCGGATCGCCGAGGAGGCGGATGCGGTGGATGGTCATGGGCGGGTCCAATCGTCCGGCGCCGGGGGAGTGCCCAATATTATGAATGGACGCTGCCGGGGCCAGGTCGGGCTGAAAGCCAGCTGCTCGATCCCTGGTTTATAGTAGTTGTAAATACGACTTCTTTACAGTTAACTCATTGTAAACATGCCACAAAGCAGATTTCACACCATTTTGTTGGCACGAATTGACAATTCCGACTAATTCACTTACCATTGCCCCATGCGCGCACCCCTGCCGCCGGTCGATCCGATGAGCTGCCCCCCGGGCCAACGGGGTCCGCGACGGGAGATCCTGGTTGAGCTCAAGCGGGCACAGCCGCTCACCGCACGAGAGCTGGCTGCCAAGCTCGCGACCTCGCTGAACGCGGTGCGCCACCACGTTAAAGAGCTCGAGGCCGAAGGGCTGGTCGCCTACGATCGCCGGCATCACGGAGTCGGGGCCCCCGCCTTCGCTTATCGGTTGACCGCCCGGGGTGAGGGGCTCTTCCCCCGCCGCTACGAAGCCACGTTGCTTCAGTTTCTCGACCATGTCGTCGAGCGGGAGGGCCGCGGCGCCGCGGTTCGGGTGCTGGAAGGCCACTTCGATGAGCTGACGCGACGGGTGCGGGGCGAAGCAGCGGGATTGGAGCCGGAGCGCCGTTTGGAAGTCGTAGCGCAGGCGCTGGCGGACGAGGGGTACATGGCCGAAGCGGGTGGCGGTGCCGACAGAGTCGGCACACTAACCGCACACAATTGCGCCATGCAGGCGGTAGCCGAGCGCTTCCCGGAGCTCTGCGCCGCCGAAGTGCGGTTTCTGGAGGAGGCGCTGGGGGCGCCGGTGGATCGGCGGTCGCACATCCTGGGCGGCTGCAGCGCCTGTGAATACCACGTCCGGTTCGCGCCCTCAGGCCGGACCGCGGAGGAAGGCAGATGAGTTCACCGGTCGAGACACTGGTCAACCGCGAGTACAAGTATGGCTTCGTGACCGACATCGAGGCCGATGTCGCGCCCAAGGGCCTGAACGAGGACATCGTCCGGCTGATCTCGGCCAAGAAGAACGAACCGGCGTTCATGCTGGAGTGGCGGCTCAAGGCCTATCGCGGCTGGCTCAAGATGTCGGAGCCGCACTGGCCGAACGTGGTGTATCCGGCCATCGACTACCAGGGCATTCGCTACTACGCGGCGCCCAAGACCCAGAAGCCCCTGGGCAGCCTGGACGAGGTGGATCCCAAGCTCCGCGAGACCTACGAGAAGCTCGGCATCCCTCTCTCGGAGCAGAAGATCCTGGCCGGGGTGGCGGTGGACGCGATCTTCGACAGCGTCTCGGTGGGCACTTCCTACAAGAAGAAGCTGGCCGAGCAGGGCATCGTCTTCTGCTCGTTCGGCGAGGCGGTGCAGGAGCACCCGGAGCTGGTCGAGAAGTACCTCGGCTCGGTCGTGCCCCCCAGTGACAACTTCTTCGCGGCGCTTAACGCGGCCGTATTCAGCGACGGCTCCTTCGTGTACGTGCCGAAGGGCGTCAAGTGCCCGATGGAGCTGTCCACCTACTTCCGGATGAACGCCGCCGATACCGGGCAGTTCGAGCGCACGCTCATCATCGCCGATGAAGGTGCATCGGTGAGTTATCTGGAGGGGTGCACCGCCCCCAAGCGGGACACGAACCAGCTCCATGCCGCGGTGGTCGAGCTGGTGGCGCTCGACAGCGCCACGATCAAGTACTCGACCGTCCAGAACTGGTACGCCGGGGACGAAGAGGGGCGGGGCGGCATCTACAACTTCGTCACCAAGCGCGGGAAGGCCCTTCGGAAGGCCAAGATCTCCTGGACCCAGGTCGAGACCGGCTCCGCGATCACCTGGAAGTATCCGAGCGTGATCCTCCAGGGCGACGACTCCGTGGGCGAGTTCTACTCGGTGGCCGTGGTGAACGGCCGGCAGCAGGCCGACACCGGCACCAAGATGATCCACATGGGCCGGAACACCCGCAGCACGATCGTGTCCAAGGGGATCTCCGCCGGCCGCGGCAACAACAGCTATCGGGGGCTGGTCAAGGTGCTGCCCAGGGCGGAGGGCGCCCGGAACTACACGCAATGCGACTCGATGCTCATCGGGAACCGCTGCGGCGCCCACACATTCCCCTATATCGACGTGCAGAATCCCACGGCATCGGTGGAGCACGAGGCCTCCACCTCGAAGATCGGCGAGGATCAGATCTTCTATTGCAAGCAGCGTGGACTCAACACCGAGAACGCGATCTCGATGATTGTGAACGGATTCTGCAAAGAGGTGTTCAAGGAGCTCCCCATGGAGTTCGCCGTGGAAGCGCAGAAGCTCCTGGGGGTGAGTCTCGAGGGGAGTGTCGGGTAAGAGGGCGAACGGTGAACAGTGAACGGTAAACGGGGGTGGCTGGGCGGGGCCCGTTCACCGTTCACCGTTTACCGTTCACCCAGTTTCAGCTCAGGAGAGTGTAAGTGCTAGACGTCATCGGCCTGCGGGCGTCCGCGGGCGACACGGAGATCCTCCGCGGCATCTCGCTCAAGGTGAATCCGGGCGAGGTGCACGCCATCATGGGTCCGAACGGTTCCGGCAAGAGCACGCTGGCACAGGTGCTGGCCGGCCACCCGGCCTACGAGGTGAGCGGCGGCCGCGTGCTGTTCGAGGGACGGGACCTCCTGGAGCTGGAGCCCGAGGAGCGGGCCCAGGCCGGCGTCTTTCTCGCGTTCCAGTATCCGGTCGAGATCCCCGGCGTCACCAACGCGTACTTCCTCCGCGCGGCGTACAACGCGCTTCGGAAGGCGAGGGGTCTCGACGAGGTGGATCCCATGGACTTCCTCGACATCCTCGAGCAGAAGCTCAAGATCGTCGAGTGGGAGCCCGACATCATGAGCCGGGCGGTGAATGCCGGCTTTTCAGGGGGCGAGAAGAAGCGGAACGAGATCCTCCAGCTCGCAGTCCTCGAGCCCAAACTCGGCATTCTCGACGAAACCGACTCGGGCCTCGACATCGACGCGCTCCGTATCGTGGCGGCTGGGGTGAACCGGTTGCGGAGCCCCGAGCGCGCGTTCATCGTCGTCACCCACTATCAGCGGCTCCTGAATCACATCGTGCCCGACGTCGTCCACGTGTTGGTGAACGGGCGGATTGCGAAGTCGGGCGGCAAGGAGTTGGCGCTCGAGCTCGAGGCGCGCGGATACGACTGGGTCGAGGAGGAGGCGGGGGTCGCGTGACCGGGACCTACGTGCGCGAGTTCGAGGCGTTCGCAGGGAACGGCGGCGCGGAGGGCCCGGCGTGGTTGCCGAGAGTCCGCCGGGCCGCCATCGACCGGTTCGCCGCCGTCGGCTTCCCCACGACCCGGGATGAGGAATGGCGCTTCACGCCGGTCGCGCCGATCGCCCAGACTGAGTTCCGCCCCGCCGGCCCAGGTGCCGTCACCCGGGCCGCGTTGGGCCCGTTCCTCTTCGGTCACGCCGAATGGCCGCGGATCGTGTTTGTGAACGGGAAGTTCGCGCCGGAGCTGTCCGTCCTGTCGACGCTCCCCGGGGGAGTGCGCCTCGACAACCTGGCGTCGGCACTGCGGACCGACGGAGAGCTGCTGGAGCGGCATCTCACCCGTCACGCACGTCCGGAAACGACACCGTTCGCGGCGCTCAACACGGCATTCATGCGCGACGGGGCGCTGGTGTATGTGCCCCCCGGCATCGCTCTGGAGCAGCCGGTCCATCTGCTGTTCGTCACCAGCCCGGACGCCGGCGGCACGGTGGCCCATCCCCGGAACCTGGTGGTCGTGGAGCGGGGCGCCCGGGCCTCGGTCGTCGAGAGCTACGTCAGTCTCGCCGATGGAGCGAGGTACTTCACCAACGCGGTCACCGAGGTGGTCTCGGGCGAGGACGCCTGGACCGAGCACACCCGGATCCAGCGGGAGAGCGAGCGGGCTTACCACGTCGGACTCACCCACGTCGACCAGGCCCGTGGCAGTCATTACCGGTCGTTCACGCTGGCGATGGGCGGCGCGATCGCCCGGCACAACCTGCACGTGCGGCTCAACGCGCCGGGGATCGAGACCCTGATGTACGGGCTCTATCTCACCCGGGGCGAGCAGGTCGTAGACAACCACACGGCCATCTACCATGACAACCCCAACTGCAACAGCTGGGAGGTCTACAAGGGAGTCCTGGACGACCGCTCGCGCGCCGTGTTCAACGGCAAGGTGTTCGTCAAGCCCGAGGGGCAGAAGACCGACGCCAAGCAGACCAACCGGAACCTGCTGCTCTCGTCCGCGGCCAAGGTTGACACCAAGCCGCAGCTCGAGATCTTCGCCGACGACGTCAAGTGCACGCACGGCGCGACGGTCGGGTTCCTGGACCCGCTCGGCCTCTTCTACCTCCGAAGCCGAGGCATTCCGACCCAGACCGCACGGAAGATCCTCACCTACGCCTTCGCAGCGGAGGTCGTGGACGAGGTGGCTCTGGCCCCGGTGCGGGAGGAGCTGAACCGACTCCTGCTGGCGCGCCTTGGCCACCTCGAGTAGAGCCGCCATGTCCGGGACGTCCGTCGCCGCTTCCGGCTTGCCCGCTGCGATTGCCGCTCGCCTGGACGTTGCACGGGTGCGCGCCGAGTTCCCGATTCTCGCGACCCGGGTGCACGGGAAGCCGCTGGTATACCTGGACAACGCGGCGACGACCCAGAAGCCGCAGCCCGTCATCGACGCGCTCAGCAGGTACTACCGCGCGGAAAACGCGAACATCCATCGCGGCGTCCACTATCTCAGCCAGCTCGCCACCGACGGGTACGAGGGCGCCCGGGAGAAGGTGGCTCGGTTCCTCAACGCCGCCTCGGCCCGCGAGATCGTGTTCGTGCGAGGCGCTACGGAAGGCATCAACCTGGTGGCGCAGAGCTACGGACGCTCGGTGCTTCGCCCGGGCGACGAGATTCTGATCACCGGGATGGAGCACCACTCGAACATCGTCCCCTGGCAGCTGCTGGCGGAGCAGACCGGGACGGTCCTCCGCGTCGCCCCCCTGACGGACGCCGGGGAGCTGGATCTGGCAGCGTTCGACCGGCTCCTCGGCCCGCGCACCCGGTTGGTTTCGGTGGTGCATCTCTCGAATGCCCTGGGGACGGTGAATCCCGTCCGCCGGATCACCGCGGCGGCCCGCGGACTCGGCATCCCGGTCCTGGTCGACGGTGCGCAGTCCGCCCCGCACCTCGGCGTGGACGTGCAGGCGCTCGACTGCGACTTCTTCGTGTTCTCCGGCCACAAGCTGTTCGGTCCGACCGGGATCGGCGTGTTGTACGGGCGGGAGGCACTGCTCGACCGGATGCCCCCGTGGCAAGGCGGCGGCGACATGATCTCGTCGGTCACGTTCGAACGGTCTACCTGGGCTGCCTTGCCCGCCAAGTTCGAGGCGGGCACGCCGCATATCGCGGGAGCCATCGGGCTCGGCGTCGCCGTCGACTGGCTCTCGGCGATCGGGCTCGAGGCCGTCGTCGCCCACGAGGACGACTTGTTGCGGTACGCGACGGCGGAGGTGGGGCGGATCCCCGGCGCCACGCTCATCGGGACCGCGCGCGACCGGGCGAGCATCCTGAGCTTCGCGCTCGACGGGGTGCACGCTCACGACATAGGCCAGGTGCTCGATCTCGAGGGCATCGCCATCCGCGCCGGACACCACTGCGCGCAGCCGGTCATGCAGCGCTACGGGGTGGCCGCAACCGCCCGCGCGTCCTTCGCGCTCTACAACACGCGAGCCGAAGTGGACGCCCTGGTCGCCGGCCTCGCCAAGGTGAAGCAGGTGTTCGCGCAATGACGGAGCTGAGCGCGCTGTACCAGGACGTGATCCTCGAGCACAACCGGTCTCCTCGGAATTTCCGGCGGATGGACGACGCCGACCGGCACGCTGAGGGGCGGAATCCGTTGTGCGGTGACCAGCTCACCGTCTGGCTCAAGCTGGACGGTGACGTGATCGCAGACGTGAGCTTCGAGGGCTCCGGGTGCGCCATCTCCAAGGCATCGGCATCGCTGATGACGGCCGCGGTGAAAGGGAAGACTCGCGCCGACGTGGCGCGATTGTTTGAGCGCTTCCACGGTGTCGTCACCGGGAGGGCGGCGGGAGAGGGTCAGTCCGACGGCCTGGGCAAGCTGGCCGTCTTTTCCGGGATTTCGGCGTTTCCCGTGCGGGTCAAGTGCGCCACGCTCTCGTGGCATGCGCTCAAGGCGGCGCTGGAGAACGGGGCCGAGCCGGTGTCGACGGAGTAGGTGCGGTGAACGGTGAACGGTAAACAGTGAACGGGCCGCCGCCCATCCTCCGCGGCTCCCAGTAACACCTGTTCACCGTTTACCGTTCACCGTTCACCCAACGACAGAGCGCTGAATTTCAAAGGAGTCTAGTACCATGCCCTACGATCCGAGACTCGTCGCTCCCATGCGTGATGAAATGGTGCGCATGGGTGCCGAGGAGCTGAAGACGGTCGCCGAAGTCGACGAGGCGCTTGGGGACCAGAAGGGAACGATGCTGGTCTTCGTCAACTCGGTCTGCGGATGCGCGGCTGGGAACGCGCGCCCGGCGCTTGCGCAGGCGCTCAAGCATGCGGTGCGGCCGCAGCGAGTGGTGACCGTTTTCGCGGGACAGGATCTGGATGCCACCGCCCGGGCGCGCCAGTATTTCAGCGAGTATCAGCCGAGCTCGCCTTCGATGGCGCTCATGCGAGACGGCGAGGTCGTTCACTTCATCCACCGGCACCAGATCGAGGGCCAGGCGCCGCAGGCCGTCGCCTCCAATCTGACGGCGGCTTTCGAGAAGTTCTGCGGCGCGGCGGTCTGACGTGAGCGGGCACGTATTCCATCCGGGGCATCACGCCCTTCACGGGATCACCGTGGTGCTCCAGACGACCGGCACCAGGACCTACGTAGGCCGGTTCGATGCGCAGGACGACGGGGGCGTGCACCTGCTCGATGTCGCGGTGCACGAGGGCGGCGACCCGGCCTCCTCCAGAGACGAATTCCTCCGGCGGACGCTCAAGTTCGGCGTCCGGGTAGAGCGGAAGCACGTGCTGGTGCCATCCAGCGAGGTCGCGACCATCGTTCCGTTGAGCACGGTCGGCGGCTGACCATCCTGCAGGAGTCCGCGGCATGACGGACTTCGACGTCGTCGTCATCGGGGGCGGGCACGCGGGCACCGAGGCGGCTGCCTTGGCGGCGCGCGCCGGCGCGCGGACGCTGCTCCTCACGCAAAATCTCGAAACCATCGGACAGATGTCGTGCAACCCCGCGATCGGGGGGATCGCCAAGGGGACCGTCGTGCGCGAGGTGGATGCGCTGGGTGGGGTGATGGGGCGCGCGACCGATCTGGCGCGGATCCAGTTCCGGATGCTCAACCGCTCGAAGGGCCCGGCGGTGTGGTCGCCCCGGGCACAGTGCGATCGCGGGCTCTATCGCCGCGCGGTCCGCACGCTGCTCGAGCGACAGCCACGGTTGCAGTTCGCGCAGGGGACGGTCTCGGCGTTTCTCCTCGCCAGCGGGCGTATCGGCGGTGTCGTCACCGCCGACGGGCGTCGGTACCGTGCCCGGTCGGTCGTGCTGACAGCCGGGACCTTCCTTCGGGGTCAGATCCACCTCGGGCTCTCGACGCGAATCCCGGCTGGGCGGGCGGGCGACGCGGCCGTCATAGAGATTTCGCAAGCGCTTGTTGCTATTGGACTTACACTGTCGCGCTTCAAGACGGGCACACCGCCAAGAATCGACGGGAGAACAGCAGATCTCGATGGGCTCGACCGGCAAGACGGCGAGACAGAGCCGTACTGGTTTTCGGTCTACGAGCGCTCTCCCCACCCGCGTCAGCTCCCCTGCTATCTGACGTGGACCACCGGGAGGCTTCGGGATCTCGTCAGCCGGCACCTTGCGGAGTCCGCGCTCTACGGCGGCTCTATCAGCGGTCGCGGCCCGCGATACTGCCCGTCCATCGAAGACAAGATCGTGAAGTTCCCGGACGCCGAACGGCATCAGATCTTTCTGGAGCCAGAGGGGCTGGAGACACGCGAGATGTACGTGAATGGGCTGTCGACCTCGCTCCCGAGCGAAATCCAGCTCGAAATGTTGCGGGCGGTGCCCGGGCTCGGCCGCGTGGAGATGACTCGCCCAGGCTACGCGATCGAGTATGACTACATCCCGCCGACTCAGCTGCGGCCGACCCTCGAGGTGCGCGACGTTGCCGGACTATTCCTCGCCGGACAGGTGAACGGGACGACGGGATACGAGGAGGCGGCCGGTCAGGGAGCGGTGGCAGGGCTCAACGCGGCGGCGAACGCGTTGGGACGCGAGCCGCTGGTACTGCGTCGGGATCAGGCCTTCATCGGGATCCTGGTGGACGACCTGGTGACCCGGGGGGTGGATGAGCCATACCGCTTGTTCACGTCGAGGGCAGAGTACCGCTTGCTGCTGCGGCAGGACAATGCGCTCCGCCGCTTGCTGCCGGTTGCAGGTGGGCTGGAGCTCCTGACGGCCGACGAGCGCAGGGCCGCGGAAGCTCGGCTCACCGAGGAAGACCGCATGACTGCCGCGGCCCAGGAGACGTCCGTCAAGCCGGCGCAAGCGAACCCGATTCTCGCCCCGGTCGGTGCATCTATCTCGGCTGCGGAGCGAGCCGCGGCCCTGGTGAGGCGGCCGGGAGTCTCGCTCGCGGCGTTGCTGCGCGCTGCGGGTGTGCCCGGGGTGACGGACGAGGCCTGCCAATCGCCGGAGGTCGAGCTGAAGTACTCCGGGTATCTGACACGCGAGCGGGAAACGGCGGCGCGGCTCACGGAGCTCGATGCGTTTCCCTTGCCTCCCGGGTTGGGCTACGGCGAGCTGGGGACTATTTCGTACGAGGCCCGGGAGAAGTTGTCGGCCGTCCGGCCGGTGACGATTGGGCAGGCCGGCCGGATTCCTGGGGTGTCGCCCAGCGATCTTCAGAATCTTGTCGCCGCCGTAATCCGGCTTCGGGGCCGTGCGAGTGTTTCACGTGAAACGGAGGCGTGAGTCGAAATCCACATCGGCCGGCTCCAGTCATTGCCTATCAGCGTGTCATTCCTATATTTCCTACCGTAGTCCCCCGGCCAGCCAGTCCAAGGCTTCCCAGCGTCCACTGGCACTGTCCTGCAAGTCTCTACAGAATAATAGCTTAACATCATATAGATGGCCAGAATAATCTCGATCGCGAATCAAAAGGGCGGTGTCGGCAAGACCACGACAGCTGTCAACCTCGCTGCCTCGCTAGCGATCGCAGAGCGGCGAACCCTGCTCGTCGATGCCGACCCACAGGGAAATGCGACCAGTGGTGTCGGTATTCTCAAGGGATCGGTTCGCTTCTCCCTGTACGACGCGATGGTGGATGGCCGACGGGTGGGGGACGCGATCCTGCATCACGACGCCCTGCCGCATCTCGACGTCCTGCCGGCGACCCAGGATCTCGTCGGCGCCGAGCTCGAGCTGGTCAATCGCGAGGGCCGGGAGCGGGCCCTACGCGCCGCGCTCGAGCCCATCGAGAGCTCGTACGATGTCGTCATCATCGACTGTCCACCCTCCCTCGGTCTCATCACGCTCAACGTCCTCACCGCCTCGCACGGCGTACTGATTCCGATCCAGTGCGAGTATTACGCCCTCGAGGGCATCTCGCAGCTGCTCAACACTGTCCGACTGGTCCAGCAGAACTTCAACCCTCCGCTTGCGATCGACGGCGTGCTGCTCACGATGTACGACTCGCGCCTCAATCTCTGCCGTCAGGTCGCTGAGGATGCGAAGGAATATTTCGGCCCGAAGGTGTTCCGCACTCCGGTGCCGAGAAACGTCCGGCTCGCCGAGGCGCCGAGCTTCGGAAAGCCGATCCTGCTGTACGACGTGCAGTCCGTCGGGGCGAAGAGCTACCTCGCGGTCGCGCAGGAGCTGCTCCAACGCCTAGACAGCCCGCAGGTGGCCGAGCCGGTGCCGCCACTCCCCGAGGTGATCCGATGACGGAAACCAAGCGGTTGGGCCGCGGACTCGAGGCGCTTCTGGGTCCGATCACCCGGGAGCAGGCGGAGGCGAGCGGAGCGCTCCGCGAGCTCGCCGTCACCGCCGTCCGGCCGAATCCATTCCAGCCGCGGACGCGCCTGGACGAAGGAGCAATGGCGGAGCTTACCGCTTCCATCGACGCATCCGGCTTGCTCCAGCCGGTCGTGGTTCGCCCCGCGAACGGTGGCTATGAGCTGATCGCCGGCGAGCGGCGTTGGCGAGCCGTGCAACGCCTCGGCTGGGCGACGGTCCCGGCCGTGGTGAGGGACGT